>Ga0182021_10011460_pt1 | contig 10521 bp, 8 predicted proteins | sample 612E3MmetaG_FD_120493 | JGI IMG/M metagenome (GOLD analysis project Ga0182021, IMG submission 120493) | Permafrost microbial communities from Stordalen Mire, Sweden - 612E3M metaG (Illumina Assembly) | ecosystem: Environmental > Terrestrial > Soil > Wetlands > Permafrost | place: Sweden... | reverse complement strand
CGAGAACTGCAAGATTATTCGGCGCAAAGGCGTCATCCGGGTAATTTGCAAAAATCCAAAACACAAACAGCGGCAAGGATAAAGAAGGAGTAACGACGTGGCTCGTATTGCTGGAGTTGATTTACCCAAAAATAAGCGTTCAGAAATTGGCCTCACCTATATATACGGTATCGGCCGCTCCGCAGCGCTGGAGATTCTTGAAAAGGCAAAGGTTGATCGTGCAAAGCGGGTCGGCGATTTGAACGATGAAGAGGTAGCGGCGATTCGTTCCATTATTCAATCAGACTTTAAAGTGGAAGGCGCATTGCGGAGTGAATATCAACTCAACACCAAGCGGTTGATGGATATTGGCTGTTATCGCGGTTTACGTCATCGCAAAGGACTTCCGGTTCGTGGACAGAGAACACGTACCAACTCACGAACGCGCAAAGGTAAGAGAAAGACGGTCGCCGGTAAGAAGAAAGCACTCGAGAAGAAGTAGTCAAACAGTTGAAAATCTTTTAGAAGGAAGGTTGCATTGGCAAAACAAACAGCACCAGTAACAAAAAAGAAAAAGAAAGTTCACGTTGATGCCAACGGGAAGGCGTTTATTAAGGCGACCTTCAATAATACCATCGTAACATTGACTGATACATATGGTAATGTCATTGCATGGTCAACATCAGGCAAGAACGGATTCAAAGGATCGCGCAAGAGCACTCCGTTTGCTGCACAGGTTGCCGCAGAAGCGGCTGCGAAGGAAGCACATGGTCTCGGCCTTCGTCGCGTGGAAGTATTTATCAAAGGGCCAGGTGGCGGACGTGAAGCAGCGGTTCGGTCATTACAAACAGCGGGACTCGAAGTTATGTTGATTCGAGATATTACTCCGATTCCGCATAACGGATGCCGTCCACCAAAACGTCGAAGAGTGTAGTGAATATACGATTAGTTGATTGAGTGATTGGGTGATGGATCAATCACAGAATCACGAAATCACAAAATCATAAAATGAATTAGGAGAATTATGGCAAGATACATTGATGCCAATTGCAAACTGTGCCGTCGAGAGAAGCAAAAGTTGTTCCTTAAAGGAACAAAGTGCTTGACGGAAAAATGCCCGTTGGAAAAGAGGAATTACGCACCAGGTCAGCATGGGCAATCCCGGCGATCGCGGATTTCCGAGTATGGTGTGCAATTGCGTGAAAAACAGAAAGTCCGTCGGATGTATGGAATTCTGGAAGCACAATTCCGAAATTATTTCCATCGAGCATCTCAGCAATCTGGTCGAACCGGTGATGCGTTGGTGAAAATGCTGGAACGTCGGCTTGATAATGTAATCTATCGATTAGGTTTTGCACCATCGCGTAAATCAGCACGACAATTGGTTGTTCATAGACATTTTATAGTCAACAATCAGATCGTTGATGTCCCATCGTTCCTTGTGAGTCCGGGTGATGTTATACAGGTGCGGGAACATGCAAAGAAACTTGCACTGATCCATGATGCAATGAAACGTGTGAAGGACACTTCTATGCTGCCCTGGCTCAACATCGATAAAGCAACGATGACCGGTACGTTTCTGAATATTCCAGAACGCGCAGAAATTCCATTGAATGCAAATGAGCAACTGATTGTTGAGTTATACTCGAAGTAATTGAACTATGAGCCAAGAACTATTATCCGCCTCGATGAACTCGGGAAAAGGAACATTATGAGTACTCTTCAAATACCTGAAAGAGTCGAACTGGAACAGTCGACATATTCTACCACTACAGGAAAATTTACACTTCAACCCTTAGAAAAGGGATTTGGAGTGACGATGGGAAATTCTATGCGCCGTGTATTATTATCTTCATTACCGGGCACAGCAATTACCGCAATTCGTGTTGAAGGAATTCACCATGAATTTTCCACGATCAAAGGGATGGTGGAAGATGTTGCGGATTTTATCCTAAACCTGAAACAGGTTCGTATCAAACCGATCAATAAGAAAGTGTCCAAGGTGACGCTGCACGTAAAAGGTCCTGGCAAGTTGAAGGCTGGAGATATTCAAAAGGCTTCCGCGGAAGTTGAAGTTTTGAATTTGGATCACCATCTCGCTTCGCTCAATAAAGATGCGGATTTTGAAATCGAACTTCGTCTTGGACGCGGCAAGGGATATGTTCCTGCAGAGGAAAATAAATCATCAGACCAACCATTAGGAACAATAGCCATCGATTCGATCTTTACACCCATCACCAATGTGCGTTATACGGTTGAACCGACGCGTGTGGGCGGACAGACGGACTTCGAAAAGCTTGTGCTTGATATTGAAACTGATGGTTCGGTTACTCCGGAAGAAGCAGTTACATATGCCGCAAAAATCCTGCGTGACCACCTGCAGCTCTTCATCAATTTTGGCGTAGAGCCAGAGGCGGAAAAAGCAGAGACAGAGCAGGAAGCAGAAGTCGGCAGAGTGCGCAAGATTCTTCGATTATCTGTGGATGAATTGGAATTATCGGTGCGTTCGCATAACTGCCTGCGTTCTGCTAATATCAAAACACTGGCAGATCTTGTGCACAGAAGTGAATCCGAGTTATTGAAGTTCCGCAACTTTGGACGCAAATCACTAGCAGAGCTTTCCGAAATCGTTGAGCAGCATGGATTAACGTTTGGAATGGATGTAGACAAGTATTTGAAAGAAGGTAACGACTAAGTCGTAGAAGGAATGTGAAGTATGCGTCATCAGAACTCAGGACGAAAACTCAATCGAACCGCAAGTCACCGCAAAGCAACACTCGCGGCATTGTGTACGGCATTGATTGTGCACAAGAAAATCAAAACAACTGTTGCAAAGGCAAAAGAAACGCGAATGTTCGTTGAGAAGATTATTACTCGTGCGAAAAATGCAGTTGCGAATGAAACCGCACCTGACAAGAAGAATATCGCAGCACGACGCGAAGTATTTGCAACTCTTCGAAGTAGAGAAGCGGTATCGAGTTTGTTTAGAGATATTGCTCCAAAAGTTGCCACGCGTCCCGGCGGTTATACACGCGTGGTAAAACTCGGCAGACGGTTAGGCGATGGCGCTGAGATTGCGGTATTAGAGCTTGTCGATTTCAATGTCGGTCAAGATAAAGCGGCAGCGAAAGCAGCAAAAAAATCTGCTCCTCGAAAGAAAAGTACAGTCAAGACTAAGAAGAGTAAGGTTCCACCAGCTTCTTCCGAGTCAGTTGAACAGAAGACAGATCCAAGCGTACCTGGCACAATTGTAGGATCACCCCCGATCGCTGGGTCGTAAGAAAGTGGAACAGGAAAGGATAGCAGACAGCTATCCTTTCTTGCTTCTATAAGTATGGGAGAAACATATGCTCAAAATTGTATCAGCAGAGTTTTTACAGGGTGTTGTCGATCTTCGACAACTTCCAAAAAATGAATTATGCGAAATCGTGTTCATCGGCCGATCAAACGTTGGCAAATCCTCATTATTAAACAAGATGTGCAACAAGAAAAACCTTGCGCGTACCAGTACCGTTCCAGGAAAAACGCGCGAGATCAATTATTATATCATTAACAACTCTTTTTATTTTGTTGATTTGCCTGGGTATGGTTATGCTAAGGTACCGGAACAGATGCGCGCAGGATGGAAGAAGTTGATTGAAGATTTCCTGAAACGTGGGCAACCGGTTGCCCTAGCGATGCAGCTCATCGATTCACGTCAGGAGCCAACACCGCTCGACCTAATGATGATGGATTGGCTGGAATACTACGAAGTCCCCTACCTGCTTGTTCTCACAAAATCGGATAAACTTCCGTTTAGTAAATTGGGAAAGCAAATTGAGCTCTATAAGGATCATTTTCATAACCAGTTGACCGAAGGATGCTGCCGCGGTATCGTACCATTTTCTATTATCAGTGGCGATGGTCGGTCGGAACTGCTCAAATTTATCGATTTACATTTCCAGACATCACCCAAGAAGAAAAAAGAAGCAGTGTAGAATTTTGTACCGCTCCATTTCTTGGCGACCTTGAGTAAATACACTCTGGGTCGTTTTGTTTTTATTCCTCTATGTTCTTCCTATGGAGATGTAAATTTATATTTTCATTGCCTCAGATTCTCTGGCACACAATTGTGTCCTTTAGAAAGCATCATTTTTTTTAAAAAAGGACTTGACAAATAAGGCAACTAAATATATATTCTTGCAAATAAAAAGTCGCACATACTCAAGAAGGAGGTGACGCGATTCCTTGCGAAAGCGTGATTATGCAAGGATAAATTAATTTGGTACTCTACTTTTATTTTCTTAATATCCGATATGGTTTATCTTCATAATCGGGTAATAAAACTCCTTAAACCTTAAATCACACTCTCCACAAAAGAAGGAGATATTTATATGCAACAAAAATACCGGTTTTGTTTACTCTTGTTAATGCTTATTCCAGGAGTACTCTTTGCTCAGTCCGGCAAGATTCGCGGGACGATTGTTGATAAAAAAACAAAGGAACCGCTGATCGGTGCAAATATCACTGTCGAAGGAACAAACCTAGGTGCAGCAACGGATGTTGATGGCGCGTTTCTGATTATCAATGTCAATGTTGGTACTTATACATTGAAAGCTACGTACATCGGATATCGAGCCATCACTTTATCTAACGTCCGTGTTAGCCAAAACTTCACGACGGAAGCCAATTTTGAACTTTCATCTGAGGACGTTCAAGTTCAGACGGTTGAAATTATCGCTGAACGCCCGCTGCTCAATAAAGATTACACAAATACGCTTCAAGCGAAGACATCCGAAGATCTTTCTGTCCTTCCTATTCGTGGTGTATCGAATATTGTTGCTCTTCAAGCATCTGTTGTGAAAAATGATGGAAGCAACTCAATTTATATACGAGGTGGAAGAGCGGAAGAGACGAATGTGATGATCGACGGAGTTTCAGTGGTAAACCCACTTCACGGAGAAGCGAGTGCTGCGTTTACTTATCTCAATCAAAACTCGATAGAAGAATTGCAGGTTCAGACAGGTGGGTTTACTGCGGAATATGGTTCTGCGATGTCCGGTGTTATTAATGTGACGACAAAGGAAGCTGCATCAAAGTATACTTTTGGCGGAGAAGTTATTACAGATGGATTCATAGCTCCTAAAGTTGGTAAAAATAATGGCTGGGGTTACAATGTTTATAATATCACCGCAGGCGGACCAGTTATACCGGGAAGCGATCTTATATCTTTCTTTGTTGGCGCAGAGAGGCAGTATTTAGGTGATAATGATCCGCGAGCAATTGGAGGATATAAGGCTAATACCTCAACTCAAAGTTGGGATTTCAGCGGAAAAATTAGCATCCGTCCTGTCAAAGAAATTGAAGTTCGATTGGGTGGAACAGGTTACTTGCGTCAAGGAAATAATTGGGATAATGTGAACAGATTTTACAATCCCCAACATCAACAGAAGTTTGACAATGCTACATATACGGCTTTTGGCCAAATTACACACAACATTGGAACGAATTTTTTCTATACATTTCAGGTTAGCTATTTCTTAGAAAAATTGGCTGCAGGAGATCCCGTCTATTGGGATAATTTTGCAGGAGTTGGTGATACGCTGCAAAACCCCTATCTGGCATCACAAGGAACAGTGCAAAGTCGACTCTTTAGTCTTGCGGCTGTTGCAAATACTCCTTTTTACTTCAATCAGCAACGATGGGGATTTGAAAAATCAAAATCAGAAAATATTGATATAAAAGGAGATGTAAACTGGCAGGAGGGATCTCATCTCGTAAAGGCAGGATTTGATGTTAAGACTTTTACAATTCGACATTACGCTTTGAGCCCCATTCAATTTGCTACAACTACGGGATCCGGCCAGTTTCCGGATTGGCTGCGTTATCGAAATAACGATGCGGAATATTATGGATATACATATGATGGCAAAAGCGAGTCCGATGCAAATGACTGGTTTGGATCTCGCACCGACGGACCGCGAAAACCTCTGTACTTAGCTGCTTATTTGCAGGATAAGGTTGAGTTATCTGACCTTGTGCTAAATATTGGAATACGTGCCGATTACTTTAATGCTAATGAATATGTCGTTAAGGATCCATTAAATCCGTTTGGAGCTCGAGGAACACCTGGAGGTGGTGTTTTTGATCCATCGGATATTAAACAATCAAATGGAACAACAACTGTTAGCCCACGCCTAGGTTTTTCATTTCCCATTACTGACCGAGCTGTATTCCACGCGCAGTATGGTACATACTTACAAATGCCGCCTCTAGAAGATGTACTCATCAGCAAAACGTACGAAGAGTATATTATGGCAGAATCACCATATTCCGTCGAAATCGCAAATCCAAATTTGAAACCTGAGCGGACAAATTCATATGAAGTTGGATTTCGTCAGGTTCTTACAGAAAATTCCGTTTTTGGTGTTACAGGGTTCTACAAAGAAATCAAGGATTTAATACAGGCCCGGAACATCGGAATAGGCGATGTCAAAGCATATCCGGCTTCCTATCAAACATTTGAGAATGTGGATTTTGGGACAGTAAAAGGATTCGATTTTATTTTCGAGTTAAGAAGAACGCATGGGATTATGTTTAACATAAACTACACGCTTTCGTATTCCAACGGTACAGGATCCAATCCTGACCAGCTAACTCGAGTCGTATGGATACAAACAGCAAATCCCAAAATGATTAATCCGCTTGATAACGATCGACGTCATAATGGATCCGTCAATGTAGATTACAGGATTCCTTCAAATGAAGGACCCTCAATAGGGGGTGTATACCCATTTGAGAATTCCGGCATTAATTTGATGTTGACATTTAACAGCGGTGTTCCTTATACTCAATCGCAAATATATAATCCGTACTTCGGCGCCCTTACAACGATTATTCCTACAGCCGCGGTTAACTCAGCAACAGGACCATGGAATTATCGTCTCGACCTTCGGATCGATCGTTCATTTAAAATCAGTGATATCAATTTTGTAGCATCATTATATGTTATAAATCTTACAGATGCGCAGAATGTCTTTACAGTATTTCGAGGAACTGGTGAAGCGAACAACACGGGATGGCTTGGCACCCCAGACGGTCAATCTTGGGCTCAACTGAATGGTTCAGGTGCAGTCGGATTATTTCAATCGCGGCAAAACAATCCATTTAACTACGGTTTACCGCGTATGATCCGTCTCGGACTGAAAGTAGAATACTAAAAAGCCATCAGTTATGATTGAAAAAATCACAATGAGTATAATCACAAGGAGAATATCAGAATGAAAAGGGCTTTTTTAAACTTGCCGCTCATCCTTGTTGCTTTGCTGTTTTTCGGCTTAAAAATCTTGGAAGCCAAAGAAGACAACAAGAAAGTTGGTCCATTACATAAGGTGGCTATCAAAGGTGACAATACTGTGTTCGATGTGAACAATATCAAAACCTATATACGTAATAATGGTTCCTTTAATCGCGATCCAGGGACGGGTAATGCTGGCCTTGAGTGGCCCAAAGGCTCCGGCAATACAGCAATCTATGCGTCTGGATTGTGGATAGGTGCAAAGACACATGATACTGTTCGCGTTGCAATTGCCGAATACTCTTATGAATATATAGCAGGGTCGATTGCATCGGGTGTAAATCCACAAGATTCTCGCTGGAAAGTATATAAGATCAAGCGCGGCGATGATGCAACTAACAACCCGGACTATCTCAATTGGCCGTTTGCAGACGGAGCACCTGCAGTTCGGAATTTTAGTAATACGGCTGACAGCTTGGATGCTAGTGGAAATAAGATTCCTCAATTACTCGGCGATATGACCGTATGGTGTGTATTTAACGATAATGATCCAGGCATACACAATAATGAAAAAACTCCACCGCTCGGTGTTGAAGTTCAGCTAACGGCGTGGGGGTACAGTCGTGCCGATGCATTGGGCAATACAGTTTTTTATCGCTGGAAACTTATTAACAAAGGCGGACGACAGCTTGACTCTATGTTTGTTTGTATCTGGTCGGATTGCGATATCGGAGGAGGATCAAACGATTATGATGGATGTGATACACTCCTGAGCTTGGGTTATACGTTTTCCGGCATAGCCAATAATTCCCAATATGGATCGACCCCTCCGGCCGCTGGGTTTGATTTCCTTCAGGGGCCTATTGTTCCATCGGTTGGTGATACTACCCGATTACCGGACGGAACGGTTAAACCTGGTTATAAAAAGATGAATATGACATCGTACATCTTCTACAATAACGATGTTTCCGATTGGGGAAACCCGGGGACAGGACAAGAAGTCTATAACTATTTTCAGGGAAAATCAAGAACTGGAAAGGATACGGTAGATCCAGCCGGAAATATATCACGATTTATGTTCTCGGGCGATCCAAATGTTGCCAATGGCCCGACAAACTGGGTTGAGGATGGACAATCTGGCGATCGACGGTTTATGATGAGTTCCGGTCCGTTTACTATGTTTCAAGGAGATACGCAAGTTGTTGTAGGTGGAAATTTAATTGCACAAGGCTCTAGCAATACAGCAAGTGTAACAGCGTTGAAGAACGCTGATGCCCTTGTTCAAAAAGCATACGATCTGAATTTTGGCCTTGCTGCTCCGCCCCCGGCACCTAAAGTAGAAGTATCGGAATTGAATAACGGTGTAGTTTTAACATGGGGAAAAGATGAAGCCGCAGCAGATAACATTGAATCTTTTACATTCCTCGATCCAATAGCTAGTGCAGGCGGTGCAATTGATCCGGTTTATAAATTTGAAGGATATGTCGTGTATCAATTTGCAAATACTTCAGGTGTAAATCCGAAAGTTCTTTACACATTGGATTTAAAAAATGGCATTAAGGATATTTATGACGATGTCTTTGACCCGAACATAGGCAAGTATGTCAATAGACCTGTAAAATTTGGAACAGATATTGGCGTGTCTCGCACTGTGCGAATAACGAAAGATGCCTATACCGGACACGTGCTGGCTAATGATAAAGATTACTATTTTGGTGTTACCGCATATACGTATAATAAAGAAAGCATTCCTAAGACCCTTGAGAGTTCAATGAATGTTATTACTCTTCGGACTCATCAAGTGCGAATGGGCGGGACATTTTCCTCTACAGGTGCCGATACGATCGGTACTTATTCTCCATCTGTGAAACGGACGATTCTTCCGCATAGTGCGGGAAGCGGCGTTGGACATGCCGAAGCAATTATTATACAACCGGATTCTATTACTGGAGATACATATGAAATCCGATTTGACGCTATAGGATCTGGCACAGCATGGAAGATTGTGAACACAACAAAAAATATTGTTGTCGATAATTTGAAGACTAATCAAAGTGACGATGAAAGGTTCCCCATTAAAGATGGCATAAAATTTAAGGTTGTTGATGCGCCGTCGCGGTTGGATGTTTCTACTCCAGGGGGAGGAGTTGATGTAACTCCCGCTGATACAACTTTACAATGGATTGATGGAGATGGTGGTGATTGGGGTATGCCATACTTCAATGGCGGTCTTGATTTAGGTGCAAATATCTCGAGCTACCTTGGGTTTTCAGCGAGTACACTGCCCACAACTTATAATCCCTATAAAAAGGTACAATTGATACTTGGTGGTCCCACGCAAAAAGTATATCGTTACCGTCGTACCGCAGTTGGCGGTGTAACGAGATATAGGTTACAGGATCTCCAGACTCTCCCCTTACAAGCATGGGACATATCAGATCCCCTTCATCCGAAACAACTCAATCTGGCGTGGCGTGATCAAGTGAATGATAATGTTTGGGATCCAAGTACTAGTTATCTAGAAGTATTACTCATTTGTTCTTCAGGATACGATTCAACCGGAGCAGCGTATGGGAACGGCGGACCTTGGGAAACAGATGCGATGTATATTCTCGGAACTCTGGTTAAACCGAACCATACTCTGAATGAGAGTCAAAACACTATTACCATAACACCACTGAGAGCCAATGGGCCATCTGATATCTACGTAATAAATACTTCGAATTATAAGTCGACGAAAGGAGATGTGGCAACCGCAAAAACTCAGATTGCCCGTATTAACGCAGTACCTAATCCTTACTTTGCTGCAAATGCATATGTACATAATCAATTCGGGCGCGTTGTCCGATTTACAAACTTACCGGCGGTAGCAAAAATTCGAATCTTCAACTTGGCCGGAGAGCTTGTAAAAGTCCTTGATAAGAATGATCCTCAAGCAACTGAATTTGATTGGGATCTTACCAATAACAATAGTCTTCCTGTTGCCAGTGGTATGTATATCGTTTATATCGATATGGGTGCCATAGGCACTAAAATCCTCAAGGTCGCTGTTATCATGGCTGAAGAACGCCTTGATAACTTCTAACCAGCAACCACTATGACTATTACAAGGACAAATACTCAGGAGAATCAACGATGAAAACAAGATTATTTTATAAGGTGATATTGTTGAGCCTGCTTGTGCTACTAGGTTTTTCTCTGCTACTGGGAGGAAATGATGGTCGCAGGGGTACTGCAGGTGCATCAGAATTACTCATTCCTGTAGG
>Ga0182021_10011459_pt1 | contig 10521 bp, 7 predicted proteins | sample 612E3MmetaG_FD_120493 | JGI IMG/M metagenome (GOLD analysis project Ga0182021, IMG submission 120493) | Permafrost microbial communities from Stordalen Mire, Sweden - 612E3M metaG (Illumina Assembly) | ecosystem: Environmental > Terrestrial > Soil > Wetlands > Permafrost | place: Sweden... | reverse complement strand
GCTTCGCCAAACGGATTACTCCGCTCCACGCCTGATCGGCTACATGTCGAATGGGCAATCTACATGGTGAGTTCCTTTCATCTCACAAGATCAGCCAGGCTTGGCCTGGCGCACCCGATGAACGCCGATTAACACGGATAAACAAATCTTATTCTCTTTTTCTTATCGGTGTTCATCCGCGTTCATCCGCGGCAAATATTGGATCTATTATTTCCTGACAGACCCTTAGTTCCCGGTCGTGCCATTCTGTGAAGCCGCGGAGGGAATGTGGCCCGTGCCGCTCATTGGTTCAACCTCGGCCTGGGGACCACGCCTACAACCGAAAGCCCATGTCGTGCCCCATCAGGAAATCCACCTGCGGCGGCTGGATTCCCAACAGACGCAGTTGTATCGTCACCTGGCCGCGGTGGTAGCTCTGGTGGTTGAGCGCGTGGAAAATGGCCCGCCAGAGGATGTAGGTCCAGGTTTCGCCCTTCAAGCTGACGTAAGAGGAGGATTGTTCGAGCGCCTCGTCGCTCAGCCCGCCAAGGCACGTCCGCATCTCGCCCTCGACCGCGCTCCAGCGCTCCGAGATAGCGGCCAGCGTCGGGAACTCCTCCGCCGCCAGCAGCGATCGGGGCGACCGCCCCCGCCAGCGCTCCAGCCATAGCCACTCGACTGCGACCAGATGCACGAGCGTGTCCCGTACCGAAGGGAAGCTCGCGCCCAGCGGACAGAGGAACTGCTCCTCAGAAAGCGCGGCGCACGCCTGAAGCTGCCGGTCGCGAGCCCAGTAGTTGTAATCGATGAGTTCGTGCAGAGCCGTCGAAAGCATCATGGATTCCTCAACCCCGCCGCCACGATCTGGGCGATGTCGAGCAGTTCGGGCGGCTCGGCGGAGGCCGCCGCCAGTCCGTCGCGCAGCATGGTGTTGCAGAAGGGGCACGCGGCGGCGACCACGCCCGCCCCGGTGGCCAGCAGTTGCTCGGCCCGCTCGCGGTTGACGCGTTTGCCCTTCTCTTCGCCGAGGAAGACCAGCCCACCGCCGGCGCCGCAGCAGAATCCCCGCTCCCGCGCGCGCGCCGGTTCGACCAGCGTCGCCGTGCGTTCGATCACCGTGCGCAACTGATCGTAGACGTTTCGATAGCGGCCCAGGTAGCAGGCATCGTGGTACACAACCGAGCGGGCGCCGGCGCCGTTCCGCGGCAACTTCGCTCCGAGCCGCGCCAGTAACTCGCTGTGATGTTCGATGGGAACCGTCCCGCCCGCCTCGCGCCAGTCCTCGCCGATGGTGCGCACGCAGTGCGGGCAGATCGAGACCATCTTCTTCACTTCGCTCTGCCGGATCTGCTCCAGGTTCTGCTCGGCGAGCTGGCCGAAAAGCAAATCGTTCCCCAGCCGCCGCACGGGATCGCCCGAGCAGCGCTCTCGCCGCAGCACGCCGAAAGTGACCCCGAGATGCCCCAGCACCTGCGCCAGCGCCAGCGCGATTTCGCGGCCGCGCGGATCGTAGGAGCCCATGCAGCCCAGCCAGAGGCAATACTCCTGAGAGCCGTCGAACAGCGGCAGGCCGTTCTTTTGGATGAATTTCTCGCGCTCGGAGTGCGGGAATCCCAGGGCGTTCCCGTAGCGTTCGAGCTTCAGGAACAGGTCCGTGCCGTAGGAGTCTTCCCACTTGCCCGTGTTGACCGCGCCGCGGCGCAATCCCACGATGATGGGCAGGTGCTGTATGCCCACCGGGCACTGGAACTCGCAGGCGCCGCAGGTGGTGCACTGGAACGCGGCCTCCATCGAGACGTGCTTCCCCAGCAGCGGCTCTTCGCCGGCCGGTCCGTGCTCGTTCAGATACGCGCGCGCGCCCAGGACGATTTGTTTCGGGTTGAGCTCCTTGCCGGTGTTATACGCCGGGCAGTGCTCGGTGCATCGGCCGCACTCGACGCAGGTGTAGGCTTGCAGGCTGGCGATTCGCGTCACGTCCCGGCCGGCCACCAGGCCGAAGTCTTCGTCGCCAGTCAGGGGCGGGATCTTGCTGAAGCCGTCGCGCTTCAGGAACACCGTCAGCGGGCTCAGCGCGAGGTGCATGTGCTTGCTGTGCGGGATCAGGGGCAGAAAAAACAGCAGGACCAGCGTGTGCGCCCACCAGTTCGCCCTGATGCCGGGCTGCCGGAATTCGAGCAGGTAGGTCGCCATCAGCGCGAAGATCAGGCCTGCGATCAGACCGGATTCGGGCGAGAGCGGTTCGAGCCACCGCGGCCGGACCACGAATCGGCGGGCGGCCAGGCCCGCGATGGAAACGGCCACCGCGGCCGCGAACACGGCGACAACTCCGAAGTAGAAACGGCCGAAACCGCCGCGGTCGAGAAACTCAAGGCCGAAAGCCCTGGCGAAATGATTGACGCTGATGAGCGCGAACAGGCAGAATCCCCAGAACACGAAGGCGTGCGCTAGGCCGGGCCAAAAGCGCTGGCCGATGACGAGCCGCTGCATCGCCACCTCGCGCAGGAGCCTGCTCACGCGCGGGCCGATGGGACGGAGCGGGAAATCCGCGTCCTTCTTCGACTTCAGAATGACGCCCACCACGCGGCCGAAACGCCGCAGGAAGGCGTACACCGCGGCCGCCATCAGCAGCAGTAACACCACCCGCTCAAGCCAGGAGAAGCGCATGGATTTCCTGGTCCGAATGTAGCACGCTGTCGAGCGCGCCCGGCCCTCCGGTTTCGGCGCCGGGCGGGCACCGGAGCGGACACGCTAGAATTGCTTGTGCGCCTGATTCTCGCTGGGATCGCAGGCTTCATCGGATCGCATCTGGCCGACCGCCTGCTGGCCGAAGGACATTCGGTGACGGGCCTCGACAACTTCCTCACCGGTTCCCCGCGGAACATCGCGCACCTGGAGAATCACCCGCGCTTCGAGTTCTTCCGTCACGATATCTGCGAGCCGTTCGAGTTCCAGGGCACCGTGGATGGCGTGCTGAATCTGGCCTCGCCCGCCAGCCCCAGAGACTATCTGGAGCATCCCATCGAGACGCTGGCGGTGGGATCGGCGGGAACCCGCAACATGCTGGAGCTGGCGCGCCGCCACAATGCCCGCTTCCTGCTCAGTTCCACCTCGGAGTGCTACGGCGATCCGCTCGAGCATCCCCAAAGCGAGACTTACTGGGGCAACGTCAACCCGGTGGGCCCGCGCTCCTGCTACGACGAGAGCAAGCGGTTTGCCGAAGCCCTCACCATGGCCTACCACCGCACCTACGGCCTGCGCTCGGCGATCGCGCGCATCTTCAACACCTACGGTCCGCGCATGAAACTCGACGACGGCCGCGTGGTGCCCGCGTTTCTCGGCCGCGCGCTCCGGGGCGAAGCGATCCACGTTTTCGGCGACGGCTCGCAGACGCGCAGCTTCTGCTACGTCTCCGACATGGTGGACGGCCTCTATCGCCTGCTGCTCTCCGACGAACGCTACCCGGTGAACTTGGGCAACCCCAGCGAGATGACCATCCTGGAATTCGCGCGCCGCATTCGGGCGCTCGCCGGCAGCGCCAGCCCCATCGCGTTCCAGCCGCTGCCGGAGGACGACCCCAAGAGGCGCCGGCCCGATATCGCAAAGGCGCGTCGCGTGCTCGGCTGGGAACCGCAGGTGCCGCTCGATGACGGCCTCGCCGAGACGATCGCATACTTCCGCGCGCTGCCGGGGAGTGGCGTTGGACTCGCGCAGTGAGCAGGGCTTTGGCGGCCTGACGCGGCGAAGCCGGCTCGGAATCCGCGCTCCCGCGAGCGTCCCCGCCGCAAACGCTGGAAAGGTGTCGCGGAACTGTGGACCTATCTGTACACTATCGATCCGTCCCGACAGACCTGGCGCGCAAATGGCTCCTACAGCCCTTTGGTGCTTATTCCGCTTGGGACGCCTCTTGTCTTTGCAACAACGAGCCCAACGAAAGGTGGGGCGATTACCTTCCGGATTATCGACATGAGGGTGCCGACGCTCACGACCCTTTTGGTAACTGGGGCGATGGCGAGCATTGTTGTGTCAGACTTCCTGGTTCCTTTGGTTTTGGCGAATATCGCTGCAGAGGAGGCCATTGCAGCGGCTGCCGCGGCCGCGCCGGCCATTGAGAAGGCGGGAGAACTCGCGTGGCAGGCATTGAAGGCGGCTTAATACCATGATTCTCGACCCCAGTGTCCACCCTAAGCACGGACGAGAGTTTGCGATTCGATACTATCGCTGGGCCCTCGATCAGTGGCCCAGTGAGGTCGCAGCAGGATTTCCGATGCTGCAGGGCATCAGCGGGATCGGCGGGGTGGAGATGTCCGTTGACCTGGAGATTCTCAGGAAGATGGACCCGATTGGCCGCCTCGCTTTGGGCCATGCATTAGTGCGGGCGGGCCACAATGACGCCCTGAGCTTCCTGGGAGAGCGGCTTTCCCAGGATGACGAACGACTGGTGAGCCAGTTCAATGGGCAACGTGAGGAAGCGCTCACCGACTTCCTAATGTCCGCCGCGTGGACGCGAGGTGGGGCCTGGGCGGCGTCCAGGGTGCGTGGGCGGCCCGCCGAAGCGCAATCGGCGATTCGAAAACAAGTCCGTGAACTCCTCGAGCCGATCCTCGGCCGCGTGGGCAAGCGCCTGGGGCGGGACGATTGGCGATACCGGACGCCAGTAGGCGAATGGACAATCGAGACGTGCGTCGGCTTCAGTATGAACACGTGCGACCTGTGGTACTCTCATCACGTTAAGTTTGGAGAAGAGACGAACCCCATGTGCAGTTTTCTGTCGGCAGAAGAATGGATGGGGCTGAACGCATCCGGTACGGGTTGGGTGCTAAGTTCGTCGGAAGACATCCCTTCCGCGGCGACGGCGCTTGCCTCTCTTTGCCAGCGCTGCTTGGCGGCCGCGCCGGCCTTACTGTCTGAGTGATTCTGAAAAACGCAGGCGGGAGGCTCTGGAGGCTACCGGAATCTGGGAGATTTCAGACTGACTGTCTCGAGGCTGTCAAGACGGTAGAGAATTGCCGTTTGCCGGAAGGCTTGGTGGATTATGGTAGATACGGAAGCCTCATGTAGTGAATTTGGGAATGACGGACCTACCCGCCCGGCGTTCCAGAACCGCCTTCCGAGGGATGAAGCGACGCGCATACAGCTCGAAGGTCTATTTTCGCAAGGGGTGAAATCGTGCCTGCCGAGAAGAATGAAGTAGTTTCCGCTCAGGTGTTCGAAGCAACAAGGGCTCTGATCTCCAAGGTGATCCCAGTGTGTACGATATGCGGCTTGACAATCCGAGGGCATCTCTTCAAGCATGTTGCTTCCACGCCGATCCATGAGAGCGAACGGGAACGAGCAAAGAAGATGCTCGAATGCATCAGGGTCGCTGATTGGGAGGCACTGCGCCAGTTCCAGGAAGGTGCTGGGTTATCCACAAACGTGGCTGTCGTTGGTTTGAAGTGTGTCGATGGACGCTGCAGTCTCGCCGCATTGCTATGCCCGTGTCGGCTTGAGGACCCGTACGTACTTCTGCTTCAAGAACTCGTCCCGGATTGCGCCGGCCCTCTTGCGGGTGCCTTTTGGGGAGAAATCTGATGCCCCCGGCTATTGCTAGCCATCCTCGACCGCGTCTGAGCCCTAAGGAGGCGGCCGGCCGCGCCGCCGGTAGCCTAGATGTATCGTAAGCGTCAGACCAAACCACCTGTACTCGGGATGTATCCGCCCGGTAATCCCAGGTTTCGCGTCAGCCGCGGGCCTGCGCAGCCGCCCGCCTGTCCGGTAGCAACTCCCCGAGCCGACTTTGCGGGCGAGCGCTGATCCGCGCTAAGGGCCTGTCAGGAAATAACTGATCCAATACTTGCCGCCGATGAACCCGATAAACGCCGATAAGGAAAAGAGAACAAGAGTTATTTATCCGTGTTAATCGGCGTTGATCAGCGGCAGGAAATGCCTTTGCCACTTTTCTGGGCGCCCCCTTGCACTCGGCAAGATGTTTTCGCACGTCCTTGCGCTCTCCGAAGATTGGAGCGGTTGTTTACTGACGAGCCCTAAGACTTCGCGCAGGTAGGCGAACGGATCAATTATGATGCCGCTTCGCCGTAACGACGAGACTGCTCAGCACCGCCGCCGTACGTCCGCCGTTGTCGCTTCCGAAAAACGTCCAGTTGCGCCGGCCCACCGCGATTCCGCGCGGACTTCCCTCGGCGCCATTACTGCAGATTTCCAGATCGCCGTCTTTCGCGTAGCGCACCAGCGCCTCCCAGTTCGACAACGTGTGGGCGCTGGCCCGCGCGATGGGACTCTTCGGCAGCGCACGGGGCCGCTTCCGCCGCAACGCCAACCGCGCCGCCCCCCTGCCAGCGTCCATCCGGTTCGGTGCGCGACGGCATGTTCAAGCCCAACCCGAAACGCCGCCGCAGCGCCGGCCCGCGCGGCCTGCGCGTCATTCAGGCGCCTTGTTGCTGTACGTCCGATTGAGCCAGGTCTTGGGCACCGGAACGATGCAGATGTTCAGCGACCGGCCGTCCTTGGAGATCAGGGCGGACTGAATCTCGATCTTCGTGCCCTCCGCATTGAACGTGGGATGAATGTGATCCGCCCCAGCCTTCTGGGGACCGGCCAGCAGGTTCATCTCGCCGCTGTGCCGGTCTATGAGCCAGACCTCGTAGCTGAAATCGTCGTTGGCGGCCCAGCGCCCGTCGGCCGATCCGGCAACGTGCCAGTCCGAGCGGCCCGGCGCCCACTCCGGAACCTGCCCGACAATGCGCATCTCCCGTGTCCGCAGGTTGACGATGGCGACGCCGGTCGGATGCTCCATCGATCCTGCGATCCCCCAATTCGAGTTGGGAGTGGCGGAAGCGACCTGGCGGTGGCCGAGGATGGCCAGTACCACTTCATCCTTGCCAATGACGGCCTCGTGGGTGATCCACTCGTAGGGCGCCTCCGGGTAGAGCGGCCGCAGCCCGGTGCCGTCGGACCTCACAATCCACGTCCGCTGTGGCGCCTTGCCCGTGGTCTCCCAGCAGAAAACGATCTCGCCTGGCATCCACGGATTGGTCTGCACGTGCCCAATCTGGAAGCCCACGTTGGCGATGAACCCTATTTCCCCGGTCTTCAGGTTCATGCTCCGCAGACCGCTCGTGGTCTCGCGGGCACGCGGACCAAATCCCGGTTGGAGCGTCTGCCCCTCGGATAGTCGAGCGGTTTCCGGCCCGGTAACCCTGAAGTACATGAAATCGTCATTGGCGTCCAGACCCATGTTGCCATCGGCCTCCAGAGTAGGCGGGATCGTTCCGCAGACGCGTTGGTAATTCGCCGCAGGTTTCACGGTCCCGGCGGCAACGTCGGCGAAGAGCCGGGCCAGGTCGATCTCGAGAATCTGACGCGGCCCGCCGGCGCCGCTCCCTCTGCCGCCAGGACCTCGATCGTCTGCAGGCGCGGCCGCCGCAGCGGGCGCCGCGGTTGCGCCCGGGCCGCTTCCGCTCCCACCGCCGCCCGCCAGAACGAACAGCTTCATCGTCTTGTTGCCGACGCACGGCATCCCCGAGAAGCCCGTCTCCGTTACCTGTACGATATCCCCCGTCTCCTCATTCACCGCGAAAACCTGAGAACCCGTCTCGCGCGTTCCCCGGAAGACCAGCCATTTGCCATCGGCGGTCCACTGCCGATGCGTCTGATAGATCTTGGATTGGCGGTAGCCGCCATCCGTGCTGGTCAGAAACGTGAGCGGAAGTCCCGTAACTGGATCCGGGACGACCTTCTTCTCGGACGGCCAGCGCCGGCCCATTTGCCCAAACGCGGCGGATGTGACAACGAGCGCGGCGGCGCAGAGACAAGCGGCAATTCTGATCTTTCTGAAGTTCATGTACGATTCCATTTCTCCCGCATGGCTATCTTCGCCGCAACCGCTCCCGATGTCAATGCGAAACGCGAGTAGCTGACGGCAAACGGTGGAATGGCCGCCCCGCCGGCGCGCGAAGCGCCACGAGGCCGCTCACTTGAGGACGACGCTGACGTCGTGGCCGCCGTACCGCACTTCCTTCGCGGCCCCGCCGGCCTTCGTCCCATCCACCACCACGACCCGAAAGGCTCTCTCGCCCGCCATGCCCGGGTAAGCGCCCTGGCGCGCGGCAATCGTCAGCGTGCCGGATTTGTCGTCCCAGCGAATGGGAATGGTGGCATGCGCGCCCTTCTCGTAAGCGTACGTGTCGCCCTGGTCCTCATAGAGAGTGAAGCTCCCGTCGGCGCCGGGGTAGACGCGAAGCTCCGTCGGCGAGCTCGACTGCTGGTCCGCATATTCCACCTCCGGCCCCAGCGGCAGGATGGAACCCGCGCGAATGTAGAGCGGAATCCGGTCGAGCGGCGCCTGCGCCTCCACGCGCCGGCCGCCCGCGAGCTTCTCGCCGCTCCAGAAATCGTACCAGGCGCTCGCCGGCGGCAGGTACAGCCAGCGGCTGGTGGCGCCTTCCTCGGTCACGGGATTGACCAAAATCGCCGGACCGAACATGAACTGATCGCCGATGGCCGCCACCTTCGGATCGCCGCGCCAGTCCATGATGAGCGGCCGCTGTATGGTGTAGTCCTCGCTGGTGACGCGCCACGCCAGCGAGTAAATGTAGGGCAGCAGACGATAGCGCAGCTTGTCGTACTGGATCAGAATGGGCGTCACCGGTCCGTACGAGAAGACCTCGTTCGTATCGTTGGCGCGATGGCCGTGCGTGCGGAAGATGGGACAGAAGGCGCCGAACTCGTACCAGCGCGCGTACAGCTCCTGGTACGACGGGTCGCGCGTATCGCGTTCCCACGGCCAGCCGTACCCGGCGATATCGGTCGTCCAGTACGGAATGCCGGAAAGGGCGAAGTTCAGTCCGGCGGGAATCTGGCGGGCAAAGGTCATGAACGTGCCGTAGACATCGCCGGACCACACCACGGTCGCGTTTCGCTGTTGGCCCAGAAAGGCCGAGCGCGTGAGGATGAAGACGCGTTTCTCGTTCCCGCTCTGCCGCCAGTGTTCGTACACGCCGCCGGTGTGCAGCAGCGGAAACACGTTGGTGTAGCGGGCGCCGTTGCCGATCGAGATCTGCTTGTCGAACAGCACCGCGTCGCTGCGGCCGTTGAGGATTTCGGGTTCCGAGCTGTCCAGCCAGAAGCCGTCCCACCCTTGCGCCAGAATCGGCGAGATCAGCAGGTCCCAGTACGCGTCGCGGGCGGCCGGGTTCGTCGCGTCGTAATCGAACGTGCCGGGGATGATGAAACCCTTGCGCGCCAGTTCCTGCTCGTTGGCCGACTTCGCATCCATCATCGCCCAGACCGAAATGATGGCGTGGACGTGCTCGTCGTGCAGCGTCCGCAGCGCGCCGGGGACGTCGGGGTGCGGCCTCAGGTACTCGTCGGTGTAGTCGGTATCGCCCTGGTGCTTCCACCAGAACCAGTCCTGCACCATGACGTCCAGCGGCACGTGCTCGCTGCGGTACTTGCCGGCGACATCGAGCAACTCCTGCGCAGACTTGTAGCGATCCTTCGACTGGAAGAACCCGTAGGCCCACTTGCCGAACAGCGGCGCGTGTCCGGTGATGTCGCGGTATTGATGGATCACCGAATCGATTTCCGGGCCGTAGACGAAGTAGTAGTCGATGGCATCGGCGGCGTCGGCCGTGAGCTTGAGCTCGGTGGCGAAGCGGTTGTCGAACCAGGACCGCGACGCCGTGTTCCAAAGGATGCCGTATCCATTGGAACAGATCAGCAGCGGCACCGCGACGTCCGTGTTCGCCTGGCCCAACTCCACCACCGTTCCGCGATAGTTGAACACGCCATTCTGGTGCTGGCCCAGCCCGTACAGCCCCTCGCGGGCGTCGGCGAAGAAACGCTCGCTCACGCGGTAGAGACTTTCGCCGTTCACCTCGGCGCGTTCGTAGCGGCGAGGCTCACGATCCGATTCCGCCGCTAGCGTGTTGCCGGCAGCGTCCTGAAAAATGAGCCGGCCGTCTTCGAGGTCCAGCCGGACGCGCAGACCGGAGGTCGCCACAACCGCCTGCTTCGCATCACGGGTGAAATCGAAATGATCGGGCTTGCACGGCGCAACCATCCACGGTTCGGCGGGCGACGAGGCGCGGGCTTCGCCCGGCCCGGCAACGATGTGAATCAGCGTCGGCCCGCATACCGAGAGACGCAGCGTCTCGCCGGGGCTGTGCATCACGACGCCCGCGGAGTCCTGTTCCACGGTGATGGCCGGCGCCGCCGCCAGCGCCACCGCGCTCGCGAAGAACAGACAGATCTTGGTCATAAAGTAGAGTCATCTTAGCACTCTTGAGCAGACCGCCTCCAATCTGCGAGCCCCCGCCGCGCGAGCCGCGCCTGCCCGCCCCGCGCGCCCCCCAATCCGCGCCCCCCCCAATCTGCGCGGCCCCCGCCGTCGGAACTTGCCGAATCCGGTAGCCGGGTGCGCGGCGGTTGGCTTAGGGTCTGTCAGGAAATAGCAGATCCAATACTCGCCGCCGATGAACGCCGATCAACGCCGATAAGAAAACGAGAACAAGATTCTTTTATCCGCGTTAATCGGCGTTCATC
>Ga0182021_10011458_pt1 | contig 10522 bp, 7 predicted proteins | sample 612E3MmetaG_FD_120493 | JGI IMG/M metagenome (GOLD analysis project Ga0182021, IMG submission 120493) | Permafrost microbial communities from Stordalen Mire, Sweden - 612E3M metaG (Illumina Assembly) | ecosystem: Environmental > Terrestrial > Soil > Wetlands > Permafrost | place: Sweden... | reverse complement strand
CTTTGTGTCGCCCCGCAGATAAGCGCTCAGGGCCAGGAAAACCCTGGCTTCCAGGACCCGGCGGCGCTCGACGGGCACGTTGTTCTTCAGCTCCAGGAATTTTTCCAGGGATTTTTCGGCTTCCTTTAAGCGGCGCTCACGGTAGGCGATGCGCCCGAGCTCAAGATGGCCGCGGATCTCGGCCGGGTTGTTTTCCAGGAGCTTGTTCAGGGTGGCTTTGGCGCCGGCGAAGTTTTTCGCTTCGGCCTGAAGTCCGGCCAGGGCGTAATAAGGTCCGGCCTGGCGGGGTTCCCGGCGGATACTCTCCCGGAGCAGGGCTTCGCCGGAGAGTCCGGCGTCCGCGCCGGCCGCAAGGGGAGCGATTGCGGCCTTGGCCGGGGGGACTTCCGCGGCCTTCTTGGCGCCGGGCGCGGGAGTCTTCGTTCCGTCGGCCGGGAGCTCGGTCTTGGGAGCCGCCGGCATATCGAGCCCGAAGATCCGGAGCGCTTTGGCCAGATCGGTTTTGCCCGGCTCAGGCAGGTCGAAGGACTGCAGTCCTTCCCGCCCCAACAGGGCTTGGGCGCTTTTCAGGTTTTGTTCGGCCTTGGCCGATTCATTCAGGTGGGCATAGCAGAGGCCCAGGAAGACCCGGGTGCGGGCGAAGGCATCTTTCTTAGCGTGCAATCCGAAAGCCGCGATCTCCAGGCTTTCCGAGGCTTCTTTATAGCGTTTCGCCTGGAACTTCAATTCCCCATCCTTCAGCGATTGGAGATAGAAGGGATCGATGGACTGGCCGCAGCCCGCGGCCCCGGGTGCGGCCGGGGCTGGAAGGAGCAGAATCAACCCCAGGAATGCGGTCAATAGGACTTTCGTGTTCATGATTCCGTCATTTATATATAATCGGAGTCGAGTGCTTTGTCAAAAAAAGACGCTCACCCCCGACGATGAGGGGGCTGGAGGAAAAATCACCCTTGGCTTCATCCGCCCCGACGATTGTTCCTTTGGGCCGGTCCGATTATCATGATTTTGCTGGAAACCCAGGGCGGCCAAGTCTAAAGATGCGCGCCGCTGATCCGATTTTATGAATCACAAGGCATCGGTATGACGAAACCCGAGGGCGGCAGCCTGTCCGGACCGGCCGGGTCGGCGATCGACATCCGGGCCGGCCATCTGGCCAAAAACACCGTCCTCAATCTTATCGGTTATGGCGCGCCGCTCCTCATCGGCTTCGTCACTCTCCCTTTCGTCATCCGCGGCCTGGGTACGGAACGGTTCGGCATCCTCTCTCTAATCCTGGTCGTTTTCGGTTATTTCAGTTTCCTGGATATGGGACTGGGCCGGGCGACGATCCGCTTCGTGGCTGATTCGATCGGCCGGGGAGATCTCGGCCAGATTCCGCAATACGTCTGGACTTCGGTCTATATCCAATCGATCCTGGCTTTTGGCGGAACGCTGGTCCTGGTCCTGGTCACCCCTCTCGTGTCCCAGACCATTCTAAAGATACCCGTTCGATATCAAGCCGAAGTGAAAACGGCCCTCTATTTAATGGCCCTGTCCCTGCCCGTGATCATGGTTTCGACTTCCTTCCGCGGCGTCCTTGAAGGCTGCCAGCGGTTCGACATCGTCAACGCCGTCAAGATCCCGGCGAGTTCGGCCAACTATCTCATCCCCTTCATTTCGCTTTTCGTCTGGAAATCGCTGGTCGGCATCGTCGTGCTTCTCTTCGCCATGCGACTCCTGACCTTGTTCATCTGGATCGTCTTCGCCTTCCGCCAGTTCCCGGGGCTGCGCGGCGAGATGCGTTTTCAAAAGGAGAAATTTCGGCCGCTGATGTCTTATGGCGGATGGGCCACGGTTTCCAGTTTCATCAGCGCGATTTTGGAAAACCTGGACCGCTTCGTCATCGGCGCCTTGATCTCGGTCCAAGCCGTCAGCTACTACTCCGCGCCGTATGAAGCCGTGGGCCGCCTCGGCATCCTGCCGAACAGCCTGCTCACGGCACTTTTTCCGGTCTTCAGCATGCTGAAGGGCGGGATGGCCGAAGATAGGCTCCGCGATCTCTTCGTCCGGACGCTCAAGTACGTTCTGGCCAGCATCGGCATTCTCATTGTTCCGATCATCCTGCTGTCCCGCGGAATCCTGCGCCTCTGGCTGGGGCAGGAATTCGCTCTGCGGAGCGGCCTGGTTCTGCAGCTGATCGCGGCGGGCTTTTTCTTTCTCTCCTTTTCTTACGTCGCCTTCAACCTCATCCAAGGGATCGGGCGGACGGACCTTACCGGCAAGATCCACATCCTTCTCCTGGCGACCTACATCCCGTTGTTGTGGGTGGGGGTTCGCTATTGGGGGATCGACGGCGCGGCCGCGGCCTGGTTCCTGAACCTGGGCCTGCAGGCCGGCTTCCAGTACGTCGTCGTCCGGCGCCTGGGATTTGCCCGCATGGCCGATCTGCGGCGGGCCGGAGTGGGCAAGGCGGTTGCCGCCTTTGCCCTTTTCTTCGCCGCCGCCTTTCTCCTCGGCCGTCTGATGCCGCTCCTCGCGGCCGTCATCTTGGCTGCGGGCGTCTACGGGGCCTTGGTCTGGTTGTGGGTTTTTTCCGGCGATGAGCGGATATGGGTGCTGGAGCTGATCCGAAAATTCAAGCCCGGATCCTCCCGGACGCGATCGACGGCCGGCCTGAAAACCCGTCTTCTTCTCGTCGGGCTCGTGCCGCCCGAAGCGGGCGGCGGCTTGGACTGCGGCGTCGCCACGCATGTCTGGGACCTGGCCCATCAGGCCTCCCAGCGGGGCTTCCAAGTGGGCATCCTGGCGCCGTTGGGACGGAGGCGTTCGTTCTCCGCGAACGGCGTCCAGGTGTTGAATGCCAGCCGCGGCAGGGCCGTCCGACTGATCCGGGCCGCGTTCAAAGCCGCCTCGCTGGGGCGGGAATGCCGCCGCTCCATCGCTTTCCTGACGGTCAAGGAGAAGGCCGGCGTACTGGCCTGGAGCAAGGCGCTGCAGGACGCGGTCCGGCGTTTTCGTCCGGACTTGATCCATATCCATCCCTTGGCCCATCCTCTCGGTTTGGGCCTGAAGTGCCTGGGGCACCTCCCTCCCGTCGTTCTGACCGACCATGGCTTCTGGCAATATCTGGAAAATGCCCATGATGCGGAGAAGGTCCGCCGCGGCGTCCGCGGCGCGGCCGGCGTCATCTCCGTCTCCGAATACTGTCTCCGGCAACAGGCCCGTTTTGGCGTCGTCGCCGGCGGGCCGAATGAAGTGATCTTGAATCCGGTTGATTTTCCCGATCGCCCGGCCGTCCCCGAAGCGTCACTCGGCGCGGCCCCCGGCCGCAAGATCGTCGTCTTCGCCGCCGGCGTCGAGCCGGTCAGCCGCAAGGGGCTGGACATCCTCGTGGAAGCTTTTGCCGGGGACGCCGGTCTGCGCTCCCACTGCGCCCTGCACGTGATCACAAACGAAGAGGGCCGCGATTACGCCTTGCCGCGGATGGCCGCAGCCGGAATCGAAGGACGGGTCTGGCCCCGCCAGCCGCGGTCCCGGCTCTTCCAGATATTTGGCCAGGCCGACGTCCTGGCCCTCCCCAGCCGGTCCGAAGCATACGGACTTGTCCTGGTGGAAGCGGTTGCCTCGGGCATCCCCGTCGTCGGCTTCGCCCCGACCGTCGAGGAATTCCGCTGCCTTCTGGAGACGGATATCGGCGAGCCGTTTGACGCCGGGGTGGAAAGCCCGGCCGATCTGGCGGCCAAGATCGAAAATGTGCTGCAGCGTTCTTTTGACCGCCGCGACCTGGCTGAACGGGCACGGCGGGTATTCTCCTGGGACACGCTTTTCCCCGAATATGATCGCTTCTATAAAACGGTGCTCGGCCGATGACGACATTCCGTCCCCGCCTCGCCGTCATCCACCCCTGGCTCCTGGCATCGGGCGGTTCCGAGCCCGTGGCGCTTTGGGCCGCCCAGGCTCTGCGGGACGATTTTCGCGTCCGTATCCTGACGATGGGGAAGTCCGGGCTGGACCAGCTCAATGCGGCCTATGGCACGAGCTTAAGCGAACCCGATATTGAAATCGTCCGGATGGCCGTCCCGCCTTTCCTGGTCCGGCGCGGCGACGCCCTTCGAAGCTATTGGCTGGCCCGCTATGCGCGGGCCCGCGCCGCGGATTGCGATATCCTCCTGTCCGCTTATAATGGGATGGATTTCGGCCGTCCCGGAATCCAATATATATCGGATTTTTCCTTTTCCGATCCCCTGCGGCGGGCTTTGTTGGAGGACGCCCGCGACTGGAGAAAAAAAATCCGGCCCGCCGGCGCGGCGCGGCGCGGATATCTGGCCCTGGCCCGCGTCCTCTCCGGCCAAACAAAAAATGGGTGGCGGCAGAACTTGACCGTGGCCAATTCCGCCTGGACCCGCGGCTTGCTCGCCGCTGCCTTCGGCGTCCAGGCCTCGGTCGTCTATCCTCCCGTCCCGTCGATCGATTCGCTTCTGCCCTGGGAACAGCGGACCGCGGGGTTCGTCAGCATCGGCCGCATCGTTCCGGAAAAACGCATCATCGAGATGATCCAGATCCTGGCCCGCGTCCGGGCTGCATCGGCCCCGCTCGCCTACCGCGTCCTGGGCCGCGTGTCCGATTCCCCTTACGGGCGCGCCGTCGCGGCAGCGGCCCATACGGCAGGAGGCTGGGTCTCTCTGGACGGCCCTGTTTACGGCTCGGCCAAGGCCGAACGATTGGGCGGCTGCCGCTACGGATTGGCCGGCTGCCTTCACGAATCGTTCGGCATCGCCGCCGCGGAGATGGTCCGGGCCGGAATGATCGTCTGGGTTCCGGCGTCGGGCGGCCAGACAGAGATCGTCGATCACCCTGACTTGATCTATGATGACGACACCGACGCCGCGGCCAAGATCGGGCGCGTCCTCCGTGATCCCGCCCGCCAATCCGCCTTGCGCGAGCATCTGGCCCGGCAGGCCGATAAATTCTCGGTGGAGCGCTTTCGGGCGGGGATACGCGAAACCGTCGGCCTTTTTCAGGAGACCCATGGGCGCCCTTAGGCTTAGGATCGCTTTTGTCGTGGCCACCAAGGACCGGCCGGCCGAGCTCGGGCGCCTGCTTCTCAGTCTGGCCGTCCAGGAACGGAAGCCGGATGAGGTCATCGTTGTCGACGGCAGTGAGAAGAGCGTGGCCGATATGATCGATCGTCCGGGCTTGTCCGGCTTGTCGATCCGTTATTCACGATGCCGGCCTCCTTCGGCTGCCCGCCAGCGCAACCACGGCATCGCCCTGGTCTCGTCCGGCATCGACCTGATCGGCTTCCTGGACGACGACGCCGTGCTGGAGCGCGGAGCGATGTCGCGCATGATGGATTTCTGGGAGGCGGCTTCCATTGACATCGGCGGGGCCCAGTTCAACATGGTCAACCATCCTCCGATATTTGCCTCCGCGCTCAAGCGGCTTCCTTTCGTCGCCGCTCTCGGACTGTATAGCGGGAATCCGGGCGACGTCCTTCCGTCAGGGTTCCAGGTCATGGTCGGCGCGGTGGCCAAGACGGTCTATGTCCACTGGCTGGGCAGCGGGGCTTCGGTCTGGCGACGGACGGTCTTTGCCGCGGAATCCTTCGACGAGTGGTTTGAAGGCTACAGCTATCTCGAAGACCTGGATTTCAGCTTCCGCGTGGGCCGGAGGTACCGGCTGGCCGTCGTCGGCGGGGCCGATTATAAGCACTTCCCGGCCTCCGAAGGCCGCGGAGGAGGGTTCAATTTCGGCCGCCGGGAAGCCCTCAATCGTCTCTATTTCGTGACCAAGAATCCGGAGCTGTCCAGAATCCGCTGTATTCTGACCTTGACCCTGCGGCTGGCCATCAGTCTGGCCCTGGCCGGGCGCGAACGAAAAGCTTATTATCTGGCCCGGGCCGCGGGGACCCTGATCGGAGGCGCCCAAGGTCTTCTCCAATTTTCCCGTCGCGAGGTTCGTCCATGAAACGCCTGCATATCCTAGTTTCGGCCTACGCCTGCAATCCGACCAGTTCGCTCCAACTCCACCCCGGCGAAGACATCACCGGTTGGCGCCTCGTCGGCCAGATCCGACGCTTTCATGAAGTTTGGGTCATCACCCACTCCTACAACCGGCCGGGCGTCGAAAAAGCCCGCTCGGAAGGCGCCTATCCCGATGTCCATTTCCATTTTCTTGACCTGCCCGGGCCCCTGCGAACGCTCTATAAGATCGAATTCGGTCAGCGCATCTATTATTATCTCTGGCAATTCGCGGCCTGGCGCCTGGCCCGGCGGCTGCACTTTGAACATCGTTTCGACCTGGCCCATCATTTGACTTTCGGCAACGATTGGATCGGAAGCTTCATCGGGGGCTACTTGCCGGTGCCCTATATCCATGGCCCCGTCGGCGGCGGCCAGACGACACCCAAGCCCCTGCTCAAGGAATATACGGCCTATGGCCGGTTCGCGGAATGGGTGCGCCGCACGGCCCAATGGGGGGGACGACATGATTACATCCGCCGCCGCTGCCTGCGGAGAGCCAAGGCCATCCTGGTTTGCAACAAAGAAACGCGGGCCAAGATCCCGCCCCGGGACCGCTCCAAGGTTTTTTATTTTCCGGTCAACGGGATATCGCGCCGGGATCTGGACTTGATGCCCGCCGGCGGGAAGCGGGGCGGAGCCTTCCTGATCCTGACGGCCGGGCGCATGCACCGCTTGAAGGGCTTTGCCTTGGCCATCAAGGCTTTTGCCTTATTGGCGTCAAAATACCCGAAGTCCGAATTCCGCATCATCGGGATGGGCGAGGAAGAAGCCAACCTGCGGGGATTGGCGGCCGAACTGGGCCTCACGGACAAGGTTGTGTTCATTCCCTGGATGGCCCGGCCCGATCTTCTCCAGATCATGTCTTCCGCCGACGTCTTCCTTTTCCCCAGCTACCGCGACGGCGGCGGGGCCGTGGTGGTCGAAGCCATGGCCGCGGGCAAACCCGTCATCGTTCTCGATTCAGGCGGTCCGGGCTCGCATATCGAAAACGGCTGGGGCCTCAAGGTTGCGCCGGGGGAGCCCCAGGAGACGGTACGGGGTTTTGCCGAGGCGCTCGTCCGTCTCTACGAGGACCCGGCGTTGCGCGAGTCCCTGGGTCGGGCCGCCCGGCGGCGGGTAGAAGACTTTTATCTCTACGACAGGGAAGGGGAGCGGATGCAGGAGATCTACCGCTTTGCCCTTGGCCCGGCCATGGATTGAAGACATGACGTACGCGGCGTTTCTCTGGGGGCTGGTGTGGGGCGGCATGTTCACCGGCCTTTATAACGCCACCGACGTCCTCATGCGCAAAAGCGCCCTGAACTATTTCCAGGGCCTGCGCGCCTTTCTGCCCCTTGTGGCCGCTTATCTCTGCCTGGTCTGGCTGCTGGCCAAACGGCCCAAGTTCCCCTTCGCCGGCTCACCGCTGGGACTTCTCTTCGGATATTGCTTCGTCGGCTTGATCTCCTCGCTGTTTCTCTCGCCGGTCGTGGTGTCCTCCATGTACTGGCTGGGCCTCTACATCGCTCCTTTGCTGGTCATCTGGTTTTGCCTGGAGAAAAAGGAAGCCTTGGCCTTTCTCCGGCTCATCATGAGCCTCAACTATGCTTTCTTCTTTTTTCTGACCTTGATCATCATGCCCGAAGCTCTGCGCATCGGCTGGGGTCGGGTTCCGCCGTTCCAGCAATATACGCTTCCCTTCGGGCTGGGAACGCAGCGGACGAACGGAGCGGGCCGCTTCGCCCTGGTCGTCATCATCGTTTGCGGCATCCGTTTCCTGACGACCCGGAACCGGATCCGGCTCCTCTGGCTGGTCCTCCTGGCTCCGGCCTTCTTTCTCCTGCTCCAGACCCAGTCCCGCACCGCGCTTCTGGGGCTGGCGGTGACGGCCATCCTGCTCGTCTTCCTTTTGGGTGTGGATTGGCGCTACCTGTTTTTCGGCCCGATCATGGCCGCGGGGGCGTATGTTTCGGGATTCAAGCTGCGGGCCCACGGCCAGATGAACAATCTCATCGGGCTGACCGGCCGCGAAACGACCTGGCAGAAAGGCATCGAACAAATCCAGAATTCGCCGTTCCTGGGCTGGGGGTTCAATGCCGACCGCATCCTCCTCAATGCCGAGCATATGCACAACAGCTATCTTCATGCCGCTCTCCATGCCGGGCTCATCGGAGCCTTCTTTTTCGCCGCGACATTCGTCACCTTGTGGGTTGTGATCATCAGGTCGCGGCTCATCTTCCGGGCCCGCGAAATCCAGGGCCCGGACCGGCCATTTCTCTTCGAGGCCATCCTGATCATCGGCTTCCTGACCGCCCGGGGCTTCTTCGAGTCGACCGGGGCGTTCTACGGCGTCGATCTCCTGCTCTTCGTTCCGGCGGCTGCCTACATCGGACTCATGGCCCGCGCGGACCTCCGCTCCGCGACGCGGCCCGGAGACGCGTCATGAAGATCCTCGTCCATACCATGTATTTCCTGCCGGAGTTCGGCAGCGCCCCTATTTTGATGAACGAGCTGGCCTCGGACTTGGCCGCCCGGGGGCGCTCCGTCGAGGTCATCACGACCCTGCCCCGGCCGCCGCATAACGCCGGGTATCAGGGCCGGTTCTACGTCCGTGAAGACGTCCGGGGATTCCGCGTCAAGCGTATTCTGACGAACTTCACCGTACATCCCATCGGCCGGCTCATCGCCTGGACGATCTATACGGTTTGGACCTGGTTCAACCTGGCCACGGTCCGGCGCGGCGACGTGGTTTTCCTGCGCCTCCCGCCGCTGCAGCTGGGCGTCACCGGCGTTCTGGCCCGCCGCCTGCGCGGAGCGCGCGTCATTCTCAACGTGCAGGACATTCATCCCGACCTGTCCATCGAATCGGGCCTGCTGCGGAATCCTTTTCTCATCCGCCTGGCCCAGATCTTCGAAAAGTGGATTTATAAACACACGGACGAAATTCTGGTCATCAGCGAAGGGTTCAAGAAAAACCTGTTGGCCAAGGGGGTCCCGGCCGGGAAGATCGTCATCATGCCCAATTGGGTCGACACCGGCGTCCTCAGCCCGCGCCCCCGCGACAATCCCGTGGCCCGTCGGTTCGGCCTGAACGGCCGGTTCGTGCTGATGTACTCAGGGACGATCTCCCTTAGCAGCTCGGCGACTCTCGAGCGTATCCTGGAGGCGGCCGGCCTGCTGCGGAGCGATCCGGAGATCCGCGTCGTCCTGGTCGGCGAAGGGCTGAAAAAACCGGATCTGACGGCCAAGGCCGCGGCCCTGCATCTGCCCAACGTCGACTTCATCCCCTTCCAGCCTTATGAGGATCTGCCGGACCTGCTCGGCGCGGCGGATGTCCTCCTCGTTCCTCTGGACAAGGAAAAGTCCCTGTTGTCGGTCCCCTCCAAGCTCTACAATTTCATGTCCGCCGGCCGGCCCATTCTGGGCCTGGCCCATCCGGCTTCGGAAGTCTTCTCCCTCATTGGGGAGACGCAATGCGGCGTATGCGCACCGCCCGACGATCCCCAGAGGATCGCCGCCGCCATCCGGGACCTGAAAGCCGACGCCGTCGGACGGGAGAGGATGGGGCGGAACGGCCGGTCCTACGCCGAAGCGCATTTTTCCCGGGAGGCCGTGCTCGATGCCTTCGACCGTCTCCTGTCGGAACCCCGGCGGCCGGCCCGGAGGCCGTGATGAAGACGATACCCTTGTCGCGCTATGTCCGGCGCGGCCTGTTCCTGAAGCGCCCTTTTGATACGGCCCTCTCGGGAATGGGACTTCTGCTCTCTTCGCCGCTCTGGCTGGTCATCGCCGCGGCCGTCAAGATCGAAGACGGCGGCCCCGTGTTCTATGGCCAGGCCCGGGTCGGGCGGAACGGGCGCCTCTTTCGGGTGTTGAAGTTCCGGTCCATGATCACCGATGCGGAAAAGTCGGGCGTCGCCGTCCAGGCCGTGGAAAAAGATCCGCGGGTCACCCGGGTCGGGCGCGTCCTGCGGGCCACGGCCATGGACGAGCTGCCCCAGCTCATCAACATCTTCAAGGGCGACATGAGCTTCGTCGGTCCGCGCGCCCTGCGGCCCCAGGAGAAAGAAGTTCATGGCCACTCCGACCAGCGGGCCATAGAAGACATCCCCGGCTATGCCGAGCGCCACGTCGTCCGGCCGGGATTGACCGGCCTGACCCAGATCTTCCTGCCGGGCGACACGCCGCGGCGCAAGAAGTTCAAATACGACCTCCTCTATATCCGCAAGCGCGGCTTCGGCTTCGATCTCAAGCTCATCCTCTTGTCCTTTTGGATCACCTTCCGCGGCCGCTGGGAATCGCGGGCTTCGAAGCTCTGAAAGCCGGCCGCTCGGAACAGTTGTCAAGCCGGGCGGATTATTTCTATAATGGAGTGATCTATTTTTGCCGGGAGAGCCATTCATCCATGCCCGAATATGATGTGGCCGTCGTCGGAGGCGGCCCCAGCGGACTGCAGACCGCCCGCCTGCTGGCGGAGCGGGGCCTGGGCGTGGTCCTTTTCGAAAAGAAGGGCGAAATCGGAGCGGACGTGGTGTGTACGG
>Ga0182021_10011457_pt1 | contig 10523 bp, 5 predicted proteins | sample 612E3MmetaG_FD_120493 | JGI IMG/M metagenome (GOLD analysis project Ga0182021, IMG submission 120493) | Permafrost microbial communities from Stordalen Mire, Sweden - 612E3M metaG (Illumina Assembly) | ecosystem: Environmental > Terrestrial > Soil > Wetlands > Permafrost | place: Sweden... | reverse complement strand
TAGGGATCAGCTTGGGCTTGCGCTGCGCTGCTGGTGAACAGCCGCAGCCGCACGCAGGTCAGGCCGTGGTTCTTCAAAATCGCCAGACCGTCCCGCACTTGTCCGCCGTCCCGATAAACAACCCCGCGCGACTCGAAAAACGCCAGGTCCGAGAAATCCGCGCCAGCGATGAAATCGCCTGCTGCCGCCGACCGGCCTGCCAGCAGGGCAGCCACGAGCACGGCCCCACACACGCAGCGGTGACGCCTCCCGGCTGAGGAATCCGGGTCGGCGGCGGCCAGCGTTACGGTTGTACAGTGCTGCAACACTTGTTAATAAACTAATCCGGCAGAGTTACAGCTTCAACTTCGACCTCTTGCCCTGAACCCATTCATCGAAATTGCTCTGAATACTGCGCCCGTGCTAAGGTATCGTGGTTGAAGCAAAGGCCCAACAACCGGAAACAGTCCAGACGCACGCACGATCTGAGGAACTCACCAGGGGCAGATAGAGAACGAAGCGGGCAGAATAGGGAAGGAAACCGGCCGGCATCCGCCCCCGGTCCTCCGCCCTCCGCCCTCTCGCCATCTGCACGACTGAGCCCGGGTCGGAAGTGGCTCTTCCGCTTGGCGGCGCTGGTTGTCATCCCCTCGCTGGTGCTCGGTGGGGCGGAGGCCGTTTTGCGCCTTGCGGGCTATGGCTACTGCACTCGCCTGTTCAAGCCCCTGCGGATCGGCGGCCGGGAATTCCTGGTCGAAAATGACAGGTTCAGCCTGTGGTTTTTCCCGCCTGAGCTGGCACGCACGCCGGGGCCGGTAAGAATGAAGCCCCAAAAGCCGCCCGGCACTTACCGCATCTTTATCCTCGGTGAATCGGCGGCAATGGGCGACCCGGAACCAGGTTTTGGCGCGGGGCGCTACTTGGAGGTCCTGCTCCGGGAACGGTTTCCGGAGGCAAAGTTCGAGCTCATCAATGTCGCGTTCACGGCGATCAATTCGCATGTGATTGTGCCCATCGCCCGCGAATGCGCCGCCCACGAAGGGGATTTGTGGATCGTTTACATGGGCAATAACGAGATGGTCGGGCCATTTGGGGCAGCGACAGTCTTCGGACCCAAGGCGCCGCCGCTGGGGTTGGTCCGGCTCAGCCTGGCCGCCCAGGAAACCCGGCTTGGCCAGGGTATGAAGGCCCTGGTCCGCCGTCTCGGGGCCAAGTCTGCGACTCCGGCGTCCTGGGGTGGCATGCAAATGTTCCTTGGAAACCAGGTGCCGCCTGACGCCCCGCGCAAGGATACCGTCTATCGGAACTTCCAGAAGAACCTGCACGACATCCTGCGCGCCGGCTGCAATTCCGGCGCTCGAATTATCCTCAGCACCGTCGCCGTGAACCTCAAAGACTGCCCGCCCCTGGCTTCGGTGTCGGACACCATCCTGCCTGCGGGCGACCGGGCCCGGCTGGAGCAATGGCTTGTGGAAGGCGCGGCGCTGGAAAGCCAGGGTAAGTTCGCGGAGGCCGCCGGCCGCTACCAGCAGGCGGCCGAGTTGGACTCGCTCTCCGCCGAGCTGCAGTTCCGCTGGGGCAACTGCCTCCTGCACCTGACCAATACTGCAGCCCGCCTGCATTTTCAGCGGGCCTGCGATCTGGACGCTTTGCCTTTTCGCGCCGACTCGCGGATTAACCGCCTCATAACCGAAACAGCCTTGCATTGGGAGCCTCGCTTGGAAGCCGGCGCCCCTCGGGTGGCCCTTTTCGATGCCGCCGCCGCCCTCGCCAAGGCCAGCCCGGACGGCATCCCCGGCCAGGAAACGTTCTACGAGCACGTGCATCTCAATTTCGATGGGAATTACCTTCTAGCCCTCGGGTGGGCTGAGCAAGTCGCACATTTTCTGCCGCCGCCGATGAGCCGCCGTGCCGCTGCCGACTGGGCCTCGCAGGAGCTTTGCGAGCGTCGTCTGGGCCTGACCGATTGGAACCGCAGCATTGTCGTCGAAGGCATGCTGCGGCGCATGAAACAGCCGCCGTTGAGCGCGCAGTCCAACAACAGCCGACGGCTCGAAACACTCCAGGCCTGGGACACCGACTTGCGCCGGCGCATGGACGCCACGAGCGCGGCACGGGCCCGCGCGCTTTTCCTGGAAGCAACCCAGCGTGTGCCCGACGACTATTGCCTGCACGAAAACTTCGCCAGCTTCCTGGTGGCAACGGGCGATCTGCCGGGAGCCGCCGCGCAATGGCAGCAGGTACACGAGCTGATTCCACAGGATTACCTGGCGAATTTCCGCCTGGGTGAATTGCTGCGGCTGCAAGGCAGGTTGGCCGAGGCACAAGCACCGCTGCTCCAGGCGGCCAGCCTGCGGCCGTTCATCAGTGATCCCTGGTTTGAACTGGGCCAAATTCACGCCGCCGAAGGCAAGCTGGATTTGGCGTTGCAGGAGTTTGGCCGCGCCCGGCAGCTCCAGCCGAACGACCCGGAGTACGCCTACCAGGCGGCCCGAACGCTGGCACTGCTGAACCGGCGCGAGGAGGCCATCAAGCAGTTCCGGCAGGCGGTCCAGCTCAACCCCGGTCACTGGCAGGCACACGATGCGCTGGGCGGGCAATTGGGCCTGGATGGCAAGGTCAGCGAGGCTAAGGCCGAATTTGTCGAGGTCATCCGGCTCCAGCCAGCCTATGCGCGCGCCCATCTCAACCTGGGGGTGGCCTTGCTCAAAGAGGGCCAGGCAGGCGGGGCAGCGCTGGAGTTCAAGGAGGCCTTGCGCCTCGAGCCCACCAATAGTGTGGCCCGAGATTATCTCCGGCGAGCCCAGCCTGCACCCTGAGGAGCATCAGCGAGAGCTGGTTCGTTGTTGCAGCCAGGCCATGTCACGGGGCGAGCTCTTGCTATTGCCGGCGGAAGGATTGATGTACAAAACCGGCTGAACGGTATTCGCGTCACGCCACCGCTTGATTTCCCCGTGGCCGTCGGCAAACGAAAAGCCACAGGCGTTGTTATGATAAGAGGCGGGCACATCGGTCCATGTGGTGCCAGTCATAATGACCGAGAATAGACAATCATTTATGCTGTCGGGGTGCTCGTCCAGCAACACCCAGGCCATGGCCGGAACCGGGGCGATAATATCCGACGCTTTCAGGAAGATCTTCCAGCCCGGGTTTAGCCTTCCATTGATGCCATCCGAGTCGCCCATAAATCCATTCATCGAGATACTGCGCACTCGTGGGCCTTTGGCGCCGGGGAACCTGTCCGCCGGACACTTGAAAGTCCCCACGCTCTTGGCGATATAAGCTCCAAGTTGGCCCCCGGTCAGCTTCGCGGTATCGTAATTGTCGGGATTGGCGGGGCGGGGCGGCAAATCCCAGCTCAGGTTGCCGGTCGTCCAGGAATTGCTGGTGTTAAGACTGCCTCGATTCTGCGCCAACTTGTCTCCGTTGTCGTTGGCATACAGGTGCAACGCCAGTTGCATTTCCTTGAGATTGTTGAGGCAGGAAACCCCCTCTGCTTTGGCTTTGGCTTTGCCTAACGCCGGCAACAGCAGAGCTGCCAGGATGGCGATAATGGCGATGACCACCAACAGTTCGATCAACGTAAACCCGTTGGGACCGCTTTCGTGGCCTTCGCGAGGGATATCCCGCTTGACTGCTGACTTCATGTTGGGCGTTGGCATATTCAGCATACCACAGCCGCCTGCCAAAGTCTTTTCAGGTTTGAGGTCAAGCCCGGGCAGCCGTTACCGCCCGCCGCTATCGGCCTTTGCGGCCATGCTACGTGGCAAAGCAAAGGAGCCTGTCTTGCGACAGGCTCCTTTTGTCTCACGTGACAAGCTCTAGCCTCCGACCAGGCCCGGTTGGGCTGGTCATGGCTTGATCAGGCGGAAAAATGTCTTCGCAGCGCTGGTCGGGTAATTGGTCACACTGATGAACCCGTTGGTGGACGAGTAGCCGTTCGCCCAATTGGCGCCATCAGTATTGAGCAGATCCTGCCACGAGCCACTAGACAGGTCGGCCTTGGTTTGGAGGTGCACGCCCGGCCGGCCCAGCCAGGAAACCGGTACGCGCCCGCCAGAAGCTCGACCAGCCGCCAGTTGGCCGAAGGAGGGCTCGCCATATTGATGGCCAAAGGTGTCCAGCGGCAGCGCGTAGGTTCCGGTCGTGCGCACGTCCCGTACATGGTTCTGTCCCGAGGGGGCCTCGTTGTCAATGCCGTTAATGCTGTACTTATAGGTCAGGGCAACTGAGTTCCCTTTGGGAATGAGGACCCCGATCTGGTAAAGCTCGCTGCCGATGGGGTTGTTGGTGAGCAGGATCGCTGACGACCACGTCCAGTTCAGAAAATCCCCGTCCAGCCACACGGTAGAGACACTGGGATCAAAGACCTCCAAATCGGTCCCGACGGCGTTGGTCATATTAACAGTGAATGTCACCAGCGTATCTGCCGGCAGGAGATCATACGGGTCAACATTGCTGAAGAAGACCACCGGGAGAACTTGCGAGGTGCCGCTGATGATGGTGAGAGACCGGTTATCCGCCATCGTTTCCCAGCCGGAGTTGGCCGAGACGCTGGCCCAGAACTTATAAAACTCTGAAGCGCCGACGCCATCCATCAGCCGCACCACCGCTTTGTAGATATTGGTGTTCAGCGCAGCGGGGTCGTTGGTGCAGAGGATCTGCGGGGTGCCCCAACTGTTGAAATTGCCGCGCACCTCCACGGTGCCGGTCTGCGGGTCAAAGGCCCCGTTGAGGACCTGGGCGGTCATGTCCACCTGGAAAGTCACATCATTGGTGGCCACCGGCGCATACGGTGCGTCATTGAAGAAAACGATCGGCACGGCCTGCACCGTCCCGCCAGAAAGATTGAAGAACCGGTTGTTGTTGTCGTTCGGGTCGCCGGTGTTGGCGGCCGGGCTTTCCCAGTTGGCACCCGTATCAATGTAATACTTGTAGTCCGTGGTCTGGCCGGGAGAGCCGGAGATGCTATAGGTCGCGACATAGATGTTGGAAGTGACCAAACCATATTGGTTCGTCCGGAGAATAGTGGGGTCATTAGTCATGGCAACGTCCGCCGCCCAGCCATTGTAAAAGCCCCGGGCGTAAGGCAACGAAGTACCGGGCGCAAAGTTCCCCACGTTGATTTGCTGGGCCAAGTCCAACTGGAAAGTAACGGCGACCGTAACTGGTGACGGGGGGGTATCGTTGAAATAGACTTTAGGCAAAATGAGGCTGGCGCCACTGGTTGCGGGGAGTGTAATCAGCCGGTTGTGGCCACTCCCCTCGACAATGCCCTCATATGTGCCAGGGTCAATGACGTATTTGTATTGCATGACCGTTCCATTGCCGGCAACATTGGTGGTGCCTGTGTAAAGATACGGGGTGCTGCCACTAGGGTTGTTGGTCAACTCGAAAGCACCCCAGCCATTGAATGTGCCGTGGGCGCTGACAGTTTGGCTGCTGGGGTCGATGCCCGCGTTGCTCATGTCCACCTGGAAGGTGACCAGGGTGTCGGCGGGTGCGACGGCGGCTGAGCACAGCAAGAGCCCTGCCCAGATTGCATACTGTTTACTGTTGATTCTCATATTTGGTTTGTTGCGTTGAGGAAGTTTGTGTTTTCCGGAGATTTCGGTTGCTCAAAAAGTCGGTTCTGTCATCACTTAACACTGTAAAGGTGCCCTGAATCGAGGAAGATTTCCACCGCATGTTTGTGCGGTTTCAGCCGCGCAGGTATTTCACCACGGCTTCGGTCCGGGAGTGGACGTGCAGTTTTTCATAAACCGTCCGCACGTAGCTGCGCACGGTGTCAATGCTGATGCCCTTCCGGTCCGCAATTTCCTTGTATGCGTAGCCCTTCGCCAGTTGTTCCAGAAAATCCTTCTCCCCTGGCGTCAGTCGCGAAACGGGCGATTCCCCGTCCGCCGGCCTCGAGAAATACTGGACCACCCGCCGGGCCAGTTGCGGCGTCATCGGTGAACCGCCGCCATGCACATCCCGAATGGCCTCCAGCAGTCGCGCGGACGCGGTGCGCTTGAGCAGGTAGCCGCTGGCCCCGGCCTTTAAGGAATTGAACAGGGAATCACTGTCTTCATAAACCGTCAGCATCAGGAATTGCACGGTGGGCAGGCGGCTCTTCAACTCGTGGACACATTCCACGCCGTTCATCCCGGGCAGGTTGATGTCCATGAGGACCACATCCGGCGTCCGCTGGGGAAGGTCTTTCAAGGCGGCCTCGGCATCGGCGTAATCGCCGACCAGGCGCAGTGCGGGCGCGCGGCGGATCAGCGTCGCGAGGCTGGTCCGTATGCCATCGTCATCATCCACAATCGCAACTTTGATTGGCATATCATCTGCAGGTCCGGCGCTCACACGCTTACTCTGGCACAGCGTGCCGCCCCTTCACCACCGCATGAATGTGCGGCCAAGACCGCCGTTTCTCAAGAGGTAACTTTGTTGGTAGGGACGCGGGGCGCATTCGCGAGGAAAAGTCGGTAGGGACGCATTCCACTGCGTCCCCATCTTTCTACCACCGAATTGATCAGGGACGCAGTGGAATGCGTCCCTACCAACCACTCGCGAACGCGTCCCGGCCTCAAGCGGGAAACCGCACGTTCAGCCTTACCGTGGTCCCTTTGCCGCGCGCGCTCTCCACCGTCAGCGTTCCTCCCATGTCCTCGGCGCGCCGGCGCATGTTCCCCAAGCCATGCCGCTTGCCCGGCGCCGGCGGCAGCGCTTGCGCTTCGAACCCCTGCCCATCGTCCCGGACCACAATCTCCAGCACCATCCCCGAGGCTCTTGCTTGCACTTGCACTTCGCGGGCATGAGCATGTTTGAGCGCATTGGTCAGCGCTTCTTTGACCACGAGGAAAATATTGTGCCGCATCTCCGGCGGCAGCGATTGCGTCGGTAGATCGTGCGGCAGGTCGAGGCGGCAGCGTGCGGTGTCTCCCTCGAACAACTCGCTGGCAAAGTGCGCGATGTACTCCACCAGGCTTTGCAACGAATCACTGCCCGGCCGCAACGCCCAAACGATTTCCTCCAGCGCCCGCACGGTCTGGCCGGCAGACTGCGAGATTTTCTGCGCGTGGGCCTCGACCTGGCTCGGGTGATCCTTGTCCGCCCGCGCCAGGTCGCTCAAGAGCGAGATGCGGGTGAGCGAGGAGCCCAGATCGTCGTGCAGATCCTGCGCGATGCGCGCTCGCTCGCGCTCCAGGGCCCGTTCCTGCTCCAGCAGCCGGAGCCGGCGCTGGTGTTTTCTCTTCTCCAAAATGCGGACCGTGCCCGCGACGGAAGCCAACAACCCCAGCGAGGCCAGCCCGAGGAACCACCGCGCCTGCCAGAAATGCGGCAGCACGACCAGGAACAGGCTCGCCCCGGTTTCGTTCCAGCTCCCGCCGCTGTTGCAGGCGGTCACATGAAACCGGTATTGACCCGGCGGCACGTAACTGTAAAGGACCGAACGCCGGGCCCCGGCCTCGACCCAGTCCGCATCCAGCGGTTCGAGCCGATAGCGGAAACGCACCCGCTCCGGCGAACTGAAGTTCATGCCCGTGTACCGAAATTCCAACCGGTGTTTGCCCGGCGGAATCTTGAGCTCGAACTCCGCCGCCGAGGGGCTGCGGTTCGGGCTCTGACTTTCCCCCGCAGCCGCCTGGAGCCGCCGGAGGTCCGCCTCCACCCCATCAAGCATCGGTTCCTCCAGCACCACGGCCGGGGGGAGCGGATCAGCGGCTTGTGAGCGCGGGTCGGCCACCACAATCCCCTTCAGCGTCGCAAAGCAAAGTCGGCCCGACTTGGCCTTCAGACCCGCCGGATAATAGCCGCTAGTGCATTCCTCCGAGGGCATCCCCTCGGGTCGGCCGTAGGCCTGCGGAGACACGACGGCCGTCTTGCCCGCGGCCAACTCTTCCAACTCACGCTTGCTCACACAGGCAATGCCGCGGTTGCTCCCCAGCCACAGCCGGCCCCGGTCGTCTTCCAGGAGTTGCGAGATCGTATTATCGGGAAGTCCCTCGCGGGTGGTGAAGGTAACGAGAGAGCCCTCGCGCCACCGGCCCAACCCGCCGCCCGTGGTGCCGATCCAAAGCGTGCCGGCGGCATCGAGGTACAGCGTGCGAATCCAGTTGCTGAGCAACCCGGCGTCCTTGCCCCAATGGGTGCGGGACGCATTCTGGTACCGATACAGACCCTCCCCTTCGGTGCCCAGCCACAAGGTTCCATCAGTGTTCCGCAAGATGGCGGTTATGGCGCGGGATTGCCAATAATTGGTCTGGGGCAGCCATTCGCCCCGCCGCAACTGCCAAACCTGTCCTTCCCGCGTGCCGGCCCAGACTCCCCCGCCCGGTTCCTCGGCCAGGGCGGTGACGTTAAGCCCCGCCAGAGCCGCCAACTCCAGGTCGCCCGGCGCATGCTTCGGGTCCTTGAATCGCCAGAGTCCGCCCGCCCCGCCCATCCAGCAATTGCCGTCGCCCGTCATGAGCAACGAGATGACCTCGGGGTAGCGCCCGGAGAAGCCCGCCACGGCCAGGCGGCTGAAGTTTTTGCCTTCCCAGCGATACAGGCCGTCGCTCGGTTTTCCGGCCCAAATCACCCCGGGCGCCGTTTCCGCCAGTCCCTGCACTGGTCCGTACCCCAAGCCCACGTTTTGTCCGAACACCAGCAGATCGCTGCGCCGCACCCGATTCAACCCGGCGCCAGTCCCCACCCAAAGATTCCCCTCCCGATCAACCAGGAGGGACTCGACCGAATTGTCCAGGAGCCCGCTGCTGGCGTTAAGTGTCGCCAGTTTGCCCTGCTTGAATTGAAACAAGCCCTCGCTGACCGAACCGGCCCAGACCGTTCCGTCCGCTTCCTCGGCCAGCGCGCTGACGTATGGCCTCGCCAGGTGCCGCGGAATCCGGTAGCGACGCCATTGATCGCCCTCCCGGCACAGCACAAAATCGTCTCCCGCCCCAACCCAGAGCCGCCCGGTCTTATCCTCCAGCAAGCAGTGCGGATTCTGCAGTAATCCCTCCACCGAGGCGTCCGACAGCGCGACGAACTTGCCGTCCTGCCACCGGAAAATACCAGCGCCGGTCACGCCCACCCACAGGACCCCCTGGCGATTCTTGAATAGGAAGGTGATGAGTTTGCCTTTGAAAGGTTCTGCTGCGCCTGGGGTGGCCAGCCGGCCCTGCTGCCACACTGCCAAACCGGCTTCAGTGCCAACCCAGAGCCTTCCTTCACGGTCTTCGGCCAGGGCAGCGATCGAGTCCGCCGGCAGGCCGTCACGTTTCGTGAAAGTCGTAAACTGGCCATCCTGTCGGCGGGTTAGACCGCTGCCGGCCGTGCCGATCCAAAGCGCGCCATGACTATCCTCGAATAACGCCCGCACCGGCCCGCCGCCCATTCCTTCCCGCAAGCCGAAGGAAACAAAGCGCACCCCATCAAAGCGGGCCACTCCATCATCGCTCCCGATCCAAAGGTAGCCATCGCGCGTTTGCGCGAGCGCATGCACAACATTCTGGGGCAGCCCTTGCTCTCTTTGCCAGGAACGGAAAGCCAAGGCCAGCCCACCACTGCCGGCGCCCGGCCCGGCGCCGCTCGGCTCCAGACCAGCCGCGGGAATGAAATCGGCAAACGCCGTCGCAATCTGAATATCGCTGAAGGTCCAGCCGCCGCCGCCGCCGCTGTGGCGCAAGTGGATTTCGTTGAAAGAAGCGTTGGCGCTGAACACGGTTGTGAGGCCCGCGGGCTGGCTGGCCTCGGTAGCCCCCGCCGACAGGTCGGGGTTCAGCCAGACCGTCACGAGATCGTCTCCGCCGGGAACATACTGCACCTTGAACACAATCGTCCGTTCAATGCCGCGGCGGGGTAGTTCGTAGGGCAGAAAGACGCCCGGGCTCGAGGATTCCGGCTGCGAAGAGCGCAAATCCATGTCGCCAAAGACTTTGTTGAACTCGCCGTTGGTCGTCGTGTTGAACGCGCTGTAAGCCCAGGCTTTCAGTGAGTTGCCCACGCCCAGCCGTTCCACGGCCCCTTCATAAAGCTGGAAGGCCGCGAAGTACTCCTCCGTGCCGGCGTCCGACAACGGCTCCACGTGGAACTTGAAATAGAGCGTGTCGCTTGAGGTGTCATCCCGTTTCAGCGCCCCACCCAGAATGTCGGTGCCCACGCCGGTCTCGTGGGCCAGCGTGGCGCCCAAATCGCTCCAGAGCACGACAGCGTGGGCGGCCATCGGCCAGACCGCCGCCGCGCCTGCGATCAGCCACAGTGCCAACCGGGCGGCGTAGCGCAGATTTCCAATTTGCGCTCTGGAGCTTGGACATTTTCCGCGGAACTTACTGGCGGAGGCCAACCCGCAGGGTTGGCAGAGGGTAGCCGGTGGTCGTTCAGGGCAAAGGGGGAACGACCGCCGGAAGACCGCGTCGGATGGTCGAGCACCCCGGCGGGGTGCCAGAGCCTGGGAGACGTGACCGCAGCAACCTGGCGGGTGCCAACTCGATTCTCTGGGGCAACGCCAATCTCGAGCAGGCTCGGCAGCGACGAGTCTGGCACCCCGTCCGGGGTGCAGGGCTTCTCCT
>Ga0182021_10011456_pt1 | contig 10523 bp, 16 predicted proteins | sample 612E3MmetaG_FD_120493 | JGI IMG/M metagenome (GOLD analysis project Ga0182021, IMG submission 120493) | Permafrost microbial communities from Stordalen Mire, Sweden - 612E3M metaG (Illumina Assembly) | ecosystem: Environmental > Terrestrial > Soil > Wetlands > Permafrost | place: Sweden... | reverse complement strand
TGGACCAGATCAAGAGCGGGTTCACCCCGCAGGAGCTCTTCATCACACTGTCCTGCATCTCGAACCCGGTGGGCGGGCCGCTGATAGGAACCACTCTGTGGACGGGAGCACCCTTCCGCGACATCCTCAAGGAGGCCCAGCCTCTTCCCAGCGCCCATTACGCCCACATCACCGCGGCGGACGGGTTCGACGAGGTGGTGGACCTGCAGATGGCTCAGAGCGACCCCAGGGTAATGCTCGTCTACGCCTGGAACGGCGAGCCACTGCCCCAGGATCACGGCTACCCGCTCCGCATCTACATCCCGGACCTGCACGGTATGAAACAGCCCAAGTGGATCACGGGGATCAGCCTGGTGCCGGACTCCATCTCGGGATACTGGGTCCAGCGGGGGTGGGACCAGACGGCCCGCATGCATACCACCTCCGTGATCGACACGGTGGCCACCGATTCACTGGTGAAGAAGAACGGCCTGACCTACGTCCCCGTCGGCGGGATCGCCCACGCGGGCGCCCGAGGCATCGCGAAAGTGGAGGTCCAAGTGGACGGAGGACCCTGGGAAGCGGCCGAACTGCGCATGCCGCTCTCCGGGCTCACCTGGGTCATCTGGCGCTACGACTGGCTCTTCAGCGAGGGCGCGCACGAACTCGCCGTCCGTGCCACCGACGGCACCGGCGCCCTCCAGGATGCTCAGGACCAAGGTACCTTCCCGTCCGGCGCCACCGGTATCTACAAGAAGACGGCCGACGTCTTGCCGGCCACTCGTCCTCCAGCAGGTACTTGAGGTCCTTGAGGACCTGGTCCCATCTCTCTTCGGAGGTGGCCGGTAGGGATCCTCATGTCGCCTTGAGACATCCTCCCGCCCTCCTCGACAAATCGGTGATCGCGCGTTCAAAGCGGACTCTGCCCAGCAGACGCGGCGGCCGACCGCAGCCGCGCGTCTTCACAGCGGACTACTGGGACGCTGGTGCGTCCTCGCCCAGGTCTTCCTGCACGGCGTCGCCCGGCGGGATCGCCGCGGCGCCCAGCGCGGCGTTTCGCCGGGCCTCTTGCAACCCACGCAGGAACAGCATGGCCGACGCCGCCAGGATGATCGCCATCCCGACGCCTTCCAGCCAGGTCGGCTGCTCGCCGAGCTGAGCCCAGGAGAAGAGCAGCCCCATCACCGGTGTAGCCACGGTCCCCAGTCCGGCGATGCCGGCGGGCATGTTGTGCAACACGAACATCCATAGGAACACGGCCAGACACGTGCCGATGAGCAGCGCGTAGGCCAGCGTCCAGATGAAGTGACCGGACCACACGGGCGCTTTCCCCTCCAGGAGAAAGGCCACGATGACGAGCGGCACCGATCCGAAGAGCGTGGACCATCCGGTCAGGGTGAGGGCGTCCATCTCGTGGCGCCGGCGCATGAGCTTGACGATCATCGCCCCGCCTGCCCAGCAGACAGCCCCGGCCAGAGCCAGCATCGCGCTGAGGACGCCGTGCAGCTTCCATGGCTCCACGATGAGCACCAGTCCGCCGAGCGCCAGGAGCACCGCGACCCACTGCATGCCGCGCAGCCGTTCGCCCAGGATGGGCCAGGCCATCAGCGGGATCCAGAACTGCCAGGTGTTGGCGAGGATGGACGTCCTGCCGGCTCCCCCGGTGACCAGCGCGGCGATCGTCAGCCCGATGAAACCGCCTGTCTGGAGAACCCCCATCGGGACGAGATAGGCCGCCGCCTTCAGGCGCACCGGGCGGCCGAGGATGGCCGCCAGTGCGAGCAGGATCAGACCTCCGGGGAGCGCCCGCAGAGCCGCGAAGGTGAACGGCGGGCAATACGCCACCCCGATCTTGAGAGGCACCCAGGTGTATCCCCAGATGAAGGGCAGGACTCCAAGAGCGATGAGCGGCAGATAGCGCCGGATGTTGACAGCGTCCCCCCGTGCGCGGCGTGAAACGAGGCCCTTGCAGGCCTCGCATTCCACTTTGGTAGACGGCTTGCCGCGGCCTGCGGGCGGCGCGGATTACTGGGCCGAGCCTCCGGTCACATACCCCGTCGTCTCCGGCCATTCGCCCATCTCGCCGTCGGCATCGTAGGCGGCACCACGCACGCGCTGGACGGCGTCAGTGGCCTTGTGCTTAACGTCCACGTACACGCGTTTGGCTTCCGCGGGCACGTCCGCGAAGGACTCGGGCAGGCTCTTCTGTGTCTCCTGAGACACCCGATAGGCGAGCAGGAACACACCCGCGAGGACTCCGCCGATGAACGCTGCCAAAACTGCCTTCCAAAAGCTCATGACGTTCTCCTTTCTTGATATACGTTCTCGCGCTTTCGCCGCCGTCTCAAACCTCTACGCCGGGAAACCGCGCCGCGTAGCTCGCTACCAGGGTGTTGAAGCGGGTGACGAGCCCCTTGGCCCGCAGAGAGTCGAGCGAATCGACGGCCTGCTTGCGGCCCAACCCAGCGCCCGCACACACTTGGGCTACTGTCCTCGCCGTCCTGCATAGCACGAGGAAATCCAGGACGGTCTTCTCATCGTCCGTGAGAACGAGGTGCTGCGCCTCCGCCGGTCGCGATCCGGCCGCAGCCTCACGGCCGACGTCCGTACCACGCTCTACATCTTCTGAAGTCACTGTGTCGCTCCTTTCACCTCGGCGTGATCGGCCCTGGACCGGGCGCCGTTGGTCGAGGCGCCCCTCCACTGTGAAGGACACGATGACGTGCGATCCCCATGATACATTCGCGGCGCAGGTCTTACATGGGCAGAGCGGCCGCCGTTGTCCACCGTCCCGCCATCGGGAGCGCGATGAAAGGAACAAAGTCCACATGAGCCAGGACCAGCAGACTCCTGCCGCCTCTGGAGAACCGCTATTCAGCGGGCCGGTGCGCCTCCTCCTGCCGCTCGCCGTCACGAAGCGGAAGCATGGCAGGAAAGCCGAAGACGCGGTGGCCCCCGCCACCGAATGAGGCGATTCCTACACCGGGTCTCGCGCCCGCTCGCCCCGCTCGGGGGCCTTCTGAAAGAGGCGTTCGACAGCGCCTGGGCGCACAACATAGGTCGGATGGCGGCCTCCATCGCCTACTTCGGCGCGTTCAGCCTGGCCCCGATGATCGTGATCATTACCACTCTCGCTTCCCAGGTGTTCGGCAAGAGCGCCACTCAGGGACTCATTGCGGAGCGGCTCACCAGCACCTTCGGCAAGCAGACGGCGGAGTTCATCCAGTCGATGCTGGCCGCGATCTACGGCAGCACCGGAGTCACCCTGGCGACGATCCTGGCCGTCCTGGTCCTGGTGTGGGCGTCCACGCGCATCGTCGGCTCGGTGAGGGGCGCGCTCAACGACGTCTGGGGCGTCCGCGGCCACGGAGGCGGCGGGCTGCCCGGCTACCTCATCGGCAAGCTCATCGACATCGCCACGGTGGTGGCCGTTGGCTTCATGTTCCTCGTCTCGATGCTGGCCAACGCCGGGGTGACGGCGATCACCACGTATTTCTCCCACCTCCTGCCCATGCCCGGATGGCTCCTGCACGTGCTCGGGATCGTCTTCTCCCTGGCCGTGACCGTCATCTTCCTCGCGGTCGTCTTCCGGGTGCTCCCCAATATCAAGGTGCGCTTCCTCGACATCCTGGTGGGCGCTTCGATAACCGGGGTGCTGTTCACCATAGGGAACTACGTGATCGGCCTCTACCTAGGAGGCACCAGCCCTGGATCGGCGTTCGGCGCGGCCGGGTCGCTCGCCGTGATCATGATCTGGATCTACTATGTGGCCTACATAATCATCTTCGGGGCGGAGATCACCCAGGCGTACACACACCGGGTGGCGCTCAGGAAAGCCCTGCGCACGGCCGGATCCGAGGAGGAGCAGCCACCGTCCGGTGACGGAGGTGAGTCTTCTTGAGATCCTGGGAACACCGCCTGCTAGGCCGCTGGAAAGCGACGCTTCGCCGCCTGCTAAGCTTGCCACTCATCGCACTCGAGGGGAGGAGTCCGAGTTGACTCAGATCACCGACAGCATCGAGATCGGCTGTAGCCCCGAGAAGGTCTACCACTACATCGCCAAAGTCGAGAAATGGCCCACCTGGTTCCTGGAACTGGGGACCGTGGACAAAGCCGAGGGCGACGGCGACGCCGGCACCAGAGTGGAACAGACCCATTCCCTGCTCGGCATCGACATCGAGTTCGTCACCACGGTCATGGCCAGCGGTCCCAAGGATGACGGGTCATACGAGTGGCGCGCCAAGCGCGCGGGCGGGCTGCCCGGCAGCCATTCGATGGACTTCGTCGGCCAAGACGGCAAGACGCTCGTCACGAGCACCCTCGACTATGATCTCCCCGGCGGAATCTTCGGGAAGGCCTTCGATCACCTGGGCGCCAAGGCGGCCATCGAGCATTGGGTGCGGCATTCGCTCAGCGCGCTCAAGGAACTCGCCGAGGAGGACTGGGTGTTGGGGCTCGACGAGGACGAGGAGCAGTGGCCGCGCATCTGCGATAGCTGAAAGCGGCGCACCGCAGCGCCGCTCAGGGCGCCGCCGGGATCTCCAACCCCCTGTAGCCGTGCTCCAACAGCCCACTTCTCCACTTCCAGGCGGTCGTACAGATCACCGGTGTGCAACTGGGCGAGAGGCTTGGGGAACGAAGGGTCGGTGGTCCAGCGCCGGGCCACATCAAGTCCGACGTGGCCCATCTCGGCGACAGTGGCCATCGAGATCATGCTGTAGGTCTCCTCGGTAGGTCCGGCGATGCGCTGCACGGGGGCCTCCTTCTTCGTCGAGTTCGTCGCCTCAGCGAGGGACCGGGTGGTAGCGGGCCACGCGCGGCGCCTCCAGTGACTGCCATATACCCATTGCGCCCATAAGCCGAGCACCGACCTCGAAGTGCAACATGGCGATGCCGACATCCAGCAGACGCGATACGGAGCCTTCCAGGCCCCTCTGCACCACCGATACCGTGATCGCGCCGTCCTCCAGGTCGAAGCGCCAGGGCTGACGGTTCACGGCCGAAGGCGCGATGCGCGCCAACCTGACTCCCTCGGCCGCCCAGGCGGGCCAGCGCTCGGCATCGAAGCCGGGGGCGATCTCAGTGGCGGGGCGCCGGTGCTTGGCGCGCACCATGGCTTTCACGAGACGCTCCCCCGGGCGGGCACGGTCGTGGGGGTAGCCGAGCGGGGACACCGCGAAGATGCGCTCATCGTCCGCGAGGACTGTGAGGCTAGCAGCCACCGCCCGGTCGAACGACCCGGCGACCCAACAGGTGCCCAGACTCATGGCGGTCGCCTGCAGCACCGCCGCCTCGCCGAGGTATCCCATGCTTTCCTGGACCGTCCGCTCCTCCGGCCGGCCTATCACGACCAGCGCGGAGGGGGCACCGACCACCCGGCCGTAGCTCCCGACGATCAGCCCGGTGAACAGGTCCGCCGGCGCCTGGTCCAACACCACGACCCGGGCGACGGACCGCCCCGGCAGGGCGTTGCAAAACCCGCGCAGCACCGCGAGGGTCCGCGGATCTACCGGCCGTTCGTTGTAGGTGCGCACCGAGCGGCGGGTGGTGATGGCCGAGGTCCACTCGACCACGGGCATCTCGTCAAGGGCGTCGGGGAAGTCCAGCACGTGGACGCTCCTTTCCCGAGGGTTAGTTCCCCTTTGTCGGAGAAATGATGCCGTAGATGATGCACCATCCGCCCACATCGAGGGAGGCGTACCCATGGACCCGGACATCAGCCGCGAGATCTTCGCCGAAGCGGTCTCGCTCACCAACACGTACGCACGGGGCCTCTTGCAGCGGGAGGGTATGACCTGGGGCCCCCTTCCCAGCGCGCGGAACAGGCTTGAGCAGGCTATGAGGGTGGGGACCTCGGGAACCTCGGCCGCGGCGACTCCCTGGCTGTTGGCCGGACGGGATGCCGGGGCCGTCAGCCGAACCGGACGCAGCGCATCGACATCGAGGCCATCTCGATCCCCTCGTACGGGAAGGTGACCGGGTCGCCGGGTGTCGCCATGGCGGCTGGGTACAGAAGCGGCAGATAGTGGTCGTTGGTCGGCACCGACAGGCGGGCGGCGCGGCCGGCGCTCTCGTAGTGAACCAGCGCATCTCCGTCGCCCTGCAGAAGGGCGGACGCCACCCAGGAGTCGAACTCCTCGGCCCAGGGTTGGGGCTGAGCGTCTGCATCCCAGTCGATGCCGGCGAAGCTGTGCACGATGTTCCCGCTGCCCATAACCAGAACGCCCCGTTCGCGGAGGGGCATTAGACGTTGCCCCCTCTCCCAGTGGGCCTGCGGAGGCTCGGTCATGTCCAGCGACAGCTCGAAGACGGGGACGTCCGCAGCCGGCCACATGTGGCGGAGCACGCTCCACGAGGCGTGGTCCAGGCCCCAGGTGTCGTCCAGTTCCACCTCCGGCAGCAGATCGGCGACCAGGCGGGCCTTGTCCGGCGCGCCGGGAGCCGGATACCGGACCTCATACAGTTCCGGCGGGAAGCCGCCAAAATCGTGGATGGTGCGGGGTGTGGCAGAAGACAGGACGTACGTGCCGCGAGTGAGCCAATGAGCGGACACCACGAGGATGGCTTCCGGTCGCGGCAGCACCGCAGCAAGCCGGCCGAGGGAGCGGGTGAAGTCGTTGTCGGCCAGCGCGTTCATCGGGCTGCCGTGTCCCAGGAACAGCGCCGGAAGGCGTTCGCTGTTGGTCGTCATGGCCTACCTCCTCGCGGACCGGCCGTGCAGCCGTCCGCCTGACAGCAAGACGTTCGCCGACAGTATGCCCGGGTTGGCGGCGAGCCGTCCACCTCGGGGACCCGTCGGGGCCTCGGCCGGGACGCGATGACGGTGCCCGGTACGTCGCCGGCCCGGCGTGGCCGCGCTATGATGGCCCGAAGTGCCATCCCGCGAGAACCGGAAGGGGCCTGCAAATGACCGACGACACCGCGGTGGTCGCCGAACTCGACGATGTCTACGCAGACTGGCCGCGCCCGCTGCGCTGGAACGTCTTCAGCCCCGCTGCGCCGGCCGCGAACGCGCCGGCCGTGCTGCTGTTCCACGGCGGAGGCTGGCGGACGGGCGACCGTGCCAACATGACCGACGCCTGCACGGCCTTTGCCAGGCTGGGCTTCGTCGCCATCGCCCCGGAATACCGGCTACTCGGCGAGGCACCGTGGCCGGCTCCGCTCACCGATGTGAGGACTGCCATCCGTGCGGTCCGCGCCAGGGCGGGATCGCTGGGGATCTCCCCGGATCACATCTTCCTGACCGGCTATTCGGCGGGCGCCCATCTCTCGCTCATCGCCTCGAGCGGGATCGCGGGTCCCGCGGAGCCTGACGCCCCGTTCCCCGACCGATCCGAGGCCGTTGCGGGGGTGGCGGCCTTCTTCCCGCCCACCCGCATGGATGCAGAACTGGGCGAGTCGCTGGGAATCTCGGATCCACAGACACGCGAGGCGATGAGCCCCATGATCCACGCCGGCCACTATCCGCCCACGATCCTTTTCTGCGGTGATGAAGACCCGCTGACGCCGTCCCAGCTGTCGGTCGATCTCTATCGGGCCATCCGCGAGGCCGGTGGCGTCGCCGACCTCCGCCTCTATTCAAACCTCATCCACGAGTTCGTCTGCCTTCCCGGCATGATGCAGACCACGATCGGCGATGCAGCCGCGTTCTTCACCCGGACCGTTCTCGAGAAGTCGGCGTGCGATGCGGCGCTCGTCGAATTGCGCGCCTGGTGGGAGGGAGTGCTGGCGAAGCTGGCGCCATAGCGGATGGCCACAATGTTCCGCATGCCCCAAAGCGCAGGCGGAAAGAAGGGTCGTGACATGGCATCAGGCCGCAACCGCATCATCGTCAGCTCGCTGGTTTCGCTTGCCGTGCTGCTGACCCCCCTTCTGCTCGCGCTTCTCGGCCGTTTCTCGGGCACCGGCGCGATGGCGACCGCCGCCGGCGTTGCCACAGGCCTGACCGTCGTGGTGTGCCCGATGATCTTCGAACTCCTCAGCCGCGACACTCCTGAGTGGGGCTACGGTCTCGGGTTCAGCGTCGTGAGCTCTTTAGTCATCTGTGCGACTCTAACAGGCGTACTATGGCACGCTTCGGGCGATCTCGAGTTGTCCTCAGCAGGCGCCGGCACAGTCGTGGGGTTCGTTTTCGGAACGTTCGTCATCTGCTTCGTCTTCGGCATGGCGGGCGCATCCGTAGCCTCCCTTATCGGCCGCGCCTTGCCCGCGGGATCCGAGTACCGGCCCGCGACTAGGATCCGGCCGTGGCATGTCGGTGCCGCCGTCGCTATCGCTGAACTGGCGGTGGCGGTCGTCGTCGCAGCAGCGCTCGGATGACGGCGGGCTGTCAGCGCCCCCCGACCTTCAAGACGCCTGGAAGTCCCCTGGGATGATGACCGCGGCCTCCTCCAGGTCGCGCACCAGGTAGTCACGAATACGCTGCTTGCTCAGCCGCTGCTCGGTCTCGTTGCCGTTGTCCAAGAGGATCGTGCGGCACCCCGCAGACACCGGCCGGTGCAGTGCGCGGAGGTAGAATCGTAGGAGAAGGAGGCGCTTCGTGAGATACATCGATCTCGACAGCTGGAATAGACGCGAGTACTTCACCACCTATCTGGGCAGGGACTTCCCTTACATCAATATCGGGGCCACCATCGACATCACCGAGATGGTCTCTTTTTGCAAGAAGAATGATCTATCGTCTTATCTCACGCTCATCCACACCGCTCATCGCGTAGCCGGAGCCATCGAGAACTTCAGGTACCGGCTGGTGGACGGCAAACCGGCCATCTTTGACGAGATGGGCCCCACTTTCACATACCTGCCCGAGGGCCGCGAGCTCTTCATCAACGTCACCATTCCGTTCGCCGACGGCCTGGAGGAGTTCCACCGGAGTGCCCGGGAGGAGATCGCCCGGCAGGGCACCGACCCGGGCTTCGCGGCCTACCGGGGGCGGTACGACCTGGTCTTTTACTCCGGTATCCCCTGGATCCAGTACACCCACCTCATCCGGACCATCGGGACGCTGGGAGTCGACAGCTGTCCCAAGCTGTCTTGGGGAAAGTACTACGAGCAAGGAGGGCGGACGCTCGTCCCGTTCTCTGTGCAGGTGCATCACGGTTTGATGGATGGGTATCACGTTGGAAGGTACTACGAGACGATCCAGGCCTCCCTGGACGAGTTTCGCGGTAGGTGACTCGGCCCGCGACCGAAGGAGGCGACCCCGTGGATGAGTTCATCCAGTTGACCACCACCGAAGGCATCACGAACGGCGGCCTGAAGGCCGCGTCCTTGGACGAACACGAGTTCCTGGTGGCGAACGTCGACGGCCAGTACTACATCGCCGACGCCCGCTGCCCGCATATGGGTGGCCACCTTCCCGACGGCACCCTGGAAGGCACGGTGATCACCTGCCCGCGCCATCACTCCCAGTTCGACCTCGCCGACGGGCACGTGATCCGTTGGACCGACTGGGGAGGGGTCGAGCTCGCGGTAGGCAAGCTGCTGCGCCATGCCCGGCCGCTCCGCGTCTACACGGTCGACATACAGGGCGACGACATCATGGTCGGACCGCAGAAGGCCCCGCCGGCGGAGGTGTGACCCGCGGCGCCGCGGCCGCCTCACCTGGGGCTTCGGTATACTGCGCCACCATGGAGGCTAGTCAGACACTGTTCGTCCTCGCGTCGGCCTCGCAGGGCATCAAGGGAGAGGCTGCGCTCCGCGCCGCGGGCATCGAGTGTGCCCTTGTTCCTGTGCCGCGGACGGTCACCTCGCAGTGCGGTGTGTGCTTGCGCGTGGCGGCCGCCGACCGGGCGGCGGCGGAGACGGTCCTTGCAGAGTCCGGCATGGCCGTCGCAGCCGTCCATGAGGTCGAACGTTCGAGGACGAGGCCGGACGGCGTGCGAAAGGAGACGCGGTGAGCGACACGGTCCACCCCGGAGCGAGGGTGATCGCCATCTCGAGTGATGTCATGGGCCACGGCGACGAAGGGCTGGGCATGGTGCTGATGCGCAGCTACCTGCACACTCTCACTGAGGTAGAGCCCCGCCCCGACACGATCGTGTTCTTCAACAACGGCGTGCGGCTGGGCGTTGAAGGCTCCGCGACGGTCGACGACCTGCGGGCCATAGCAGCGCGCGGCACTCAGCTTCTCTTCTGCGGCACCTGTGTCAACGCCTTCGAACTCACCGACAAGATGGCCGTCGGCGAGATCTCCAACATGTGGGCCATCTCGGAGACTATGCTCCGCGCAGCGAGCGTCATCAACCTGTAGCAGGGCCCGCCGGACACGCGGCAGGGAAGCGGTATATGCTTCTCCCGACCGGCAGGACGAACGTGCCATGGAGGGTGGATGAGCGCAAGAGAGCGGAGACGGCGGACGCAGAGGGTGCGCACGCCCAAGGACCCGTCCTATCTGCGCGACCTCTTCAACAACAGTGCCCGGTACTACGACTCGGTCAACGAAGCCACCAGCCTCGGGCAAGTGCGTGGCTGGCGCAAAGAGGTGGTCTGGGCGGCCGGCATCCATCCCAACGACCGGGTGCTGGATGCTTTCTCCGGGCCGG
>Ga0182021_10011455_pt1 | contig 10524 bp, 5 predicted proteins | sample 612E3MmetaG_FD_120493 | JGI IMG/M metagenome (GOLD analysis project Ga0182021, IMG submission 120493) | Permafrost microbial communities from Stordalen Mire, Sweden - 612E3M metaG (Illumina Assembly) | ecosystem: Environmental > Terrestrial > Soil > Wetlands > Permafrost | place: Sweden... | reverse complement strand
TTATTAATGTGTTTAAAAAGATTTAATTTTTAATGGTAATTTCAAGAGGAAAGTTTTTAATTGAATTAAAAGCAAAAGAAGATTAGAAAACATTCAAACTTACCCATTCTGACCCATTCTGAATTGAAGAGCTATTTTTTATTCAGAATGGGTTTTGGTGTTAAATTATTTTAAAGAAAGTTTGGTTTTAATCATTGCGGAAAATTATCACAAAGAAAAATAAGGAAGATATCGAACCCCTCCGCAGTTTCCTGAGGCTGATTGATCAGGGTTCTGCAAAAGTCTATGTCAGCGGACTTAACGGCGCGGCTCGTCCCTTTTTAGTATCTCTTCTTTTTGATCGTCTGGAAAGACCTCTGCTTGTTGTTTGTCCGGAGGAAAAAGAAGCGGCGGTCTTCGCGCGAAATTTATCTCTGTTTTTGGGAGAAGAATTCGTGTTTCATTATCCTTCGCTTGATTTCCTGACGATTGATATGTTCGCTCTTCAGCGAGAGGAGGAATTAATCCGTCTGGAGGCGCTGGCCGATCTGCAGGTGAACAGCAAAATGATTGTTGTCACTTCCGTAATCGCTTTGATGCAGAAAATAATGCCTGTTGCTGAGTTTAATAAATATCTGCAAATAATTTCCGCGGGCGATACGCTTGACCGGGACGAATTTTGCGCCCGGCTTATTGCCGAAGGGTATCAAAGAGAAAGTCTTGTGGAAGAAAAAGGAGAATTCAGTATCCGGGGAAATATTATAGATATCTTTCCTCCCACTGAAAAAAATCCTCTGCGTCTGGAAATGCTGGGCGATGAAATCGAATCCATCCGGATTTTTAATTCTTCTTCTCAGCGCTCTATCGGCACAGCCTCCGCTTTTATTGTGCCGCCGGCCGGTGAGGTTATCATCAATACGTCAACACTGGAGCTTGCCGTTCGCAATATCAAAAGACGCGCCGACGATCTTTCGCTTTCCCGCGAGATTCGTAACCGTCTGGTGGACGCTCTGAAGGAAGGTTTGACCAATTCCATCAATCCGATATTTTTACCGCTGTTCTATGAATCATACGATAATGAAAGCGGGCTTTCGTGCGATAAATTGTCAGGTCTTTTTGATTATCTTTCCAGAAATACTTTAGTGATTCTAGATGATCCGCTGGCCCTGAATCAGGCGGTTCAGAACGCGGAGCTCAGCATGGATAAGCTGTTGTTCAAAACGAAAAACAGCGGGAAATTCTATCTGGAAAAAGAAAATACTTATATTGATCCGGCGTCAATATTTAAAGGGCTGGACGGGTTCGGGCAAGTTGCGCTGGAAGGACTCAATCTGGATAAAGGGAACGATAACACGGCAGCGGTGATTGATTTTGAAACTCATCAATACCTTTGCGCGGGAGAACCGCCGGCCGGTGAGATCAGGGAAGACGCCTCACTGCGCTGGACCGCGGAAAAAATCAAATCATGGTTGTCTGAAGGAATGTTGATTATTTTCTTTTGTCCGGCTCCGGAGGATATTCAAAGGATGAAGTATCTGCTTTTGTCCTATGATTTGCCGGTACAGATTTTACCGGAGCCTGATTCGGTTCTGGAAATTATTGAACGGTGGGAAGGCAATTCTCAGCTTATTTTGCGGGAAGGAGAAATATCCTCCAGTTTTGTCATGCCGGCGATGAAGCTGGTTTTTTTAAGCGAAGCGGAGATATTCGTCAAAAAGGCTCCCCGCCGCCGGGTACGGCCGGTGCGGGAGGGCTACTTCATTAAATCGTTCGGCGATTTGAAAGAAGACGATTTCATCGTGCACACTGATTTCGGTATCGGCGTTTATCGCGGATTGAAAAAAATTACCGTGGGTAAAATCGAGAACGATTTTTTAGTTATTGAGTATTTGGACGGCGATAAGCTGTATATTCCCGTGAATTCCCTGGAAAAAATTCAACGCTATCTCGGACCCGATGGTTATGTGCCGAAAATTGAACGGATGGGCGGCACTTCCTGGGAAGCCGTCAAAGAAAAAGTTAAAAAATCAGTGCGGGAGTATGCCGAAGAACTGGTCTCCATTTACGCCGCCCGCGAAGCGCTGGAACGAAAATCATTTTCTCCGCCGGACCGCATTTACGAAGAATTCTGCTCCACTTTCGAATTTGAAGAAACACCTGATCAGGTCAAGGCCATTGAAGACATCAATCTGGATATGGATGATTACAAACCAATGGACAGGTTGATTTGCGGCGATGCCGGTTTCGGCAAAACGGAAGTCGCGATTAGATCGGCTTTCCGGGCTGTCATGGACGGCAAACAGGTTGCCGTTCTAGTGCCCACGACTATTCTGGCGGAACAGCATTATCAGACCTTTTCCCGGCGGTTTAAGGATTTCCCCATTCGTGTGGAAGTGCTGAATCGTTTTAAAAGCGCCGCCGAGCAAAAGAAAATTGTGGAAGAGCTGAAAAATCAGAAAGTGGATATTGTCGTGGGAACGCATCGCTTATTGCAGAAGGATATAGAATTCAAGGATCTGGGACTGGTGATCATTGATGAGGAACAGCGCTTCGGCGTGGCGCATAAGGAAAAGTTAAAAAAGATGCGCACGCTCGTTGATGTGCTCACGCTTTCGGCGACGCCGATTCCGCGCACACTTCACCTGTCGCTGGTCGGCATCAGGGATTTATCCATTATTAACACGCCGCCGGAAGACAGGGTGTCTATCAAAACTTATGTTCTGGAATTCGATGAGGACGCTGTCAAGGCCGCGATAGAAAAAGAACTGGAAAGGCGGGGGCAGGTGTTTTTTGTCCATGACCGGGTGCGTTCGATATATTCGATTGCCCGCCTGGTTCAGCGTCTTGTGCCGCAGGCGAGGGTCGGTGTAGTTCATGGCCAGATGAAACCGGCGGATATTGAAAAAACAATGGCCAAATTTGTCCGTCAGGAATGTGATGTTCTTGTCTGCACCACGATTATCGGTTCCGGTCTGGATATTCCCACGGCCAATACAATAATTATCAATCGCGCTGAAAGATTCGGATTGGCGCAGCTTTATCAGATACGAGGCCGCGTGGGACGTTCCAGCCTAGAGGCTTTCGCTTATCTGTTATTACCCAAAGGGGCGATGCTTTCCCGCGAAGCAATGAAAAGACTGCAGGTAATCAAGGAATTTTCCGAACCGGGTTCCGGTTTCAGGATAGCTTATAATGATCTGGAAATCCGCGGCGGCGGAAATCTGCTGGGCATTTCCCAATCCGGGCATATTTCCGCGGTTGGTTATGAACTTTATACTGAATTAATGGAGAAGACGATTCGGGAAATCAGGGGAGAAAAAACCGAAGAAGAAGAATTAATGCCTGAAATTCAGCTGGGTATTTCCGCTTTTATTCCCGAAGAGTATGTCCAGGATGTCCACCAGCGGCTGGTATTATACAAAAGGATATCTCTGGCTGTGAATGATGAAGAAATTAATCAGATTAAAAACGAGTTACAGGATTGTTACGGGGATTTGCCCCCGTCAGCGGAAAATCTCTTAAGGGTAATCAGCATAAGAAATTGTCTTAAACCGCTGAAGGGGAAAAAGATGGGCTATGACGGCAAATATATGTACATTTTCTTCAGGGATAATTCTCCGGTTGATCCCGCCAAGATTATCGCGCTTTATCGCAAGAAAATTAAGGAATTACGCTTTACTCCGGATTATAAGTTATTTGTTCCCGCGCCGAAACTTCCCGAAAAGGAAATACTTGCTCAAGCAGATTTGTTATTAAAGATGCTTGCCCAATAGCCGCAAGCAGGATATAAAGAAATCTTATGAGTAATACGAATCAGCATTCCCATAGTATTTTTTTCGCCCGAAAATCCGGGAGGATTTTCTTTATTCGCTCTGCTTTTCTATGTTTGATCCTGTCCGTTCTAATTATCGCCTGCGATAAGATTAATAATTCTTTCCGTCCTTACGTTGCCTCAGTTAACGGTTCCAAAATTTATCTTGATGATTATCAGGCCCGTCTGGATAAAAAAAAGCAAATGCTTTCCACGGATTTTCTGAATCAGCCTGATTATATGAAAAGATTCGAAGAAGAAGTTCTGGACAGCATGATTACGGAAAAAATAATGGAATTGCGCGCTAAGGAACTTAATATATCCGTGAGCGAAGCCGAACTGGAAAGTAAAATTCAGGAAATAAAAAAAGATTATGGAGAAGATTTTACCAGTCTGTTCGCCCGGGAAAACGTAAATTATGAGAAATGGAAAGAAGACTTTAAGAAAGAAGTGCTGTTGCAGAAACTTATAAAGACTGATGTTAACGACAGAATTAAAATACCGGATGATGAGGCCGAAAATTATTTTACCGAACACCGCGTCAATTATAAAACGGAATCACGCGCCCGAGTCGCGCAGATAGTCGTCCGGGATCTGGCCGCAGCCCAGAAAGCGCTGGCAAGATTAAATTCCGGAGAAGATTTTGCCAAAGTGGCCGCCGATGTGTCTATCGGTCCGGAAGCCAGCCGCGGCGGAGAACTGGGATTTATTACCAAGCTGGTCATGCCGGAACCGCTGGACAAAACTATTTTTAAAATGCCGGTTAACAAGATAAGTCCGATTGTGCAGAGTTCTTACGGATTTCATATTTTCAAGGTTATGGAGATTCAGCAGGCGAAAGAGAGAACTTTTGCGGATGTCAGAGCGGATGTGCTTGCTGATATCCGTCTGCAAAAAGAAGAATCGGCTTTTATAAGCTGGCTGGACGAATTAAGGAAAAAAGCTGTCATCAAAAAAGAAGCTGATATTAAAATAAAGTAACTGAATAAGTAATATTAAACAAGGGAGGAATCACTGTGAAGTCCTACAGAAAATGTATCTTGATTTTATTGAGCATCATGCTCTTGTGCCTGCCGGTTAGCGCCGAAGTGGTGGATAGAATTGTCGCCGTCGTCAATGATGAGATTATAACGCTTCACGAACTCAATGAGTCATTCGAACCATATAGGCAAAACATCGAAAATAGTTACAAAGGCAAGGATAAGGATGCCTTGATAAAACAGACTAAAGAAGTTTTTTTTCAGAGACTTATTGATAATATACTGATTGAACAGGAAGCGAAAAAAGTAGGTATCAGCGGAACTGTCAAAGAGGAAGACGTTATGGGTGTCCTCCAGGATATGTTGGTAAAACAGAATATAACCATGCAGGATTTTCTGAAAAATCTTGCCGCTGAAGGCAAAACCATTGAAGGCGCGAAAAAAGAAATAAAGTCGCAAATGGTCCGTATGCGTCTGTTAAGACGAGAAGTAAAAGATAAAATAATAGTCAGCGATAATGAAATAGGCGAATATTACAACAATCACCGTCAGGAATACGAAGGTAAGGAAAGCGTCAGAATGAAACAGCTTTTATTACCGTTGCCTGCCGACGCGGACAATGCTGCAAAAATAAAACTGAAGAATGAGGCTCTCCGTCTGCGCGAACTTATCATAAAAGGAGAATCTTTTGATTTGCTGGCCGCTAAATATGCCCAGGGGCCGGCGGCGGCGCAGGGTGGTGATCTTGGTTTTATCGAAAGAGGAACAATTATTCCGGAAGTCGAAGCGGCGGCTTTCAGCCTTCCTGTGGACCAGGTAAGTGAAGTAATCGAATCCAGCCTGGGATTTCACATCATTAAAGTGGTGGATAAAAGAGGCGCCGGATTAAAACCTATTGCCGCGGTTCGTGAAGAAATAAAGGTAAAAATCGAAGATGAAAAATTGGATAAAAAATATGAAGAATGGCTTTCTTCCATTCGGGCTAAGGCGCACATTGAAATAAAATTGTAAGACAACAGCAAAAGTAGAAAAATGGACGCGATAAAAATCAGGGGCGCCTCACAGCATAATTTAAAAAATATCAATCTGGATATACCCAGAGATAAATTTGTTATTATTACCGGCGTGAGCGGATCCGGTAAATCTTCCCTGGCTTTCGATACGATATACGCTGAGGGTCAAAGAAGGTATGTGGAATCGCTTTCCACTTACGCGCGGCAGTTTATCGGACAAATGGATAAGCCGAATGTGGAATCCATAGAAGGCTTATCTCCTGCCATAGCCATAGAACAGCGCACGGCCAGCCATAATCCGCGTTCCACAGTAGGCACGGTCACTGAAATTTACGATTACTTTCGTTTGCTTTACGCCGCTATCGGTGTTTGTCATTGCTACAAATGCGGCCGGGAAATCAAATCGCAGACAATAGACGGTATTCTGGAAAGCGTTCTTTCGCTTCCGGATAATACACCTTTCAGCGTTCTGGCGCCCCTTGTAAGGGGGAAAAAAGGCGAGTTTCAAAAAGAACTGAAAAAACTTCAAAAGGAAGGATTCGCGCGCGTCCGGATTGATGGAGAAATTCTGGATCTCGCTCAAGATATTGTTCTGGAGAAGAATAAGCGTCACGATATCGATCTTGTTGTTGACCGTCTGGTATTAAAAGAGGGCGTGAGAAAAAGATTGCGTGATTCTCTGGAGATCGCGGCCGCCCATGCGGAAGGACTCGTGCGCGTGGTTACTTCCGACGGCGAAGAGATGCTTTTCAGTGAGAAATACGCCTGTCCTGACTGCGGTATAAGCATTCCCGCTCTAACTCCCCGTATGTTTTCTTTCAACAGCCCCTATGGAGCCTGTCCCGACTGCAACGGTCTTGGTTCTTCCATGCGTTTTACGGAATATCTGGTTGTGCCTGATGCCGGTTTGTCTCTGCGGGACGGAGCTATCGCTCCCTGGGCCGGACGTAACTCTCTTTATTTTTACAGTGTTCTGGACGCGCTGAGCACTCATTACGGCTTTGACGTCAACACGCCTTTTAATAAATTGCCGGAAAAAATTCAGAAAGCGCTTCTGTACGGGTCGGGTGATGAGAATATTAAATTCCATCATGACCGTTCCAATAAAAGATATTTCACCAACCGTCCGTTTGAAGGAGTAATCAAACAGCTGGAACGCCGCTGGAAGGAAACCGCTTCGACGGCAATGCGCAATGATTTAATGAAGTACATTGATTTGAGCGCCTGCGATACCTGCCATGGAGCGCGTTTGAAAGAAGAAATACTCGCCGTTACCGTGATGGACAAGAATATTTACGAGCTCTGCAAAATGTCTATCCGCGACTGCTATAATTTTTTCGAGCAGATGAAGCTTTCCCTGCAGGAAAAAAATATTTCAGAAAGAATAGTCAGGGAAATCAAAAGCCGCCTTCAGTTTTTGCTGAATGTCGGTATGGATTATTTAAGTCTGGAAAGAGCCACGTCGTCTTTATCCGGCGGGGAGAGTCAGCGTATCCGGCTGGCCACGCAGATCGGTTCCGGATTGATGGGAGTATTATATGTGCTGGATGAGCCGACTGTCGGACTGCATCAGAAAGATAATATGCGTCTGATTGATACTTTGAAAAGACTGCGTGATATGGGCAATACGGTGCTGGTTGTGGAACATGACGCCGACATGATACGGGCCTGCGATCATATTGTGGATATCGGTCCGGGCGCCGGGACACAGGGCGGAGAAATAGTTTTTGAGGGAACTCCCGAAGAAATTTTGCAAAGCGATGATTCGCTGACAGGCAGATATTTATCGGGGAAAGAATCCATAGCGTTGCCGTCCAAAAGGCGGTCCGTTTCGAAAAGACATATCATCTTAGAGGGCGCCAGTGAAAATAACCTGAAAAATATTGATATTAAAATACCGGTGGGAGTCTTTACGGCGGTAACCGGGGTTTCCGGTTCCGGAAAAAGCACGATGATTATTGAAACTCTATATAAAGTGCTGGCGCGCCGTTTGAATCAATATACCGGATCAATGGGAAAAATTAAAAAAGTTGTGGATCTGGGAGATATTGAACGCGTCATCATGATTAATCAGCATCCCATCGGCCGTACGCCGCGATCCAATCCTGTAACTTATACGGGAATATTTTCTTTTATCCGCGATTTGTTTACCAACCTTCCCGAATCAAGGATGCGCGGATATAAGCCGGGGCGTTTCAGTTTTAACGTAAAAGGCGGACGCTGCGAGGCCTGTGAAGGCAACGGTTTGATTAAAATAGAAATGCACTTTTTGCCCGATGTCTATGTGACTTGCGATGTTTGTCACGGAAAAAGATTCAACCAGGACACGCTGGATATCAAATATAAGGATAAAAGTATTGCCGATATTTTAGATATGACAGTCAATCAGGCGCTGATATTTTTTTCCAATATTCCTTCTATTAAATCGCATCTGCAATTGTTAAGTGATGTAGGTCTGGGGTATATTCATCTGGGACAATCGGCGACGACGCTTTCCGGCGGGGAAGCTCAAAGAATAAAACTGGCGCGGGAATTGGGGAAAAAGATAAACAGCAACACCCTTTATATTCTGGATGAACCAACCATCGGATTGCATTTCGCGGATATTCAAAAACTGCTGGATGTTTTGATGCGCCTTGTTGATATGGGCAACACCATGGTCGTGATAGAGCATAACCTGGATATAATCAAGTGCGCCGACTATATTATTGATCTGGGGCCTGAAGGGGGTTCCGGGGGCGGTAGAATTGTCGCTTCGGGAACGGTCGAGAAAGTGGCGCACGACGAAAATTCCGCAACCGGTCAATTCCTGCGGAAAGTTCTTCCCTCTTGAAGCATTTTAAAATCGTCTGATATAAATTACTTTCAGGTGAAACCTTCCAGAAAAAATCCGATAAATATTTATAAAAGCTGTTAAAAATAAATAATGCCTTGACAGAATGATTAGAATAGTTATAAATTTAATGGCATAAAATTAACCTTTGACGCGTCGTATAGAAAAGGATCTTAAACTGTCTAAAAATTCAAAATATAAACATTCCATATTAATTGTCGATGATGAGGATTCCATCCTCAATGCTTTCAAACGTATTCTAGCCGACGAAGATTATGATGTTCACGTTGCGAACAACGGCGCGGAAGGCCTGAACAAACTGCGCACGGCCAGAAAACCATATTCCCTTATTATTTCCGATCAAAGAATGCCGGAGATGAACGGTGTTCAGTTTTTTGCTCAGGCCAAGGATATTTTCCCGGACGCCGTACGCATACTTCTGACAGGGTACGCGGATTCCGATTCTATAATTGAAGCCATCAATAAGGGCGGAGTTCATCTTTATTTCACAAAACCATGGCATGAAGAAGAAATACTGCTGCATATCAAACAATCGCTTTCCAAAGTTGAAATATTAGCGGAAAATAAGCGGCTGATTGAATTAATAAAAGATAAAAATAAAGAATTGACGGAATTAAACAAAACGCTTGAAAAGAAAGCCGAGGAAAAAACCAACGATCTTTTAATTCAAACGGAGAAACTCAAGGAAAGTTATAAGAAGTCGCAAATGATTCTGGATGGCATTGTCAGGACTTTGTCTAAGATTATAGAAACAAGGGATCCCTACACCTCGGGGCATGAGGATCAGGTGGCCAAGATAGCCTGTAAAATTGCCAGAGAAATGAAATTGACCGAAGAACAGGTTTCATTTATTCATATCGCCGCCACCCTCCATGATATCGGCAAGATATCCGTTCCGTCCGAAATATTAACCAAACCCAGTGTTTTAAATAATCTCGAAAGAGAAATAATCAAAACCCATTGCAAGGTTGCCAACGATGTTCTTGTCAATATCGATTTCCCTTATCCGGTAGCGGAAATTATTTATCAGCACCATGAAAGAATGGACGGTTCAGGTTATCCGAGAGGCCTGAAGGGAGAGCAGATTGCGCTGGAAGCCCGTATTATAGGAGTTGCTGATGTTATTGACGCTATGGCTTCCTACAGGCCCTATCGGGCGGCGCTTGGGGTGGAAGCGGCAATTGAAGAAATAATCAAATTCAAGGGAATAACGTATGACCCTGTCGTTGTGGACGCCTGCTTAAAAGTATATCAAAAGACCGCTAAAAATTTAATTGAAAGAAATCAGCCGTCAGTAAATTAATTGCTGATTTATTATCGAGAATAAAAATACCTGTTACTTGCCTGATTAAATTCTTTTATTTGTGAAACTCAAATTTAATGAGACTCGCTGAAAACCAACGAAGTGAAGTTTGAAGCGTTAGTCGAATTATCCCACGTGCGAAGCTAAGTGGGACTATTGTAATTCGTACCGTTGCTGCGAAATGTCTCCAAAGTTTGCTTTAGGTTTCATACCCGTGGATGAACTACCCCGACGCTTCGCTTTCGGGATAATTCGACCTGCAAGCTCCAGTTCATCCCGATTCATCGGGATTCCTGCAGCTTGGGTCTCATTAAAAATTGGCCATCATCAGAGTAAATACACTTTCTGCTGTGTCATCGGACAGCTTGATCAGCGCATTCTTTCTGGTGGCCGGCAGCAGATTGATATTGTCGTCAATTGTGTAATCTACTGTGCCCGAGATGCCTTTCCCGCTCCAGATAGTTTTGCCGCTCTCCCGTTCGCGGAAAGTGACATCGATGGTAATTGTTGCCCGTTCTTCCGCAACCAGAGTATTCAGGCGATAAGACAGCGGCGCCATTACCAAATTAGTAACATTCCCCTTG
>Ga0182021_10011454_pt1 | contig 10524 bp, 11 predicted proteins | sample 612E3MmetaG_FD_120493 | JGI IMG/M metagenome (GOLD analysis project Ga0182021, IMG submission 120493) | Permafrost microbial communities from Stordalen Mire, Sweden - 612E3M metaG (Illumina Assembly) | ecosystem: Environmental > Terrestrial > Soil > Wetlands > Permafrost | place: Sweden... | reverse complement strand
CTGGCCGGGTGGGATGCGCTTCTTCTGCTCGTCGCTGACGCGCGGCCCGCGACCCAGGAATGAACTCATCGGCGGAGTTTAGTCACGCCTCGTCGATCAACTGGGCCAATCGACGTGTGATGAAGCGCGCGGCCTCGGCGCTCTTGCCGCCCAGCTTCTGGCCGTCGTCCTGCTCGAGCGCCAGGCGCAGGTCGGCCAACGTACGGTCGATCTCCGGCGTGCGCGCGAGAACGCCCTCCGCCATCGCGCTCTCGAGCGTCTCCATCGCCATCCGCGCGTTGTCCACGGCATGGCCTTGCTGCGCGATCAGCCGCCTGAACTCCGCGCGCGCCTCGGCGGCGCGCGCGCCTGTCGAAGGCATCAGCGCGTGCTCGTGGGTTCGCCTTCGAGACCGAGGAGATCGTCGAGCGCGCCGTAGCGCGTCTCGAGCCATTCGGTCGCCAGCACGCCCATCTGGACCTCGTCGAAATAGCAGCCATCGCGCATGATCGCGTCGCGCAGCCGGCCCTCGACGCGGAAGCCGGCCTTCTCGTAGGCGCGGATCGCGCGCAGGTTGTACGAGAACACGGTCAGGCCGACGCGATGCAGTGCGAGCCTCTCGAAAGCGTGAGCGAGCATCAGCGAAGTCGTCTCCGTGCCCAGTCCGCGGCCCCAGGCGTCGCGCTCCCCGATCGTGATGTGAAACAGCACGGAGCCGTTGTCGGGGTCGAGCGACGAGAACGTCGTGAAGCCGATCTGGCGCCAGCGCGGCAGCTCGACGATCGAGTACGCCAACGCGTCGGGCGACAGCATGCGGACCTGGAAGAAGCGCTCGATATCCGCCTGGGTCATCGGCCGCGTCTGGTAGCGCGTCAGGCGCGCGATCTCAGGGTCGCGGTACCAGCGCACCACCGCAGGCAGGTCGTCTGCGCGCGGCCGACGCAGCGCGACGAGCTGTCCGACGATCTGTTGCGGGTGCCAGAGCTCGCTCTGCGAGTAGTCGGCCAAATGGATCTCCACGGCGAAGGAGGCCGATCGTACACCGCCGCTACCATCGCTCCGCATGCACCGCTGGAGCGAGACCGCGGCGCGTATCGCGGCCACGTCGCGCACGAGCGAGAAGGTCGGAACGCTCGCCGCTTACCTGCGCGACCTGAACGCCGATGAGCTGCCGCTGGCCGTCCGCTACATCACCGGCCGGCCGTTCGCCGAGCGAGATCCGCGCTCGACCGGCATCGGCTGGGCCGCGATTGCCGCCGTCGCCCAGGAGCTGGTGGGTGCGCGCCCGGGCGCGCTGGGAGCCGCCTACAACGATTCGTCCGACCTCGGCCAGGCGGTCAACGACCTCTTCGCGTCGCACGAGTTCGAACCCGTTGAGCATCCGCCGACGCTGCCCGACGCTGACGCCGCGTTCAGCGCGATCGCTTTGGCGCGGGGCGCGGCCGCGAAGGGCGCGGCATTGCGCGCGCTGCTCGAGCGTTGCGACGCGGTGTGCGCACAGTCGGTCGTCAAGATCCTCTCGGGTGAGCTGCGCATCGGGCTGCGCGAGGGCCATCTCGAGGCGGCGATCGCCGAAGCATTCGACTACCCGATCGCCGACGTACAAACCGCGGGCATGCTGACTGGGGACCTTGGGCACACGGCGGAACTCGCGCGCGATGGCGCGCTGGCCAACGCCGAGCTCGTGATGTTCCGGCCGTTGAAGTCGATGCTCGCGTCGCCGGTTGCGGACGAGGACGAGGTGCTGACGCGGCTTGGCTCGCCGGTGTGGGTCGAGGACAAGTACGACGGCATCCGCGCCCAGCTGCACAAGCAGGGCGCTGAAGTGAAGCTGTTCAGCCGCGACCTGCACGACATCAGCGACGGCTATCCGGAGGTCGTGGCGACGGCGGCCGGCCAAAACTGGGATGGCATCCTCGACGGCGAGGTGCTCGCGTACCGCGACGGCATGGCACTGCCGTTCATCCAGCTTCAGCAGCGTCTGGGGCGCAAGAACCCGTCGAAAGAGATGCAGGCGCAGGTCCCGGTCATCTATGTTGCGTTCGACATCCTTGCCCACGGACCCGGCGGCGACTCGCCCGTCGCGGCACTCCTCCGCGAACCGCTGCGCGAGCGACGGGAGCGCCTCGACGCGCTGCATCTGCCGGACGTGCCGGGCATGGCCACGGCTAACCTGCTGACGGCGGCCACGGCCGCAGAGCTGTCAAACGTCTTTGATGAAGCGCAGAACCGCGGCAACGAAGGGCTGATGGTCAAGGACCCCGACTCGACCTACACGCCGGGCCGGCGCGGCTACGGCTGGCTCAAGCTCAAGCGGCCGCTGGCGACCCTGGACTGCGTGGTCGTCGGTGTCGAGGTGGGTCACGGCAAGCGCCACGGCGTCCTTTCCGATTACACCTTCGCCGTACGTGACGACCGTGAGGGGAGTGGCGATCGGCTGGTCACGATCGGCAAGGCATACAGCGGGCTAACCGACAAGGAGATCGCCGACATGACGGCGTTCTTCCGCGAGCACACGCTCGAGCAGATCGGTCGCTTCTTCGTCGTCGAACCGACGGTCGTGGTCGAGATAGCGTTCGACGTCATTCACCGCTCGAACCGCCACGACTCGGGCTTCGCGCTGCGCTTCCCGCGCATCCTCCGACTGCGGCCGGACAAGGACGCGCGCGAGATCGACACGATCACCAATGTCGAAACGCTCTTCCGCCGACTCGAAAGCGGGCGCCGATTCAGCGTTCAGACGCACACCGGCGCCGCGCCGCCCGCATGACCACCGACGAAGACGCAAAGCTCGCCCGACTCCGGGAGCTCCTGCCGGCGACGTCGGCGGGCATCTACCTCGATACGGCCGAATTCGGGCCACTGCCGGCTGAGACGGCGGCCGCGATGCGCGAGGCGGACGACTGGGAACTGCGCGTTGGTCGGGCAACGGTTGGCCGCGACGAGGAGATGGAGCAGCGCGTCGAGGAGGCGCGCGCCGTGCTCGCCGCCCTGCTCGTCGCCGACCCATCGGAGATCGTGCTCGCGCCAGGGATCGAGGCTGCCCTTGGGCTCGCCGGCCGCTTCTCAAACAGTCGGGATGCGAGCGTGCTCGACGCTTCGCTGATGGTCGGCGCGGTGCCGGTCGAGGCGGCGGCCCTTGGCCCCGAGTTCATTGCGTTTGCGTGCGACAAGTGGCTGCTCGGTCCGGAGCAGACCGCGGCCTTGTGGATCAGCCCGCGCGTCGGTTCGTCGGCGTTGGGCGCGGCAGCCTCGTCCGGCCTTTCCCGGACGGCTGTGCTCGGTTTGGCACGCAGCGTCGGCTGGCTGGAGATGTATGTCGGGCTCGAATTCGTCTACCGCCGCACGGCTGCACTGGCGACCCGCATGCTTGAGTCGCTCCATTCGATTCCCGGGGTGCGTGTGAAGAACCCGGCACCGGCAGTCATGACATTCGTGGTCGACAACTGGACGGTCGAGGACACCGTCGACGAGCTGCGCCGACGTGTCTTCGCGATCGTCAGGCTGACTCCGGATGGGCAGTCGATCCGTGCCAGCGTCGGCTGGTTCAACACCGAGTCGGAGATCGACACCTTCGTCGGCGCGGTCCGCGAGATCGCAGCGAGCACACCCGATTCGATCCCGCGCCGCCTGCCGCTGCTGGGCCAGCAATGAGCGACCAAGGACCGGCGCAGCGTTCGTGGCTGAGCGTCCAGTGGCGCAAGGCGCGCAACCCGCCGCCGCCCGTGCTCCGGGCAGTGCTCGCGAATTTGGCCGTGGCAATCGTCGGCGGCGTGCTGATCTGGATCTACGCCATCGTCGCGCCCAGCGCCGATCTCACGCCGTGGGTCGTGCTGTTCGTTTTGGTCGTGATCGTCGTCGGCAGCGTCGCCACGTACCTGTGGGTCGAGCTGCCCACCGGCGCCGGTACCGAACGGCGCCGCTCCGCGTGGGCCGGCGTCCTCGGCTTCTTCGCGGCCGTGCCCATCGCGTACATCGTTCTCGTCGTCGTCTTCCAGGTGCTCCTCGGCCGCTAGGTCGGCGGGACGTCCAGCCAGCCTTCGCGCACGACCCGCGCCGCAAGCTCCGTGCGCGAGCGCGCGTCGAAGCGCTCGTACAGGCGTGTGAGGTGCGCTTCAACCGTGCGCGTGATGACGCCCATCGAATCGGCGATCTCGTCGTTGCTCAGGCCGGCGACGAGGTTCGTCAGCAGGGCGTGTTCGCGGGGCGTCAGGCTCGGCGCCCGCAGGTCCGGGCGCGTGCCGAAGCGCACGCCGCCGGCAGCCGCGTCGCGCACGGCGTCGATCAGCTCGCGCGTCGGCGCGGTCTTGAGCACGAAACCAGACGCGCCGCGCCGGAATGCGTAGCTGACGTATTGGGGCAGGTCATACGCGGTCCAGATCACGATCGCCGGCGCATCCGGCTGTGCCTGTGCCTCTGACAGAAGGTCGAGGCCGCGTTCACCCTGCAGCCGAATGTCTAACACGATCACGTCGACATGGCTCGCGCTGGAGGCCGCACGCGCCTCAGCCAGCGTGCCGACGCTGCCGACCACCTCGAGATCGGGCTCGTGCGCCATCAGCTCGACCGTGCCTTCGCGAAGCGCCGGGTGATCGTCGACGAGGAGCACGCGGATCGGTCGGACGCCAGTGACGTTGGTCATGCGCCAGCCGCCGCGGGCGACCACTCGAGCCGGACACGCGTGCCACCGTCGCCTAGGTCGCCCAGCTCCAGCCGTGCGCCGATTGCCTCGGCGCGCTGGGTCATCGACAAGAGACCCAGCCTACCCTCACGAACGGCACGCGCCGGAGCCGTACGCTCCATGCCCGGGCCGCGATCCTCCACGCTCAGGGTCAACCCCGCCGGGGTCGAACGGTAGCTGACCGTGATCGGCGACTGGCCGTGCTTGATCGCGTTCAGCAGTGCCTCCTGCGTGATTCGATAGAGCGCACGCTCGACTTCGGCGGGTGGCCGTACGGGCGCGTCGACGCGCAGCGCCACGGCCACGGACGCCCGACGCCCGACGCGGCCGACGAGCCACTCGAGGGCATCTGGCAGACCGAGGTCGTCGAGGATGGGCAGCTGGAGGTCGTTGCCGATGGAGCGCAGGTCGGCGGCTATCGCGCGTGCGGCCGCGGCCGCCTCTGCGTCGCCCTTGGCATCGAGACGCTGGATCAGCAGGGCAAGGTCGCCCAGGGGTCCGTCGTGAAGGTCAGTAGCGAGCCGGTTGCGCTCCGACTCGGCCGCGGCAATGACGAGGTCGCGTTGCGCCACGGCAGTGCCGGCCTCGCGCGCAAGCGGCCGGATAGCCACACGTGCCAGGAAACCGGCCATGGCCGCGGCGGCGAAGAGTGGCAGGGCGTATTGCTGCCACGCTGGCGACGCGAGCGCAATGCTTGTCGCGAGCGGAACGGAGGCGGCGCCAGCGATTCCGAGCGTCGTGATGATGCGTCGTTCGTTGACCGTGACCGCCTGGGTGCCGCTCAACGCGGATCCTGCGGCCGCCGCGGCGGGCACGGCGACCATGCCCGCGAGGAGCACCCAGCGCAGGCCGAGAAACACGTTGATGTCGCCCGTGGGGGTGGCCAGCGCGCCCGGCGTATCGCGCGCCGCAAGCCACCCGACCACGATCGCAATGCCCGCCGCTAGAACTGCGCACCACCACAGGCCAAGTGCCACGTCGCGGCGATCGATCCACATCGTTAGCTGGCGGGCCAGCGGCAGTGCCGCGGCTGCGGCCACGGTCAACCCGATCGACGCGAGATACGGATCGCCCGTGGAAACGAGCGGCACAACCGACAACGGCGCCGTCGCGGCGAGGACTGTTGCGGCCACGAGGTCCGTATCGAGCTCCTGGCGGCGCTGCCAGGCAAGCCAGCCACCGCCGAAGATGCCCAGGGCAGCGAACCACAGCGCGTACAGCGTCCGCGTGGGGAACGATGTCGGGCTCGCGCCGGCAAAGGTCCAGACGACGAAGCCTGTCCCCAACAATCCCGCTGCCGCAGCCAGCAGCAGCCGATCGCGCGTCTGCCGTGACATTTGAGCGACCGTAGCACAGGGTTTCGCAGCGGCTAAGTACGGGAAACCGAATCGCGGATCGACGGCGCGCCGGGCTATCCGGCGCATCGCCGGCGCTCCATTCTTGACTCGTGACCACCGACCCGCCATCCATCGAAGCCCAACGGCTATCCAAGCGCTACGGCCGGAGCGGCGTGCTAGCGCTCAACGCCATCGACCTGTCTGTCCCGCCCGGTTCGATCGTCGCGCTCGTCGGGCCCAACGGCGCGGGTAAGACCTCGCTCATTCGCTGCTGCCTCGGCTTCGAGCGCCCGACTGCGGGCCGGGTGCTTGTCGGCAGCGTGGATCCGCAGGCCGATCGGAAGTCGGTCGTGGCAATGCTCGGCTACGTCTCGCAGTCGACGGGGCTATACCGCGGTCTGTCGGTCAACGACCACCTCGAGCTTGCGTACTCCCTCCGGCCGGGCTTCGACAGGCAGGCCGCAAAGGGGCGCCTGGATCAGTTCGGCATTCCGCTCCGCCAGCGCGTCGGGACGCTCTCTGGCGGCCAGCAGGCGCAAGTGGCTCTCGCCATCGCGCTGGGCACGCACGCGCAGGTGCTGCTCCTCGATGAGCCGCTCGCGGCGCTCGATCCGCTTGCGCGCAACGACTTCCTGAACGTGCTCCATGATGAGGTTCGGGCGCGCGGCGCGACGGCCATGCTCTCGTCGCACATCGTCAGCGACATCGTCGAGGTGTGCGACCGGATCGTGGTACTTGCCGGCGGCCGGATCATGCTCGACGACCGCATCGACGCCGCGCTCAACTCTCACCGGCTGGTTGCCCAGGATGCACCCGGCCAATCGACCATCGCGGCGGTCGTTCGCCCTGGCGGGGAGCGTCGCTGGCTGATCCGGTCCACGGATGTGGCGCTCGCTCAGCCGACGCTCGACGAGCTGGTCATGGGCTACTTCGCGGCCTCGCGCGACGAGATCCGCCAGACCGAGGTCGCGGCCTGATGCTTCGCTCCGCACTGCTCACGTTCCGCATGCACCGTTTCGAGGTGCTCCTTGTGGCCGTGCTGCTGACTCTGACGGCTGTCAGCGCGCTCGTTGCCCGATCGCACGTCGCTGCGGCCAACCCGTCCAACGAATGCTGGAGTCAAAACTGGTCAGGCGGTTCGACACTCGAATGCCAGGCCAGTGTCGCGAACTTCTGGGGCGCGGCCGACGAGGCGTCGTTCGTTGCCAGCCCGCTGGCAGTGTCGCTTCCGTTCATCGTCGGCCTGCTCCTGGGCGTGCCGATCGTCGGCCGCGAGCTCGAGTTGCGCACCGCGGGACTGGCCTGGTCGCTGACCGGGCGCCGCTGGCGCTGGCTGCTCGCGCGCTTCGTGCCCATGCTCATCCTCGGTGGCGGTGGCCTGCTCATCGTGGCCCTCCTCGTCGCGGACATGGCGCGCGTCGCTCACCCATGGAACTACCTTGGCCCGGGCCGCATTCCGGACCTGACCGAGATCGGATCCGAAGGCATGCCCCTCGCGGCGCGCGGGCTGATGACGCTCGGCATCGGACTGCTCCTTGGCGCAGTTGCGGGCCGGACGCTGCCAGCATTCGCGATCGGGACGATCGCCTGCTTCGCGCTGCTCTTCCTGGGCGTGCCATTCCTCCAGGGACGCGTCGGCGAAGGGGTCGCGGTGTGGCGCGATCAGACAGATGACCGGCCGGCGCTGTACGTGCCCGGCATCTCCGACGCCGGCTACAGAGCGCCGGACGGCACGATCCTCTCGTTTGCGCAGGCCCAGGCGCTCGCTGCCGGGCAGCCGTGCCCCCCGGACGAAACCAGCCCGGATCCCGGGATGGGCAAAGCCGTGACTGGCGCGCCGGTCGCCGATTGTTCGGGCCAGTGGCTCGCGGCGAACGGCTATGCCGCGGTCACGCGCGTGGCGCCGATCGAGTCGTATCCAACTTTCGAGAACGCCGAAATCTTCGCCACGTCGACGATCGGTCTTGTCTGCATCCTGCTCACGTTCCCGATCGTCTCGCGGCGCCGCCCGGCCTGATTGACTAGGAGCCGGTGTACGCTTTTCTGCGGGGGAGTAGCTCAGCGGTTAGAGCGGACGGCTTATATCCGTCTGGTCCCAGGTTCGAATCCTGGCTCCCCTACCACGCCCCCTTGCCTGCGCGGGGGATGCGGGTGGAGCATCGGCGAGCGGCGGATCCTTGCGCAAAGGCGATCCAACTCGTCTGTTCGGGCGCACTTTGCTGCATGAATTGCCGAGTTTCGATGCCGCACGCGCATCGAGCGGATCGAGACCCCGCGATACTGGGCGCATGACTGACGTTGCCGCGGCCCCTGCGCCCATCGCCTCGACTGACCCCAAGGAAACGGCTCGCCTGCGTGTCGAGCGGGCGCACGAGGCACTGATCGGCCTGTCGCACTGGATCCAGGCCAACCCGGAGCTGAACTACCAGGAGACGCTCGCGGCAGGCTGGCTGATCGAGTGGCTGGAAAAGGCCGGCTTCAAGGTCGAGCGCAACATCGCGGGCCTCGAGACCGCGTTCATCGGGCGCTTTGGCCCCGGTCCGCTGAAGGTCGCGATCGTCGCCGAGTACGACGCGCTCCCAGAAGTGGGCCACGCGTGCGGGCACAACATTATTTCGGCCTGCGCGATTGGGGCCGGGATCGCGCTGGCGGCCGTGGCGGACCAGCTCCAAATGGAAGTCAGCGTCGTCGGCACGCCGGCCGAGGAGGGCGGCGGCGGCAAGATCGTCATGGTCGACCAGGGCGTCTTCAACGAGTTCCATTGCGCGCTGATGACCCATCCGGGGCCGTCGGACCTGCTCCTGCCCGAGGTCCTTGCCGCGCAGACGCTCGAGGTCACCTACACGGGCAAGCCGGCGCACGCCGGCTCGTTCCCCGAGCGCGGCATCAACGCCGCCGACGCGATCGTCGTCGCCCAAGTCGCGATCGGGCTGCTGCGCCAGGCGCTCACACCGGGCGACCGTGTCCACGGCATCGTCCAGTCGGGCGGCGAGGCGTCGAACATCATCCCGGCCAAGGTCACTGCCGAGTGGATGGTCCGCGCCCCATCCGTTGCTCGGCTCGACGAGCTGCGCGAGAAGGTCAAGCGCTGCTTCGAGGCGGGCGCGCTCGCGTCAGGAGCGGAGCTTGCGTTCGTCGAGCGCCCGCCCTACGCGGACATGCGCCACGACGCGGACCTCGCGGAGCTATATGGGAAGAACCTTGAGGCGCTTGGTCGGTCCTTCACTGGCAAGCCTGGCGATCGGAAGCGCCTCGACATGAACCGCTTCTCGACGGACATGGGCAACGTCTCCTACGTCACGCCTTCGATCCACCCGATCTTGGGCATCGACTCGGCACCGGCGGTCAACCATCAGCCCGAGTTCACCGCGGCGACGATCTCACCGACCGCCGACCAGGCGATCTACGACGGCGCGGTCGCGCTGGCGTGGACGGCGATCGACGCGGCGCAGGATGCCGACCTTCGAGCACGCCTCCTGGAGCGCCGCGAGCTCTAGCCCCGCCGACGACAATTTCCAGATGCGGATTCTGCTCGCCGCGACCCTGATTCGAACTGCCTACGGCTGTGGAAACGGCGGAGGAGTGCCAGCCAATATCCTCGAAGTGACGAATGCGAGCGCCATTACCAGTGAGCTCAGTTGGCGATCACCGGGTTTGCTGGGCAACGACCTGTTGCCCGCAACCGGCACCGAGGCTATCGCTGGCTGCGAGGTCTACCGCCGCGGGTTTGGCGAAGGCCATCACGTGGTCAGGATTTCGGCCAACTCGAACTCACTCGTGCTCAATCTCCAAGCCACCTCTAGCGCCGACACGAACTGGTACGTCGTAATCGACGCCAACGGCACCATCACGCAGGTCGATCAATCCTCCAACACCGAGCGTCCGTGCCATCACGAATCGCCGCCGCCGTCCTGACAACGAGAGCGATCCGAGCGAGTCGATCTACTCGCCGCCTCCCGGTCTCCAATCGTCCGCGACTCCGGTCTCGTGTACCCCCAAGCCGTCTTGTTCTGCCCAACAGATGCCACGTGCAGCGATCGGTGAACCGATCGTTACGAATTGCGAAATCCGATCACGGGTGACGATGGCGTAGACCTGGCCTTCGCTTTGACTGTTTTCCTCTGGCAGTCCCAGGTCGGCCAACGTCGCCCACCCGGCGAATGACAGCACGACATCGGCCGGCCACCCAGGGCATCCAGCGCGAAGCCGGCTCGGCGCGTCGGGCGAGATGGTCACCGCTGGTTGCAGCGAAGGAGGGACAGCCGAATCTGGCGCGGGAATGGGCGCAGGTGAAGCACAAGCGCCATTGATCGCGAGAACGCTCATCAGCGCACACGCTTGAACCCTGCGAAGCGCGCCCATCGAATCAGCCGGCGCGCAGGATCAGGATGTGCTGGTGGACGATGTTGGGGACGAAGCCGCGCGGGTAGCCGTAGGGTCGTAGGCGCGTTCCGGCCTGGTACCAGATCAGGTCGCCCTTGGTCACGAAGCCAACCCGCTCTGCGCGCGCGGCGAGATCGGAGCCGG
>Ga0182021_10011453_pt1 | contig 10524 bp, 4 predicted proteins | sample 612E3MmetaG_FD_120493 | JGI IMG/M metagenome (GOLD analysis project Ga0182021, IMG submission 120493) | Permafrost microbial communities from Stordalen Mire, Sweden - 612E3M metaG (Illumina Assembly) | ecosystem: Environmental > Terrestrial > Soil > Wetlands > Permafrost | place: Sweden... | reverse complement strand
CTCGACTCTTGATACCTACTCGTTTTATCCGACTTTAAGCATCGTGTCCCCGGATACGAAAAAATATTCCAAAGATAGTTTGGCAGCGTTGCCGGCAAATAATAATGACCTGACTTATTTCTTGGATAATCCCGGCTACACGGCCGTGGCCGCTAATGATTCTTCCTGGGATAGCATTACCAGTTTGGCCGGCAATTACCCATTGTATAATTTTGCCGGGCGCGATAATAGCGCCAGTTACGGTTTGAATTTTTCTTGGCAGGGAAAATCAACCGTGGCGCCGGCGTCCAATAAAGTTGTTTTGCAAGTTTATAATTTTAATTCCAGCGCCTGGAATTCTTTAGCGACCAACAGCGTAGCGGCAATGAACACAGATTTTGTTTTAAATGGCGCGATTAATTATCATATCAGCAATTATTTAAGCGGCAACTATGCCTATTGGCGAGTTTATCAAAACCCGGGCGCGGAAACTTTAAGTACGAATTATTTGAACTTCACCACCTCGACGGCCACCGCTTTTGTGAGCGGCAATCATTATCGCTGGCGCAACGATGACGCGCCTTATGGCACTTGGCTGGAAGCACAAGATACTCCGGATCCCACCTTAGGCGCGGCTCCCAATAAACTTGCCAACGTCCGTTTGCGCTTGTCGTTTACCAATACGCAGGCGGGGAGCGCCGCCAATTATGGTTTTGGTTTGCAATACGCCACCACCTCGACCAATTGTTTGGGAACTTTAAGCCCTTGGTATCAAGTGCGCAGTACGGCCACCTCCACCTTGCATTGGCAGATTGCGCAGTCATCGCAATATAGCAACGGTTCCAGTACCGGCGCGCAGTTATCCACTGACGGCTTCACCTACGCTTCCGGCTATATGGTTAATTTCGCCGCAGTAACTTCTTCCGCCATTACCTTGGCCGAAGACCGCGACGCGGAAGTTGAATTCACGATTAAAGCGACCGCCAGTTCTAAAACCGGCCAAACTTATTGTTTCCGCGGCACAAAAAACAATGTCGCGCTTGATGCCTATAATCGCTATGCCGAAGTAACCGTGGCGGGAAATCCCAATACCGCGCCGTCATTTAGTTCCGCGCCTTCGGACGGCGGTTCGGCCACTACTACGCCGACCACTTACGGGCAGAATGTAAATTTCAGCGGCACGGCCAGCGATCCGCAGACTGATCAATATTATATGGCAATCTGCAAGACTAATGCGGTTGTCGCCGGCAACGGCGGCGCTCCGACCTGCTCGGGCGGCGCCTGGTGTATTTCCAATCGCGCTTCCTCAACCCTGGCTGCCAGCTGTTCGGTTAATACCGCCGGTATGCTTTCTGAATATTACAGCTGGTACGGCTTTGCCTGCGATTATCGTTATGGCGCCGGCGTTGCCAAATGTTCCCCTGTTTCACAAGGAGTGGCCGGGGTCAACGCTTCGCCTTTCCGCGTCAATCATCCGCCGTTATTTAATTCCATAACCACGCTTAATGATTACAAAGACCCGGGTATTTTATTTAATATTCAAGCGGCGGCGGTCGATAGCGATTCCAGCAGTTCGTTGAAATATTATGTCTGCACCACCAACGGCGCGACTGCTTCCGGCTGCACCGTCGGTACAGTTTGTTCAGTAGCCGCCACCACCACGCCCAACCCGATCTGCCATTATCAAACTTCCATTCCGGCCGCGAACGGCGCCTTCACTTATTATGGTTTTGTTTATGATAATTTTTCCTTAGCCGCCACCACCAGCCCGATCACCGGCAGTTATCACATTAATAATGTGGCGCCAGTACTCGGATCCTTATCTATCAACGGCACTAATAATAATATAACTTTAAATATTAAAGGCGCGCCTGATACGCCGGTTCAATTAATTGACAATTCCGTTACAGATCTTAACGGTTGCCAAACTTTAGTTTCCGCCACCGGCGTGTTTTATCGAACCACCACCGGATTTAATTGTGCCGCCGATAATAATAGTTGCTATCAGATCGCCCCGGCAAATTGCGTCGTTAGCAATTGCTCCGGCCCCTCTGATGCCATTGCCACCTACACTTGCACGACCAGCTTGAAATATTTTGCCCAGCCGACCGATAATTCCACCAACAATCCCTGGAGCGGCGATACTTGGACCGGACGCATTCAGGTTTATGACGGCTCCAATTATAACGCCACCACCACCCCAAACGTTGAAGTCGCCACCAACCTGGCCCTGAATGTCCCACAAACTAGCATTAATTTTGGCTTAATGAATGCCGGTACGGATACCGGCACCCTAAATCAAACTACGACTGTCATCAATCTTGGTAATTCGCCCATAAACAGTAATATTTCCGGCACCGACTTAACCGGCGTTCCAGTCGCCACCCTGCAATCAACCTACATCCATTGGAATTTGACCAAAGATTTCGTTTATTCCAGCGGCAATACTTTGAAAAACGGCGGCGAGGTTGTTAGCGTTGCTTTGGCCAAGCCGACCTCTAATGCGACATCTTCCAATGGAGTCTATTGGGGTATTGGCATTCCGGGCGGCGTGGCGCACTCTGTTTTCAAAGGTACCAGCGTTTTTGCCGCCATCTTGAATAGCGGAGGATGGTAAATTTGTAATACTAATAAATACGAATACATACTAATATAACGAATGCGTGTTTAAAAATATTCGTCATATTAGTATGTATTCGTAGATTAGTATTACATTAAATTTTTAAGTTATCAATAAATTTGATATAATGAAAATAAATAATAATGGTTGAAATGAAAAAGGGGATTATGAAAAAATATTTGCTGGTCATTAATTTGATTCTGCTGTTTTTGGCTTTAGCCGCGAGCTTGATTGTCGGTTTGTTTTTGCTGGGCAGTTTTCACGCGAGCGCGGCGCACGCGGCCACCACCGTCAATGATAAAATTCCGCCGACAATTTTTAATTCCCGCATCGACAGTATTTCCAGCACTTCAGCCACTATTTACTGGCAGACCGATAAGCAGTCTGACTCTTTGGTTAACTATGGTTTAAACCGCAATTACGGCATGGTGCGCGATCCGAACGCCGACAAGACTGATCATAAAATAATTTTGGATACGCTCACGCCCGCCACCACTTATTTTTTCCGCATCATTTCCACCGATAGCGAAGGCAACCAGGCAATCTCCAGTGATTTTTCTTTCGTCACGCCGGGCAATGAAAGCTCGCAGAGCTCATCAAACCTGCCCGGCATATTTCCCGGCCAATCCCAGCAGCCCGGCCAGTATCCGGGCAATTCCCAGACGCAATCCGATAATACCGAGCAAGTGGCCACTAGCACGCAAGTTTCTAAATCGACAATCGTGGAAATTTTAACTCAGATTGGGCAGATCACCGATCAGCGTGCCTTGCAGGTCATCCAAAATCAGATTCAGCAGCAAGCCTCGCAGTCAACGCAAAAATTAGAGATTATTTTAGATAAAGTGAACGTGGAGACCGGCATCGATTACGCCATTGTCAAATGGCAGACCAACGAGCCGGCCAATTCCATGGTTTCACTTGTGACGGAAAAAGATTATAACATCAATAATACCAATCCTTATGTCTGGCAGGAAGGAAATTTTGATGAGCAAGTGACGGATCACGCCGTGCAGGTGAGCGGCTTGTCGCCATCAACAACTTATCATTTTCAGATCGCATCCAAAACAACTCTGGGCAACGAGATTAAAAGCGGCGACGAGATCTTCGTCACCAAATCGGTGCTGCCGGAAATTTACAATATCACTATCGCCAATATCGGCGAAGATTCGGCTACGATAAATTTTGCCACCAACATTCCCTGTTCTTCTTATATTTCTTACACTGATCTGGATACGGGCGAAACCAAAATGCAGGGCAGCTCAGATTATACGATCGTTCATTCCATCACCATTAATGCTTTGAAATACGATACTTATTATTCGGCCGTCATTACCGCCGAGAGCGAGGCAAATGATAAAGTTGAAAGTCCGCCCTTCACTTTCTTAACCATTAAAGACGTGATTCCGCCGATAATTTCCAACGTCAACACCGAATCAACGCTGTATCCGGGCGCCGATACCAAAATTCAGACAATCGTCAGTTGGGCGACCAATAAAGAATCGGTCTGCCAATTTTCTTTCCACCAGGGCTTGAACGCCACGGAAAAAGTCGATGTTCTACCGATGGAAACCGATTATGCTCTCAAGCACGTGCAAGTGACCGTCAATCTTTTGCCGTCCACGGTTTATAAATTCTGGATTGAATGCGCCGATAAAGTCGGCAACAAATCCCGCACCAGCGACTATATTATGCTCACGCCGACCCGCGAGCAGAATATTTTTGATATCATCTTAAAGAATTTTGAGACTACCTTCGGCTGGGTGAGCGGCAAAAAATAAACACAATCCCCAATTAAAAAAATAATCCGAACCTACGAAACACCCGAATACTACGAACTGCTACGAAACGAAAACGTTGATTAGCAAGGTTCGGATAAATAATGTTCGTAGTATTCGTGTAAAATTTGTAGTATTCGCATTATATACCCAAAATCCAATGGATCCGATTATATCGACAAAACACATGGACGTGGTCTATAATCTCGGCAAGAAGAACGAGTTTAAGGCCATCAATGATTTAAACCTGGATATTTATCCGGGCGAGTTCATCGCGCTCTTCGGTCCGTCCGGCTGCGGCAAATCCACGGTTTTTTACAGCATCTTGGGAATTTTACAGCCGTCATCGGGAGAAATTCTGGTGAAAGGGGAGAATCCTTACGCGTTTTCGCCGGCGGAAATGGTGAACTATCAGGCGCTGACTATCGGCATCATCTACCAAGCCTTTTTCTTGATTAACTCCATTTCAGTTTTGGACAATACGGTTTTGCCGCAAACATTTTTGGGCGTTCCCTGGGCGAAAAGAAAAATCCGCGGCCAAGCATTACTTGATCGTTTCGGCATCGGCAACAAAGCGGACAATTATCCGAACTTGATGTCCGGCGGACAATTGCAGCGCGCCTCGGTCGCCCGTTCCATGGTGAATAATCCGGATATTCTTTTGGCCGACGAGCCGACCGGCAACTTAGACTCCCATTCTTCTGATCAGGTTATGCACGTGCTGGACGAAATTAATAAAAAGGATAAAAAAACCGTGATTATGATCACCCACAATGCTTCGCAATTGGTCTGGTGCCACCGCGTTTTTTATATGAAAGACGGCGCTCTTTTGCGCACGGTTCCCAATCCGGATAAGAAGCAAGTCGTCAAGTTCGACCGGCAGAAAGTTTTGGTGACGGAAATTGAATTGCTTTCCAAAATGTTTCCGTATTTTGAGCCGGAAGATTTAAAAGTCAAAAGTATGGTCAATTATCTGACCCAGGATTTGAATTTTTTGCAGATTGACCGCTTGGAAAAAACAATCAAACAGATGATTCTGCGCGTAATGAGCGTGGAAAATTTTTATGAGCTGTTATGCGCGCCATTAAGCTGCGAGGGGGGGGTGGGATTGCCAAAAGCTCGCGCCAGGTTTTTAGCCGATAAAGTCGGCAAGATTTTAAAAGAATCGGAAGATGTCCGCCGCTATCGCCGCCGCATGAACGAAGGAACTTTTTACGACCGTGAAGATAAACTGATTAATGAGCTACTATATTATATAGTAGAGGAGGTGGGGATAAACCTCAGCCGCGATCAGAAGTCAATTTTGAAGCAGGCAGTCCGCGATCGCGTTTCCGGCTTGCTGCGCGAAGAAGAATTGGCCGAAATTCTGCAAAAACCGGTGAGTAAGGGCGGCGTTGGTCTGGAAAAGAAGGATCGCGAGAAAGCTGTTTTCTATTTTGAAAAATTATTGACGCAAGGGATTGACACGGCCAATAAATCGTAATAATAGGGCATTATAAAGCATTGTATTGTAATTTTGCTTAGGTTATTTTATTCAATATAATTATTATACTGAATAAAAAAGTTAAATTTTGTTCAGTATATAATATATTACGGAGTATTGACAATGTTTCAGTCATTAGTGTATAATTAGTATGTAAAGTAATACTATTTTAATTACTATATGAATAAAATAAACACTACAACCCTATCCGGCAAAGAGCTGGAAATAATTGAAAAACTACTTGCCCAATATGGTAATGTGGTTAGTTTTGGCGTTATTTATAAAATATTAGCCAAAACTAAAAGCCGGCAAGAGGTTAAAAATATGGTTTCCGGTCTGGCTAAAAAAGGCTGGCTCGTCAGAATTAAGCGCGGAGTTTATGTTATTTCTGATATTTCCAGTCGCGGCACTGTCTTGCTTAGCCAATTAACTATAGCGCAAATCATAAATGAAAATTCCTACATTTCTTTTGAAGCCGCTTTGCAGTATTATGGCCTGTTCGATCAGTATTTAAGAGTGATAACATCGATAGGCAAGAAAAAATCTTATACCGCAAAATTTTCCGATTGGACATTTAAGTATATAAAAACAAAAAATAATTTATTCGGCAATTATAAAGAATTTAATTTGGACGGACGCCTAGTTAAGATTGCCACGAAAGAGAAAGCAATTTTAGATTTTTTAACTTATCGAAGAACGGCAAGCAATATTGATTTGGTAGTTGAAAAATTAAAGAATTATAAGGGTGAATTTGATCTAAAAAAATTAATAGAAATTAGTAAGAATTGTTCGATAACCGTGAAAAGAGCGCTGGGTGTTGTTTTAGATTTAGCCGGTCTAAATTCTGACGAGATGCATAAAGATGTTGAAAAAAATAAAAATCATAGTTTTATGACAGCAACCGGCAGAGTGTTCAATGCTAAGTGGAGAATATATATTGATAAGCGCTTTAAAAATTATTAACAGTCGAGCTGTGTTGATTAAAAATGACATACAATTAATAAGCAAAGATCAGCTAGCTATATTAAATCGGCAAAGCTTAAAATATCCATTAGCTATTGCCGAAAAAGATTATTTTTTAGCCGTAGTTTCAAAAATAATTTTTGACTCTGCGATGAAAGAGAAATTAATTTTCAAGGGAGGAACCGCCTTGCACCATGTTTATTTACCGCAATTAAGGTTTTCCGAAGATTTGGATTTTTCCAGCAGTACAAATAAAATAGAATTAGGCGAGGTAAAAAATATTTTTGCAGATTATAATTTTTTTGAAATAAAAAAAGATTATGTCTCCGAAAATACCGTAAAGATCGAGAAATTGCAATACGCCGGGCCGCTTGGCCAGCCTAATTCCTTGAAAGTGGAAATTGATTTTTCTCAAAACGTGATTTTACCGCCCCTTGAAATGCAGTATAAAAATATCTATGGGGTTGATACTAAAGTAAGGGTTATGGATATAAGAGAAATTATGGCCGAGAAAATTCGAGCGATGAGCGATCGCGCCAGATATCGGGATTATTATGATTTTGCCATGATTATAAAAAAGCTTATGGTTGATGTGAACGAGGCGGTGGAATTGGTAAGGCAAAAAGAGGTAAGAAGGATTATTAGCGTCAAAAACATTTTTAATAATTGGAATTTGGCCAAGCTAGATAAACAAGAAGATTTGCAGAATATTTATTATACCGAAAGTCTTAATGATGACGAGATAGAAAATGAATTGAGCAAACTAAAATTTGAAGTGATAGAAAAATCTAAACAATAAACTTGTTTTTTTACATATAACCCTTACGCCCAACACGAAAGCCGTGGTATAATGTGAGCAATGGGAAATAAGGGTAAAAAAATAGTAAAAAATATGACCAACAGCATAACTCTCTCTCTCTCTCTCTCTCTCTCTCGGTCAAGCCCGTTAATTTTTTTGCAGCCAATTTATATAATTTGAAGCGCCATTTTTGATGGCGTTTTTTTGTTATCCGCCAGGGGCGGAGCCGCACTACGAATGCGGCACATACGAATAATTTTAAGTTTTTAAAAATTTTAAATATTCTCACTATGAAAAAATCATTCTTAATTTTCAGCCTCTGCGTTTTGGCCTGCATTTTTTATTTTTTCGGTCCACTTAATTCCAATGTCGCTTTGGCCGCTAGCTTCACCTCTACAGTGAATGGCAACTGGAACGACGGCGCCACTTGGGGGCATGCTTCTCCTGGTACGGTCGGCGTTGATTTTCCCGGCGTCGGCGACACGGCCACGATTGGCGCCCAAAAAACAGTGACGATTCCCGGAGGATATTCAGCATCGGTGGCTACCACTACTTACAATACCGGCGTAACTGGAACCCATACTAAATTGATCATTAACGGCACTTTAACCATTAGTAAAGATATAGTGATGTGGAATGGTGCGACCAGTAATTATGCGGAATTGAATATGGGTCCCGGTTCGACCTTGAATATGGGCGCCAACAATGTGGTCGCTAAAGGTTATAATAAGATGCATTTTCTTGGCACCTCGGGCAGCAGAATCACTGTTTCTTCTTCGGGTGGTAAATTCACCAGTCCGGGAGATACGGGAACGGGTGTTGATATGGATTTCGAATACACAGATTTTACCGGGTTGGGAGATAGTTTCCATTATTATCATTTATTTGACGCCACAATGCTGTCTCAAATTATCAGCCACAGCACTTTTACTTCCTGCGGAATTGTTTATATGGGCTATTTAGCCGAAACAAAAAATATCTATGTAGAATATAGCGACTTTATTAATCCGGCGGGTACTTCGGCTCTATATATTCTTTCCGATGACAACAATACGCCCACCGGTACCGGCCGTCACGGAATTTTTAATTCAACCTTCACTTCAAACACGCCTACAACAAACTCAGCTGTTTGGATCTCAAAAGGAGGAATGAGTGTTTTAAATAATGTTTTTAGGAACAGCAGGGTTGCCTTTGGGCATGATACAGGTGTTAGCGGATCTCTTGAAAATGACGATATTGAAAATAATATCATTTATTTCAGTCTCGCCCTTGCAGGTGGTAATAATTTTTTCAGCTTAGATAACAATGGAACATTTAGCAATAATTATATCTACGTGGAAGGTGATAACCCGCATTTTGTTGTGATGAATGCCGGAGGTCCTACTATAAGTAATAATATCTTTGAAACCAATACTCAAGGAACGATTACCGACCCCGGCGATATTATTATATATCCACAAAACAATGTTGCTTCCTATACCATAACCAACAATCTTAATATTGGTACCAGAAATTCTTCCGTTCTTATGTCTGCTTTGGGCGGAAATTATAGCTATTCAGGGATCAATTTCAATAACAATACCAACGTTTTTAATTATACTGCTGCAGGTTTTGCTTTTTCTGTCGGAGAAAATTACATTGGCAAAGCCAATATGGCAAACTCGCTTCAAAATAATATTATCACTAAACTTTCTTCCGGGGCGGCGGGAAATATTTATAGAGAAGAATGGGGCGCTAGTCCGCCGGCAGACACAGCAACCGCCGCCGATTACAATGGTTATTACAATCTTAGCGCTCCGCTGTATGGGCCGCCAAAATCTTCCGGCAGTTACGGCGTGCATGATGTTGGTGTCAATCCAAATTTCGTCGATCCTACTCGTAATCTAACCACTTGGGACACCTCTCTGGGCGGCACCGGCTCCTCGACTCATGCCATCGCTGAAATGCTAAAATTGAATGGCACTGGCGGAACATTCAATTCCAACTATACTCCGGCTAATCTTGTGACCTATGTGCGTGTTGGTTTTCATCCTCGAGCTGCCGCTCTCCGCGCCGCCGGCTATGACGGTTCCGACATTGGAGCTCTATCAGTTTCCAATATCGCACCATCAATAGTTTATGGAAGTCTCTCAACTTGGAATAGCGGTAATATGACCATACCCTATACTTTAACTGACGCCGATTCTGATACCATCAGCCTCACTGTCCAATATTCCACTGATAATTCCACTTGGTTCACCGCAACCAAGGGAACCGGAGGAGATAATATTACCGGATTAACCGCTTCGCCCGGAGGAACTGCTCATACATTTGTTTGGGCCACCGGCACTGATCTGCCGACCACCAACGATGCGACAGTTTGGATAAAAATTACCCCATCTGATGGCGGCGGAGGTTTAACTGCCTACACCTCGAGCTCTTTTGGCGTTAACAATGTTGGTTTGATCATCTCTAATATTGCCACTTCTACTGCCCAAAATACCGCCACTATCACTTGGACAACAAGTGTAAATGCCACCTCCAGCGTACATTATGGCACTAGCATCAGTTATGGGTCGGCCTCCTCTTCCAATGTCTATGCCTCCTCTTCTCCTTCTCATTCCATCACTTTGCGCGGTCTCGCTGCCTCTACTACTTATCATTTTCAGATCAGCTCTGCCGATGTCTCGCATAACATCGCCACTTCCAGTGACCACACTTTTACAACACTTTCTAATACCTATACCGTCACTTTCAACGGCAATACCAGCACCGGCGGTTCCATGAGTCCGCAAACTCTAACCTACAATACTCCCACCGCCTTAACCGCCAACGGCTTCACCAAGACCGGTTATACTTTCGCCGGCTGGGCCACCAGTTCCGGCGGAGTTGTCGCCTATGCCGACACCGCAAGTTATACCATCGG
>Ga0182021_10011449_pt1 | contig 10526 bp, 10 predicted proteins | sample 612E3MmetaG_FD_120493 | JGI IMG/M metagenome (GOLD analysis project Ga0182021, IMG submission 120493) | Permafrost microbial communities from Stordalen Mire, Sweden - 612E3M metaG (Illumina Assembly) | ecosystem: Environmental > Terrestrial > Soil > Wetlands > Permafrost | place: Sweden... | reverse complement strand
GGCGCACAGTCGCTCAGGTGGATATTCTTCAGCCGGCCGGTCTTCAAAAACCGGAGGAAGGCCGCGACCACGTCGGAATCAAAGGTGCCAAGGTGGGTCGTGTCGAAGGTAAAATAGAGGTTTCTGGCTATGGCGAAGTCGATGAGGTCCTCGAACCGGTTCAGCACATAGGGCGCCAGTTTCAGACGTCTTCCGGACAAGGGCATGTTCTCGATAGTGAGGAACACGTCTTCACACCGCAGCTCTCGTTGAAAATCGCCAACCTTCCTGAACCACCTGAAGAACTGTATCTCCATATGAAACCAGGAGGGAGGGTGAAAATTAACAACTCTTATGCCCAGCTTCTTTGCCAGCTCCACGCAGCGCACCACAGCCTGTTCCTGCGTGCCCCACCGCTTCACCTTCATAAAAGGGACGTGGAGCGCATGGGCGGGGAGGATGGCGAGGGCGGTCTGCACGGTCTCCTCATATCTGGGGTCATTGAAGTCCCTGTTGACCACAAGATCGCAGCCGTCGAAACCCGCTTCAGCGGCAAGGCGGAATATCTCTGCAAGGGGGAGGTGGAAGAGACAGCCCGTGGAAAAGAGGATTTTCATACAACGACGATAGCTTCATCCATCTTTGTGAGAATCCGGTACCGACCTTTTTCCATGATCACCGTATTCTCCACGCCGCAAGCCCCCTTCTTCGGAAAAACCATCTTCGGTTCGATGGCAAAGACCGCTCCCTCCTCGATGGGGTAATCGTGCCGTGCCGTAATGTAGGGAAACTCGGCAAGTTCCAGGCCGATGCCATGGCCAAGGAAACTGACCTTGTGATGCCCGTAGCCCAGGTAGAAGTCCCCGTATCCCGCATCCTTTGCGAGCTGAATCCCGTACTGAAAAAGCTCCGAAGAGATAGCCCCTTCAACGGCCTTGTCGAGGACCCGATACTGGATCTCCCTGCAGACTTCGTAAGCCCTGGCGAACTCTTCAGGCATATGGCCGATGGCGTACATGCGCGTCTGATCGGCCTGATAGCCCTGATAACAGATACCGAAATCGACGAGGATCGGCTCACCCCGCCTCATCCTCTTCATGCTTGCGCCCACGGGAAAGGCGGGAGACAGCCCGAGTCCTCCCATGGGCGAGTCCGACTGGCTCACGATGCTTCCAGTCCTCCCGCTCAGGATATGCCAGGTGTACGCCTCGTAGTTGAGGGAACGGACACGAAGGAGCCCTTCGTGGCCCAGGGACTTTGCCAGCCCCTCAAGGAGCCCACCCAGCTCTATCTCGCGCATGCCCTCCTTGAGGAGATGGGGCACCGCCTCGTAGACCTGCTTGGCTATTGCCGCTGCCTTCTCCATGATGCGGATCTCAAAAGGGGATTTTACCTTCCTCAGACTCTTTGTGAGGGGAGAAACGTCGATGTACTCCACGTCCCCCACGATCTCCTTGAACTTCATCATCATGGTGTAGGGGATCACGTCGAGCTGAAAACCGATCCGCTTCATGCCGGAGGCAATAGACCCTATATCCTTGAAGGACTTGACCGGAATGACCTCTTCAAGAGGCGATTCCCTCCGCGCCCTCCTTAGGTCCCTCTTCACGAAGAGTATGGGCTTGCCCATGAGGGGGACAAAGAGAAAGGCGTCCTGCATGGTACCGGACAGGTAGTAATAATCGATCTTGTAATGAAAAAAGGCCCCGTCCATAGAGGCCTTTTCCATGAGTGCTCGTACTTTATCTAGGCGGCTTTCAATCTCTTCTTTCGGCGTGTAAAGCATGGCCGCCGTTACTCATCCTTCCACACGGGCTTCCTCTTCTCGAGGAATGCGGTAATGCCTTCCTTTGCATCCTTGGTCTCCATGCAGCCCCGCATGTAGATGACCTCCGCGGCCCTGAGGCCCTCGCTAAAGCTCACGCCCATGCCGGCCTTGATGGCCTTCTTGGTCCACATCATGACGGGTCCGCTCTTGCTTACCAGGTCGGCGAGGAACTTGTCCAGTTCCTCCTTGAAGGTGGCAGCCGGTACCACTGCATTGACGAGGCCGATCTCCTTGGCTTCCTGTGCTGAGATTACCTTCCCCGTGAGGAGCAGTTCGTAGGTTTTCTTGAGCCCGATAATATGGGTAAACCAGGCTGCCGCAACGGGAGGGAAAACGCCCACGGCTATCTCCGGCTGGCCGATCCGGGACCTATCGGAAGCGACCACCATGTCGCAGAAGCTCATCAATTCGCATCCGCCGCCCAGGGAACGGCCGTTGACTGCTGCAACGGTTGGTATATCGATCTCCACAAGGTGACGGAACATTCTGTGGAAGACCTCGATCATCTCCTCCACTTTGTCGTCTGTGTGGTCCGCCACGTCTACGCCGTCACAAAATGCCTTTTCGCCTGCGTGATTGATGACCAGTACCTTCAAGGACTTATCCTTCATCACGTCGACAAAGGCCTCGTTGATCTCCTTCATCATGGCAATGGTAAGCCAGTTTGACGGAGGAACGTTCAGCGTAATCCATGCAACCTTTTCCTTCTTTTCATACAAGATCAAATTGTACGCCATAAATGACCTCCTAATAGTAGCATTTAGCGTTCAGCAGTCAGCAGTCAGCTTGAAAAACCTTGCCTACTGTTTTACCCCAGTTACATGAAAAAAGCCATATTTTCCACCGATATTCCGCCCAGAATTTTGAGGCATGGGTAAGGGGGTGCCAGTGGCTGATAGTTGGTAGCTGATTGCTGCATTTCAGAAAAAAAGAGGGGGGCAAAACCCCCCTCCCGAGAACATGCGTCTTACTTCGCCTGCGGCTTTGCGAATATCTGTTCGAAATACGGCTCGTTGTTCAGTGTGCCCGATGCGATGAGCTGGCGGTTCTTTATGAAGTCGATGGTGTCGGCGCCTGTGATCTTCTTCGTGTTGAATGCACCAAAGCCCGCGTAGGCCTCGCCCATCATGTTTACTGCCAGCCAGTACCTGTGATCGTTCTTCATCTGATCCCAGAAAGACTTCTTCTTCTGCCTGATTCCGTCAATGGACTTCATCAAGCATCCGGGGAAGAGGTTCGCGAAGATCCACACGACCCTATCGACCTCTGCGTCAAGCAGGGAGAAGTCGTAGGCGTTGTTCTTCAACTGCTCGTTCACCCATGCCCGCGCCTGCTTTGCCTCATCACCAGTCTTGGGTTCACCATAGACGATCTCACCGCCCTTTACATAGGTGTCGGTGATGACCTGGGGGTTGCGGACCCAAACGCCCTTGTCGTCCTTTAGGACCGGGAGGGCCTTGGAAATGAGGTTCTTTGCCCTCATCTTATAGGCTGACCACATTTCGCAGCTCACACAGTTCCACATGGCATCCTCGGCGGAGAGGAACCAGGGCAGGAAGTCGGATGAGCCGCCCACCGGTGCAGAGCCGTGTCTCGGACCAGCCTGACCGTAAATGGCGAGGTCTGAGGAGATGGCGATATCACAAGCCAGGCCGATCTCCTGGCCGCCGGCCACTCTCATGCCGTTTACACGGCAGATAACCGGTTTCTTGCACATGAGGATCGAGTCCACCATGTTGTTGAACAGTTCCATGTAGGCGCCGTATTCCTCGGGCCTCATGCTGTAGTACTCCGAATATTCCTTCGTGTTGCCGCCTGTACAGAAGGCATTCGGGCCTGTGCCGGTAAAAATCGTGGCCACAACTTCGCGGTCCGTAGAAGAATTCTCGAAGCCGGCGATAACGCCCTTCACCATCTCCGTGGTGTAGGAGTTATACTGGGCGGGGTTGTTCAGCCGGATCCAGGCTGTGTACAGTCCCGGGACTACGTTCCCCTTCGGGTCCTTCAGGGGTCTCTTCTCGTACACGGTACATGGGGCCTCTGTGCCCCACCACTCTTTACCGTGCCTGTCATGATCCTTCAATCCACCTTCTCTTGGCATCCATTCCATTCCCATACTTTTCCTCCTGATAATGTATTGTTTGGTTTTTAAAAGTCCGGTGTCAACACGACCCGTTTCGCAGGCGAACCTGCCTTGTGAATCTCATCAAAAGTCGCTGCTATCGTGCTCATGGGCCGTACGTCAACGAAGGGGTCGATCACGATCTTCTTGGAGAGAACCATATCGAGAACGATAGGGTAATACTCGGGCAGGCAGCCCCAGGTTCCGATGATCTCGGCGTCGAATGCCATGAGCTTTGACATCATGTATTCGCTCTTCGCCATACCGAAACCAACCAGAATAAGCTTCCCAACGAAAGAGAGCAGGTCAAGTGCCAGGTCCTGGCCGGCCTTTGCGCCCGTCACCTCGAAGATCTTCCAACCTGTGTTGCCGAGACCCTTTGATTTGCAGAAGCCTCTCCACTCGCCCACAACGTCCTTATTCGTCTTGTCTACTGTACTGATCACGTGGTCGCAGCCATACTGCAGGGCCCTCTGCAGCTTCTCGGGGTTCCTTGCGATGCCGATCACGGTCTTTGCTCCGAGGGCCTTCAGGGTCTGGGCCATATAGACGCCCACACCACCGGTGGCGCCGATAACGATAGCGTTGTCACCGGGCTGAAAATCGGCCCTTTTGGCGGCCTGGTACGGCGTGGTCACTGCATCGGCGATAACAGCCAATTGCTCAAGGGCATAGCCCTTTTTGTCCTGAACCAGGCACAGATCGACGGTAGGTACAGGAATGTGGCTTGAGAAGCCGCCGTAAATGCCAAGGCTGTTGCCGGGCATTAACTGCGCCAGGCACCTGTTTCCCCGGCCCTTCTTGCAGAGCTCACACTTCCGGCAGGGCATAACAGCCGGAATAATAACCTCTTTCCCGATCCACGCCGGGTCACCGGCGACGACCGTCCCTGCGATCTCGTGGCCGAGTGTCAGAGGCGGCTTGTTGACTGTGGGAACGCCATCGTAAAAATAGCCAAGGTCTGTATGGCACACACCGCAGCCGGCAACCTGCACCAGCACCTCACCTTCCTTCAGCGCCGGCACGGGTATTTCCGTTTTCTCGAGTTTTCCCTGAGTGACCTCTCCGGTTTCCCGGTTCTTGCTCCAGGGCTGGACCATCTGCCATGTCTTTATTGAACTTGGTACATCTGCCATTCAAACACCTCCAAATATATTTTTAAGTACCCTTACTCCTATCACCCCCTCACTATTACGTCATTCCGTAACCGCCGTCCACGGGCAGTATCTGTCCCGTGATGTAGCGTGCATCGTCAGATGAGAAGAACACAAAGGCCGGCGCCACATCCTCGGGCTCCGCGTACTTGTTCAGAAGAATCCGCCTGAGGTATATCTCCCTCATCTTCTCGTCCTGCTGGAGGGTAGTTGTCATTTCCGTCGTAACGATTCCAAGCGAAATACAGTTGCACGTCACATTGTAGCGGGCCAGCTCCCTGGCTGCTGACTTGGTCAGCGTCACCACCCCGCCCTTCGCGGCCGCGTAGTGGATCTGGCCGGTAGTACCTACCATGCCGGCCACGGACGTGACATTCACGATCCGGCCGTACTTCTGCTCCATGAAATACTTGGACGCAGCCTTGATCATATGCCAGGGGCCCTTCATCTGGATATTAACAACCTCGTCCCACACCTCATCGGTGAGCTTATGAAGCATGGCCGGCTTCGATATGCCTGCGTTGTTGATGACGATGTGAACCGAGCCGAAATTCTGTGCGCAGGCATCGACGATCCGTTGCGCATCCTCCCACTTCGCCACGTCACCTTGAACGGCAACCGCCTTTCTCCCCATGTCCTGGATCAGTTTCACCACTTCTTCCGCAGGTTGCTGACGCCCGGCATAATTGACCGTGACGTTAGCCCCTTCTGCCGCCAGGGCGAGGCTGATTGCCCTTCCAACTCCCCTTCCGCCGCCAGTTACAACCGCATTCTTGCCTTCCAGTTTCATGGGCGAGCTCTCCTTTTCGGTTTGTGAAAATTATTACATAAAGTATCGCCTATTGTAGCGGGATTGAAAATTGATGTCAAGACAAAAGTGGGCGTAACTGCCCGATTTCACCGACGTATACAAGGGGCGATCAGGGCGCGGCGGCTCCGTGGATGAGCCTGACCGTTCTTCCCTCTTCCGAGCCCGCAACAACGACCGTTCTCATGCTCGGCATGATAAAGTTAATCACCTTCACACCGGAGCTCGTATAGAGGCCTGCCGGGACCATTGCCTTTCCGATGATCTTCTTGTCTTTCATCATGACGACTTTTCACAACATCTCTCCTCTTACGATGTATGCATTACTGACTGCAATCACTTGTTCACATGGCTGAACACTTTCTCCTTGAATCACCCCATTCTACGTGCTATTTTTAATGGTGCGGACTCTTTGCCTTGACGTAGGGGAAAAAAGGATCGGCGTTGCCGTTTCCAACCCCAGCGGCACTATTGCACAAGGGGTTAAGGTATACAACAGGGGATCCTTCAAGCAGGACCTTGAGGAAATAAGGGCCCTCACCCGCACCTTCGAAGCTTCCCGCATCGTAATCGGCCTTCCAAAAAACCTCGACGGATCCCTCGGGAACAAGGCCAACGACATGCTTGCCCTGGCCGAGAAGATCCAGTCTGCAACCGGCATCCCCGTGGAGCCGTGGGACGAAAGGTTTAGTACAAACGAGGCCCATCGCATCTTCGATATGGCTTCCGTGAAGCAGAAGAAGAGGAAAGGTGTCATTGATATGATTGCCGCCCAGATCATACTTCAAGGATATCTTGATGCTCAAAAGAATGCGTAACCGGGCCTATCGGGCAACAGTCGTTGGTGCAGTAGTTCTATTCGTTGCCGTCCATGCGCTGATCTTTGCGAGCATTCCGAACGATGTCACAAGCGTCACAAAGAGTGTTCTTGTGAAAAAGGGAACAAGTCTTGTATCTGTTTCAGAACAGCTTACGGGTGACGATCTGGTCAGTTCCCGATACCTCTTCCTCTTCTCCTCCCTCCTCTTGCACAAGGGAAAGGTCGTGGCGGGAGAGTACGAACTGTCGCCCTCCATGTCAATCCTTGAGATAGCCAGAAAGATGGCAGCCGGGGAAAGAAGGCTTTACGTGTTGAAGATCGTGGAGGGATACAACCTCTATACCGTGGCCGAGGCTACTGAGCGTGCACGCATCGCCCCGGCAGAGACCTTCCTTGCCCTTTCCCGCAATCAGGCCTTCCTTGAGCGTTCCGGCATTAAGGCCGATTCCCTTGAGGGTTATCTTGCCCCCGACACCTACTTCTTCAGCAAGGAAACAGACCTGGATGGCTTTATGGAGACGATCATTCAAAGGACCCTCCGCTTTATTAATAAGGGGGATGTGCAGAAAAGGATGGACGAAATGCACCTAAATGTGCATCAATTACTATCACTTGCTTCAATGATCGAAAAGGAGGCCAAACTGGAGGAGGAGAAAAAGCTCATATCCGCCGTCTTCCATAACAGGCTGGCAGCGTCAATGAGCCTCGATTCCGACCCCACGGTCATCTACGGCTTGGCGAGCTTCAGCAGGAGCCTCAGGAAGGTTGACCTGGCGACGGCCACGGACTATAATACCTACAGGCTAAAGGGTCTGCCCAAGGGACCTATATGTAACCCCTCCAGGACATCGATCCTGGCAGCACTCTATCCGGCACCTGTGGATTTTATTTATTTCGTTTCCAGGAATAACGGCAGCCACGTGTTTTCGAAAACGATCCGGGAACACAATCATTATGTAATGGTCTATCAGAAAAAAAAGACGAGAAACCATTAACCCAATTTAAGGAGGAGATTGTATGGAAAAAGATGTAGCAGTGATCGGTGTGGGGCAGAGTTCCTTCGTCAGGGGTTACGAGGGATCCATCCGTGAGCTAGCCTTCGAGGCGTTCAGGGAGGCTATGCAGGATGCCGGGATTACCCAGAAGGATGTGAGTGCCTCCGTTTTCTGCTCAGCCCCCGAATACGACAAACAAAGGTCGCCGGCAGGGGTCCTTGCCGAATACCTCGGGCTCATCCCTCAGCCCACGTTCTATATTGAGACCGTGTGCTCATCGAGCAGTTCCGGAGTGAAGGTGGGATACAGCATGATCAAGGCAGGTCTCCACGATGTGGTCGTCGTCTGCGGTTTCCAAAAGATGTCGGAGATCACCTCGGCAGAATCGCAGGAGAGAATGGGAAGAGGCGCGGACATCCAGTGGGAAGCGCCCTTCGGTACCATGATGCCTGCCTATTACGCGCTCTATGCCCAGGCGTACATGGCAAAGAATGGGCTCACCCATGACGACATGAGGGATGTACGGTTGAAATCGGCCAGCTACGGCATGGTCAATGAGAGGGCTGTCTATCGGAAGGGCGTCAAGGCCGAAGACTTTGACCCGAAGAATCCTGACGCCAAGATGGCCGGTCCCGTTGCCTGGCCCATAAGGGTCGGTGATGCGTGCGCCAATGCAGACGGCAGTTCCTGCATCATTCTCGCAAACAAGGAAAAGGCCAAGGCCTTCTCTAAAAAGCCCATCTGGATCATGGGCATCGGCGCTGCTTCAGAAGCAGTCAACATGGCGGCGAGACCCGATTTTTCGCAGGGATTGAGCGTCGGCTACAAGGCTGCGGCAGAGGCATACAAGATGGCGGGCATCACCGCGAAAGACGTGAAGGTCGCTGAGGTTCATGACTGCTTTACTATTGCCGAGCTCATGGCCTATGAGGGCCTCGGCTTCGCACCTATGGGTGAGGGCAAACAACTGATCCGGGAAAAGGCTACGTACAAGGAAGGAAGAATACCCGTGAACGTTGACGGCGGTCTTCTCTCAAAAGGTCACCCTATCGGCGCTACAGGCGGATCACAGATGCGAACCATAGTCCTTCAGCTTCGGGGCGAGGCTGGTCCTATGCAGGTCCCAGGCGACCCGGGCATAGGTCTCGTTCACAACGTGGGCGGCGTAGGACTTTACGGAAACGTTACCATATTTGGGAGGTGAAAAATGGGTTTTGAAAAATTTGGAAGAAAAAGCTTTACCGCCGTGACAAAGGTTGTAAAATTCGTTGATCTACTCGCAGAAGGCAAGATTGACGGCACCCTGTGCAAGAAGTGCGGCGCGAAATTTTTCCCGCCGAGATCCGACTGTGCCACCTGTTTTTCCAAGGATATGGACTGGTTTGATATGCCTAAGAAAGGCACACTCGAAACCTTTACCACCGCCTACTATGCTCCCTTCGGCTTCGAGAAGGACCCGCCCTATACTATGGCTGTCGTTGATTTCGGCGACGGGCTGAAACTCTTCGCCCGCGTGGCCAAGGACATAAAGCTTGAGGACGTAAAGGTAGGTATGGACGTCGGCGTCAGAACCCTCAGTTATGAAGACGGCCAGATATCCTTCGAGATCGTGAAGGCCTGATATTCACCAAGCATCGACAAAAGGGTTTGCTCCGGCAAGCCCTTTTTTTTCGATTGGCTTCCCATAGCAGATCGTGAATTGGTTGATAAGTGATTGGTTGAGTAGTTGAATAACATTTTGCCGTTGCCGGCGGCGAATTTATAGGCCAGCGGTTCCGAACCAATCAACCAGTAATTCTAATTCGCGTTCAAGATGATACTAATATTTTCTGTCATTGCGAGCAAAGCGAAGCAATCTCAGCAGCTTGGATTGCCACGTCGCTACGCTCCTCGCAATGACTTGGCTGCGAACTGGTATAATCCAAAGCCGGCCAAAAGCGTCAGAGATATGCCATGATTATGGAATCTTTTCCATAGTTATGGAGCCAATTCCCTAGTTATCGCAGCCTCCACGTCATGAATAGTAAGTAAAATCAATCTGTTTCCGTATGGCACCCCTTTTGCTTATAAGAGTGACGCGACGTATCTCTAGGGGCAGTGTGAGGGGGGGGACAATGGCACAGTTGACGTTCGATGACTCCAAAAAATCATGTGAGTTGAGTCTAGATGGGGATCTTACCATACGCTCTATCACGGATGCGAAGCCGGTTTTTGTTGAAGCCCTGATCCGGGCTGACCGGATTGCCATAAACCTTGACAAGATAGCTGAAGTCGATCTTTCCTGCCTTCAGTTGCTCTGTTCCGCGCATAGAGCTTCAGTGGGTCTTGGCAAGCATATTACCCTCTCTCCCCATGTTCCTGAATCATTCAAGGAGACGGCAAGAAAGGCGGGTTACCTGCGGACTAAGGGATGCGCCTTTGACAAGGATGCCGCATGTCTCTGGATAATGCAGGAGGACTGTTCATGATGAAAACGATCATGGTTGTCGATGACTCGGCAAGTATACGGCAGGTAGTAGGCTTCACCCTCAAGAATGAAGGGTATGAAGTGGTTGAAGCCCCTGACGGGAAAGCGGCATTAGACAAACTGAAGGGAGCAATAAACATGGTCATCACTGACCTTAATATGCCAAATCTCGACGGCATAGGATTGGTACGGGCCATAAGAAGTAATCCTTCATATAAATTCATTCCGAACATCATGCTCACCACGGAATCACAGGAATCGAGGAAGCAAGAAGGTAAACAAGCAGGCGCAACGGGCTGGATAGTGAAACCATTCAAACCGGAGCAACTCGTAGCCGTTATAAAGAAGGTACT
>Ga0182021_10011448_pt1 | contig 10526 bp, 9 predicted proteins | sample 612E3MmetaG_FD_120493 | JGI IMG/M metagenome (GOLD analysis project Ga0182021, IMG submission 120493) | Permafrost microbial communities from Stordalen Mire, Sweden - 612E3M metaG (Illumina Assembly) | ecosystem: Environmental > Terrestrial > Soil > Wetlands > Permafrost | place: Sweden... | reverse complement strand
CGTCATTGCCGCCATTGCCCCGATACCGCTCCTCATCATTCACGGCACCGGCGACATGGTGGTACCATACTCGCACGGTACGTGCCTTTTTGAACTAGCCCGCGAACCGAAACAGCTCTGGACCATCAACGGTGGAGACCACACCGAGGCCTTCGCTGATCCAGCGTCCGGATATCGCCAGCGACTCGTAGCCTTTTTCAACGATGCGCTGGAGGGGAATGCCATAGCTGGCGAGAAGCGATCTCCAGCACATGCCGGTGATGGCGGGAAGGGTCAGTAGGTGGTGAAATGAGACGATGGAGTCGGCCTCTCCATATTATAATCATTCTCTAATTGACTCTCAGCCATGCTCTGGTAGGATTGCTCCTCGGCATAGTGCTGGGCAAAGGATAGTTACAGTGGGGAGGACGTAATGGCATCAAAAAAAGTGAATGTTATTGTCTGGTTGATGAAAGCGGCTGAACTTGATGTAGTCAAGCAAAGCTGTCTTTCAAATCTTGTAGGCCTGCACTTCGATTTCATCTACACAATGCCGTATGCCATGTGCTTAAATACGATTGCCGAAATATTTTCAACGTTGAAAATTGAAGACGATAAAAACATCATTTCTACAAACCGCTTTAGTAATGTTGGGCTTGTACCCATTGAAGAAATGGTGGCACTCGAAAATATGGTCGCTAATTTCGCAAAAAGCACACCCATCAATGTTGGCGCCTGGCAAGAAGTTGCCAAGAGTTATTTTGAAATGTCAGTGATGAAAGCGACTGAAAGCATCAATAAAACTTTTGCTGAACTGGCTACAATGCCGGGCAATTCATTTACTGTTCTGGTTATCAACAACGACAGGATGCCGCTATTGGAGTTGTTGGCAGCGCCTCTCAACAAGGCACTCGCTATTCCTTCTGAAGGAGAAATCTTACAACTGCGCTTTGAGGGATCGGTTGGAGTATATAAAGTCGATGCTAAACTTGTCTATGCTTCACTCCATCCTGTTGAAGAATACGAACACCAATCGGACAAGGGTCTATAGCTATTGGCGCACCAATAAAAGGACAGAAGCCATCCCCCCGTCTCCATGATTGCCAGATTAAACAAGAGCAATTCGTAATGCGTATTTTAAAATAAACGATACTCTTGCGGCTCATTTAAACTGGTCGATAAAAACAGGTAAATATCCCGCTGGACAGAACTTCTCCCCCTCTGATAAAGTACGAAATTCCATGAAAATCAAACGACTCGAAATATCCGGCTTCAAATCCTTTGCCGACAAGGTTGTCCTCGATTTCCAGCAGAATGTGACCGGCGTGGTCGGTCCGAACGGCTGTGGCAAGTCGAACATCGTGGATGCCATCCGCTGGTGCATGGGGGAACAATCAGCCAAGAACCTGCGCGGCAAGGCGATGGAGGATGTGATCTTTGTCGGCAGCGAGACCCGCAAGCCGCTGGGTGTGGCCGAGGTTTCTCTGGTCTTCTCCACCGAGGATGGCCGCGCGCCGGCCAAGTACCTCGATTATGCCGAGATCCAGCTCACCCGCCGTCTCTACCGTGATGGCGAGAGCGATTATCTGATAAACAAGACCCCCTGCCGTCTGCTGGACATAACCGAACTCTTCATGGACACCGGTGTCGGCACGCGGGCCTATTCGATCATCGAGCAGGGGAAGATCGGCCAGATACTCCATTCGCGGCCGGAGGAGCGCCGCTTTCTGATCGAGGAGGCGGCCGGAGTTACCAAATTCAAGTCGCGCAAGCAGGTGGCTCTCAAAAAGATTGAGGGAACCCGCCAGAACCTGGCTCGTTTGGCGGATGTGCTGGGGGAGATTCGGCGGCAGTTGGCGTCGCTGCAGCGGCAGGCCAAAAAAGCCGAAAAATTCCGCGAGTCTCGCGACGAGCTGCGTGAAATAGAACTGCTCTTTACGGCGCGTGAGTATCGTGAAACGCAGAACCAGCGGGGAGCGGCGGAGCGTGAACTTGCCGGCCTCAACCAGCGCATCCGCGAAGCATTTGCTGCTTCTGCCCTGGGAGAGTCGCAGGCCGAGGAGGCCCGCGTAACGCTGCTGGAAGTGGAAAAACAGCTGACGACCGCCCAGGAGGAGATTTTTCGCGTCAGGAGCGAGTTCAGCACGACCGGAAACGGGCTGGAGTTTCAGCGCAAGGAGCTGGCCGGGCTGGACGGCCGGTTGGCGCGATTGGCGGCAGAATCCGCCGAGCTGGATACCCGGCTGAAAGAGTGCGGTGAACAGCGGGGGCTGCTCGAACTTCGCCGCGACACGGGAGCTATAGATGCAGCCGGAATGCTGGCGGAACTGGAACAGTCTGAAGAGGCGCTGGCAGCTCACCAGCTGGCCGAGGAGGGGCTGAACCGGGATCTGGAGAACCGCCGCCGGGAACTTTTTACCGCCTTGGCCGAGGCGGCCCAGTTCAAGAGCCGCTTCGAGAACGCCCAGAAACGATTGGCCGCGCTCCGGGAACGAACTGACCGCCATGCCCGCGAAGCCATGCAGCTGGCCGAACGCCGCGAACAGTTACGCCAGCGGACGGATACTCTTGAGAAGGAAATCGCGTCCGGGCAACGGGAGCAGGAAGCGCTGCAGGCCGGGCTATCAATACTGCGCGCCCATGAGGACGACCTGAAACTGCGGCTCCCCGAGGTTGAGAAGGGGTGGCAGTTTCGCCGGGACGAGTTGAACCGGAGCTCCTCGAGGCTCCATTCGCTTAAAGAACTGGAAACCCAGTTTGCCGGTTTTGGCCAGGGGACCCGTACGCTGATGAAGGATGCTTCCCTCCGCTCCCTTTTCAGCGGTGTGCTGGCCGATGCCATCCAGGCACCCCCCGAGCTGGAACCGGCGCTTGAATCGGCCCTGGCTGAACGCTTGCAGTGCATCCTCTGCTCCGACGACCGGGATGCCATCGGAGCGCTGGAGTTTCTGAAAGCCAACAATGGTGGCCGGGCCGGCATAGCCCTGCCGCTGGAAATCCAGACAGCCGTTTCGCCCACGGTAGCGGGAGCCGCTCCCTTGGCGGAACAGGTGCAGGTGGTCGGACCGTTTGCTGGATTGATCCGGAACCTGCTGGCGGCGGTCATGCTGGCCGATGACGTCGGCGGGGCGCTCCGGCTGGCCCGCCAGCATCCCGGCCTGACCTTTGTCACCCGTGACGGCGACATGGTTGCCCAGGGCGGGATCATCAGCGGCGGTTCGGGCGAACAGGTGAGTACCGGACTGATCCACAAGAAACGTGAAATCAGGGAGCTGGAACTGGCGGTGGCCCGGCTTGAGGAGGAAACTGCGTCCCTCGGCAAGCAGCGCGATGATCTGCAGCGCCAGAGCCAGGAGGTGTCCGAAGGGCTTAAGAGCGGGGCGGTGCAGCTGCACCAGGCCGAGCTGAAGCTGACCGGGCTTCTCAAGGACTGCCAGCAGGCGGTTGAAGAGGTTGACCGCATTGTCGAGCGGCTGGATGTCCAGACCCTTGAAGCCGAGAATCTCAATGAAGAGCAGACCGCTCTGGAGGCCGAGCTGAAGCTGGCCGGCGAACAGATGGCCCGGACCGGCGATGCCTCCAGACTGCTGGAGGGGGAAACGTCCCGTTTGAAAGGGGAACTCGACACCAGCCGCGCACAGCTGGACGTTGCCCGCGAAAAGGTGACCGCCATCCGGGTGCAGACCGCCACGGTCAAGGAACAGCATGATGCGGGTCTGCGCGCCTTGACGGAACTGGATCAACGTACGGAAGAAATCGTGCGCCGCATGGCTGCCGACCGGCAGGAGCTTGAAACCGGTGATGCAGCCAGGCTACAGCTGCAGAAGGAAATGAGCGCAGCTGCGGAGCGGCTGGAAAGTCTCGTTCGAGAGCAGACAGAGTCTGAGAACCGTTTGACCACTATACGTGATTGTTTTGAGAAGGCCGGCATCGCACTTAATCTGATTGAGGCTAAGCTCAAGAAGAGCCGCGAAGAGAATGACGCCGTCCGGCAATCACAAGTAGAGCTCAACCTCCGTTTTTCGACGTTGACGCTGCAGGCCGAACATCTGGAACAGACCCTGCAAGAGCGGAGCCGCATTTCCATGGCTGAAGCTGTGGCGAAGCTGGAGTCGGCCGATTTTGACGAAGATGCCCTCAGGGCACGGCAGACAGAACTGCAGCGGCTACTGGATGAAATGGGAGAGGTCAACCTGATGGCGATCGAGGAGTGCGCCGGGATGGAGGAGCGCTTCAACTTCCTGGCGGGGCAGAAGGATGATCTGGAAGAGTCGCTGCGCGGGCTGCAGCAGGCTATCCAGCGTATCAATCGCACCACCCGCCAGCGGTTCCAGGAAACCTACAACCTGGTCAATGCCAAATTTCAGGAGGTCTTCCCGCGTCTGTTCTGTGGCGGACGGGCCGAGTTGCGCCTGACCGACGAAGAAGACCTGCTGGAAACCGGCATCGAAATAATCGTGCAGCCCCCCGGCAAGAAGCTGCAGAACGTGACGTTGCTCTCGGGTGGGGAAAAGGCGCTGACCGCCGTAGCATTGATATTCTCAATCTTTCTGATCAAACCGACCCCTTTCTGCCTGCTGGATGAGGTCGATGCGCCGTTGGATGACGCCAATATCGGCCGCTTCAACGAAATGGTCAGGGAAATGAGCGCAATTTCTCAATTTATTATCATCACCCACAATAAGGCCACCATGCAGGTGGCCGATACCCTCTACGGCATCACCATGGAGGAACCGGGGGCGTCGCGGGTAGTTTCGGTGCGGTTACACTAGCTTTTCAAGGAGCTTGTCATGTCATTTGAAATAATTCTGAAAAATCTGGTGGACCAGGTACCGCATGCGATCGGTGCCATCCTGGTTGATTGGGAAGGTGAAGCGGTCATGGAGCACTGCCACTGTGAACCCTACGATATCCGTTTTATCGCCGCCCACAAGGGGATTATCCTGGCGCGCCTCAAGGAGATGCAGAGTACGGAAAAAATCGGAGAGATGGAGGAAGTCGTTGTGACTTCCAACAAGGGGCACCTCATCATCGGCTGCATCAATTCGGATTATTCGCTTGTTATGAACATCGAGCGCCGCTGTCCGGTGGGACTTGCGCTGTACCATTTCCGCCGGGCACTGACTGAGCTTAAAAGGGAGATTTGATGGAACCGCAGGAGAAAAAAAGCTTTTTCCGGAGTCTGGTTGACAAGATCGCCGGGGCGGAATCAACGGAAGCAACGCTCCTGCCGACGGAAACAGCAGCGCCTGAAACCACTCCGGTTCAGCAGCCGGGAGTGCAGGAAACAGCTGAAAAACCCGGTTTATTTGAACGGCTGAAGTCCGGTCTGAAGAAGACCAAGGATGGTCTGGTAGGACGCATCGATGCCTTGGTACTGGGCAAAAAAACGATCGATGCCGATACACTGGAGGAGCTGGAAGAGATCCTGATTACCTCGGATATCGGCGTCAAGACCACAGTGGAGCTGATCCACACACTGGAAGGGCGTCTGGGGCGTAACGAGTTGAAAGATGGAGAGGCGCTCAGGGGAGCGCTGAAAGATGAAATTCTGGCCCGGCTGACCGCCCACTATCTCCCGCTTGATATCAGGAGCAAAAAACCGTTCGTGCTCCTGGTGATCGGCGTCAATGGCGTCGGCAAGACCACGACGATCGGTAAGCTGGCTTCACGATTTTCCGCCTCCGGCAGCAAGGTACTGCTGGCGGCTGCCGACACCTTCCGGGCTGCGGCAGCCGAGCAGTTGATCGCCTGGGGGGATCGCTCCGGAGTTGATGTCATCCGTCACAAGGAGGGAGCCGATCCATCAGCGGTTGTCTTTGATGCCTGCAAGGCTGCCGTCGCGCGTGAGGTTGATGTTCTGATCGTTGATACCGCCGGTCGGCTGCATACCAAGGTAAACCTGATGGAGGAGATGAAAAAGATCCGCCGAGTCATCGACCGCGAGATCCCCGGCGCGCCGCACGAGACACTGCTGGTCCTGGATGCCGCAACCGGGCAGAACGCAACCTCCCAGACCCGCCTCTTCAAGGAGGCCGCCGGTGTCACCGGATTGGTCCTGACCAAGTTGGACGGTACTGCCAAGGGTGGCATTCTGGTTGCGGTCAGTCACGAATTCGCCCTGCCGGTTCGCTATATCGGCGTCGGTGAATCGATTGAAGATCTGCGCGTCTTTGATCCGCAGGAGTTCACGGATGCCCTTTTCCAGGCATGAAAAAACAGGCCTTCGAAAGGGGGCGGGTGTCGCGGAACTCTGCGATTTCAATCAATTAGGGCTTGACTTTGTCTGTGCCTCTTCGTATAGTGACCCACTTCGAAAGGAAACAGAATACATGAATCAGGAACTCTTGGAAGTACTCGAAAAGAAAATCGGCGACATCGTCGAAAAGTATAGCGTCCTGAAAGAAGAAAACGCGCGTCTGAATGAAGAAATACAGCGGCTCTCAAACGACCGCGAGGGAATCAAGTCCCGTGTAGACGCCATACTTGACAAGCTGGACGGGATTTAAACGTGAACACGGTCATTGTATGAAAACAAGCCATGCAGTGACAGTCCTCGGGCGAGAACTTTCGGTTCGGAGTTCTGCTCCCGGAGCGAGAGTAGAGGCGGTTGAAACCTTTGTAAACGGGAAACTTCAGGAGATCGGCAGCGCTCTCAAAAATGGTGATGCCCAGCTGGTACTGACGCTGGCGCTGCTGAATATCTCGGAAGAGCTGCTTGAACTGCGCTCCCGGCATGAGCAGGATGACACTGTCGGCAGCAGAATCGCTGCGATGATCGCTACGCTGGAAACACTCTGATTTTACATGGTCTCTCAGGGAGACTTGATCATATATTCGCATAATATGTACTGCCGGTCGGGTTCGTCAAACGCTGTAGCTTACACGTCTGATTGAAATAGTGTATCGCCCGTTGAATATATCCTTACTGAAAGGAAAAAATCGCTTCCGAGTATCGTGATCGTAATCAGCACTGTTGTCTGACGGTACTCAAGCCTTTTTCCTCTTTTCAGCCTCCCTGGTCGACCTTCCCGATGCCACTTCGGGGCCATTCCGTACACACTGTAACGAAAGAACCGGTATGCCCAAACGCTCGCTCCGTTCGCAATTGTTGGCAGAGCGCCGTGCGCTCAGTCATGATTTGTGGCTCGCATCCAGCCGCGCGGCACAGATCAATCTCCTCTCTCTTGATGAGTATGCCGGTGCTGGGTGCATTGCGTTGTATGCGCCTGCCCATAACGAAACCGATACTGGGATGGTTCTGGCCGCTGCCTTTCATGCAGGGAAGCGGGTGCTGTATCCCGCGGTCTGTGGACATCAGATGGTGTTTCGCCACGTCGAACGGGTTGAGTCGTTACAGGAAGGGTCGTTTGGTATTCTGGAGCCGTGTCCGACAGGGACTGACCATCAGGCGGATGAAGCTGATCTTATCATTGTTCCGGGGGTTGCCTTTGACCTGAGTGGTCACCGGGTCGGCTACGGAAAAGGGTTCTACGACCGTTTTCTGCAGCATCCCGGCTGCAGGGCGCATCTGGTCGGGCTGTGCCATGATTTTCAGCTGACAGACGGGGCTATTCCGGCAGATGTTCACGATATACCGATGGAAATTGTTGTTACAGATAAACGCATCATTCGCACCAGACGTTAACATGGTACACATTGTTTTCTGACAGAAAATATAGTTGCTAACACAGTATCCTTTTTCTCAGAGTCAGGAACAGGGAAGTAACCGGAGTTCGCCAGGCGGCCCGGATTTATATACAGGAGGTTGATAGTATGGGTATTGAAGCAATAATTGGCGTTGTCATTTCTCTGATGGTTGTCGCTGCGGGAGCCTATTTTGCCGGCAACAAACTCAACAAAAAAGATTCAGGATCAATTTTAAAGCAGGCTGAAGAGCTTGCCGGCAAGGTGCTCGACGATGCCCGCCGCGAAGCAGATACCATCACCAAGGAGGCGCAGCTCAAGGCCAAGGATGCGGCTATTCAGGCCAAGGAAGAGCATGAGCGCAAAACGCAGGAAAAAAACAAGGATCTTCAGGCACTTGAAAAAAGGCTGACACAGAAGGAAGAAAATCTTGATAAAAAGGCTGGTCTGATTGACCAGAAAGAGATGGACGTCCTCAAGAAGGAACAGTCTGTTTCTCAAAAAGAGCAGGCCTTGGATCAGCGGGATACTGAGCTGAAAAAAGCGGCTGAAGTGCAGAATGCAAGACTTGAGCAGATATCCGGCATGTCGTCCGCAGAAGCCAAAAAAGAGTTGATGAATGCGATGGAAACTGAGGCCAAGCATGATGCCGCCAAGATCATCAGGGCAATCGAAGATGAGGCCCGTGAAACGGGAGACAAAAAAGCGAAGGAAATCATGGCACTTGCCATCCAGCGCTACGCCGGTGAATATGTGGCCGAGCGTACCGTTTCTGTTGTGCCGTTGCCGAATGACGAGATGAAGGGGCGTATTATCGGCCGTGAGGGGCGAAATATCCGTGCCCTGGAGGCCGCCACCGGTATTGATCTGATCATCGACGACACCCCCGAGGCGGTCATTCTGTCCGGATTCAATCCGGTTCGCCGTGAAGTGGCGCGTCTGTCACTGGAAAAACTGCTGGCCGACGGCCGCATCCATCCCGGCCGCATCGAAGAGGTCGTGGCAAAGTCAACCGAAGAGGTCGAGCTTTCAATTAAAGAAGCTGGTGAACAGGCCGCCTTCGACCTGGGGGTTCACGGCATCCACCCGGAAGTTCTCAAATTGATCGGCCGCCTCAAATATCGTACATCCTACACCCAGAACGTGTACCTCCACTCACTGGAAGTCGCGTTCCTCTGCGGCATCATGGCTGCCGAGCTGGGAATCAACGTCAAACAGGCCAAACGCGCCGGACTGCTGCATGATCTGGGTAAAGCGGTTGACCATGAAGTCGAAGGTTCACACGCAGTCATCGGAGCCGAACTGGCCCGCAAATACGGGGAAACACCGAAAATTGTCCATGCCATCATGGCACATCACGAAGACGAGAAGCCGAATTCGGTACTGGCGATCCTGGTACAGGCTGCTGACGCACTTTCCGGTGCGCGTCCCGGTGCCCGTCGCGAGATGATGGAAACGTACGTGAAGCGTCTGGGTGATCTGGAGCGCATCGCGACATCATTCAGCGGTGTGCAGTCATCATTTGCAATCCAGGCCGGTCGCGAGATTCGCGTCATGGTTTCCAGCGAGCAGGTCAGCGATGATCAGTCGGTGGTTATGGCCCGTGACATTGCCAAGAAGATTGAGGCTGAAATGACCTATCCAGGCCAGATCAAGGTTAACGTCATCCGCGAAACCCGCTCAATCGAATATGCCCGTTAAGATATTATTTGTAGGTGATATCATCGGCAAACCGGGCCGCCAGGCGTTGTCGCGAGAGCTGCACCGTCTGGTGGACCGGCATACGATCGACATTGTGATCGCCAATGGCGAAAATGCCGCAGGTGGTTTCGGACTGACGGTCGAGGTTGCCAAAGAGCTGTTCAATCAGGGCGTTCACCTGCTCACGGGTGGTAACCACATCTGGGACAAGAAAGAGCAGGTGCCGATGGTTCTTGCCGATCCGCGTATACTGCGGCCGGCCAATTACCCTGCCGGTGCACCCGGGGTCGGGAGTGCTGTTCTGACAACGCCGGGAGGGGTTAAGGTTGGTGTTCTTAACCTGGAAGGACGGGTTTTCATGAAAACTATCGAGTGCCCCTTTCTGGTTGCCGATCGTGAAATCAAACGTCTCAAGCAGGAGACTCCGATTGTATTCGTTGATTTTCACGCCGAAGCCACCTCGGAAAAATCGGCGTTAGGATGGTATCTGGATGGGCAGATCAGCGCCATGATCGGCACTCATACTCACGTTCAGACCGCGGATGAACGAATCCTTCCGCAAGGAACAGCTTTTTTGACTGATGCCGGCATGACCGGCAGCTTTGATTCGGTCATCGGGATGGGGAAAGAAGAGACGATTTACCGCTTTCTGACCCAGCTGCCGTCCAAGTTTGAAGTGGCCAAGAAGGATATCCGCCTGAATGCGGTCGTGATAGGGGTGGATGAGCAGAGCGGCAAGGCTGTAAGTATTGAGAGAATAAATATTCCCTGCTGAAACAGTTTCAAGGAGTTGTGTATATGTCAGTATCGGAACAGATGGCCGTCATCAGACGCGGTACCGTTGAAGTGCTGATTGAAAAGGAACTGGAAGCGAAACTGGCAAAGTCCCTCTCGACTGGTGTTCCGTTGGTAATAAAGGCCGGCTTCGATCCGACCGCGCCCGATCTGCATCTGGGACACACCGTGCTGATCCAGAAACTGCGGCAGTTCCAGCAGTTGGGTCATGAGGTCAACTTTCTGATCGGTGACTTTACCGGCATGATCGGCGACCCGACCGGAAAATCCGAGACCCGCAAGGTGCTGACCCGCGAAGATGTGCTCCGAAATGCCGAAACTTATAAAGAACAGGTTTTCAAAATCCTCGATCCGGAGAAGACCAAGGTCGTATTCAACTCCACCTGGTTGAACGAACTTGGCTG
>Ga0182021_10011447_pt1 | contig 10526 bp, 9 predicted proteins | sample 612E3MmetaG_FD_120493 | JGI IMG/M metagenome (GOLD analysis project Ga0182021, IMG submission 120493) | Permafrost microbial communities from Stordalen Mire, Sweden - 612E3M metaG (Illumina Assembly) | ecosystem: Environmental > Terrestrial > Soil > Wetlands > Permafrost | place: Sweden... | reverse complement strand
GAGGAACAGATTCAGGATGTTTTACACCGGGTCAATAAATACACGCCGGAAGATGAACTCAATTGCGGAGCCTGCGGTTATGAGAGCTGCCGGAAAAAAGCCATCGCCACACTGCGCGGCATGGCGGAATTAACCATGTGCATCCCGTATATGCGCAACCGTTCCGAATCGCTGCGCCAGGTCGTCATGGATGTTTCTCCGAATTCCATTATTATTGTTGACCATAACCTCCGGATTCAGGACCTGTCGCCATCCGCGGAAAAACTCTTCAAGGCAACGCTTGCGGAAATGAAGGGCAAGTATCTTACCAATCTCATACCGATTGTCGATGATTATATTTCTGTCCGTGATACCGGTAAACCGATTATCGCCAAGGTCACCCGCCTGAGCGATGATATTGTCGTCGAGCAGAACATTGTGCGGGTGGAAGGCCAGGCGCTTCTTGTCGCCATCATGCGTGATATCACACGACATGAAAAAGAAAGAGAAAAATTCCATGGCCTCCGTTCCGAAACACTGGAGCAAACCCGCGAAGTCGTAAGAAAGCAAATGCGCGTGGCGCATGAAATCGCCCATCTGCTGGGAGAAACAACAGCCGAGAGCAAGATGATTGTTTCTCATCTGGCCAAGCTGCTGGAAGAGGAAGAACCAAAGTGAGACAAGTTGTCGAATTTTCCTGGGTCAGTTTGAATAAAGCCGGGGAAGAATTGTGCGGGGACTCGGTTATCATCAGGGCCAACCGTGATTCTTTCGTGGCCGTTCTTTCCGACGGCCTGGGCAGCGGCGTGAAAGCCAGTATATTATCCACTCTGACGGCGGAAATCGCCGCCCGGATGTTTGAATCCGGCGGAACAGCCGAAGAAGTCATGCAAACCCTGGTGGAAACTTTGCCCGAATGTTCCGTGCGCAAACTGGCTTACGCCACTTTTGCCGTCCTGATTGTCTATCAGGGCAAAGAGGCGCACCTCGTAGAGTTTGATTCCCCTCCCCTCATTCTGGTGCGGGACGGTCTGTTGACGAATCTTCCTTTTGAAGAACGGCAAATCAATGAAAGGATTATCCGTGAAGCTCATTTCACGCTTCAGGATAATGACTACATGGTTTTAATCAGCGACGGCTATGAACACGCCGGCCTGGGCGGAATTTACCGGATGGGTTGGGGATGGAAGAATGTAGCCACAGCCGTCCAGCGTTTTATACAGACAGGCGTGGACACGGCCCTGCTTACGGATGCGTTATCGCGCACGTGTATGAAATTATACAGCGGTAAACCCGGAGACGATGCGACGGTGATCAGCATGAAAGTAAGGCCGGCTGTATCCGTCTGCATTCTTACCGGACCGCCCAGCAATAAGGATCTTGATTCTTTTGCCGTTTCCCGGCTGATGGCCGCCGAAGGCGATAAGATTATTTGCGGAGGCAGTACAGCCCAGATGGCCGCCCGCGTACTGGAATCGAAACTGGAAGTCGAATGGGTGCCGCCCTGGAAAAGAACCGGAGACGAACCGAAGAAGAAAGGTTCTCCTCCGACGGCACTTTTAAAAGGCATCAATCTGGTTACTGAAGGTATTTTAACGATCGGTCAGACTATCGAGATTCTGCAAAAAGCCAAAACCATTCACGATCTGCCGAAGGACAACGATGCGGCAACCCGTCTGGCTCGATATCTGCTGGCCGCTGACGATATTCATTTACTCGTGGGAACGGCGATCAACCCGAATCAAGTGGCTGATCTGATTCGTGGTGAACCGATGAGAATGGTGTATATCAGGGAACTGGTCCAGGATCTGACGCAGAGGAATAAACAGGTCACGGTGGAACGAATTTAATACCAATTCGATTTGGCCGGTTATTTACTCATCATCATGAAGGATCATCTTTATCTCTTTATTCTGCAGAATCATCCTTCGCGGCAGCGTAATGCTTACTGTAGTCCCCGTGGGACCTTTGAGGGGATCATTATTGGACACAATTGAAATACTCCCCTGGTAGGCTTTGATAATGCCGTATGTTTCCGCAAGACCCAATCCGGTTCCTTCTCCCGGAGGTTTGGTGGTAAAAAAAGGCGTGAACAGCTGCTCCATATTTTCCGGCGCGATGCCCGGTCCTGAATCCTGAACCGTGATGAAAATATTGTTCTCGCTGTCCGAGACGCTGATGTCCAAGCGACCGCCTTCCGGCATGGCTTCAATGGCGTTCTCTTCCAGATTGATCAGTGCGCCCACCATCTGCTCATGATCAATCCAGACGGATTCATTCCGTAAATTCGACGATGTTTTTATATCGACATTGTCTTTTTTCTTCAAGCCTGCGATACTATCCTGGATAATGTGAAGGATATTTGTTTCTCTTAGTTTTAGTCCTTGCAAAATGTTCCTCTCTTATAGTTCCGAATCACGGGTATGAACCCCAAAAACTTATATTTCAAGACCTGACCCCGCTATCTTTGTTTAATCAATAAATTCATGGCTAAACAATGTTCCATCTGATTTTTCGATCGTTAACAATAATCCACCTCTGTTGGTTAGCTCCCTCCTTAAAATTCTTCCAACTGCTAGTTCTTGACCTACTACTAATGTGTTTGGAAATACTATATTTACAATTCTTTCATTTTCTCTTTTAAGTAACATTGGAAATTCTCGAAAAAGTAATTCAAGAAAATACATTTTGCGACTTAGTAAAGCGCTATCCACACCGTCTGGGCTATTTTCCCAACTACCAAAATTTGTTAATATATTATTCCATTGTTTTTCTGTGTTATAAGATTCTTTTTCAATTTTTAATACAATTTCCTTAAGCATTATAAATTCTTCAGAATTTAAAAATGTTGTTGTACCCATTTGCCTACCCCACAAGCATTTAAGGAATTACTTTATATCTTCTGATTTCTGATAAATATTTCCGGAATTCGGGGGACAGTATACTTAATTATTTGCATTTCCCCACTACTTCTCTTTCTTTCGCGCCAGAATAAAAAACTCTCTATTGCCCGCCGGGCCTAAAATTGGTGAAGCGCAAGTTCCTTCCATCTCTAAATTCAGAGATTCGCAAAATCCGCTGATATCCCGCACTACTTGTTCATGAACAGCGGCGTCTCTGACCACGCCTCCCTCGCCTACTTCGTCCCGCCGGGCTTCAAACTGCGGCTTAATCAGCGCCAGAATCCGCGCCCCGTCTCCCAGAAATTTTACAACAGCGGAAATAACGACTTTCAAAGAAATAAAAGAAGCGTCGATGACGGCTAAATCAATTTGTTCGTCCAGATCAGCGCCGTCATAATGACGAATATTCGTGCGTTCGATGACGACCACGCGCTTGTCTTCGCGTAATTTCCACGCCAACTGGCCATAGCCGACATCGAGAGCGTAAACTTTGCGGGCGCCTGCCTGCAGAAGGCAATCCGTAAAACCACCGGTGGAAGCGCCGACATCAAGGGCGACAATATTCTCCACATCCAGTTGAAATTCTTTTAATGCCCCGGACAGTTTTAATCCCCCGCGGCTCACGTAAGGATTGTCTTCGCCTTTTATATGAATTTCAGCGTCAACAGGAACAGGAGTGCCGGCTTTATCCACAAAGGTTTCGTTGATTTTGACCGCCCGGGCCAGAATCAGCGCGCGGGCTTTTTCCAGCGTGGGCGCGATTCCGCGGTCAATCAGCAATTTGTCCAAACGAATTTTTTGAGCGGCCATATTCATTCATTGCCAGCTTGTCCGGCCAGCATATCTTTTACCGCGCGAATAATACCTTCTTCATCAATGCCGTATTTTCGGCGTTGTTGGGCCGGTGTGGCATGTTTTACAAATTCATCGGGGATGCCCAATCTTTTTACCCGGACGCCGGCAATGCCTTTTTCGGCCAGTAATTCCAGAACGGCGCTGCCGAAACCGCCCTGCAGCATGTTTTCTTCAACGGTGATAATTTTATTAATCGTCGCAACCGTTTCTAAAATAATTTCTTCATCAAGAGGTTTCACAAAACGGGCATTAATAACCTTTATATTAATTCCTTCTGCGGAGAGCCTCCTGGCCGCGACCAGAGTCGGATTCACAACGGACCCGACAGCGATGATGGCCAAATCGGAGCCTTCCTGCAGCACCTCGCCTTTTCCTATCTCCAGATTTTTCAGTTCATTATCCAGAGTTGCGCCCACTCCCCGGCCCCGCGGATAACGCAAAGAAACCGGATGGCCGCAATCAATGGCGGTCTTCAGCATATGCTGCAGTTCATTCTCGTCCTTGGGCGCCATGACGATAATGTTCGGGATGGAACGCAAATACGAATAATCCAGAAGTCCCTGATGAGTGGCGCCGTCCTCACCGACAAGTCCGCCGCGGTCAACTGCAAAAACAACCGGCAGCTTTTGCAGGCAGACATCATATATTATCTGATCGTAGGCTCTTTGCAGAAAAGTGGAATAAATGGCGACAATGGGAATAAATCCTTCCGCCGCCAGACCGGCGGCAAAGGTTACCGCGTGCTGTTCCGCGATGCCCACATCATAAAACCGTTCGGGAATTTCCTTGCAAAACTGATCCAGCCCGGTGCCCTCGCACATGGCAGCGGTAATAGCCACTATACGGGAATCAGTCCGCGCCAATTTGACCAACGTCTGGCCGAATACTTTCGTATAGGTTGGAATATCGGATGGCGAGGAAATAGCCTGACCGGTCTCCACATCAAACGGAGCTACTCCATGATAACCCAGCGGGTCTTCTTCGGCAAACTCGTAACCCTTGCCTTTTTTAGTGATGACATGAACGAGCACGGGACCGGTCATTCCCTTGAGATTTTCAAAATTCCTGATGAGGTAATTCAGTTTGTGTCCTTCCAGCGGCCCCACATAAGTGAAGCCCATTTCTTCAAAAAGCGCCCCGGGAACCATCAGGGTTTTTAAAATTTCCTCTATCTGCCGGACAAATTTAATCACGTTTCCGCCGATGCCGGGAATACCGTTCAGAAAATTTTTAATATCCGCCTTCAAGGTGGTTATTGTATGGCCGGTCATCACCCGGCTTAAGTAGGAAGACATCGCTCCGACATTAGATGAAATGGACATTTCGTTATCGTTCAAAACGATGATCATATCTTTTTTACGATCTCCGACCCAGTTCAATCCTTCAAAGGCCATTCCTGTGGTCATGGAACCATCGCCGATAACAGCGATTATTTTATTTTTATCGCCTTTTAAGCAACCGGCTTCGGTAAACCCAGCGGCGGCGGAAATAGAGGTTCCGCTATGTCCGACATCAAAAACATCATAGGGGCTTTCTTCTCTACGGGGAAATCCGCTGATGCCGTTTTGTTTGCGCAAACCGGCGAAAACATTTTTGCGTCCGGTAATGATTTTATGAGCGTACGCCTGATGGCCGACATCCCAGATAATTTTATCCTGCGGCGTATTGAAAACGTAATGAAGAGCCAACGTTAACTCCACCGTGCCCAGAGACGAAGCCAGATGGCCGCCGCTGGAAGAAACCGTATTGATAATCAACTCTCTTATTTCCCGGGCCAGAGTATTGAGTTGCGCGATATTAAGCCCGCGGATATCCGCGGGAAATTCCACGTCTTTCAGAACACTGTAATTTACTGTTTCGGGCTGCTTGACCAAAATTAAATTCCTTCCAACACCATAATTTCACCATTTCTAAATCAAAGATGATATTGCGGCGGCAGTGAAACCCGAATTACAGTTACGCAGTGAACTGGAATTCGATAGTTGAACTGTCCCGCTTCAGCGGGGCTAGGTAAAAAATAGCGCCTGGCATTCGCCGGGGTTCCCTTTGATTTAGAATTGGTGTAGCTCATGATTTTCTTTCCTTTACATATCGGGCGACTAAAATAAGCGGCATGGCTCTCTCATTAAAACCGGAGAGGCTCGCCACTGCCGCTTCGATGTGTTGCGTTAATTTCTCTTTTGCTATTTCCATTCCCAGGAGAGATGGATAGGTAATTTTTTGGCGGGCGGCGTCGCTGCCGGTTTCCTTGCCCATCAATTCACGATCTCCTTCAACATTCAGGATGTCATCCGCTATCTGAAAAGCCTGTCCCACATTCATTCCGTATTCCGTCAGAGATTGAATTTTATCTTTACCGGCGCCAAAGATAATAGCTCCTGATTTTACCGCGGCAACAATTATAGCCGCAGTTTTGCGCCGGTGAATTTCCCTCAGCGTGTTTTCGTCGGCGCCGGATTTCTCCGCCAGCACATCGAGAGCCTGGCCGCCGACCATACCGCAAATTCCGGCGGCAAAGGCAATTTCCTGGATAACCGCCAAACGCCGCTCAGCGGAGAACATAACTTTTTCCGCGCGCGACAATAGAACAAAGGCCTCTGTAAGCAGAGCGTCACCGGCCAGAATTGCTATATTCTCTCCAAAAACTTTATGGCAGGTGGGTTTGCCGCGCCGGAAATCATCGTTATCCATTGACGGCAAATCGTCATGAATCAGAGAGTAGGTATGAATTAACTCCAGAGCGCAGGCCACCGGCATGGCCGGAGCCAGATCGCCGCCGACAGCTTCCGCCGCGGCCAGGCAGAGAATCGGCCTGATGCGCTTTCCTCCATTGAAAAGGCTGTAACGGACGGCTTCATATATTTCAGCGGGAATGTCATTTTCGGGAAGATAACGCTGCAACGCTTCTTCGACAATACCCTGCCGGTCCTCCAAATACGCTTTTAAGAATAAATCATCATCTTGAATCACTGTCTTCTCCCTGAAAATTCTTTACCTGCAAGGAATTTTCTTTTTCCAGAAGCATTTCGACGCGCCGTTCCGTTTCTTCCAATTTGGAGGAACAAAAGCGAATAATTTTTATTCCCTCTTCAAAAGACTTCAAAGCTTCATCCAGAGGCATGTCGCCTGATTCCATTTTTCTGACGATATCTTCCAGTTTCTCCAACGCGTCTTCAAATTTTTCTTTTGCCATATTCACCCCGTTAGAAAAAGCCCCCAACTCTCGTTGGGGCGTTAAAATATTGTACCACAGACGGCTGTTTAATGCCGCCATCTGAAATCGCAACGCGCCCGTTTTTCTTACGGGGCTTACTCCTGACCCCGATAAACGGGATAAGCGCGTTAATGAATTTGCCTTCGCAAATTCTAACTTATTCAAATATTTTTTCTATCTTAGCGTTAAAATTGCCTTTTGACAACCGGACATTGACATCCTCTCCCACATTCAAACCATCCGTTTGCCTGACAATCGTTCCGCTGCCAACACTGCGAGTAATGCTGTAACCTCTTAGCAAAACATTTAAAGGGCTGAGAGATTCCAGAACAGCTGAGTCCTTTTTGAACCTCTCCTTGAGTGATGTTAAGCGGTTTGAAAAATTGTTCAACAAATCTTTTTGTATATTTTTCAGGAAAATTTTTCTTTCCCTGATTTTTATTGCCGGGCTCTGGTGCTCCAACCGCAATTCCAGTTGACGGAGCTTATTATTCAGGCTCTGTTTTTCATGACAAAAGGCTGCGGCAAGTCTTTCCTTAAGATCATCCAGATTAATTTTCAAATTAATAACAAACCGGCGCGGATCTTTGAGCCTCTCCTGCAGGGAGGCCAGTTGGTCTTTATTATCTTCCAGATGGCGGCAGAAACCGGATATCATCCTCTGCTGGAGTGTATTGATTTTTGATATTAATTCCAAGCGCTCGGGCACAACCAATTCCGCGGCGACGGAAGGCGTGGGCGCCCGTAAATCCGCCACAAAATCACAAATCGTAAAATCCGTTTCGTGGCCGACAGCGGACACGATGGGAATTGATGAACGGAATATTTCCCGCGCCAGAGCTTCGTCATTAAAAGGAGCCATATCTTCCAGCGAACCGCCGCCCCGGGCAATGATGATCACATCAATATTCCCGGAGGATTGCAAATTGCGCAGCGCCTGAATTATTTCGGACGCCGCTTCGTTACCCTGTACCCGCACAGGAGCGATCAATATATCCGCCGCCGGAAAACGCCGCTTCGTTATATTTAAAATATCTCTGATGACCGCGCCGGTAGGCGACGTCACGACGCCGATTTTTTCCGGCAAAAAAGGAAGAGGCTTTTTATATCGCTCATCAAATAAACCCTCCGCGAAAAGTTTGGCTTTGAGCTGTTCAAAAGCTTTTTGTAAAGCGCCGACGCCGAGCGGCTCAACTGATTCAACGACAAGTTGATATTCGCCGCGCGGCAGATAAACATTCAGGCGCGCCCGGCATAAAACTTTTAAACCTTCTTCCAATTCAAAATTATTCCGCCGTTCGGACCTGCCAAACTGACGAAAAAAGACCGCTTTAATCTGGCTTTTATCATCCTTCAGCGTGAAGTAAACATGCCCGGATTGCGGTCTGTGCAGATTGGAAACCTCGCCCTCCACCAAAACAATATCAAATGTCTCCTCCAGGAGAAATTTAATATTATTATTTAGTTGTGAAACGGTAAGAATTTCTTCCATGAAATAAATCCTTTATTCTGAACTACCAGATATTTAAAGGTAAAACAAGATTGAAGTTAATGCCGCATCGCCTTTATTGGCGCTTCCTTTATTGCTTCAAGTTATCGGCTTATTGTGTGCTGACTTATTAGATCCCGGTGCAGCCATCCGCGCCGCATGCCGCTTTTTGTAGCCAAGATTTTCTTGACATACAAGAACGCGCTTCTTATACTTCACCTCACAAAAAGGAAGTTCTTATCAAAATCAAATCGAACAAAATAAATATGAGACCGATTGTGCTGCTGCGCCCTTCCGAAGGGCTTTATTCTAAAGTGTTTCGTCCATGGGTTCCTTTGTCCTTGCTGGGAGCGGCGGCCAAACTCGACGAAGCCGGCTATCCGATCATCCTGATAGATCAGCGGGCTTCTGCGGATTGGAAATCAGACCTTCGCCAGGCCTTAACGCAAAATCCCATTTGCGTCGGGGTGACTGCGATGACGGGTTCCCAAATCACCTCCGCGCTGGAGATGTCGGCCGATGTGAAGCAATACTCATCGGCGCCGGTTGTCTGGGGCGGCGTCCACGCGACCTTGTTTCCTTTGCAGACCATGGAACATCCCTTGATAGACGTGGTGGTGAAGGGAGAAGGCGAGGAAAGTTTCCTGCAACTCGTTTTACGTCTGGAACAAGGACAATCACTGCGCGGTCTCGAAGGCATTGTTTATAAAGATCATGGCGGAATTGTGAGCAATCCGGATCGACCGTTTTTGGATTTGAATGCTTTGCCTCCGATGCCGTACCACCTCATTGGAGTTGAGCAGTACTTGCACCGTTACTTCGATGAAGATCGTGTTTTGGAGTTTGAGACATCACGAGGCTGCCCCTTTAATTGCACTTTTTGCTATAACCCCTTGTACTCTCAACGCCGCTGGCGGGCATTGAGCGCGCCCCGCGTCCTGGAACTATTAACGCCGCTCGTGGAGACTTATGGTGTTAATGCTTTTCACTTTGTCGACGACGGCTTTTTTATCGATCATGAACGCACCCGGGAGATCATGAAAGGAATCCTGAAGCGGCAATGGTCAATCAAAATGGGGTTTCAGGGAGCGCGCATTGATACTATCGATCAGATGAGTGACGCGGATCTGGAACTTATTATCGAGGCCGGAGGAGCTTATTTGCAGGTTGGCGTGGAATCAGGATCACTCCGCATATTGGAAATCCTCAATAAGCGGATTCATCCTGACCAGGTCACGGCGTTTAATCGGCGTCTGGCCCGCTATCCCCGCATGACGGTGTATTATAATTTTATGTGCGGATTCCCGACGGAAACCCGCGAGGATGTACTGCAGACTACGGCTTTGGCCTGGGCCCTCCTGCGCGATAATCCTCAGGCCTTGATCAGCGCCTTCCATTTCTATAAACCGTATCCCGGCACCAGCCTTCGTGAACAGATCGTTCATATGGATGATGTGACGCCGGCAACATTGGAGGGATGGGGAACCTTTAACTGGACACAGTATATAGGACGCGATCAGGATGCGGCCACGAGAGAACTGATGGAACGAATTGAGATCGTGAGCGTATTGGCCGATCGCAAAGTGCGTTATCAGTCCGATTCCGCGATATTGAGAATGCTGGCCGCCGTGTATCGTCCGGTGGCGCGTTTTCGTTTGAAACACAATTGGTATTCATGGATGCCTGAACGCCGGCTGCGTCAGTGGATGGGAGATCGCGCTTAATATTTATTGACATACTCCTGGCGCTTCTCTACAATCTTTTTTCGAGAAAGCAGGTTTTTATCGGACAGAAATCTGAAAAAATTAAATTACAAAATTCAATCCCGAGGATAACACCGTGCAGAAAGACATAGCGCCAGAGAAAATCCCTGTGGTCTTATTGTATAATGTTGACCCAGCATGGACAAAAGAGGAAAAAGACGAAGTTATCAGGCAATCCACTGAACTGGGAGAGGCTCTTCAAAAAACAGGATATCCCACAGTGTCCGTTGTTATTGAGGATGATGATATCACCGGTCATCTTCGACCATTCGATCCCGACAAATACATAATTTTCAACTGGTGCGAAGGGCTGCCGGGCATTG
>Ga0182021_10011446_pt1 | contig 10527 bp, 8 predicted proteins | sample 612E3MmetaG_FD_120493 | JGI IMG/M metagenome (GOLD analysis project Ga0182021, IMG submission 120493) | Permafrost microbial communities from Stordalen Mire, Sweden - 612E3M metaG (Illumina Assembly) | ecosystem: Environmental > Terrestrial > Soil > Wetlands > Permafrost | place: Sweden... | reverse complement strand
TGCCCGGAAGGCATTTCACGTAGCGATTGCCGCCCTCCCTCTTCGCAAGGTACATGGCGTAGTCTGCGGCCCTCACCAACGTTTCTGCGTCCTCGCCGTTCTCGGGGTAGACGCTGACGCCGATGCTGACGTGGGCCCTGACTCTGTGGCGCTGCAGGGCGAAGGGCCGGGCCAGCGCCGCCAGGACCTTCTTAGCAACCGTCTCGGCGCCTTCGATCTGATGAACCGTTTCCAGGATGATCACGAACTCGTCGCCGCCGAAACGGGCGACCGTGTCGCTGTGCCGCACGCTCTCTTGGAGCCTGCGTGAAATGGCGCGGAGCAACAGATCGCCGAATTCGTGTCCGTAGGAGTCGTTGAAGTCCTTGAAACGGTCGATATCCATGAATAGGACGGCAAAGGCTGTGGCGGATCGTTTGGCTCGGGACAGTAGCTGGTCGAGCCTGTCCGTCATCAGGAACCGATTCGGCAGATCTGTCAGCGTGTCGTGCGTGGCGAGATGCCGGAGGGCGGCCTCGGTCTGCCGCATCTCGTTGATCTCGCGCGTGATGCCCACCAGGCCAATGACATTCCCGGACGCGTCATGGAGCGGCAGTTTGGTCGTGAGCGTCCAGTTCGTGCGGCCATTGTCCAGCTGGCGACTCTCGATCACGCCCACGATGGGTCTGTTCGAGTCCATGATCCTTTCGTCGTCGCGCCTGGTCGCCTGACCAAAAGCCTCTCCGAACAAGTCGACGTCGGTCTTGCCGATTATGTCGGCCGGATCCGCATAACCGAGGTCCTGAGCCATCTTTCGACTGACGCGCAGCAGACGGCACTGACGATCCTTGAAGTAGATGCTGTCCGCCGTGCTCTCCATCAGGGCCTGGAACAGGAAGACATCATTCGGGGATTCCGGAATCGACATGCTCCCTATCCTCTGGAGCTCATCCGCTCGCCTACACGTGGTTTCGGCGGGCTCGGGCTCAGAGTCAAGGCCGGCGGTGGATTCAACGCCGGGCGGAGTCCCGCCTCGGGCCTGGACCCCTTCCAGGGCAAGCAGCCGGCGCTTGATGGCCAGGGCGGCGCGGCGGTCCGCGTACGTCGAGCCGCCGTACCCGCCGAGTGTGCCGTCTCCGGCGATGACTCGATGGCAGGGGATCAGGATCGGGAGCGGGTTGCGGCCCATCGCTCCCCCGACGGCTTGTGCCGCGCCCGGCCGGCCGATACGTCGCGCCAGTTCGCCATAGCCGACCGTCTCGCCAAACTGGAGCCGGGCGGCGCCCGTGAGCACGAGACGGTCCCAGTCGGAGACGCGCAGGTCGATCGGCAAGTCGAAGCTCCGGCGCTCGCCGGCGAACCATTCGCCCATCTGGCGGCCGGCCTCGCTGAGCGTCGCGCGCCATTCTGCGGGCACTTCGCCGTCCTCCCCGGGCAGCACCCGGCCGTGCAGCCGGCGCGCCAGTCCATCGACGAAGTCGGGCGTTTCGGAGCCCAGGTCCACGGCTACGATGCCGGCCGCGGTCGCGGCAACGTGGAGCAGGCCCCACGGAGCCGGGCAGGTCGTGAAGGCTGCCACCGGGACGGCGACGAGCGCGGTCATAGGTACAGTCTGACGGCGAAGCGGCCCCAGCGAAAGGGCCTCGTTGCCCGATCCGAATCGCTGGCCTATACTCCCGGGGAGTATGCAGGCCATCCAGATAACCCCCACCGTCCCGCCCTCCGCCGCGCCGACTGCCGAGATCCAGCTGCCCATCGCGGGCATGAGCTGCGCCTCGTGCGTGAACCGGATAGAGCGCTACCTGCGCAAGACCCCCGGCGTCGCCGAGGCCAATGTCAATCTCGCGACCGAGGTCGCGACGGTGCGCTATCTGCCCGAGATGGCGGGGCTGGACGAGATCGCGAGGGCCATCGAGGCGGCCGGCTACGAGATTCGCCACCTGCCCGCGCCCAAGGCAGGCGGCGCTCGGGCCACCCTGCTGGACGAGGCGGATGCGGAGGCAGGGGTTCGAGCGCGGGAGCAGCGGGTCCTGGGCCTCACCGCCGCCGCCTCGCTGGTCGTGGCGGCCCTGACGATGCTGGTCATGTATCTGCCCAACGCGCCGTGGACGATGGAGCAGGCCGCGTGGCTGCTCATCGGCCCCGCAACGGCCGTCCAGTTCCTGGCCGGCCGCCGCTTCTATCGCGCGGCATTCCGCGCGGCGCGCCACGGAACGACGAGCATGGACACTCTCGTGGTCGTGGGGACGAGCGCGGCGTGGGCATTCAGCGTGCTGGTCACGGTTGCGCCCGCCTTGCTCCGCTCGGCCGGCATCGAACCGCAGACCTACTTCGACAGCTCTACCGCCATCATCGGGCTCATTCTGACCGGCCGCTGGCTGGAGGCTCGGGCGAAGGGCCAGACGGTCGGCGCTGTGAAGGCGCTGATCGGGCTGCAGGTCCGGTCGGCTCGAATCGTTCGGTCGGGCGCCGAGATCGATGTGCCGCTCGAAGAAGTGCGGGTCGGCGATCTCGTGCGCGTCCGCCCGGGCGAGCGGCTGCCGGTCGATGGGCGAGTCGTCGAGGGCGCCTCCGCGGTCGACGAGTCGATGCTCACCGGGGAGCCCATTCCCGCCGAGAAGGGGCCGGGTTCCGACGTTATCGGCGGCACGATGAACGGCCACGGAACGTTCCTTTTCCGAGCTACACGGGTCGGCCGCGACACGGCCCTGGCGCAGATCGTGGATCTGGTGCGCCGCGCGCAGGGGTCGAAGGCGCACATCCAGCGGCTGGCGGATCGGATCGCGGCCGTGTTCGTGCCGGTGGTGCTGAGCCTTGGCGCGGCCACTTTCGCGCTGTGGCTCATCCTGGGCCCGGAGCCCCGCCCGACCCACGCCCTGGTGGCGTTCATCACCGTCGTAGTCATCGCCTGCCCGTGCGCCATGGGTCTGGCCACGCCGACGGCGATCATGGTTGGGACCGGCAACGGCGCGGAGGCCGGCATCTTGATCCGCGGCGGCGAGGCGCTCGAGCTGGCCGCCCGAATAGACGCTGTCGTCTTCGACAAGACGGGCACGCTGACTCGAGGCCGGCCTTCGCTCGGCACGGTCGTCGCCGCCTCGGGCTTCACCGCGGACGAAGTTCTGGATCTTGCGGCGTCGGTGGAGCGGGGAAGCGAGCACCCGCTCGCGGCGGCGATCCTCGTCGCTGCTGCGGCGCGCGACCTCGGCCGGCGCTCGGTGGAGGACTTCGAAGCCGTCGCCGGGCGCGGCGTGCGCGGCCTGGTCGATGGTCGCCGGGTGCTCGTCGGCACGGCGGCCTTCCTTTCGGCCGAGAAGGTCGAGCTCGGTGGGCTCGCGGCGGCCGACGTGCCCGCGGCGATCTCCTACGTCGCGGTCGACGGTCGAGCGGCAGGCGCCCTGCCTACCATCGACGAGATCAAGCCTGAAGCCGAACCCGCGGTGCGCGAGCTCTCGGCCGCCGGGATCGAAGTCTGGCTCGTCACCGGCGATCAGGCCGTGACCGCCCGGGCCGTCGCGGCGGCGGCCGGCATCGCGCCCGAGCATGTCATGGCGGAGGTCCTGCCGGCCGGTAAGGCGGCCGCCGTGGCTTCGCTGCAGGCCCGCGGCCTGCGAGTGGCGATGGTCGGGGACGGCATCAACGACGCCCCGGCGCTCGCCCAGGCAGACGTTGGGATCGCCATTGGCACGGGCGCGGATGTGGCCCTGGAGGCGTCGGACATCACCCTCGTCGGTGGCGATCCGCGGAGCGTCGCGGCGGCAATCCGGCTTTCGCGCCGGACGCTGCGGGTGATCCGTCAGAACCTGGCCTGGGCGTTCGGCTACAACGTCGTCCTCATCCCCGTGGCGATGGGAGCGCTCTACCCGGTGGCGGGCATCACGCTCAACCCGGCGATGGCAGCCGGCGCGATGGCTCTCTCGTCGGTCAGCGTGGTCGCGAACTCGCTCAGGCTGCGGCGTTCGACGAAGCGCCCGGCTCGACGGCCGCGACGCGAGGCCGCCGCGGCCTCGATCTAGCCTCGATCGAGGCTCGAACTAGCCGACGTACGGGCCGGCGAGCGCCAGCGCCAGAGCCACGACCGCTCCTGCCAGCACCGCGCGCAGGCCCGACGAGTGGCCGAAGCCGAGCTCGGACGCCACTGGCCCGACGACAATCCCCACCGCCGCAACCGGGATCGCCAGCACCGCGGCGACCACGCCGAGGGGCATGCTGCGCGACAGCCAATGGACCGCGATCTGCTGACTCGAAACGAACGAGACGGCCATCAGCAGGTCCGCGGCCACCATGAAGCCGGCGATGGCCCCGAGGATGGCCTCCGTCCGCGTCGCGGCGAGAAAGATGGGTAAACCGACCGCCAGGACGCCCAGGGCCAACAGTGCGGGAACCAGGATGAGCGACCCGTCGATGCCCTGCGGCAGCGCCACGCGCGGCGCAGGGCGGCTCAGCCGGAAGGCGACCAGGGTTCCGCCGGACAGGAGTGCCCCGACGGCGCCGGCCTCGAATCCGCGGCGCAGCCAGGGCGGTATCAGTCGACGGCGCTCCACGCGGCCATCCTACACGTTCGCTCTGGCCGGTCAGCCTGGGGACCCGGCTGGGCCCGATGCGTGCTAGATGTGGAAGCGGCGGAATACCGCGACCGCGTTCTGGCCGCCGAAGCCGAAGCCGTTGATGATCGCGGTGTCGACCTTCTTGACCCGCTTCACGTTCGGGACGTAATCCAGGTCGCACTCCGGGTCGGGGTTTTCCTGGTTGATCGTCGGCGGAATGACGCCCTCGCGAATGGCGCCGATGGCCGCCAGCCCGCTGACGGCTCCGGCCGCGCCGAGGAGGTGGCCGACCATCGACTTGGGCGAGCTGATCGCGACCTTGTACGCGTAGTCGCCGAAGGCCGTCTTGATCGCGCGCGTCTCGGTGGCGTCGTTGAGCGGCGTCGAGGTTCCGTGGGCGACGATGTAGTCGACCTCATCGGGTGCGACGTCCGACCGGCGCATGGCCTTGGTCATGGCGGTCGAGGCGCCACGGCCGGTCGGCTCGGGGGCGCTGATGTGGAACGCGTCCGCGGTGAGGGCGCCGCCCAGGACCTCGCACTGGATCTTGGCCCCGCGGGCCAGGGCGTGCTCGGCCGACTCGAGAACGACGATCGCCGCGCCCTCACCGAAGACGAAGCCGTCGCGATCCTTGTCGAACGGGCGGGAGGCGCGGGTCGGGTCGTCGTTGCGGCGCGAAAGCGCGCCCATGTTGCCGAGCGCGGCAAATGCGATCGGGACGAGGTTCCCCTCGGAGCCGCCGAGGATCACGACATCGCACTCGCCGGCCTCGATCAGGCGCTGCCCGTCGATGAAGGCGATGACGCTGCTGGCGCAGGCCGCCACCTGGCACATGACCGGGCCGGTTATGCCGTACTTGATGGAGACCTGGCAGGCCGCCATCGAGCCCGAAAGGGCCGGGATTGCGAACGGCGAAACCTGCCCGTTGCCCTTCTCGGCGAGAACGCGGGTGCCCTCGATCACCTGCTCTACGCCGCCGCCGCCGGTGTTCACGATGACCGCCACGCGATCGCGCTGCTCTTGCGTGTAGGCGGAGAAGTCGATGCCGGCATCCTCGACGGCCTCGGTCGTGGCCGCCATGGCGAAATGTACGAAGCGGCTCATTCGGCGGGCCATCTTGCGATCCATGCCCACGGAGGGGTCGAAGTTCTTGACCTCAGCCGCGATGCGCACGTCCAGTCCGGAGGGATCCCAGCACCTGATCGTGTCCACGCCCGAGGTGCCGGAGATGAGGCTCTCCCAGTACGTACCGGCAGTGATACCGATCGGAGTGACGGCCCCGAGACCGGTTATTACGGCGCGGCGGGCAAGATCCTTGTTGGGCACGACCATCTCCTAAGACATTACAGACGGCGGGGCGACCGCCGAAGCTCGTGCGCCTCAGCTCGTCGGCCCCACGGATTGGCACGGGTACCCTTCGGCGGGACAGCGTCCGGGCGGTCGCGGGCTCCAGCGCCACGCGACCTGCTGACGCGATTGTACCGGCTGGGGCAGCTCGGAGGGCGGCGGAGAACCCCATCCGGCTTCGCGTATCAGGTCTATGGTCCGCCGCAGGAAGAGACGAACGGCCTGCCGCTCGCTCTCCGACAGGGGCTCGAGGGCATGCCAGACCGCCGCGCCGCGCCAGGCGCAGGCTCGCTCGACCTGTTCGAGGGCGGCGTCGTCGAGTCTGACCCGGACGACCCGGCGAAAGCGTCCCGCGCCGCGGCCGCTACGACGGGCAGGGGAGCGCCGGGAGTGGGAGCGCCGGGCAGCTAGTCGCCGGTGTAGTGCTTGAAGATGATGGCCGCGTTGTGCCCGCCAAGCCCGATGTTGTTCGAGAGCGCGTAGCGAAGTGGCTTCTCGACCGTCTCGGTGGCGATGGTGATGTTGCACTCCGGATCCGGCTCGCGGTAGTTCAGCGTGCCGGGAACGGCCTGATGGTAAAGCGAGAGAACGGTCGCCACGCCCTCGAAAGCGCCGGCGGCGCCCATCATGTGGCCCGTCATCGACTTGGTGGCCGAGATCAGGATGTTCGGCGTGTGGCTTCCGAAGGCGGTCCAGATCGCCTCGCTCTCGCACTTGTCTCCGACCGGGGTCGACGTGCCGTGGGGGTTGATCATGCCGATCTCGTCGGGCGGCACGCCCCAACGCTCGAGAGCCATCTTCATGGCACGAGCCGAGCCCTCGCCGCCATTGGCCGGCGCGATCATGTCGAAGCCGTCGGCGGCCGAGCCGTAGCCCACGACCTCGGCGTAGACCTTTGCGCCGCGAGCCCTGGCCAGCTCGAGATCCTCGAGGATCAGCGCGCCGCCGCCCTCACCCAGGACAAAGCCGTCGCGGGTGCGATCGAACGGCCGGCAGACGGTTCCGATGGGCTGGCCCGGCAGGGGCGTGCCCAGGCCGCGCATGTTGGTGAACCCGATGTGGACCAGTTCCAGGAGCGGCGATTCCGCCGAGCCCGCGATGACGGCCGTGCAGTCGCCCCGGCGGATCGCCTCGGCGGCCTCGCCGATCGCCGTCGTGCCGGTGGAGCATGCGGAGACCGGGCAGAAGTTGTGGCCCCTGGCGCCGGTCTCGATGGCGATCGTGCCCGAGCTGGCGTCCACCAGGCCGTTCGCGATGAAGAAGGGACTCACCGCGCGCGCGCCCCGGGTATGCCAGACCTCCTGGTTTGAGATGAACAGCGCCTGACCGCCGCCGCCTGAGCCGTAGATGACGCCGATGTCGTAGCGATTGGCATCGGTGATCTCCAGGCCGGCGTCTTCCACTGCCATCCGCGCCGAGGCCACCGCGAAGTGGACCGTCGTCTCCGTCCGTCGCGCGTCCTTGAAGTTGAAGAACTTGGTGACGTCGAAATCGTGCACCTCGCCGCCGGCCTTGTGCTCGTAGGGCGTCGTGTCGAAATGGGTGATCTCGCCGATCCCGGAATGGCCGTTGGCCAGGTTCTGCCAGACGGTGTCCAGATCGTTGCCGATCGGGCTCACGACCCCCATCCCGGTGACGACGACTCGTCGGCTGTAATCAGGCTTGCGCACGGGGGTTATATCCTCCTGGGCTCGAAATGCGCCGCTCCCGCGGCGACGGGGTCATGGGGCGGGGGTGGTTCATGCGTCGATGAACGGCACGGCGATGCCGCCCGGCGCCGAAGCGTCGTCGGTGGCGAGAGCCGTGGCCTCGGGCGCGATGCGCTTGATCAGGCCGGTCAGGACCTTGCCGGGTCCGATCTCGACGAAGGTCGTGACGCCGCCCGCGGTCATCCGCTGCACCGCTGTGACCCAGTCGACGCCACGGGTCAGGTGTTCGATCAGCTCCGCCCGAGCGCCGGCTGCCGTCGTGATCGGCCGCGCGTCGGCGTTGGCGAGGAGCGGGGTGACGGGCTCGGCGAAGGCGATCGGGGCCAGGACGCGGGCCATCCCCTCGGCCGCTTCCTTCATCAACGACGAGTGCGCTGCCACGGAGACGGGCAGGACTATCGCCCGCCGGGCGCCGAGGTCCCTGGCGCCCGCGACCGCGGCCTCGACGGCGGCCTTGTCGCCGGAGATGACGACCTGGCCGGGGGCGTTGCGGTTGGCCACGGTCAGGCTGCCGAGCGGCTCGCCCAGAGCGATCAACTCTGGCAGGCGGGCATCGTCCAGGCCGATCAATGCGGCCATAGCGCCGCTGCGTCCCTGGCCGGAGGCCTGCATCTGGCGGCCACGCTCCCGCACCAGTCGAACGGCGTCGCCGAGCGAGATGACGCCCGCGGCAACGAAGGCCGAATACTGGCCCATGGAATGGCCGGCGCAATAGGCCGGAGTCGGCGCGGCGATGCCGGCCGCGGCCCAGCGCTCGCGCAGCGCGGCCAGAAAGGCGATCGAGGTGGCGACCAGAGCGGGCTGGGCGTTTATCGTCAGGTCGAGCTGCTCGGCCGGGCCATCGAATGCCAGCCGGCTGATGGGCTCGCCGAGGGCCTTGTCCGCCTCGGCCATGACGGCCGCCGCGGCCGGTGAGGATTCCACGAGGGCCTTGCCCATGCCCACCGACTGCGATCCCTGCCCCGGAAACACGAACGCGATTCGGTCCATGAGCGTGTGCTTGATCTCCTCCGGCCGGCGAACGCGATCTGACGGGCTGGCGTCGCTCCTGCCGAACTTGTACCGGATGTACCTCCGCAGTCGGAGGCGGAATTGTGGTGCAAGCGTACGGCGGCGTCGGACGGTCGTGCGGAAATCGTGTGCAGGTTTGCAAGTATCGAGTGGCAGGGCTACGCTGGGCCCGATGCCGCAGTTCCGACCCAAGCTCCCCAGTCTCGTCCAGCGCCCCCCCGGTGCGCCGCCGGGAGGAGCAGTCGAGGCCTCGGGTGGATCGACATCTGCTACGCCTCGGGCCGACTCGGGCCTGCCTTCCGCCAGCCGGACGCCGGCCGACACGCAAGCTGCCGTGGCTCCTGGCTCGGTCGACCCTCCGGCGCGGACGTCGCTCCGGCTGCTGCGTGGATCGCCCAGGCCGTTCCTCCACATGCCGTCGCTGTCGGTCCCGAGCCGCGCCGCGGTGGAGTCTGCTGCGCGGGAGTTGCTGTCGGCGCCCGTCGAGGCCGCTCGCCAGCGCATGCAGAACCCGCGCGAGCTATCCGATCGAATCGCCATGGGCCGGGCGATCTGGCGGGACCTCGTGATCGGCTTTGCCGCTCAGCTGGGCGAGCTGAACCTGGGCTTCACGCAGCTGGCGGCCATGTACGCCCTGGCGGACAGCGGGACGATGACGGTGGCCGACCTGGCGGACTCTTTGAGTCGTTCACCGTCGGCGGTGAGCCGGATGGTGGACGCTCTCGTGGCGCGGCAGCTGATTGAGCGGCGGCAGGATTCGGAGGATCGCCGGCAGCGGACGCTGGCTCTGACGGGCCGCGGCCAGGCTCTCCTGGGGCTGGTGGATCGGGCGCGAGCGCAGGAGTTCCTTTCGATCGTGCGGCCGCTGCCGACGGCCGAGCGGGCCGTGGTGGCGATGGGAGTTGCGGCGCTCTCGACCCACGCCATGACGCGGCGGGGTCGCCTGATCAAGCAGCGGGCGCGGCGGTAGGTACGGGCGAGTCCAGTCGGCGGGCCGGACGAAGTGCGTCAATCCGTCTGGGGCCGGGCCTATTCGGTGTCCAGCAATTCGCGCACCTTGCGGGCCAGGCGCTCCGGGGTGAATGGCTTGGGCAGGAGCTGAATCGCCCTGCCTCCGCGATCGCGGAAGGCCTCGCTCGTGCCGGCGTGGCCGGAAGAGAGCAGCAATCTGATGCCGGGCCGCATCTCTCTACGGCGAAGCGCCAGGTCCGGGCCGCGCATGCCCGGCATACGACATCGCTGACGAGCAGATCTATCGGAGCCGATGTGGCGGCCAGCTCGAGCGCCTCGGCCGCGTTGGCGGCCTCGATCACCGTATAGCCGTTGGAGCGCAGCCCGAGCACGGCCAGCCGTCGAACGCTGGCGTCGTCCTCTACGATCAGCACCGTCTCGGTGCCCGTCGGCGATGGCAGCGAGACGCTGGACTCTGTGGCCGGCCGGCCTACGCCCTCCGCGACCGGCAGCACCCCCCGAGCCCCTCCATGACCTCGTCGTAGTCGATCTCGGCCGGCTCCTGGCCGCCCGGCCCGCCGAGGTAGTTGCCGTTCACCGAGCGCCTGGCCGAGTCGATCGCGAAGAGGTTCACTCGGTCGGCGGGAAGCGCTTTGGCCACGACCTCTACCACACGCTGGAGCAGCGTCTCGAGGGTCTCCGCTGCTATCTGCGAGCTGCTGATGTGGTACAGGGCCTGGGCCTTGGCCAGAGCGGCTTCGGTGGCCACCAGGGCCTGTCGATACCGCTCCTCCGAGGCCCGCAGCGCGTCCTCGACCTGCCCGCGCTCGTCGACCCCGGCTATTTCGATCGCGGCCTGGCCAGACTGGTCGTGGCCAGGCGTGTCGAAGACACGATCGTCGTGGCCTGTGTCCATCACAACCTCTGCGCGCCCGGACGGGTCGGGAGCGGCGAGGCGGCCGAATCGCTCCCCTTTCGGCCGC
>Ga0182021_10011445_pt1 | contig 10528 bp, 8 predicted proteins | sample 612E3MmetaG_FD_120493 | JGI IMG/M metagenome (GOLD analysis project Ga0182021, IMG submission 120493) | Permafrost microbial communities from Stordalen Mire, Sweden - 612E3M metaG (Illumina Assembly) | ecosystem: Environmental > Terrestrial > Soil > Wetlands > Permafrost | place: Sweden... | reverse complement strand
TCTTTTGCGAGTTTCCGACTCCGCCGCACAATCACTTTCTCTACGATCCGCAGCTGGTTTATCGCGATTACGTCTTTGCCGGCGCCAAGATTCCGGCCGCGTTGCACGAGGGCGAGGCGCTCAACGCGTTCAAGAGCGTGGAGTGCCAGATCATGGATTGGGCCGACGACGCGGCCTATTCGCTCAACGACATCGTGGATGGCGTGAAGGCCGGCTTCCTGACCGTCGAACGCATCGAACGCTGGGCGGCGGGCGAGGGCATCACCGCCGAGCAGCAAAAGCACCTGGACAAGCTCTTCGACGCGATCCGCGGCGACCGGCTCGAAAACGTCTTTTCGATGAAGATCGGCGCCTTCATCCGCGCCTGCCGCCTGCGCGAACGCGCCAATTTCATGACGCCGCAGACGAATCGATACCGCTACGACCTCATCGTGGCGCCGGAGGCCGGGCGCGAGGCGCTGTTTTTCAAAAAGATGGCCAACGACATCATCTTTGAGAGCCCACAGCTTCAGCAGATGGAGCACAAGGCGCGCAAGGTGCTCTTCGATTTGTGGGACTCCTGCTGGCGCAACTACGTGCAGCGTGGCGCACGCGTGATCAACGTCTTGCCGCCACGTGTCGGCCAGCTCATCGACGCCGAAACCACGGTGCCGGGCAAGGCGCGGCGCATCTGCGACTGGCTGGCCGGACTGACCGACGGCATGATCGTGCGCACCTACCGCCGGCTGTTCGACCCGGAGTTCGGCTCGATCCGCGATCTGAGCTAAGAGCTCATTGGTTGGCTCTTGAGTCTCGATCCTCAGGCTTGCATGGGCGATAAGCGTTGTCCCCAACGCGCTGGAGCCGTTTAAATGGAAGTACAGCCGATCTCACCCTGGTCAACCCAACGATCTACTTTTGTCATTCTGAGCGAAGCGCAGAATCCATCCGGTTGTCCGCCTGCGGTGGTCCCTCTGGATTCTGCGCTTCGCTCAGAATGACAGAAAGATTTTGGCTTGGAGGCGCTCGACCAATCCGGCCACGGTTTTATTGAAAACGCGCTTGAAGCGTCTTGGGGACAAGCCGCTCCACCTCAGAGGGAATGATACGTAATACGTATCATTCACCACGGGCAATTTTGCGGGAGAAGGCACGGCGGGATTCTAGCCATCGGGACGGCGATCGGCCGGATGCTGAAGTTTGTCGCACCCTGACGTCGCGGCCACGGGCACGCGCAGGATGGTCTTCAGCCGCTCCGGCAGTATCCGGCGCGGATCAGACAGGTAGATTTCGTGATGCGATCCGGCGAAGACCAGGCTCTTGCCCGCGACAAATGCTTGCATGAGCGCGATGCTCTCCGGCTCGCGGTCGTACGGGCCGATGTGCAGCATCTGCACGCACGATCCCTCGTCGAGGGTCATCAGCGTGACTTCCTTCACCGTGGCCGGCTTGCCCTTGTCGAGCAGCGCGGCGACGGCGGCGGCGAGGTCGGCCGGAGGGAGAAAGTCCGGCGAGCGCATGAGCAGCCGCCACCGCCACGGGACGTTGCGTTTCGCAAAAGCGGCCGGATCGTCGAGCCATTGGGCCTCCAATTTGCCGATGGCGTAGTCCTGGAGGCCGGCGAATTTGCGTTTCATCTTCATCGTGAACGCCACGGCGTAAAGGGCGCCGATCTGCGCAGCGAAAGTTTCGTCGCCCGGCCGGCCGGCGCCGGCAATCGAAAGGTAACGGGCGGGCTGGGTGCGAATGAGCCCGGGCTGGCGTTGCGCAGCGTATTCGGCTTTGTGCAGCTTGTAGAGATCGAGCTTGGCGGTGGGCATGGACGCAGGTGGGTTTGATCTTTGGTATTGGGGGTCAAGGCAGGATGTGGCGTCCCGCCGAACCGGTGTTTACCTCGGCACGAGCGGCGCGTGGATGTCGGTCAACAGGTCGGCGGGCGCGGTGTTTTCGGGCGTGTTGAGGTAGAGTTCGAAGCAGGGCGAGGCGGCGAGTTCGCGTCCACTGCGCGGGAGCCATTGGCCGAGCAGGCGTTCCTTGTAGTCTCGCAGGGTGACGGGTTTCATGGGCGGCAGCGTTTCGGGAGACTACCAGATTGTCCGCTGACGCGCTTGATCGTTTTTGCGGATTATCGATCCTGGGCGCAGCTCAGTTTTCCAATCGATATCGCAGGTGGGCTTTCGGAGTAGCGGAACGGCTCCCCTTTTCCGAGCGTAAGCGAGAGCGCTTCCGCTACTCTGCCCGCACCAACCTTGCGCGTTTAAAACGCGAGATGCACCGGGCCATCCCCCAGCCGGTTGCGGCGTCGGCTAGGTCACCTGTCACGCACCGTGTCGGTAACGGGCGATGCTTCGGGCGCCGTCAGTTTTTCCCGCAGTTCGCGGCCGATCCGTAGGATCACCTGGCAAACGTTTTCCCGCACGGCCGGATCCTGCGACGACACGGGGCAGCCGCGCCGCTCCGCCTCAAGCCACGTCTCATCCTGGATGACTTTTTGAATCACCGGCAACTGGCGGCGTAGGGTGGGTTCTAATTCCAAGGACATGACGAGAAAGAATACACTATCGAGCAAGCACCGGCCGTGCCATGCCGCCCTGCGTCGCGTTAACGTCGTGGTCCGGCGCCAAATGCCTTCTCTTGGGCCAATTTGCGGGGCACCGGTCCGGCCGGCGTAACGGGCATTTTTTGCCCTGCGACGACAATTTGGTTCCAAATGGCACTCAATGGCGACAGTGACTCACTGCGCCTCGGTCACTGCCTGGGCAGTTATCTTACAGCCTCTCCTGCACGTGCAGGTCAGCAATGATTTGAAACCCCTGAATTATTACAGGAGCAAACGGAGACAACCGAGAGGGGCGACTCCTCCTTCGTGCGTCTTCTCCGTTCCCTTGGTTTCCTCCTGTAAAATGGTTTGAAGCTGGTTGCGGCTCCGCGGCGGTAGGATGATTTGCGGCCACAATCGTCAGCTCAGCTGCACCGACTGACGGCGTGCGCCCCAGGTGCCCGGCTGGCGCTCGAAATGGCCGGCAATTTCGCCGGCGCATTTCCGGCACCGGTTGCCGTCGAGGTCGTAAACGCCCAGCTCGAACCAGTCGCGCTCGATCAGCAGCGCGCCGCACGACGGGCACCATGTGCTGCCACCGTCGCGGTCATGGACGTTGCCTGCATAAACGTATTTCAGCCCCTTGGCGCGGGCGATTCCGCGGGCCCGCTCAAGCGAAGCGGGCGGCGTCCGGGGCGTGTTGAGCATTTTGAAATCGGGATGGAATGCCGTGAAATGCCACGGCACGTCCGGCCCGAGGTTGGCGGCAAACCAGTCGGAGGCCCGGTCGATCTCCCCGTCGCTGTCGTTCTCGCCCGGGATAAGGAGCGTGGTAACTTCGAGCCAGACATCGGTCTCGCGATGGAGATAGACGAGCGTGTCGAGCACCGGCTGGAGGTGCGCAAAACAGAGGCGTTGGTAGAAATCCTCCGTGAACGCCTTCAAGTCCACGTTCGCCGCATCCATCGCACGGAAGAATTCCGGCCGCGCTTCGTCGGTGATATAGCCGGCAGTCACGGCCACCGTTTTGAGGCCAAGGGCATGACAGGCGGCGGCGACGTCGATGGCATACTCGGCAAACACCACCGGGTCGTTGTAGGTGAACGCGACCGACCGGCAGCCGAGTTCTTTCGCTCGGGCGGCGATGGTCTCAGGCGAGGCGGCGTCGCTCAGCCGGTCGAATTCCCGGGCTTTGCTGATGTCCCAATTCTGACAGAACCGGCAGCCGAGATTGCAGCCTGCGGTGCCGAACGAGAGCACGCTCGTGCCCGGGAAAAAATGGTTCAGAGGCTTTTTCTCGATCGGATCGATGCAGAAACCACTGCTCCGGCCGTAGGTGGTGAGGACGATTCCTTCGCCGGCCCGCTGCCGCACAAAGCAGAATCCGCGCTGGCCATCCTGTAGCTTGCAGTAGCGCGGACACAACCGGCATTCCACGCGGCCATCGGGCAGCGGCTGCCACCAGCGGCCCGGATAATCGGATGAGCGCGGATCGTCGGCCATGGCGCTAATTTTCCTCAGGCGGAGAGCCGGCTTCCTTGAAACTATCCGCCCGAAAACGCTGTAACTCAACCGGCTCGTCGGAGCCGATGTCGGCCTTGTCGCGGGCGATCGCGATTTGTTCTGCCACCGAATCGATGCCTGCGATGTCCGGCAGCAGGACGCCCTTGCGCCCATCGGCGGCCGTCACCACGACACCATAGACCGCCGGATTCAACTCTGCCGGCGACGCCACCGGCTCCAGCTCTCCGAGCACGGTCACACTGAAATGCATCCGGGGTAGCTCCGCTGCCGTGACCGGCTCGAAGCGATAATCGTGAGAGGCTGCGGCCACGGCCAGCCGCCATGTCTCTTCCACCAGATCTTTTTCGGTCGGAGCGAGCGAGCCGATGCAGCCGCGCAGTTTCCCCTTCTCCGTGTGCAAGGTGACAAACACGCCGTGCCGTCCTGTCAGTTCGCCCGCCGCCTCGAAGGGCGGAGCTTTCGGCCCCGCCCCGAGCGCGGCTTCGACCGCGCAGCGCGCGACGACCGGGAGATCTGACAGACTACCGAGTACTTCGGAGTGAGTCAGACTCTTTGGTAGCCACGAGCGTGAGCGAGTGGATTCAGAAATCTCCACTCGTTCACGCTCGCGGCTACGGTTCAAAGCCAATGCGGAGTCAGAATCTCCCGCGCTTTTCGACTCGAACAAAATCGCCACGCCGTAACCTACGCCAAACGGCCCTTCGTAACTCAGGACCTCGTGGCCCTCTGTCTGGTAGCCCGCCGCGGTCACGGCGATTCTGGTGGAGTCGGCGGCGTCTTCCGCCGCCGTCTCCTCCAAATGGGAGTCGATCCGCTCGATCTCGCGGTAGGCACCTTGTCGCAGCAGCGCGATCAATGCCTCATCGAAACGCCGTCCGTCAGGGTGAAAACCGCTCGGCGCCGCGGGTGTGAGCCGATGGCTCATGTCGCCGCTGGCGATGATGGCCATGCGCCGGTGCTGTTCCTCCGCGACGGCGGCGATCGCCTGGCCGAGCTCCTCCAGCCCGCCTTCGCCGGGATAGTTTAAACTGAGAATCACGGTCGGCCCCTTCCAGCCGGCGGCGACGAGATAGCAGAGTGGCACGACGGCGCCGTGATCGAGGGATTTGTCGGCAATGTGCCAGGTGCGGAGTCCGCGGCGGGCGGCTTCCAATTCCAAAGCATCGGCAAAAGTCCGATCGAGGGGCAGGTCCACGCGATCTTCCGGCGAACCGAATTTTTCGAGCGAGCCGCGCAACTGCGACGTGCGCCAGAGGCCGAATGCGCCCGGGCGGCGGGGGGAATGCGGGGACACGAGCACGAGGGTCTCGGGCTGCGCCGCAACCGCGCGCCGGGCGACTGTGGCCATGGCCCGGACCGTGGCCGCGACGTCTGCGAGGCGGTCGCCTCCCACGCCCGGCACGAGGACCGGCGCGTGCGGCATTAAACCCGCAAAAACGATCGGGTCATCGGCCATGGCAACACCTCGGCAGTACGATAATCCGCAAAACGGCGTTCGCCAAGCCGGAGTTTTCCGCCGGTTGTAGTTTGGCCGGCTCCAAGCGAATCCGTGTGCCCGCGCCCGAGTTTGACACTTAATAGGTGTCAAACCGATTGGGCCGTCGCGCGCTGGGGGCGCGGGGGGGGAGACGGGCGCAAATCAGCGCTGGGCCTTCTCGGCTCCGACTTTCTTCACCAGCGCCGCCAGCTCGGGCCATAGCTCTACGGGCGTTCTGCCGTTCTTGGTCTTGGCATATGGGTCGCCACCGTGAGCCAGCAGGAGTGCCGCCACATCCATATAACCCTCCCGCGCGGCCCAATGCAACGGCGTCGTGCCATCCTGGCCTTTCGCATTCGCGTCGGCGCCGTGCCCCAGCAAAAACGCAACCATCGCTTTGTCGTTGTGCCTGGCCGCCCAGTGCAAGGATGTCCAGCCGTCCAATCCTTGCGCGCTCACGTCGGCGCCGTGCGCCAGCAGGAGTTCAGCCGTTTCTTTGTCGTTCCGTTTGAGTGCGCGGTGCAAGAGCATCCAGCCTTCCCCGTCTTTCGTGTTCGCGTCGGCGCCGTGTTCGAGGAGGAGGCTGGCCACCTCTTTGTCGGGTCGCAGTAGCGCTCGCTGCAATGGGCTCGAGCCGTCGTTGGCTTTCGCGTTCACGTCAGCGCCGTGCGCCAGCAGCAGTTGGATCATCGCCTTGGTTCTAAACGCAGCTGCCTGGATCAATGGAGTCGATCCGTCCTTGTCTCGGACGTTCACGTTGGCCCGCCGTGCCAGCAGCAGTTCAACAATCTCCGTGTAATCCCTCCCGACCGCCCAATCCAGCGGGGTCAAGCCAAGCGGATCCCGCCGCTTCACATCGCCGCCGTGCGCCAGAAGAAATTTGGTGATTTCCTGGTTTTCCCTCGGGACCGCGTCTTGAAAAGCGGTTAGCCGGTCCGCGTCTTCCCCGTTCACCTCCGCGCCGTGCAACACCAGGAGTTTGACCATCTCCGTGTTTCCGTCCCTGACCGCCCGGTGCAGCAATGTTCCCCATCCCTTGATCTTCGCATTTGGGTCGGCGCCATGGTCCAGGAGAACCCCCACCATCTCACCCACCATCTCATCCGGGTGCCCGTACGCCCAATGCAGCGGCGTCATGCCATAATTGTCTTTGATGTTCACATCGGCACCGTGCGCGATCAGGAGCTCGACCATCTCCTTTTTCCCTTTCAAGACGGCCTGGCCCAACAAAGACCCGCCGCTTTCGTCTCTGGCGTTCACGTTGGCACCGTGGGCCAGCAGGAGTCTGGCGGCCGTCAATTCTTTCCCATGGTCGATTGCCATGTGGAATGGTGTCATGCCCCATTTGTTCCTGGCATCCACCTTGGCGCCGTGGCCCAGGAGGAATGCCACCATATCATTGTAGTCGTAGACGCACGCCCAATGCAGCGGCGTCATGTCGTCGTTGCCTTTGATGTTCACGTCGGCGCCTTGCGCGAGCAGCGCCGCGGCCGCCTCAAGATCCGGCTTCACGGCCGCCCAGTAAAACGCCCCGGGATCGTTCCGCCTTTCTGCCTTCACCTCCGTGGCCTGGGGCACTTGAAGTTCCCCGTCAGGTTTGGGTTTCTCACCCAACACCTGCCCGCAGAGAACCGCCACGACACCGATCGCAGCCATTGCCTTCCAGCGCCAGGGGGCATTCATGACGGGCCAACCCGTAAGTGTCCGCCAGAACGCAAGCAAGATTTATCCCGATTCCGCGACAGTGAAAACCGAATACGGACCGGAGACTTCGCGCAATGCGCCGCACTACCGCGCCTGAGTTTGACAGAAATAAGTGTCAAACCGATTGGCTTGGCTCGCGCCGAGGGCGTGGGCGCGGGACCGGTTCAGGGTTGTCAACGTGCGGGCGCAACCTGAACGTGCCGCCGGCTCATGCACCTCACCGCGCCACAACAGGCGATCGCTGCCGCCGACTGCGAAGTCCGTTTCGACCGGCTGACCCGGCGGCTTTTCGGCACTGACGCCTCGATCTACCAGATCGAGCCGCTGGGCGTCGCTTTCCCGCGCACGACGGCGCAGGCGGCCGCCGTGTTGCGTGCTGCGGCCGACGCCGGGGTGCCCGTGACGCCACGCGGCGCCGGCAGCGGCCTGGTGGGTGGCGCGCTCGGCGCAGGGCTGGTGGTGGATTTTGCGCGGCACCACCGGCAAATATCCGCGTTGGATCTGGAGCGGCGCACCGTCCGCGTGGGCGCCGGCGTGATCCTCGACCAGTTGAACGATTTCCTGAAGCCGCACGGCTTGGGCTTTGGTCCGGACGTGGCAACGAGTTCGCGCGCCACGCTCGGCGGCATGATCGCCAACGATTCCTCGGGGGCGCGCACGCCGTTCTATGGCACGACGGCCGACCATGTCGCTGCGTTGGAAATCGTCCTGGCCGACGGCCGCGTGGAAACCATCGGGGCCGGGCGCGACACGCTGCGTCCGCAACGGGAGTTGGTTGACGATCTGGTTCGCCGGCACGCGGCCGAAATCGCCGCGCGTTTGCCGGGCGGTTCGCGCAAACGCTGGCCGGGCTATGGCCTCAGCCGGATGCTGCGTCAACCGGGCAACCTGGCCCACGTCCTGGCCGGCAGCGAAGGCACGCTCGCGGGCATCCTCTCGGCCGAGTTGAGCCTCGTGCCCTTGCCGCGGCAAAAAGGCTTGGGCCTGATCTTTTTCGCGTCAGTTACCGAGGCGTTGCAGGCCACGGTGGCGTTGCTCGATCTCCAGCCCGTCGCCATCGAGCACGTGGACCGGGTACTGTTCGACCAGACGAGAGGGCAGGTGAAGTTCCAGGCGGCCCGCGATTTACTCGAGCTCGATGCGCGGCCTTGCGAGGCGTTTCTGATTGTCGAGTTCTATGCGGACGTGGCGGAGCGGCTGGCCGCGCTGGAGCGGAAGCGGCTGGGCCTGCGTACGCGGCTCGTCACCGGCGCGGACGAAATGAATCTCGTGTGGGGGCTGCGCAAAGCCGGCCTGTCGCTGCTGACCGGCTGCGCTGGCTCGGCGAAACCGGTGACCTGCGTCGAGGACGCGGCGGTGCGGCCGGAGCGGTTGCCGGAATTCGTGGCGGGGATGCAGGCGCTTTTGCAGCCGCTTGGCGTGAACGCCTGCTTCTACGGGCATGCTGCGTCGGGGTTGCTGCACATCCGGCCCGTGCTCGATCTGCACACGGCAGACGGCGTGACGAAGCTGCGGCGAATCGCGGACGAGACGTCGGCGCTGGTGCGGCAATTCAACGGTTCCCTCGCGGCAGAACACGGCGTGGGCCTCGCCCGCACTGAGTTCATGCGCGAGCAACTCGGCGACGAATTGCTGGGCGTGATGCGCGCGATCAAGGCTTCGTTCGATCCACGCGACCTCCTCAATCCCGGAAAGATCGTTGGGCCGCTGGAGAAGGACGTCAGCGGGCCTCGGGTCGAGGAGTACAAGATTGACACGCACCTTCGTTGGGGCGCGGGGTACGAACTGAAGCTGCCCTTCGAACCGATGCTGGCGTTTGCCGCCAAGGACGGCTCGTTCGTTCGCAATCTCGAACAGTGCAACGGCTGCGGCGGGTGCACCAAGCAGGCGCCGACCATGTGCCCGACGTTCATCGCGACGGGCGAGGAAATCATGTCCACGCGCGGCCGGGCCAACACGATTCGCGCCGCGCTGGAGGGGCAGTGGGGCGGCGGCCGCCAGCTGTTGCGCAGCGCAGAGCTGGCGGCAGCGCTTGATGCCTGTCTCTCCTGCAAGGCCTGCACGAGCGAGTGTCCCTCGAACGTGAACCTCGCGTTGCTGAAAGCGGAGCTGCTCCAGGCGCGGCACCGGCAGGACGGCGTGCCGCTGGTGGCGCAGCTCGTGAGCCGGGTGGACCTGTTGGGCCGGCTCGGTTGCCTCGCGCCCGGCCTCGCCAACGCCGCGCTCGAGTGGGGTGGGCTACGCTGGCTCATGGAGAAGACGCTCGGCTTCGCCCGGCAACGCCCGCTGCCGCACTACGCCGCCGAGCGGTTCGATCGCTGGTTCGCGCGGCGTGACGCCGCAGCGGCACCGGATCGTGTGCGGCGTGGCAAGGTCATGCTTTGGGACGACACGTTCGTGCGTTACCACGAGCCGCACATCGGGCGCGCGGCCGTCGCCGTGCTGGAGGCCGCCGGCTTTGAAGTGGTACTGCCGAAGGGGCGAAAGTGCTGCGGCCGGCCGGCGTTCAGCCAGGGCAATCTGCGCGCAGTCGTGCGCCTGGGCCGGCACAATCTGGCGCTGCTGGAGGCGGACGCGGAGCGCCTGCCCGTCTTGTTTCTCGAGCCGTCGTGCTGGTCGATGTTCGTGGAGGACTACCGCGAGTTGCAACTGCCGGGCGCAGAAAACGTGGCGCCGCGCTGCCATCTGTTCGAGCACTTCATCGAGGACCTGCTCAGTCGCGAGCCGGCGGCGTTGTCGTTCCGGCGCGAGCCGACGCCCGTCGCGATCCATGCGCATTGCCATGCCAAAGCGCGATTGAACCCGGCGTTCCTGGAGAAGCTGGCGCGACGTCTGCCGGGCCGCACCGCCGCGTTGTTGGACACCGGTTGCTGCGGCATGGCCGGAGCTTTCGGGGCGATGGCCTCGAAATACGAATTGTCGCGGAAGGTTGGCGCAGCGCTGGCCGACCAGATCGGCGCGCAGCCACCGGGCGCAGTCATCGTGGCATCAGGCACGAGTTGCCGGCAGCAGATCGAACATCTCACGCCGGCCCGGCCCAAACACATGGCGGAGCTGCTGGCCGAGTCGCTGGAGCACGGCGGGCAAGAGTAGCATTGTTCGGTCAAGTTGACCCCATCGGTGGCCTTAATGCTCAGAGGGAATGTCACTTAATAAGTGACATTCAACCGGGGTGCCTTTCACCGGCAATCGCCCAGCAAAACCGAGGGCGGACGATCGCTGGCGCGATACGTCCGCGCTCCCAGGTCGGAGCGCGGGTGTATCCGCAGGATCACCCGCATCGGTCAACTGTGCCGGTGGGTGAG
>Ga0182021_10011444_pt1 | contig 10528 bp, 8 predicted proteins | sample 612E3MmetaG_FD_120493 | JGI IMG/M metagenome (GOLD analysis project Ga0182021, IMG submission 120493) | Permafrost microbial communities from Stordalen Mire, Sweden - 612E3M metaG (Illumina Assembly) | ecosystem: Environmental > Terrestrial > Soil > Wetlands > Permafrost | place: Sweden... | reverse complement strand
TTGCGGACGTATTCACGCAAGGATCTCGAGCGGAGTCACCGGATGTACAAGAAGGAAGATCGGCCCGCGGATCTGCTCGACGAGCTCGCGACGCTCAGAAAGGCCGGGTTCAGGCACGCGGAGGTCTTCTGGAAGCACTACAACTTCGCCACCTACGGCGCGAAGGCCTGAACGGGCGACGTCAACACTCCGGCGCCGGGCGCAGGATTCCGAGAGCACCCGCAAGGGTCGCTATCGGGAGCTGTTCGAGCGGCTGGCCGGCTCGCTGCCGCCGGCGGCCAGCGCGTAGTCGAGTCGCAGCCTCTCCGGCCCGTGTTCAATGGGCAGACCCTCCAACTGGACGCCGTCCCGTTCGCAGCGCGCCGACGCGGAGCTGAACGCCTCGTAGAAGCCAATTTGCTCGAGCGCCGTTGCCATCAGCAGCGTGCTCTGACGGACGTCGATCTTGGCGGTGTCGGGCGTGACTCGCCGAGCAAGATAGAGGAACGCGGCCAGCCAGTTCGCGATTGCGTCGACGGCGTCGGATGCCAGCGTAGGACCGCGACTGAGATCGAAGGTGACCTGCGCCTTGTCTCCGATGCGGAAGTGCGACAGATGCGGCCACTTCCGTCTGAGCGCGCTCTGGGTGCGACCGAGCAGGTTGGCTGTGACGGTCGTGCCGAGGTCCGCCCAGGCCTGCTCAACGACGAAGTGCAGAGCCCAACTGAGGAGTGTGCCGTCGACGCCACTCGTCATGGCCGGGGCAGCCGCCGCGCTCGACCGCGGCTCAGCCAGCTCACGCAGCTTCGTCGTCACGCGCTCGTGCTGCTGGCGCATCTGCACGCGCGCCTGGGCGATGTCGGCCCCGCTCTCGACTGGGTGTGGCCAGGCGGTCTCTGTCTCGCGCAGAACGCGCCCGTCACGCACGACGGCTGTGGTGATCGTAAAGAAGGGTCGATTGTCGCCGCTTGTGCGTACCTCGTAGCCGGGGCGCTGGGGCGCGGCAGCGATGGTCGTGACGATCGGCTCGGGCGGCGGGAGTACGGTGGCCGCCCCTGACTCAGCGACCGTCGGCGCGGGGCCGGAAGTCGTCTGGGTGGGAGACAGCTGCTCGACGGCGGTCTGCACGAAGACGTATGAGCCCGCGCGCAACGACATCAGCGCCGCAAGATCGTCGCCCTCGTCTGCGGCTGCATCGGACCCTGTGCCCAGAAGCTCGCCGCCGAAGAAATCGACCCAGTAGCGTTGGGCGCCGCTTTCGACCGTCAATCGACCGCTGAGCCGGTGATCCTCGCAGTGCTTGATGAGCGAGAGCGCTCCCTCTGGGCCGACCTCGCCACGTGCCTCGCGTGCCGAGAGAGCGCGGCGCAGCAGGCGCAAGCCAGCGCGCAGCTTCAAGCGCAGGATGGCGCCGTCCAACGGCAGCGTGATGACTTCGTCGGCGCCGCACGCCAGAGCCTGGTCCGTGCCAGCGCTCGCCTCCCGCGCAGCCAGCGCCAGCAGCAGCGCGGGCGGATCCAGACCCAGCGCTGCATGAAACAGTCTGCGCTCGGCCACGGCCAGCGCCGCATCGATCAGGACCACCTGCGGACGCAGCTCGCTCAGCGGAGCCTGGAGATCGCTCGGTTGAGTGCAAACCACAACGCCGAACTCGCCCTCGGGCAGGGCCTGCCTCAGCCAGCGCTGGACCTCGACGTCGGGGTGGATGACGACGACCGCGACTGTCTCGCTCAAGGTCTCTTCTCCTTCCACCGACAGTCAGTGGCCGAGGAGGAAGTACTAGGCGAGCGCCCTCTCGATCGCATCGACGATCGTCTTGACGACCTTGACGCGCGCGAAGTACTTGTCGTTGGCCTCGACGACAGTCCAGGGAGCGTACGGTGTCGACGTTCGCGCGAGCATCTCCTCGACGGCTGCCAGGTAGTCGTCCCAGCGTGCGCGGTTGCGCCAATCCTCGGGGGTGAGCTTGTAGGAGCGGAACGGATCACGCTCGCGACCCTTGAAGCGGCGCAGCTCTTCCTCTTTCGAGATGTGCAACCAGAATTTGCAGAGCACCATCCCGAAAGATGCCTGCTGCGCCTCGAAATCGTTGATCTCGCGAAACGCCCGGCGCCACTCGTCCTCAGAGCAGAAGCCCTCGACACGCTCCACCAGCACTCGGCCGTAATACGAACGGTCAAAGACCCCCAGATGGCCTGCGCGCGGCAGCGTGCGCCAGAAGCGCCACAGGTAGTGGTGCGTCTTCTCCTCGCCGCGTGGCGCGGAGAAGGAGGACACGGTGAAACCCCGCGGCTCGAGCGTCTCAGTGACGCGCTTGATGGCGCCGCCTTTGCCTGCCGCGTCCCAGCCCTCGAAGAGCGCCAACACCGGGATGCGCTTGCCGTAGATGCGGAAATGCAGCGCGCGCAGGCGCACCTGCAACTCGCGAATGCGCACGAGGTAGCGCTTCTCGCTCAGGTGACGCGTGAGGTCGACGCTCTCGAGCATCCGCTCACTCCTGGATCGGCAGGCCAGCCTCGGCCGCGACTGAGCGCTCCCGTGCGAGGTGGCTGGCGGCGCGCTCCTCGCGCGCTGGACGCGTCGCGTCCTGGGCCGCGCGCGTGCGGCTGACGCTGGCTGGCGACGCCTGGCGCCGGGCCAGGGCCTGCTCCATGCTGCGCACCAGCGTCTCGAAGACCTTGACGCGCGTCCAGCGGCCGTCCGTCGCCTCGACCACGGTCCAAGGCGCGTGCGGCGAGTCGGTCTTGGCGAGCATTTCCTCCATCGCGTCGATCCACTCGTCGTAGTGCCAGTTCCGGCGCCAGTCCTCCTTGGCCACGCGCCAACGTTCGCGCGGGTTCTTCTCCAGCGCGCGCAGCCGGCGGCGTTGTTCCTTCTGCGAGATGTGGAACAAGAACTTGACGATCACTTGACCGTCGTCGCTCAGCCAGCGCTCGAACTGGTTGATCTGCTCGTAGGCCTGGTTCCAGATCTTCTTCTTGACCCACTTCTCAACGCGCTCGACCAGCACGCGCCCGTACCACGAGTGGTCGAAGAGAGCGATCTGGCCGTCCTCGGGCAAACGAATCTGATAGCGCCACAGCCAGTGATAGCGCTGCTCCAGCGCCGAAGGCGGCGAGCCGGGATAGGCGCGAAACGCGCGCGGGTCGAGTCGCTCGGTCAGCCGCTGGATGGTCGAGCCCTTACCGGAGGCGTCCCAACCCTCCAGGAGGACGACGGTCGGGATCTCGGCATCGCGAAGCTGATACTGAAGCTGGCGCAGGCGCTCCTGCAGCGGGGGGAACACGCGCTGGTAGCGCGTCTTCGACAGCGCGAGAGCAAGGTCGACGGCCTCAAGCACGCGAGCCTCCTGAACTCAGTGTGGGCAGCATACCTCCTGCCCGTGGCCGGGACAAGCCACCCCGCGGGTGCGGTGCCGAGATCCTTCGGGCCAAGCACGAGGTGCAGGCCCTCAGACCCCCCGCAGCAAGTCTGAACGAGCCCGAGACCGTGCGAGTGAAGGATCTCGTCGGACGCTATCCGGGAGTCAGGCACAGGCAGATGCTCGCTGGCCGAGTCTCTGTTTTTGACAAATAGAATGTCCGCCGGGCGTTGACAAGCGATGGGCACGCCAGTAGCATCCCGCGACACTGTCAGCACTCGTCACGCTGCGCCTGCGCCACATGTCCGACAGCGCGGGCGGGCAGCAGGGCGTAGCGACCGGCGAGTTGGCACGTGCGCTTCCGCGAGAGGGGGGTTTATGTTGCTAGTGAGGGCAGCGAATCGCTGGCTGATCCTGTGTGCCGGGGCATTGGCGGCGTGCTCCGCCGGACCGACAAGTCCGACGCTCAAGTCGACGCCCACGGCGACAGCGACTCCGACCCCGGCGCCCTGCACCGCGGGCGCACCGCAGCCGATGACGAGCTTCACGACCGACCCGTTGACGATCACCAACGGAGACACCTTCACGCTCCGGTGGGCCGCGCCGTGCGGGTTCGTGACTCTGGCGCAGAAAGGCAAGGGCCCGTTCATGACTCTCCTGCCCTCCACGGGGAGCTACGCGCTCCGGTTCGGCCTGGACGGCTATCCGACAGCGACCGGAAATACCGTCTACGAGGGTCGGATTGCCGACACGGCCACGCCGCGCGGGACGACCGTGACCGTGCTGCCAGGCTGCCCCGGAGGCTGCGACGACGGCAACCCGTGTACCAAGGACTCCTGCGACAACGGCACGTGCCAGCATACCGATGTTGCCGATGGAACCGTCTGCAAGGGGACGTGTGACGTTTGCAGCAAGGGCTTCTGTGTGGACGACGCCAGCAAATGCGGCGACGCGAGCTGCGTTAGGGGCTGCCTTGCGGGTGCCTGTTCATACCAGTCGAGCACGCACGTCTGCAGTGGGACCTGCCGAGTCTGCAACGGCAGCGGCAAGTGCGACACGGACCAGGCCAGCCTGTGCGGCAGCGATGCGAGTTGCCAGACATGCAGTTCGGGCCACTGCTCAACCTGGACTCGCTGGTATGACATTGACGATCCCGGTGGGACCGGCGACTGGGAGACGAAGTCGGCCGTTGACGGCGCGTACCCGGGTCAGGTCTGCGCGATCCCGATCAATGTGCGCTGCCAGACGCTAGGTGGAATCGACTGGCAGAAGACCGGTGAGGTGGTGCACGCCACGCCTACGGGAGGCTGTTGGTGCTACGGAGCCGAGCAGCCGAGCGGGCAGTGCATCTACGACTATGAGGTCGGGTTCTGTTGCCCCTAGCGAGGATTCGGACTCGGTAGCGGAAGGAGATTCCGATGAGCGGGAAGAGCCGAGTCGGAGTCGTTGCGGCCCTAGTTCTCGCGCTGGTCGTGGTGGCCGCGGCCGGAGCGTGGCTGTGGCTGAAGTCCTCTCTGCGAGACGACGTCTATCGGACGCTGGACCGGATCGAGCGCGACTCCAAGGGCGCCGTCAAGGTGAAGGCGGGCGACTTGAGCGTCGATCCCATCCTGAGGCGTGCCACACTGCGGGACGTCACCATCGAGCTGAAGTCGCCGCAGGGCACGCCGGTCACGTTGCGCGTCGACGAGCTCGACGTCAAGAAGTGGGAGCAGCTCGGCGACGGCAGCAACCTTCTTCGTGAGCAGGCGCTCGCGTGGCACGGCTTGCGCTCGCCCGAGCTCGACGCGCAGATTGCCCACGCGTCGGAGCCGCTGAAGAAGGTCGTTGGAGACGCGCTGGTCTTTGACGTCGCGCACCACGTGAGCTACCAGCCCGAGCAAGACAATGGGTTCGAGTTGGACGCGACGGCCACTTGCTTGAAGCTCGGACAACTCACGCTGCACTTCTCTGCGAGCGGCATCGACCTCAGGCAGCTCACTCAAGTCGCCCGTGACCAGCAGGCGAGCGGGCGGCCACCCGCGCTGGACGCCGAGATCCGGAACCGGAGCGTGGCAGCGGTGGTGGGAGCCAAGCTGCGAGGCGCTCGGCTGGCGGTACGCAGCGCCGGACTGTTCGAAGCGATCGTGGCGATCGAAGCGAGCCGCGCGGGCGTCAGTGTGGAGCAGGCACGCCGGAACATGCAGGAACAGGTCCGGCAGAAGTGCGCAGCGCCACTGGCTGAGCCGTGGACGAAGCGCATCTGCCCTGCGCTGACGAGCTTCTTGGATAACCCGAAGTCGCTCAGCCTCACGTTGGCGCCGGCCAAGCCGGTAGCGCTGTCCGGGGTGGCAATGGCGGCCCTGAGCAGCGGTCCAGGCGCGGCGATCGAACAGGTCGGTCTGAGTCTCGCAGCCAACGAGGAGAAGTAGGGGCGAACGGCCGTTCGCCCCAGCCGACTCGGATGGGGATCGTGCCGGTCGGCGGGATCACCTAATCCAGAGGCCGATCGTCAGCAGCAGCGTCGTTGCCAGGTGCGAGGCGATCGTCAGACCCTGCGCCGGCACAATCGCACGCGGATCGTCCCACTCCTTGCGGAAGACAGCGAGCGTCTTGGCAACGAGCGGCAGAGCGACGAGCAGGGCCAACGACGACCACGGGAGGATGCGCGCCAGAGCGAGCGCCGGTGCGACTGCAAAGGGTGCGAGCATGAGCGCGACATAGACCGCTCGCGAGCGCGCCTTGCCGAGGCGCACGACGAGATTGCGCTTGCCCGTGGACGAGTCGGCCTCGTAGTCGGGGAACTGGTTGATCCACAGCACGGCGGTGATGTGAAAGCCGGGGAGCGCGCCGACGAGGAACTGAATCGGATCGATCCGGCCGGTGAGCGCGTAGCCAGCCCCGAGCGTGAGTAGCGGGCCGAAGGCGATGAAGATGCCGAGCTCGCCCAGGCCGCGCGACATGAGCTGCGGCACACGTGACGAGTAGAAGAAGCCGATCGCTGCGCCAGCCAAGCCAAAGGCCCAAACCAGCGGGCGTCCTCTCAACGTGAAATACACGGCCAGGAGCGCAGCCGCGGCAAAGAGCGCGCTCGATAGCAGGAAGACGCCGCGCGCGCTCATGACTCCGTCCAGGACGATGCGGCTGCCGCCCGAGAACGGCGTGCGGAAGCGGTTCACGCGATCGGTCGTGTCCGTGTCGTAGTAGTCGTTGAAGAGATTGCTGCCGAGATGAAGGAAGGCCACGGCCAGCGCCACTGCCACCACGTCGAGCACGCGGAGGTGCGCGCTGCGGCTGGCGAAGGCGGCTGCGGCCAGGGCGGGCAGGACGGAACCCGTCAGAAACGGCAGCCGCATGCCCATCAGGATCTTCTGGAGACTCACTTTTCCTCTCTCCCCATGTTCCTTGCTGTCTACGCCTCATGACGGGCCTGCGGATCGGGTGCTGGCTCGTCGGCGCGCGACGCGCCATAAGCTATGGCCAGACGCGGCTCGACGTCAAGGCGGACGCTAGCGTTTCGCGGCGCTCTCGTAGATGCGAAACAGGATGTCGAGGTGCTTCGCTGCCAACGTCACCGGCATCATCGGCTTGGCGCGCCCGAGAACGCAGTCGAAGAAGTGCCGGGTCAGCTCGAGGTTGTCGTCGGTGTGCGCGCTCATGTCGACCTGGCGCACCTCCCGCTGTCCTTGCCCGCTGCGGTCCACGGTGAAGACCTCGATATCGGGCGAGTCCCAACTACAGAACGCCAGTCGTAGCCCGCCGCGTGTGCCTGAGATCCGCGTCTCGTTGGCAGCGGTGAGGTGAACGCCGGCCCCGCGCTCGTAGTAGTAAGTCAGCCCGCTGCTGAACTCGAGATAGGCAGCGCCGTGCTGCTCGATATCGGAGCGAATGCTCGGATCTGAGAACGACTTCAGGCCGCGCTTGGTGAACGCGTGCACCTTCGCGATCTGCGGCTTGTCGCTGAGCAGCCCGAGGTGGAAGGACAGATCGTAGACACCCCAATCGAAGAACGGCCCGCCACCGGCGAGCGCTTTGCGTAGCGCCCAGGCGCCCTTGGGGTTCCAATCGAGAAACGTCGTGCGCACCAGGTGGTTGTGATGGATGTGGTAGACCTTGCCAATCTCGCCCCTGTCGATGATCGACTTGACGAAGCGGAACTTCGGCTGCAAGCGGGCGTGGCGGCAGGAGCACTCCAGCACGAGTTGCCGCGGGTGTCGCTTGACCGCGGCCAACAGCTGTCGCAGTTGCGGCCGCGTCGCGACCATCGGCTTTTCCAGCAGCACGTGCTTGCCCGCTGCCAGCGCGTCCGCGAGGATCTCGAGGTGCGTGTTCGGCGGCGAGGCGATGACGACCGCATCGACCTCGTCGTCGTCGAGCACGTCCCGGTGGTCGGTCGACCCGCGCGCGATGCCGTGTTTGGCAAGCTTCTCCGTGACGGTCCTGTCGCTGTGCGCCACGAGCCAGCTCACCTCGCCGCGGCCGTCCTTGCGAATGCAGTCGACGTGCACGTCGCCGATCATCCCAGCTCCGATCACCGCGACATTGAGCTTCTTCGTCATTCTGTCTCCTCTGGCACGCGTTCAGCTCTACTTGTCCACGACCTCGAACTCGGCCGCGAGGCCTGACTGCGAGTCGCCGCCGACCCACAGCCGGAACGCGCCTGGCTCGACCACGTAGCGCATCGCCGCGTTGTGAAAGCCGAGCGATGCAACGGGGATGTCAATGGCGACGCTCTGCGTCTCGCCAGGCTTGAGCCGGACTTTGCGGAAGCCCTTCAGCTCCTTGACCGGCCGCGTCAGGCTGGCCACGAGATCGCGCACGTAGACCTGCACGGTCTCGTCTGCCTGCATTCCGCCTTTGTTGCTCACGTCGACTGAGACGCGCAGGGTGTCGCCGAGTGCCAGGCGCGTCGACGAGAGACGCAGGTTGGCATAGGCGAACTCGCCGTAGGAGAGCCCATAGCCGAACGGGTAGAGCGGCAGATAGCCGATGTCGAGATAGCGCGACGCATCGCCGGGCGCGCTCTGTTTTGAGCGCGGTGGGATGTCGTCGATGCCGATGAGCGTGAGCTTCTCTGGCGGCCGCCCGGTGTTCTTGTGCGCGTAGTAGACCGGGATCTGGCCCTCTGCCTGTGGGAAAGTGACGGGCAGCTTGCCTGACGGCGACTCCAAGCCGAAGATCAGGTCGGCGAGTGCAGATCCTGTCTGCGTTCCCGGGTGCCAGGCGTAGAGCACGGCCTGAGACTGCGCAGCCACGCGGCCGATGGTCAGGGGCCGGCCAGCCAGCACGACCAGCACGATCGGCTTGCCGGTCTTGGACAACTCCTCGATCAGGTCGTCCTGCGCTCCTGGCAGATTCAGATAGGCGCGGCTGTGGGCCTCGCCGGAGAGGATGGACTCCTCGCCTGCGAAGACCAAGATCACGTCAGAGCTCTGCGCTGCTGCGCGTGCCTGCGCAAAACCGGAGCGGTCTCGGCTGCGCGTGCTGGGGAGTCCGGCCACGTAGCGGATCTTGGCCTGCGCTCCGAGCAGGGATCGGATGGCGGCGAGAGGCGTGACGGTGTCCTCCGGTTGACCGTCGCGATTCCACGTGCCGAGCACCTCGTACGGGTCGTCGGCCAGAGGACCGATGACGGCGATCGACGCGTTCGGCCGCGGCAGGGGCAGCAGTCGGCGTTCGTTCTTCAGAAGCACCACGCTCTCGATCGCTGCGCGCTTGGCCAGGGCCATCGATTCCGCCGTCGGCGGGCCCGGCTTCTTCGCGAGCACGAGCGCTCGGCCGTCGAAGAGCCCGAGGCGCAGCTTGATGCGCAGGATATTCCTCACGGCCTGGTCGATCAGGTCCTGCGAGATGACGCCGGCCTGGACCAGCTCCGCAAGATGTTCGGCATAGGCCGGGCTCTGCATCTCCATGTCGACGCCCGCGCGCAGCGATTTGACAGCCACGTCCTTGAGATCGTGAGCAAAGCCGTGCTCGATCATCTCGGTCATCGCGTCCCAGTCGCTGACCACAAAGCCTCTGAAGCCCCACTCGTCGCGCAGCACCTGGCGCAAGAGGAAGGCGTTGCCGGACGACGGCACGCCGTTGATCTCGTTGAACGAGGTCATGACCGAGGCCACACCGCTCTCAACCGCGGCCTTGAATGGCGGCAGGTACACGTCGCGCAACAACCCCTCCGGGATGACGGCCGTGTTGTAGTCGCGTCCGCCTTCGGCCGCACCGTAGCCGGCGAAGTGCTTGGCGCAAGCCGCGATCGAGTGTGGCGAGGAGAGGTCGTCGCCCTGGAAGCCGCGCACCATGGCGGCAGCGAGTCGGCTGGCCAGGTACGGGTCCTCGCCGAAGCCCTCAGCGATGCGGCCCCAGCGCGGATCGCGCGCGATGTCCATCATGGGCGCGAAGGTCCAGTGGAAGCCAGCGGCAGACGCCTCGGCCGCAGCGACGCGCGCGCACGACTCGACCAGCTCCGGATCCCAGGCCGCGGCCTGGCCCAGCGGGATGGGGAAGATCGTGCGATAGCCGTGAATCACGTCGCGTCCCATGATCAGCGGAATGCCGAGCCGGCTTTCCTTGACCGCGACGCGCTGGAGCTCCTGGCTGGTCTCGGGCTCGATCTCGTTGAGCATCGAACCAATGCGTCCCTCGCGCACCAGACGCCGGAGCTCGTCCGGGATCCGGCCTTCGAACGCGTTGATCTGCACCATCTGGCCGATCTTCTCGCCGAGCGTCATGCGCGCCAGCAGGACGTCGATGCGGCGCTCGACGTCGTCCTCGGCGCGCACAGCGCCGGCTTGTCCGAGCGCCAGCAGCATCAGCGCGAAGAGACCGGTCAGCGTGGCGTGGGCGTGGTCTTGCATCATGATCCCTCCTGGTAGGCGCCTGCCCATCTTGGCAGGCCGCGAGATCGAGCGCCACTCTCTCGTAGAACCGCTACCCTTGCCGGGCTAGGATTGCCTACACTGGCCGGCAGGAGGCTACAGACCAATGACCGAGAAAGCTCTCATCGTCTGCGCGTTTCTTCTCTGCGGCAGGGCCTCGGCGCAGTTCGTCGATGACTTTCCGGGACCGACTGTCGCGCTGGACCCCACCGGCAGACAGGGCTGGCGAGTCGCGACCGGCGACGGCTCAGCCACGATGGAGCTGCGACAGGGAGGAGCCGGATACGCTTCCATCTTCGTGGATGCGACGCACGACCAGCGGGGCATCTGGTGG
>Ga0182021_10011443_pt1 | contig 10528 bp, 8 predicted proteins | sample 612E3MmetaG_FD_120493 | JGI IMG/M metagenome (GOLD analysis project Ga0182021, IMG submission 120493) | Permafrost microbial communities from Stordalen Mire, Sweden - 612E3M metaG (Illumina Assembly) | ecosystem: Environmental > Terrestrial > Soil > Wetlands > Permafrost | place: Sweden... | reverse complement strand
CAAATTGAGTTCTATTGTACTAAGAATTCGAAATGGAGTGTACCTTTCAACTATTGGGATTAATTTTGAAGGTATCTTCGTTCTTATGCGATCGGTGACGTACGCATCTCCAATACGTGTGAAATGTTCTGCTTTTGCATCTTCAGGACAAAACCTATCTATCCAATCTTCATCAATATAGTTAACATGAAATGGTCTTTTAGCGCCACTGCCTCTTCGATGTGAATAGCGAACAATAACTTTATGCTTTGCCACTCTGAACAGTTCCCGAAGTAATAGTATTGGATTTTCAGCTTGCTCTATGACATGGCTTGATAAAACTAAATCTATTGACTTGGTCTTTATTGGCAGGTGGTGAACGTCTGCAACAATGTAATTCTTGATTTTACTGATATCCATGTAATCGCCTTGATGTTGATTTCCAGTCCGAACATTGTATCCATTTTGCTTCAGTATGTCGATGTTTAAATCACCTTGTGGATTACAACCACAACCAACATCAAGGATCAATTGTTTTCATCACAGCAATGTAATATTTACCGGAGTTTTTGTGTTTTTCCCAAAAGCAATGTCAAATATTGTTTATGAAAAAAGACCTAACTTTAAAAATAAATGGAAAATTACTTCTTTAAGAAAAATAAAAAATCAAAAGATTACAAGTATTTCTCATAAGTCTCTGCAAGTTTTCCTGCTATCATATTAGCTTCAAACGATTGTAAAACCCATTTTCGCCCTTCATCGCCAAATATTTCCCTTTCACGTTCATTAAAGATAAGCTCTTCTAGAGCAGTCTCAAGGCCAGTTAGGTTGCTAGGTTTAACTAGAATTCCAGTTATATGATCCTTGACAACTTCAGGTATTGAACCTGACGAAGTTGAAATGACGGGTTTTCCACATGCCATAGCTTCAACCATTGAATAGCCAAACTGTTCAGCCCAAGTTTTTGTTGGAATACTGGGTAAGCAGAAAATGTTTGCCAGATTGTGTATTTTGGGCATCTGAGAATACTTGATGCTTCCTAGAAACTTGACTTTATTTGCGATTTTGAGGTTTGCAACAAGTTGTTTGATTTGAAATAGGATAGTTGGAGAACCCGAACCTACGATTAGAAGCTCGATATTTTCGATTTTTTTAAGCAGCATCGAAAAAGCGGTTAATGTGTCAAATATTCCTTTTTCCGGAACTAGTCGCCCGACAAACAAAATTCTGATTGAATCCTTGTTGATTCCCAATTTCCTGGCAAGTTGCTCGTTTTTTTCCATTGGTTTAAATTTTTCGCAGTCTAACCCAGCAGGAATAATGGAAATCCGATCAGGTTCTAGGCCCTCAATGATTAGCGCTTCTTTCGCTTTTTGTGTTATGGCAATAAAATGTGCGGCATGCTCACGATTGTACTTTTTGATTTTGGAATAAGGAATTCCTTCAGGGACGAATGGTATGTTTTCCCATTCCATGACGATAGTGGGAATGCCAGTTTTTATGGCTTGGTAAGTGTAAGGATACCACTCGTCAGCGGAATAAATAAGGTCCAGATCTTTGGTTAATTTTTTCAAATCACATATTTGAAAATTCAAAGAGTTAAAGTCATATTTTGTCACTTTTCGTGTTAGACTGATTAATCGTCGAAGTTTCCCGTTGGTTAAAGAATTAAAATTATGCCCTACTCTTATGGGATAATGAATTTCTGAAAGGTCAAAAGCATTATCATAGGTGGTTATGCCTACAGGCTCAAAACCATATGTGGGAAGCCTCTCAAAACATTGGCCTTCATAAGGGTTCAAACCGGCGCCTCTTAAGATGCCCACTTTATGCAAAGCTTTTCACCGCAAGCATGTCTATTATCTTGCAACAAGTATAATTATCGAACATAATAATTTATCAGATTATAAGAGGAAAACGCTGATGTTAACAAATACATACTTTGGTACCTTATCTGCAAAAGCGAAAAAAACGGAAAATCAATAGCAAATCAAATGTTTTATGGACCATTGTTAACGGCATATGCAGCGGCGTCTAAGATTAAGCCGTTAGTATTTAGACCGACCCCTGGAAAAAGCGTTCCAGCTTCATCAACACCTTCGCAATATCCGTCTACAGGAGCTGGAATAGCATCCTCAACATGTACACTAAGGTTTTTTGCAAAACTTGAATTATAAAGTGCAAGAAAGCTGAATGCTACTTTTGTGTAAATTAGTGGACTTATATTTGCTTGTGAACCTCCATCCATAATAACCCAAGTTCCTTTGTCTGGTAAAACTACCCATTCATATTGCCAATCACCTGAAAGTGATGGACCTTCACTGAAAGCTCGATATTGACCAGTAGCATTATAATATGCCTCGTGAGCGAGATAAACCTGATTTGCTAAAGCCATTAATTTAGGATCGTTATTGTTAAGTTCAAAAACTGAACAGAGCAATGGGTCACCCGTTATTGCAGCTAAAGGCAATGAAACACCGTTTGTAGTGATATTTCCAGCAGAAAAAATATTGTTCATAATTGTACTAGGAACACTTCCAAGAATGTCGGGCCAGAAACTTGCAAACCCGCTTTCAATGTAGTAAGCATAAATGCTTGTCTCAGTAAGACCATCAGTCTTGATGCTAGGCACTAATGCGGCATAGTTGGATCTATTGAAATATTGCCCGTAAAGAACTATGTTATTTATTCGTGAAGTTAAACTACTATTAAAAACTCGAAGATTATTAAGAGCAACAAATAAGCGCCCAGTATCAATTACATCTACCGGTGAGGTAGCTGAATCTGAATCCTGATGCCAATCTTGGCCATCTGTCGCTTGGTAGAACCAAAATGGATAATGTGTCGTGTTGTTAAGTGGTCGAGTTTCTAAGAACGTTAAAATCTTTTCAAGTCTTGCACTGGAGCCCCAAGCACCGTCAGTATTAGTCAAATTCAAGTTCTGTGCATCAATTACAGCCTGAATATAGACACCTAGATCCCAATCAGTAAAGGATGGAGAACCATAACCAGAACTAGGAAGCCCTGTTGTAGAATTTACGCCTACATCGGGCTGGAAATATGCCCAAGCATTTTTCGCTACCGCCAGCCACATAGTGCTATTAACTGTTTGTGCTGATTTTATAACTCCGGGAGCTTTAGGGAAAGGGCCAGGAGTAGTACTGGGCATTTTTGGGTCTTGCCAAATCACCTGAATAGGGGTGGGTCCACTAGTAGGTCGACTAGTAATGTTTGGTGTTGTAGTGCTTGATGGAGAAGCTGTTGGCGTCGCAGTATCTTGTGGGAGAAGGGTAGATTTACCTTGTTTTGGCAAAAAAGCAAAGATAGAAATCAACATTACAATTATTATTGCAAAAACAACCAAACTTTTTGTTTTTCTGCTAAATCTCCAACGATTCTGTCCAGAAAAGCTCTTTTTGTTTTCAGCTTTTGGAAAAGCGTTTATGAAAACATATTTGAAACTCGAAAGAACGTGAATTTTTTCAATATTACCTAACTTTTGCATTGCCATAGCCTGTTCATTTTTATTTTTCGTAAGTGGCAATTCACTTCTCCAGCAGAAGATAAACTTCTCTCTCGAGAACCTAATAATTAACTCTTATTATCCCTATCTGATTTAAAGTTATGGCAAAAATCATTCAGCAAAGTATTGAATTTCTTTTTTGGTAGTTATGACACACTTAGTTTAAGTCTTTGTTCCCTCAAAGCAATTATGCTTTTGAGATTTCGAAAGTTCGAGAACCACCCCTTAAAGAAAAACACCAGTCGATTTGAACCATCTGAACGCAAAACCACGGAAAATTTCTTGTTTTTAGAGCGACCAATTAGGCAACCTACGGCTAGTCTTACCTCAAACTTTACTATTCGTTTGAGAATATCTGTAAATTGGAAGTTAATTAAAAAGAATCGTATGAAGCTTCTCCGCTGGTAAAACATCTTTATTTCATGATTCAACTTATTGGCGGATGACCCACAATGATGAATAAGTGTTGGATTCGGTGAATACGCGACTTTATATCCATGAAGCCCTGCTCTAACACACCAATCTACATCTTCATAATATAACGGTGTAAATCCCTCATCCAAAAGCCCAATTTTGCGCACCACCTCAGACTTGATCAACAAAACTGCCCCCGTCACAAACCTGAGGTATTCAATTTTGTCGTATCTCCCAGTATCTTCTTCACATTCACCACGATTGTGCCCTCCAGTCAGGTTAATTATTCCACCAGCGTGTTGGATTTTTCCATTCGGATAAAGCAGTTTGCAACCCACAATTCCTATTGTACTGTCGGATTTAAGAACATATGTCAGATTTTCAAGCCATTTTTGATCAGTAATTTCGACATCATTATTTAATAGTAAAATGTATTCGGCATTATTTGCAAGAGCATGTCGGATTCCTTGATTGTTTGCTCGTGAAAAACCAGTATTCTCGACATTCTTGATGATTTCAACCGTTGGAAAGTTTGTTTGAAGCATTTCAGTTGATCCGTCAGTGCTTGCATTATCTACGACAATGATTTTGCATCCAGGATTATCAGTTTTGGCGAAAAAGGACGCAAGACACTTCTGCAGTGGTTTTTTGCCGTTCCAGTTAGTGATAACAACATATATTATCGGTTGAGACACTTTGAAGTTCCTCTAAACAAATCATCCGCCATTCTGTTTCGCAATTATTGTTTGTCTTGTTATAAATCTTTTCTTAGCAATGATATTTGCTCTTTTTTGAGTATTTTTTGCAAAAAGTTGTCTTTAGGAGCCAGATCAAAAGAATAATGTTTGAAAAAAGAGTATTTATTACCGCGATAGCCGGAGTTTTATTCGCACTTTGTTTCTACTTACCCAATTTATTACTGGAATAAGCGGGTACTTAATAGACTGAGGCAAGGCATCCTTAAAGTCTCTATGCAAACCTAAACGTATGGCAATTCTACCTGTTCTAGTTATAGGAATATAATAACGGGCTATCGGAAACTTGGTAAAACCATTGCTTTCTTTGAATCTGTCAAGTGAAGGATGGTTTCCTATTCGCCCATACATAAGCCACCGCTCGCCTTTGGATGCACAGATTTCAACGGCTTTAGCAAGGAGAGCGTTATTTACAGCTTTGTTCCAGTGCTTCTGCATTGAAAGTATCTGAGCAATGATGGCTATATTGTCGCCATAGACTATTTGGATAAATCCTACAAGCTCTTCTTCAAGAAATGCGCCGATAAATGTAGATTTTCGAGCGTTTGTTACGTTTCCTATTACTGATTCAAGCGGCTCACCATAATGCGAGAAAGCTCTCTCTTGCCTAATGGGAGTTTCATTATAAATTTTCCAGACCCCTTCAGCGAACTTTTGACTCGGCTCAACAACACCTACATTTACGCCACTTTTTTCCGCTCTACGAACCATATTGCGAGTTTTCTTTCCAACACTACTCCACCAAGTCGCATAATCTTTTATTTCAACTAGACCAACATTATCATCTTCTTTTATCCAAGTACTAGGCGGCTCAGATATTGGACAACACCATTTTCTTTCAACAAAAGTAAAAATATCTACGTCTCTTTCAAAGAGCTTCTCAACGAAAGTGTTAAGGGAAGCAATATTTTTTTCGTATTCCTGGAAATCATGAGCTATTTTGACGGATAATTTCGTTTTTATTATTAAAGTCTCAAGGTCATGGTCCACATCCAAAATATACTTTAAGACGTCATAATATGGTCCCCTAGGATTTATTGTTCCTTTGTTAAAGAGCCATTCAGGATGAATTTCCAACACAACATTTTCTTTAATCAAGTTTCCTGCATCAATCTTCGTCCGTTCTAACCCAAATTTGTGACGCCCTTCATCTAAACTATAAGTTTTGAAATCGTGGAAAGATTTTAACGGAAAATCGCTGGGAACTTTAGCTTGCTTTTGTCCAATCTTTCGTCCCCATAATAACTGAGCAATCACACGAGACGTTCCATGGATTGTATAGTATTTCACTGTTCGTTGAGTTTTGTTTTCTAAGGTTTTCCATTCCTGATAGGGATCCGTTGCAATGTGCAAAGCAACTTCATTTCTCTCCGGGGTCAACAAATCCAGCAGAGATTTGTCTGGAATTGTATACGGAGTAAAAAACCAGTAAGCCATAACTTGTTTCGGCGATTCTTTAAACATTCGAGCAATGATTTTTGAGTTTTTCAAGTAATTCTTTTTTTTGTTCTTGATTCTCAAGGCTAAGTACATAAAACTCTTGGCCCTGGATGAATAAGCGTAATCCACGTCCAATCTTAGCTTTATCACTGCTTGCTCAGTAGCCACTATAGCGAATCCCCAGTCTAATTAAGACTTTACAAACAATCATTATTAACTTTTGGAATCGGAAGCGCGATGCTGAACTAGCAATTTGGAAAAAAATAGAAACAATAACCCCGCAATACTAAATTGTCTTTGTTTAAGACTTGAAATAACATCAAAAAATCAAATTCAATAATATCTAGAATTTAATAAGAACGCAGATTTAAAATATTTAAATTAGTGTTAAACTGTTCTACGTTTTTACATATGCAGTATTAATTCACAATATTTAATAATCAAATGTTATTGCACTTAAGCACTGATGCAACGGTGATTCAAGAAAATAACTCAAGACCCACACCAAAGAGGAATACTCTTAGTTACATGTTATTTGCTTTTGGAGCAATAGTAATTATTGTTGGTGTTTACCTGACTGCTTACAGCACAATGGTAATGGTAGACCGATCTTATTCGATTCCATATATGATCAGTTATAGCGTACCATTACCAACACAAATTTACCCCTATCAATCAATAGGTGCTATTTCACTACTTTCAGCTTTGGCCTTAATCGGGATAGCCACACATCAGGTAATATCGAAATAGATAACTCAGTACATTTCTAAAAGTTGATTATTATTCAACATTTTTCTTTTTGGATGAGAGGAAGCTAACTTTCAAAATCCAGGAACCCCCAGAAACTTACAATTGATTTTATTTCAATATTTAATTTTCGAGGTTTGCAAGAGCCCTTTCATGTAATAAAATCTAATCAAAGGATGAATGTAAAGTATAGTGGGTTCTTTGGTTTGCAAAGCCATAAACAACCCAGTAAAAGGAGACAAGCAAAAACGTCGGGCAACACCAATTTTTGTTACTGGTGGGGGCCTATTTGTTTCAGTTCCTATTTTTCTCCATATTTCGTGCAGTTGAGTGCCATACCAATATTGATGATTGAGTTCTTGCCTTAACCCCTTTCGTAAATGAATTGACTGCATATTATAATCAACGACCCATTTGTAACCAAAATGGTCGATTTTGTATGCTAAAGTGGTGTCGACTCCAGCGTTTATTCGCAGCTTTGGAAAACCGCCTATCGCCCTTATGATCTTTGTTTTGTAAATTGTATTGTCTAAAGTCTTTCCTAGAGTAAAGGCGGACATATCTCTAGACTTGAGCCAAGAAGCCATTTTTTCTTCCCCACGATACTTCTTCCCCACATACATCTGCATTTTCTTAACGCCAATGGGCTTATCAGCGAAACGCATCCCAGATGCCGCAGCGACACTTGGGTTTTCAAGTAGCGATGGAATTTTCTGCCACCAGTGAGAGGCCAGCAAAAGATCTTGTTCGAAGCTTATGAAAAAATCCGATGTAACTGCTTTTAATGCTGTGTTTGCTCCGTCGCTTATCCCGTGCCCTTCATTTGGAATAACTGTCCAACCAAAAGAAGTGGCAATTTGTCTGGTTTCATCGGTACTTTCATCGTCAACTATTATTCTCTTATGAACAGATGCTTCAGGAATTACTTCATTGATTTGTTTTAGGACTTTAGGCAGAGTTTGGGCTCCGTTTTTAGTCCACATAACTAAGTCTACCTTAACGTTCAAGTCAACCACCCATTGTGCCTAAACTTGCTAGTGGATCTAATCGGATAGCCACCCCTTAAAAATTAGAACTTGACTGAGAAAATGAAGTTTTGAGGCTTGAAAATCTCTAGTAACAAGAAATATCCATGCAGATTTTGGAAAGGCTATTATTAACCATCTACTAACTTGCTTAAATGAGCCGAGCTTATATTTTTTCAGAAGGTAACCGCTTGTTACAAAGCCTTCGTACCGTTCGTGCTTTGTAAGATTGTGAAGGCAGTAAGGTTCCGTGACTTTGAGGAACTTGCAGCCTTTACCCATTATATGACGCCCAATATAATCGTCTTCCCATATGTGGAGGCTCGATGGAATTCTTATATCTTTAACGCTTGATGTCCTAATAAGAGTGTCATGCATCATGCAACGTTCGCTCCGCATTTGCTTAGCTAACAAATCCTTAACACTCATTTTATAAAGTTTTGACATGGCATATGTTATGTTAAAAAAGTGAATTTCATTTGGAACCGCGACACCCCATATGGCACCTACGTCGTCGTCAACATGTTTCCAAGCTTTTTCAAACCAATCATTACTGAGAATAACGTCTGAATCCACTTGCAAATGCCATTCTGTTTCGACAGCGTCAATGCCTATTTGTCTTGCAGTAGCCCTTGTTCCTTTGGAGTCATCAATTACTTTAACCCGAGGATATTGCTTTATCAACTCTAGGGTTCCGTCTGTGCTTCCGCCATCAATAACGATAAGTCGATTTACAGGGATATTTTTGTAAATTGACTCAATACATTCATGCAGGCAAGGTTGTAAGCTATTTTTTGTCAATAGAACAATATCTATCTTCAGTTGATTGTACATTTGCACTTCGCTCTTATTGAATTGTTAATGTATTAAAGATTCTCCAAGTTTTTATTTACCCAAATTTAAAAACTCGAGCAAATATTTTGTTTCACAATGCTTTGTTGAGTAATTTCATAAATCTTTCCTTGAAAACCTCATCTGAAAATTCCAGTGTATAACCACGATTTCTTTCAACAATTTCTTTCCCGACGTTCTCATCCGCCAGCAACATTTTGATGATATTTCCCGCTTCTTGAGCAGTTCTATAAGAAAAACCATAGTAACCTTGCTTAGCTTTGAGAATATCTTCCCAAGGTCCTCCGCCTTGATAGACAACTGGGACAAGGCCTGCTGCCATAGCTTCTAAGACAACTATTCCAAAGTGTTCATCTTTCATAGAGTGCAAGTAAATTTTAGATTTCCCATAAAGGGCTAACAAATTGTTGAATTCAAGAGCTTTAAGCAATTCAACATTTGTAAGTTTCTCTTCGGATAACGTTAAGCAGAGTTTTTGGTAGTAATTCGTGGATTTTTCGCCAGAGAAAGAACCGACAACAGCAAAATCTACTTTTTTGAGGCGTTTAGCTACTTCGAGCACATTTTCATAATTTTTTTCAGGTGAGTATCGACCGCATGAAACAACTTTATCCTGTCTTTTATCACTCAAAAAAGCTGTAGCAAATTCTTTGACTTCGACTGGAGGATAAATAACAAGGCAATTTCTGTCTACATATTTCTTCAGAGCCTTTTTGCTGTAGTTACTGTTCGTAACTAGAACGCCAGTCTTGAGATAACTCGCAAAAAAACGATGCACGACCTTAAATAATGAAATATAAACTCTCCAAAACACGGATCGTGAGTACTTGAAGTTGATATCAACTCTTTCAAACTCGGAAAAAGTAGGATAATGCACGTATAATATGTCGGATTTTATTGGCAGAGTGTCTGCTTGGGAATTAATCAGCAAATCAAGCTTATACTTTCGCCTAATGCGCGGAGTCAACGCAGCGGCTAAAAGCGGTTTATAGGCGTTAAACCCTGAAAAATTTCTCTTCAATAAAACTATTTCTTGATCAGGTTTTATGACTTTACCTAACATTTTTTCAACTGTGAGCCAATCTGTTTTTGTCAGAGTAATTAATGCAACTTCATGATTTGCTTCTTTGAGCGCCTCAATTATCTTCAGGCATACTCGTTGAGCTCCTCCAGCTTCTAAAGAACCAGAAATAACGCCAATTTTCATTATTTACACAGCACATATGGCAATTAGCCATTTAACCTCAATGGATAGTTACCACAATATTAAATTTTAGCTTCAAATTCTTAGCATGTCTCTGACATAGAGATCGGAATCAAGGTAAAAAAACTTTGACTAAAACGAGATTAGGTAGATTGTGCAGGCGTTTTTTTGTTGGTCGTTTCTGCTTTGTGCATTGTGAGGTTATTTTGTAAGGCTTCCGCTCTTTTCGCAACTTTTTCAGCCTCAGCTTTAACATTCGGATCCTTGATTTCTTCTTTGCGCTTTTCATTTGACGTTAAAATTAGCCTCAGAAACTCTGAATCATAGGAATCAAGTAGCAATTCAGCATTAGGTATCAAGCAGTGCCCACCTATAACACCCGGAAACATAACAGGTCTGTCAAATCGTAAACGATGCGTGTCTTCAAGAAAATCAATTGTCTCGTCAAAATCGGCGCCGAAAGCTATCGAAATTCGATGCATCTCCTGGAAACATGCAATCATCCATGCGCGGTAGGTTGTTTCAAAAAGCTTCGCTAACTCGGTCTCTTTGCAGCTTTTGAGAACCTTAACTTTTAAGCCCAATTTTT
>Ga0182021_10011442_pt1 | contig 10529 bp, 14 predicted proteins | sample 612E3MmetaG_FD_120493 | JGI IMG/M metagenome (GOLD analysis project Ga0182021, IMG submission 120493) | Permafrost microbial communities from Stordalen Mire, Sweden - 612E3M metaG (Illumina Assembly) | ecosystem: Environmental > Terrestrial > Soil > Wetlands > Permafrost | place: Sweden... | reverse complement strand
GATCTTTCAGGAATAAGTGAATCTAATTTCATATCCAGTCTTGCGAGGTCATTTTTAATTTCACTTAAAATGAAGAAAAATATATCCGGATTTTTAGTCAGCCATGTCGTGTAGCTACCAGCAAATTTTTCGATGAGATCATCGAATGATTTATTCTCCTCATTAGATATTAAGCTTAATCCTTGCAGAAATTGCTGCAAGTTTTCTACCATAATAATTTCAAACAATTTTTCTTTACTGCGGAAATAATAATTAAGAAGCGCTAAGTTAATTCCTGCCTCAGAAGCAATATCCCTTGTTTTAACAGCAGCAAATCCCTTTTGGGTAAAAAGTTTGCGAGCTGCTTCTTTTATTTTTTCTTCTGTTGTAGGATCAACCAATGTTTTAACTTTTTTACTCATACTGAATTATTCTCAAATAACGATGTAAAGATAAATCTCTTTTTGTTTTAAACAATTTATTTAATCAAATGTTTAAATAATTGTTTTATATTTGAAATAAATAAGTAAGAGTTTGGTGATAAACCAGGTATGTCCTGGCAATAGTGTGATGAAGCTCTTTGGTTTGATTGGTAAAAGGCATTTTAGGGATATATAAAATCTATTTCTCCGGAAATCATCATTCAGAATGGATTGTTATTAAAAATGTAGAATAATTGGTATATATAAAGTTTAACGTATAATTATAGAAGTAAAATATGGAATCAAAAAAACAGATACCAACACCTTATGAATGGGCAGGCGGTGTAGAAAAGTTCGAAAAACTTACAGATGTGTTCTATGATAAGGTCTTAAAAGACGAAATTTTGGAACCGGTATTCAGGCACATGGCGCCGGAACATTCAAAACATGTGGCACATTTTCTGGCTGAAACGCTTAAGGGTCCAAAGTTTTACAGTAAAGAATATGGTGATGACGCGCTCAGACATATGATAGGCAAACATATAGGTAAAAAACTAAAGGAAGAACAGCGAAAAAGATGGATGGAGTTATTATTAGAAAGCGCCGATGATGTAGGATTACCTGATGATCCAGAATTTCGTTCTACTTTCGTGGCACACCTTGAATGGGGAAGCCGGGTAGCTGTAATAAATTCTCATCTTGAAGAAAACCCGGTAACAGATCAGGATCAAATCCCTCAATGGGGTTGGGGAGAAGTAGGCGGTCCTTATGACGTAGTGGGTTCGTTGTTTCAAAAGAAAAAGTGACCACGATATATTAATTGAACAAATATCAAGGTATAGTGAAAATATTTTGTTGTCGCATATTTGCATAAATTGAAGGTAATGATTGCAGATGAAATTAAAATTAAGTATATCGGAGGACCCACAGTATTATTAGAAGTTGGAGGATTACGTTTCCTGACTGACCCTACTTTTGACCCAAAAGATTCAAAATATAACACAGGATTGTATGTTTTGCATAAATTAATTAATCCTTCTATTGAAGTTGACAAAATAGGCAAGATTGATTTCGTACTCCTTAGCCATGATCATCATTTTGATAATCTTGATCGTTCAGGCCGACAATTTTTATCTTCTGTTGAAAAAGTATATACTACAGAGATTGGAGCCGAAAGACTTGATGCAAATTCAGTGGGATTAAAAATTTGGGAAACTATTGAAATACCAACCTTAGACGGACGTATTTTAACATTAACGGGTACGCCTTGCCGACATGGACCTGTTGGAGGTGACCGAGGGCCAGTTACAGGGTTTGTATTGAATTTTAAAGACAAATCTCAAGGTGCAGTTTATATTACAGGAGACACCGTTTGGTATGAAGGTGTGGAAGAAGTTGCTAAACGGTTTTATGTTAAAATTGTAATTCTTTTTATGGGGGCCGCTATTGTGAAAAATGTAGGCGCTGATCATTTGACGATGACAGTTGATGAAAGTTTTAAGGTTGCAAAACTTTTTGACAAAGCTAAAATAGTTCCAGTGCATTTTGAAGGATGGGAACACTATACAGAATCATTCGCGGAAATTCAAAATAAATATAAAAACGCAGGGCTATTAAATCGACTAAAATGGGCAGAAAAAGTTGTATAGTAGAAACAGAAAAATTAAGCAGACTATAAACAGGTTATGTAATACCAATAAAACAGCAGGCATTCGGTACCCAATATCGGTTAAATTCAAATAAGCAATCAGAAATAAGATTAGTTGATTCAGGTAAAATCAAAAATTGACATGTCCACGAATGAAACGCCTTAAAAAAGACCTCTTCATGAATTGTTTGAAGAAACAAAACGCAAAGCTCCACCTGAATGAGCAACCGGACGCAGAGCCCAGGAGGCGACCACCAAGCCTGTGAAGATGATCGGGGCCACTAACATGCCAACACCATCACCCACAGCAAGATGGGAAGCTGCCGCTCCAGTCATGTTGAAGAACATACCGGCGTATGCCCACTCCCTGAGCTTTGGAAAACGAGGTGAGAGCACTGCCACTGCACCAAGTACTTTCCAGATACCGATAATAAAGGAGAAGTAGACCGGGTATCCGAGATGCACCATAATGGAGAAGAATGGTGGTAGTCGCAGGATATCCATGATTCCACCCACCATAAACTCGGCAGCGATGAGCAATGTAGTTACCCAGTATATTAAAGTACGACTTCGGGTAGATGAACTAATGTCTATATTTCTCTTCATGACTTTGATTTTTATCACAAAGAAATGTTACTTAAAATCGATTTCCTTTAACATATGATAAATAATTATCTGGAAGCCCGAATCCTACTTAATGACACCTGCGTAATGCCTAAATAGTTCGCAAGGTCACCCAGACTAATTCGCTGCATTAATAAGTTATTTTCAAAAACGAACTTGCTGTATCTGACTGATGCGTCATCTTTCATCAGTTCACTAAACCTCTTGATCATATTTATGCTGGCAATCGATAGAATTAATCTATAAAATTTTTCGAATGAATGATATTTTAGACATAACTCCTCTAAGTCCTGTTTTGATAGAAAGTCGACTTTAGTACGTTCCAGAGCAACAATAATATGTGGAGTGCCTTTTTGTGTCAGGAAGCTTTCCAGAGAAGTGAATACTGAATTTTCACCAAAAAAGCGAAAAATCACTTCTTTACCTTCATTACTTATGAAATAGAATTTCACTAATCCATTTTTTAGAAAGAAAAGATTTCCACATATGCTGGATTCAGATACTATGACTTGCCCTTTCCTGTATTCTTTTGATTTAATCCTACAACCAAAGTCTGCTTTGGCTTCAGCTTCTAAAGGGATAATTTCGTTTATATATATGACGAATTCGTTCATGTGTTTTTTTCGACTAACCAATGGTTAACACGCTAAATAACAAAACTGTTAATCATTGTTCTCAAAAGCGCAGTTCACGTTTAAAAATATAAGGAAATCTAGCCAAGCTGTCCTTTCCTGCTGTTAAAGGTCAATGTATGTTGGATACATTTCCCTATAAGCATAATTAAAAATGTATAACCTGATTAATCTTCGCACCAAATAAAAACTTCAGCATAAGATTCATTGTCAATATTCTTATAATCAACAAATTCAACTGTGCCCTGAATTCCGGACCAACGTTTTGCTGATTGTTTGATTTTTTCCAATTCTTCAGAATTAAGAATTTCTCTGACATTAAACCAGTCGAGTATCTGAGGAATAAACAATAGATCTTTCCACATCTCTATCTCCTTGCTTACTGTAGAAAAGATAAGTCTTGCTTTCATTTGTTTTACTGATATTGTGATACCTATAATCTTTGAATTATGAATGTAACAGATTATTAAATAGATTTGTTTAATTTCAGGAAAGGGTTGTTGCGATTACTTTTTTGTTAATCATTACATTTGCTTATTTATGAACCGAACATTCGGTATATTATATCGAAAAAAAGTTTTTAGCATTAGTTTTTATTCAAATATCCTCTTATTTGCTTCTTTAGGATGTCCTTGTTTAGTGTATGCTTATTGAAATTAAATAATAATAGCCTTTAGGTATTTTGCTCTTTTCAACATCAATTACAAAAAAAATCGATCTTTTTGTTAAAATGAAATGCTGCTATCCATAAATGACAAATTGCAATTCCTATTTCAATTCTGTTAAGTTTATCGATGCTCTTAATCTTTGCCTTAATGCCTGTTGTTTTTACACAACATACATGAATAGTCTTTCGCTCACCGGTAAAAAACCAAGGCTGTGAGGGGGATGGAGAAAGACGAGCAGGTTCAATCAACTCATCAAATCCCTCAATATCTGTTATTTGTTTTAGAGATTTTCGTTTAAATTCATGAATAGATTCCCGGTATAATTTTTCTTTAGGCAAACCAAAAGCCAATACGATCACAAATTCCAGGTTTAGATTATTTCTTAATTCCTTTGTTGGTTTTGGCCAACCTTGCCAGCATGAACCTATCCCATTTGAAGAAAAAAACAAATCCATTTGTTGAAGCATAAAACCTATGTTCGTCAGGTAACCCTCTTTCACTTCTGAAAATGCAACAATGTAATACGGTGCTTTTACCTGTATTAATCCTTTTATATCATTTGGCAATACAATGTTAATCTCTGTTTCAATATCCGGATATAAGGGATTTAAATCTTTAATAAACATAATAATGTCTGAAAGTGAATTATCATCAAGAGGCGATAAATCATATTTCCTGATTGATTTCCTTTTGAAAATTGTATCATAAAAACCATTTACATTCATAATCAAATCACTATAATTATCGTTTTTCGATGGTTTATCCCTTCACTATAAAATCAGTTACTTTACTACTCATTTATTCAGCATTCTTTAAATAAGACAATAATTTTTCAGGCGGTAAGTTGTCTCCCATATTTTTTCCGATATACATAAACCGTATGATTCCGTTCTTGTCAATTACAAAATCACCGGGCAATTGCAACATGTTACCTTCACTTTTTTCCGACTTGTAGCCTTTAGTTTAGTACTGATATGCCTTAAGAATTGACTGAGGAACCATGAGCAGATTTCCTCTTCCCACACCATACTTTTTATAAATTAACTCTCCAGGGTCAGGAATCAAACGGAAAGGGAAAACACTAGAATCACCACTTTCCAGAATTGTTGATAGAGGACTTTGAATGAATGCAACAACTTCAGTGTTGCATGCGGTAAACTCATGATGAGTATTCTTTAACTCCTGGAGTGCAATTTGACACAAGGGACACCCTAGATATCGTAGAAATACAAGTACTACGCTTTTTTCTCCTTTAAATCTGCTCAGTCTAAACTCAGATCCATTAACATCCTTTATGGTGAAATCCGGAGCATTATCACCCGTATGTAGTTTTATTTTATTCAACATGTTATTTGTCCTCCAATAATAATTATATACTCGGTTTATTCATAAATCAGTTTTATTATAAAGATCCTTAACTTTAATATTGGGATTACGATATCGCTTCCATCTGATTGTTTTCTTCCCATACTGTATAGCCTCACCCGGACACCATTGAAAGCATTTCAGACACTGCTCGCAGTGATGAAGCCAAACAGGATGTTGGTCGTCAATTTTAATATTACTAACCGGGCATATTTTGAAGCATAATCCGCAATTTGTACATCGATCGGTTACCAAAAACTTCTTATCATACTCTGCAATATTATCATATAACCAGCTATTTGTAACTTTAGTCAGACATGCGGCTTTTCTTTTTACCGGACGCTTAACTCTATTGGCAATTTCTTTTGCAGCCTTTTCTACCTTTATTATTGCAGAACTTATCACTTGTTCTATCGTTTTATCACTGGGTGCTGATGCGTTACTTTTAGGCATTTCCACTTCATTGGCATATGCCAGTTGCAGGTTTTTTTGAGCAAGAATGTCTTCCAGCATACCCAGTGTGTCTGCTCCGTACCCGCCATAACTAATAAAAGCAAAACAATAAGTGTGAGGCAGTATTTTTAAGTTTTCAATAAAAAATTTAACTAATCTGGGCATTCCAAAATTAAAAACCGGAAAAGTGAAGCCAATATATCTTCCTGGTCCTCCGACCGGTTCATCTACTATTTCTGATGTCATAGGTTTAAGTAAACAATCCTCAAGCTCACTTGCAATTATCCGGGCAATTTGTAATGAATTGCCTGTTGATGAAAAATAAAATATAACTGTATGCATATGGTCTACAATTAAACCGGACATCCGGTCTTTTGTTTCAAAAAAAATTATACTTTTATCTGTTCATAAAGTCTGTCCCAAAGTCTCATAAATGGCTTCACCATTTCTTCAATTTTTTTCCCAGACATCACCATGTGCATTGCCACACCGTCGCTGGAAAAGATAAATAACTGGGCGATTTCTGTATCAAGCATAGCCGATCTGATTTCACCCTTCATTCGTGCCTCATTAATCACTTCTGTCCAAATCTTCAGTTCATTTTTCTGCTCTTCAACCAATCTTGCCCTGTATTCAGGAAATAGTTTCAAGGCATCAAATGCAAGAGAAAAATAATTCATATTGAACTCCCCTTCCTCTTCATCATCGATGAACATTTTAAGATATTCTTTACTGTAACTTTTTATCTCATTGGCATAATCGTGGTAAAATTTATAAAATGACTCTCTGGAATATTTTTCATACCTGTGAACCATTATAGTTGTAAAGAAGAATTCAAGTACAGCAAGAAAAAGATACTCCTTACTTTCGAAATAGTGATAAAAAGCTCCTTTCGAAAGACCGGTACTCTTTACCAGTTCCTTCATTGTAACTTCTTTGAAGCTTTTCTGAAGGAAGAGCTTACATGCAACTTTGATAATATGTTCTTTCGAATCATTCATAAACCGAACGTTTGGTATGCAAAGATATATTTAATATTGCAAATACAAGAAAAAAGATAATTATTCTTCACGCGTGTGCATTTACGTACCCTTTCAAGTGTATTATTAACTATACCTTTTTAAGAACAAAATCTCAAGTCTTACTGTTAATACATTTAAATCTAATAATTATGACAACACAAGAGGTTGCTAACAGGTTAATTCAACTATGCCGGAATGGCGAATTTATCAAAGCAGAACAGGAATTTTATGGGCCAAACATTGTGCATGTTGAAGCAAATGGCGAGGAATATAAAGGGTTTGAGGTTGTATTGTTAAAGGAGAAAGAATTTCTGGAAAAACTTGAAAAAAAGCCTGTTGTTAAAGTTTCGGAACCAATTGTTGCTAATGATGCTTTTACCATAGGTATGCACATGGAATTCACTCATAAGGAATTAGGATCAAAAATAATCGATGAGATTATTGTTTACAAAGTTAATAAAGGGAAAATTATATATCTGAAGTGCTATTTTTAAAATATGAATCTTGTTCAAGGGAAACTAAAGTCTGATTTTACCTTTTAATGAAATATTATTTACGAAGCTATGGATAGTATGAGTTTGTATAAACCTATTCTGACAATCCAACAAGTTTTGCGCTATCTTTCCAAAGCTTCTCCATTACCTGATCATTCAGCGCTAATTCCGATGGTGATGGCCAGGTAATTTTACCTTTACGAAGAGCTGCATAAAATCGATCTTCCGGAAGTTGGATTATACCCTGTGCTATATCAGCTAAAGTTTCTCCTGAAGCCTTACAACTATTCATGTGAGGTATAAATACACGAAACAGATTCAGACTTAAAACCTTCCAGACAAAATGAATTACGAAATTATGATATCTGACCAAATCAGTTCCTGGTGTCAGTCCAGGATCATAAGCTACAATTTTAATTTTATTGGCTTTAACAATAGTATCTGTAATAAGAAATCTGGCAGTAAGTATATTACATAGCTTTGATGATGAGTAAGCTCTGCCTGCATTTATTTTTGGATCGATATCAAGTGCATTGTCATTTTCCGGATGTGCCAAAAGGAGGGCGTCAGCATGTTTTGGAGGTGGAATTATTGATCTTTCTGCAGGATCGTGAGTGCCACTCATTGTGATAACAATAATAGAACCCTCAGCCATATATGGCAATAGTAATCTGATTAATAAATAATTTGCAATGTGATTAATAGCAAAGACAGTTTCAAAGCCATCTGAAGTATGGATATTAATGTCGGAGGTATTAGTTCCAGCGTTAAGAATTAAGACATCAATCTTTACATTATCTACCCTCTTCATGACTTCTTTAGCAAAGAAATGAATATTGTCTAACTTTTTTATTGTCTGTGTTACTCCCAATTATCGTGTCAGAAACAATAATCAAATAAACTGTAGTGGCTACATGTATTATTCCAAATTTCCAATTATTCTTTCCAGATCCATGACTTTAGCAAATCCTTTCCTCAGAACTTTTAATTCGGCCTCCTGCATATCAGGATCATCAGTCGATGTCACATCACTTCCAAAAATTACTTTAAATCCCCTTTCATAACCCTGACGCGCAGTGGTTCCACAACAATAATTCGTCAGAGTACCGCATATAATTATAGTGTCTTTTCCCATATTTTTAAGGATGGTCTCCAATGGTGTATCAAAAAAGGCTCCATATGATGGTTTGTAAATAACCAGTTCATTCATTTCCGGAGCTAATTCATGCCATATTTTTCCTTCTTTAAACCATGTTGGGTCACTACCTAAATGAGAATATCTGTTAGGCATTAATCCGCCTGTCTTAGGTCTATCCAAAAAACCATTAGTACCTTTAAAAGCAGTGTAAATCACCGGAATGTCAATGCTTCTGCAATAATCAATCAATCTCTTGATTTTAGATACTTGCCTGGTGGCTTCAGGAATCCAGGAGGATGTCCACTCCGGTCTCACAAATTCATCCTGCATATCAATAACAAGCAATGAACATAAACTAGCTTTAATATCAAATTTTACATCTCCATTTTTATATGCATCAATTGCCTCAGCTATGACTAGTTCTTCAGAGTACTTCATTTTACCATCTTTTATTCATTAATTTTTTATGACCATTACAGATCAGTTACCAACAAGATAATTGATACAGTTGTAAGTCTGCTATATCTATTAACTTATTTAGATATATAGCAAATTTACAATGAAATTAATAACTTTACTTTATTGAATTGTTAAAGAATACTTCATTTGTTTATTACATGAAAAAAATAATTCTCCTTTCTTTACTGTTATTTTCTGTAATTTCAGCATCTTCATTATCAGCCCAAAACACTACATTTAAAAATAGTTTACAAGGGGCATGGCTTGGAAAAATTTCAACTAACGGGATTGATTTAAGGTTAATATTCAATTTGAAAGTAAATGATAAGGATAGTCTTATTGCCACTCTGGACAGTCCTGATCAGGGAGCAAAAAATATACCTCTGGGCCAAGTCATTTCAGACGATAAGAGATTGACCATTAAAGCTCCTGCCCTTCTTGGAGAGTATAACGGGACGGTTACCAGTGATACGACTATTGATGGAACCTGGACGCAACGTGGTCAAAGCTATATTGTGAATCTTAAAAAGCTCAGAACGGCCTTTAGTGTTAACAGACCACAGGAACCAAAGCCTCCATTTCCCTACACATCTGAAGAAGTGACCTTTGCAAACAATAAATTTAATATTAAGCTTGCAGGAACATTAACAATGCCGCCCGGACCAGGTCCCTTCAAGGCTGTGATTATGATTACAGGATCGGGCCCTCAAAACAGGAATGAAGAACTCATGGGTCATAAACCCTTCCTTGTAATAGCTGATTATCTAAGCCGTAATAGCATTGCAGTTCTTCGTTTTGATGACCGGGGTGTAGGCAAATCACAGGGAAGCTATGCAGAAGCAACTACTGCCGATCTTGCAACTGACGCTGAAGCCGCTTTTGAATTTTTAAAGTATGATCCTAAAATTAATCAAAGAGAAATAGGATTTGTCGGTCATAGTGAAGGCGGATTAATAGCGCCAATAGTTGCTGCAATGCGCTCAGATGTCGGATTTATTGTTTCACTCGCAGGCCCGGGGGTAACCGGGCAACAGATTATTATCCGGCAGTTGCAGGATATTGGCAGGCTTTCAGGAGAGAAAGAGAATGACATTAAAGAATCTGCTGAAACAAATAAAAAGCTATTTGCAATTCTCAGAAAAGAAAAAGACAATAAAAAAGCTGAAATAAAAATGCTAGCCCGTTACAGGGAGATTTTGGAAAAGAAAAAAACTTCCAAAGAAGATACGGAAAAAGCTGTAGACCGGCTTAAGATGACATTTGGAGCCAATGAATATACATGGTTAAGATATTTTATTATGACTGACCCTTCAATTTACTGGAAAAAAGTAAAATGCCCTGTCCTTGCACTTGATGGAGAAAAAGACCTTCAGGTAGCAGCAAATGAAAATCTTCCTGCAATTGAAAAAGCGTTGAAATCATCGGGAAACAATTCGTCAAAGACAGTAAAGATGCCTGGGCTGAATCATCTCTTCCAACAGTGTAAAACAGGTCTGCCTGGCGAGTATGGAACTATTGAAGAGACATTTTCACCCGGTGCTCTAAAAATTATTGCAGACTGGATTTTGGCTTTGTAGCAATCTGATTTATTATAATTTTGGATAAAAATTGAAGTTATTGCATTT
>Ga0182021_10011440_pt1 | contig 10529 bp, 8 predicted proteins | sample 612E3MmetaG_FD_120493 | JGI IMG/M metagenome (GOLD analysis project Ga0182021, IMG submission 120493) | Permafrost microbial communities from Stordalen Mire, Sweden - 612E3M metaG (Illumina Assembly) | ecosystem: Environmental > Terrestrial > Soil > Wetlands > Permafrost | place: Sweden... | reverse complement strand
TAAGATTATGAACTCCACAACTTTTACTGCTTGATTCTTTAAAATCAAAATTATATTAATATGAAACAAAAGCTATATATTCTCGGAGTTATTTCGGCCATGATCATTTCCACCGGATTAATACTTAAAGTGGAGCATTGGCCAATGGGACAAATTTTGATCACTGCCGGAACTTTGATATTCGTACTGATATTCCTTCCTGCTGCGTTGATAAATAGTTATAAAGCTGAAGGCAATAATCAGAACAGGCTGCTTTATATTGTAACATATATTACCTGTTTTGTCGTTTTCACCGGGATCCTTTTTAAAATACAGCATTGGCCCTTTGCGGGCATCGCATTGAGTATTGCACTTCTATTTCCATATATTGTATTTCTTCCTGTTTTTTTGGCTGTTACAGCGAAAAACAAGAATTCCAATATCTACAATACAGTATTTGTTCTCATGCTCCTGGCCCTCAATTCCGTTTTTTCATGTATGCTTGCATTGAATGTTTCAAAAGAGGTTATTAATGACAGCTATAATTTATCACAAGACTACAGGAGGCAAGAAGCAGCACTGATACAATTTCCGGTAAGGTATCAGCAATCGACGGTCAATCTGAAAATTGATGAAGTATTGAAAATCGTGAATGAATATCAGGATAAGATTTTAAAACAGGAAGGTCTCTCCAGAGAACAATGGAATAGTAATCCGGGAAACTTGTGGCGCCCTGAAGCAAGGGGAGTGGCTGCAGAGGCAATTTTGAATCCTGATGGACCTTTTCCCGGAAATGAGCTGCAGACCGCTCTTAAGAATCTTATACTTGAATTTGGAAAAAGCGCTGGCTATGAAAGTCTTGCCAAGGATGCTCCTTTAATTTTTGATTACAGGGAAGACGGGTATGGAGGAGAACCAGGATCACAGATGAATTTCTCCCTGAATCCCCTTTCATGGGCCCTCATTTACCTCGATGGCCTTGAAGCAAATCTTTATATGATAAGAGCGTCAGGACCTGCAATCAATTAATACTGCTTTATTGACTTTAAGAAATAGGGATATGCCAAGTGCGTGTCCCTATTTTCATTTTGATGCATATCGGAAATCGCACCATCTATCGGTAAAATAAAGCCATTCTTCTATTAAGTTTTCAGAGGTATGAGTCCTCCATTACATTTATCTCATTATTGAACAGGATTTATGAGAAAATTGATTTTAATATTATTCATTAGTATATCAGCAGGGACATGCCATGGCATGTCCCTGACGTTTGCCGGGCAAGATAGTACATGGACCCTTGATAAGTGCATAAATTATGCCTTGAACCGCAACATCCAGGTAAGAAAAAGTGAACTCTCAAACCAGCAGTATATGGTCTACGCGGAACAGGCTAAAGCGCAGCAATTCCCTTCGGTAAACGCTTCAATAGGTCAGAATTTTAACTGGATTAAAGGAACTGCAACAGGAACATCCGGATTTACCGGTACCAATGGCACAAATTACTCCGTTAATTCAGGTATCACAATTTTCAATGCATCGAGGCTTACAGATCTCATTAAACAGGCAAACCTCAGCATCGAGAGTGGCAAATACTCTCTTGAAACTACAAAAGAATCAATCAGTCTGAGTATTCTTGACGCATATCTTCAGATACTGTATGCTGAGGAGCAGGTCCATAATAGTGAAAAGCAGATTGAGTCTACTGCCAGTCAGCTCAATCTGGCTGAAGAAAGGCTGACACTTCAGGTAATTTCACAATCGGATTATGCACAGGTTAAATCACAACTGGCAAGTGAAAAGCTTACTCTCGCTACTTCCCAAAGTCAGTTGCTGGTTGCAAAAGTAACACTCGAACAGTTGATGGAACTTCCTGTATCGGATAGTTTTAATATTGCACATCCCGACATAGCTGTATCATTAAATCAGAATAGGGTACCTGATGTTAAATCGGTTTATGATCTGGCTCTTTCCATAAAACCTCAAATAAAATATGCTGCTGTAAATAAAGAGATTGCATCCTACGACGAGAAAGTGGCAAAAACAGCACTTTTCCCCACATTATCAGCTAATGCCGGAATCAGTTCAGGATATTCAAGCCTGAACACCGGGTCCTATTTCGGACAGGTAAATAATGCAATATATCCATCTGTAGGATTATTGCTTTCAATTCCTGTTTATCAGAAGAGACAGGTAAAAACCAATATTGCAGTCGCAAAAATTGGTTATCAAAATGCCGAATTGAGTGAAATTGATACTAAAAATACCCTGAGAAAAAGCGTAGAACAGGCATGTACAGATGTGATCTCTGCCCAGATCAAGTATGAAGCAAGCAAGGAAAATTACAGCGCAACCCGGGAGGCTTCACTGCTTTCAGATGAAAAATTCAAGCAAGGTGTTATTAATTCTGTCGATTACCTGGTTTCAAAAACAAACCTTATTGTTGCTGAAAGCGAGCTGCTGCAATCAAAATATAACTTGATAGTAAGTTATAAAATCATGGATTACTATTTGGGAATACCACTATCTCTATAAAAGATAAAAGACAAAAGTAAAAAGATAAAAATTTAAATGCTTAGGGCTTAGAGCAAAGGGAAGATAAAAAAAAGACAAAAGTTAAACTGTAAGATCATGAAAAAGAAAACATTAATAGTTATTGCAATAGTATCAGTCATGGCGGTTGCTGCCATTCTGGCACTAAAACCCTTTAGCAAAAAGGAAACTGTGATCGCCTTCAATACTATCAAAGTTGAAAAGGGAAACATAAGTAATACAGTTACTGCAACAGGGACAATTCAGGCTTTAAAAACGGTCAATGTAGGGACACAGGTTTCCGGGATAATTTTGCATATCTACGTTGATTTTAACGATAAGGTAAAGCAGGGACAACTTTTGGCAAAGCTCGATGAGACGCCTTTGAGAACACAACTTGAACAAAGCCAGTCTGCAGTGGATCAGGCTTCGTCACAACTGCATTTTCAGGAAGCAACATACAACCGCCTGAAAATACTTTACGACAAGAAGCTTATTGCTCAAACTGATTATGATCAGGCCTTGTATAACTTTGAGAATTCAAAAGCAGCGCTTGCCAATGCCAAATCTGCCCTCGACAGGGCAAATGTAAACCTGAAATATGCTACAATAACTTCTCCAATCGATGGCGTTGTTCTTAACAGGGCTATTGAGGAAGGACAGACTGTCGCTGCCAGTTTTAGCACACCGACATTATTTACCATTGTGAATGACCTGACACAAATGGAGGTCCAGACCAGCGTTGATGAGGCTGATATCGGAAAGATAATAAATGGCCAGCGTGTTGAATTCACTGTGGATGCATATTCCGATCTGAAGTTTGAAGGCACGGTTTCGCAGGTAAGGTTACAGCCCGTGACTACCAACAATGTTGTTACATATGTCGTTATCCTTAATGCTCCGAATCCTGATAAAAAGCTCATGCCGGGGATGACTGCCAGTGCAATTATTTATGTTGAAGAGAAGACAAATACCCTTCTGGTTTCCGGAAAAGCAATCCGGTTTACACCCGATAAGGTTTACTTAACAAAGATGTTTGAAAAAATGAAAGCTGATGGCACAATGCCGAAAATGTCTTCAGGTCCGCAGGCAAATACAGAAGGCATGCCACAAAATATGTCTTCGGGGCAGGGTATGCCCCCTGTGGGAATGATCCCTGGCGGAATGAATGCAGATCCTAAAATTAAAACAGTCTGGCTGAAAGATGAAAAGATGGGTCTTCGTCCGGCTGTAATCAAAATAGGTATCGATAATGGATCAATCGTGGAAATCTTATCAGGGTTGAAAGAGGGAGATGAGTTAGTAGTTTCAGTTGGAGATAAAGACACCAAAGCGGTGGTAAAAAAGAGCAATGACGGCCCTCCCGGGCCATTCCCATTCTAGAAGATTGGCGGGCATCAATTTATAACAATCAGTATAATGAATAATACAATAATAGAAATAAACGGTCTGAGGAAAGATTATCATGTAGGTGAGGTCACTGTTCATGCCCTGCGTGGAGTGGATCTCAAAATAAGTGAAGGAGAATTTGTTGCTATCATGGGTGCGAGCGGGTCAGGCAAGTCCACTATGCTTAATATACTGGGATGCCTGGATAAACCCACCTCGGGAGATTATCTCCTCGATGGAATCAATGTCAATACCATGAACAGAGATGCCGTTGCAAAACTCCGGAACCAGAAACTTGGGTTTGTGTTTCAGGCTTACAATCTTTTAGCCAGAACAACAGCACTGGAGAATGTAGAACTGCCACTTTTTTATAACCCGCGGATCAGGTCGAAAGATCGTAAAGAAGCTGCTGTTGAAGCACTTGAAGCCGTTGGGCTCTCGGATAGAATGCACCATATGCCGAATCAGTTATCGGGTGGACAGCAGCAAAGAGTTGCAATAGCAAGATCTCTGGTAAACAACCCGGTTCTTATTCTTGCTGATGAACCAACCGGAAACCTTGATACCAGGACCTCTTTTGAAATTATGGAGTTATTTCAGGATCTGAATGAAAAGGGCAGAACCATTGTTTTTGTGACTCATGAACTTGATATTGCAAAGTTTGCGACAAGGAATGTAATGTTTAAAGACGGAAAGATTTATCGGGAAAGCAGTGTAAGTGAAAGGCTAAATGCCAGGGAGATCCTCATGACATTACCTGTGGAGGCTATTGAGGAATTTGATTAATGTATTTAAATTCAGTGTAATGAACTATTCAAATTTATTCAGGATCGCCATAAGAGCGCTGGTAAGAAATAAGCTGCGGGCTTTTTTGACCATGCTCGGCATAATCATAGGAGTTGCCTCAGTGATTGCCATGCTCGCTATTGGGGAGGGCTCAAAGCAAAAAATCAGAGGACAAATATCCTCAATGGGAACGAATATGGTTATGGTAATGCCAAATTTTCAGCGCCGCGGTGGTGTAAGTTTGGGATCATCAAGCTCAATGGCTCTTAAGTACACTGATGTTGTTGCACTTCGTACCGAGGCAACGGATATAAGTGCTGTCTCTCCGGAAGTGCGGGCAAGCGGGCAGGTTATTTATAGTAATCAGAACACCCAGACAACTATATATGGTGTAAGCGAAGAGTATCTCTCAATAAAAAAACTGGAAGTAATCAGCGGAAGGTTCTTCAACGCCAACGAACTGAAAAATATGTCGAAAGTATGTGTTCTCGGACAAACAGTAGTGGAGAATCTCTTTGGTGCAAATGCTGATCCGGTTGGTCTTTCCATTCGTATTAAAAACCTTCCGTTTCTTATAATCGGGACGCTTAAGGACAAAGGCGAAAGCGGTATGGGACAGGATGAGGACGATCTTATTCTGGCACCTTATACAACGGTTCAGCGCAGGCTGGCTGCAATCGATTATATTAATGGTATCTATGCATCAGCTTTAAGTGAAGAAAAAAGCCCTGCTGCCATTGCAGAAGTAACGGAGATTCTTCGCAGGACTCACAAACTTAAAGAATCAGGAGAGAATGATTTCAGGGTAATGTCACAGTCAGAACTGCTAAAAACTGTTTCATCAATAACCGATATAATGACATATTTACTTGGTGCAATTGCCGGAATATCCCTGCTGGTCGGAGGAATTGGTATTATGAATATTATGTTTGTCTCAGTTACAGAGCGTACCCGTGAAATAGGTCTTCGCATGTCGATTGGCGGACGAGGGAAAGATATTCTGAAACAATTTCTTGCTGAGTCAATTATACTAAGCATTCTGGGCGGTATGATAGGAGTGATTTTCGGATATTTGCTGGCCAGACTGGCCGGATCGCTGATGTCGACCGTTGCGATTGTAAAAACCCAGTCAGTCGTCCTGGCTTTTATTGTTTGTTTCATCATTGGTGTCTTCTTCGGATGGTATCCTGCCCGCAAGGCGGCTAATCTCAATCCGATAGATGCCCTCAGATATGAATAGATGATTCAATTGATTATGAACCCCCTTCCCGGCCTTACCCCAGGGGGAAGGAGTAAAACCATCCTTTCCCCCCTGGGGGAAATAAGAAAGGGGGTAAATGATGGGGGAAAGTAGTATTTGTAATATTCGGAGTGTAAAAAAAATGAAGAAAATCCTTTGTATGCTTATTTGTCGACAAACCTATTATTATTTGTTATACTTTTAAATCCATGAAAAACTTTTTCACGGGAAATACAATCAAGATTTTACTCCACCTTCTGGCATGGACCATAATTCTTGGTATTCCTCTCTATTTTTTCAAGAGATGGGATGTTGGGCAGGATTTTATATTGGTTTACTATATCGGAAACATTATAAATGGTATAATATTTTATGCAAATTATCTGATACTGGTTCCCAAATATTTTTTCGTAAGCCGGAAGTACAAATATTATTTATCGGTTGTTTTTTTATTAACCTTCCTTTATTTTGTCTCTGACACATCAAATGAACTTGTTTTCAGATATGTCCCCGGACGCAGTAATACTGAAGAAATCAATAAACAGGATAACGAGAGGAAAGAGATAGCTGCTCCGAAACCGGACGAGCAGCATGGACGCCCTCCTTTCCGTGAGATGCATCTTTTTAATTATATGTTTACCTCTATATTCCTTGTTTTTTTCTCAGTCGGGATGAGAGTCCTCGAACGTCATTCACAAACAGAGAAACTTCAAAAGGAGCTTGAAAAGGAAAAACTTAATTCAGAACTGGCATTCCTGAAGAACCAGATAAGTCCTCATTTCTTTTTCAACACTCTTAATAATATTTATTCCCTAATAAGCATCAACGCTGAAGATTCTCAGAAGGCGGTTTTAAGGCTTTCAAAATTAATGAGATATTTATTGTATGATTCTGAGCATGGGAATACAAAGCTGAGTAATGAGATTGATTTCATGAATAACTATATAGATCTTATGAAACTCCGCATAAGCGATAAAATTAGTCTGAATGTGTCATTCCCCGAAACATATGAAGATTTTAATATCCCGCCGCTCATCTTTATTCCATTTATAGAAAATGCCTTTAAGCATGGTATCAGTTACCGGGAAAAATCGTTTATTGATATTAGTATGACTGCAGAAAAAGAATCATTGAGATTCAGTTGTATCAACAGTTTGGTAAAATCGAGGGAGGAGACTGAACCTGGCCATGCGGGCATAGGCCTGGAAAATGTAACAAAAAGACTGAATCTCTTATTCCCCGGGAAACATGATTTGAAAATAAATAAATCGGAAACCCTGTTTGAAGTCCTTCTTCAGATTAATTTTGCATAATGATTACAACAATTGCAATTGATGATGAACCCCTGGCACTGCAGCTTGTTACAGGTTATATTGAAAAGACGCCCGGACTAAAGCTCATCGGGAAATTTGATAATCCACTTGATGCGGCTGAATTTCTGGCAGAATCAAGAGTGGATCTTATATTTGTTGATATCCAGATGCCGGATCTCTCAGGAATTGAATTTACAAGGCTAATGGAAAAAGGGCCTAAAGTAATTTTTACCACTGCTTTTGAAAAATATGCACTCGAAGGTTATAAACTTGAGATAATCGACTATCTGTTAAAACCATTCAGCTATGAAGAGTTTTTATCAGCTGTGCATAAGGTCCAGAACTTACTTCGCCTCGAACAAAAAATGCCGGCAAGAGTCGACGTCAATAACGGATTCCTTTTCCTTAAATCAGACTACAAGATCAAAAGAATAAATTTTAACGATATTCTTTATATTGAAGGACTAAAGGATTATGTAAAAGTCTTTATACATAATTCACTTAAACCCATTCTTTCTCTTACATCGCTGAAACTTCTTGAATCAAAGCTTCCCGAAAATAAATTTATGAGGGTACACAGGTCATTTATTGTGAATCTTGATAAAATTGATACCATTGAGCGAAGCAGGATAGTATTCGGTAAAGAGTATATTCCTGTGAGTGATCAGTACAAGGAGAAATTTCAGGAATTCCTCGATAAGAACTTCCTTTAAATAAATAATCACCTTAAACCTTGATAGCTTCTCAGGGGTAATATTATTATTTCTTTACAGTAAGATACAGTGTATCAGAATTCAGAGCAGTAAAAATCCCGTAACCATTAGTTATGCTTGTCGACGGATTTGTAAGGTTTTGAGAGCTGGACTGTTTATCCGAATAAAGTGAAGCATAATCCGGAAGCACATGATATAGTATCAACCGATGTTTTCCGTAATACTGAAATTCCATCGATTGGATTTCTGTTCCTGAAGAGGTGGTTGGTTGTTTCCTGAACATATTTCCAGGAGGAGTACGGTCACCAAAATCACGTATCGCGGTAAGTGTTTTTTCCATGTTTTCAATAACAACTATATAATAAGAACCATCAGGATTGTTCCATGTGAGCGATATAGGATCAGGCATTGTTGGCATAGACGTAGGAAATCCGGATGAGGAATTCATCTGGGCTATTGTTATTGAAGTTGCCGATTGAGTAAAATCCCTTGGTTTATAAGGGACTTCGGTATAAGCTTTAACTGTTTTTGAGTTGAAGATAAAAGAGATATCATACCTTTCCCCCTCGGCCACAGTCAGTGAACTGTCAACATACAGACCTTCACCCAGAGGGGTAAGAATTCTTGAAATATTGTTGTTGTTAATCTTTATTGAAAGCGCATTGATATCATCAGATGAATAATTTACAGTCGAAGAAAAAGGCGTTTGCCTTGATAACTTTACCAGAGGATGGTCACCTGGTTTAAGGTATGATTCGACTATCGGGGAATCTGTAAATTCTGAATTATCTGTTTTAGTACAGGCAGTAATTGCAGAAAAAATCATTAAAATTTGTATTAATATTCTGAGTCTCATTTTATCTGAATTTAAATGAAATAGTAATGTTTGGTGTAATTCCCAGATAGTTAATATTTGTTTCAATTACCTTTCCACTTTCTATAGCATATTGTTTGTACCAGATGTTTTTCCGGTTATAAACATTAAAAAGCGAGAATCCTATATATCCTATTTCTTGCCGGTTCTTTTCGTCATAGCTACCTAAATAGAGTTTATAATTTACTGAAATATCAAAACGGTGATAATCTGGCAAACGCAGACTGTTTTTTGATGTGACAGTAAAATAATCCTTTGATGAACCATCAAGAAGAGTTATACTGTAAGCTCCTGAAGGCGCAGTATAAGGACGGCCGGTAGAAAATATCCAGTTAGCCGAAAAATCCCATCGACGGTAATTATATAGTCCGACTATTTTGAATTCATGTGTAACATCCTGATCAGCAGGAAAATAAGTATCTGAATACACATCAAAATGGTTTTTGGCTTGACCAAGCGTATAACTGATCCATCCATTAAAATTACCTGAATTCTTTTGTAGCAGTAACTCTATTCCTTTAGAGAACCCATATCCATTAAAGAAGTTTTCATCATAATTTATGCCCATTGGACTGGCATTGATCCTTAAAGAATACTCCGTAAGATTGTGGATCTTCTTATAATAGGCTTCTGCGCTGAATACATAATTTTTCGATTCATATGAAATACCGGCAATATAATGAACGGCTGAACTAATAGGTACAGAATTGCCATCTGCTAATATCCAGAAATCTTTGCTTCCTGAGAGAATGTCTTCACGGGTTACCCGATTAGCAAATTGATAATAATTGCCATAAGAGGCTTTTAAAGTAAGGTTGTCGGTAAGGTTATATGAGACAGATGCCCTTGGTTCATAATATATTTTATTGGATTTCTCGAAATAACTCGATCGGATGCCTGGAAGAACCTGCATTTTATTATTAAAAAACTTCATTTTATCCTGAATATAAACTCCCCCTAGAAATGCTAGCCCACTTCTATTCAGAATGGTAGAGGTATCACTCTGCGCATAATTATATTTAATATCATATTGTGTCGCAAATCCTCCGAATTGAATCTGATTAAAATCGGTAATATCCCATTGATAGTCTGACTTTAAACTGTAATCCTTTAAATCGTTGTTCTCGAGTATTCCGTTCCTGCTTGTCCTTGATTCATTACTTGAATTAAAGATTGTTCCATTTTGTGTACGATCTCTGTGACTGTAATAATTTGAATAACTCAGGATTGTGTTTCCGTACAATTTTGAATTCCATTTGCGTGACCATTTCAAGCTACTTCCGATATTTCCATATCTGGTAAGATCTGTTGAGCTCATATTGAGATTAGAACCTGATTGGCCAAATGAAGGAATTTCAGATGAAAAACTATTGTCAAGCTTATCAGTCCCATTGAAAATACTAAGCGATAATATATCCTTATCGTCCGGACGGTAAGTAAATTTCCCGTTAAGGTCATAAAAATATGAAGTAACCTTAGTGTTCTGAGAGAACATACCACCAGGGCGCTGCATAACCGGAGTTGAAGTTGACGTTTCTGTTTTCTTATTGAACTTATCGAAAATTTCATTGTAAAGTGGACCTTTATAGGATCTCCTGAATGCTATGAAAGAGGAAAATTTTTTTCCAATTGGAACCTCGGTGTATAGATTCATACTCAAAAGACTCAGGTCACCACCCACATTGAAATTCTTCCGGTTACCTTCT
>Ga0182021_10011439_pt1 | contig 10530 bp, 10 predicted proteins | sample 612E3MmetaG_FD_120493 | JGI IMG/M metagenome (GOLD analysis project Ga0182021, IMG submission 120493) | Permafrost microbial communities from Stordalen Mire, Sweden - 612E3M metaG (Illumina Assembly) | ecosystem: Environmental > Terrestrial > Soil > Wetlands > Permafrost | place: Sweden... | reverse complement strand
GGGGCTCGTGCGCAACCAGGTGGACGAAGAACGCGGCCTCATCGTGTTCCTCGGCACCGAGTTCCATCCGCCGGCGGCGCCGCCGCAGCCCGTAGAAGTCATCCCCGCCGAGGACGAGGAGGTCGACGAGCCGCAACCGCTCGTGCCCGGACAGCCTACTGCCACTGGCGAGATCCCGATTCCCGAGTTGCCTCCCAAGGTGCAGCGCCGTCCCCGCGCCCCGCGCAAAACCGCCGCTCCCGGCAGCGAAGGGCAGAAGAAGCGCACCTCGCGCCCGCGCAAGAAAAATACTTAGGACAGGCCTCCCGGCCTGTCCAAGGCAGGCCGGGAGCGCAACTCAAACTTCTGTCAACGCCCCCAACGGCGGCCGCGGCGGCCATGCGTGGCCGTGTGGTAGCCGACCAGAACCACGAGTCCAACCAGAAGTGCGGCGAAGATGTCTTTCATTGGGTCTCTGTCAGGTAGAACTCCATTTTACCGCCACTGATTGTTACGATTCCGTTAAGAACCCGGTAGCACTTCCCTACGTTTGCCTCGCAAGGGTGTGTTTAAGAACTCCACGAAAGGCGTCATGGCCCGAAAATGCTTGACAACCTCGGTGTACAGCGCGGGCGTCGTCGCCAGATCCGGCGGCAGTTCCACATATAAAAGGTACTGCTTGAGCCGCAAAAGGTCGGCTGCGGGGTGATCGTGCGGGTAGCCCTTGGGCACTCGCGTCAACTGCTCGCCCTGCACCTCGACGAAGAGCTGTTGGACCGCGCGCGCCCCGGCGATCTTGCGGAATTCCTCGTGCCGCTCCGCCAGATGCTGCCGGATGGCGAGCAGCGTTTCCGGCTCCGGCATGTAAATGCCTCCGCCGATTCCCACCTCCTTGTGCGAAATTGCGAAGTAGTATCCCGCTCCGGACTTGTCCCCACGCCGCGAGAACGAGGCCGCAATGTGGTCCTTGTACGGCGTCTTGTCCGGGCTGAAGCGCGTATCGCGATAGATGCGGTAGATCGCCTTGTCGGGATCCGTCGCGTAATCCGGCGCGAAGCTGCGCATCGCCGAATTCACCGCGCCCACCAGTTCCCGCATGGGCTGCTTCAGTTTCTCTTCGAAGATGGCCTTGCGCGGCTGGAACCATTCGCGGCGGTTGTTGCGCCGCAGGCTGGCAAGGAACGCCAGTCCCTCCGCCGGAAACCCTGCAAATGCGGATCGCACGAAGTATGCCTCCCCTATAATTAAGATAATGCCAACCACGGAAGAGACGCAGTTGCGCCTCGCCGAGATTCCTAATTTAACTGTTTCCGCCCACACTCCGCTCGCCGGCTACACCCGGTTCGGCATCGGTGGACCGGCCGATCTATTTGCCGAAACCCGCCACGAACAGGCGTTCATCGCGGCCGTAGCCGCCGCCAGGGCGGGCGGCACGCCCGTCTGTGTCATCGGCGGCGGCACCAACCTGATCGTCTCCGACCAGGGCTTTCGCGGCCTGGTGCTGCGCTTCTCCGGGGACACCCTGGCTTCCGACGGCACGCGCATGACCGCCGGGGCCGGGGCCGTGCTCCAGGATCTGGTCGATTTTGCCAACCATCGCGGCCTCCAGGGGCTGGAAACGCTCGCCGGCATCCCCGGCTGGGTGGGCGCCGCGGTCTATGGCAACGCCGGCGCATACGGGCATTCCATCTCCGAACGGGTGGCTTCCGTCCGCTTCTTCGATGGCGCCGCGGTGCGCGTTTTTGACAACCCGGGGTGCCAGTTCCGCTATCGCGAGAGCATCTTCAAGCGCCACAAAGAGTGGATCGTCTTCGAGGTGGGACTCACGCTCGATGCCGCCCCCGCCGTGGAACTGGAACAGATCTCGGCCGGCATCCTCCAGGTGCGCAACGAAAAGTTCCCTCCCCCCATGAAATGCGCCGGCAGCATTTTCAAGAATCTTCTGCTGCGCGAACTGCCCCTGGCGGTGGCCGCCGGAGTGCCGGACGCGGTCGTGCGGGAGGGCAAGATCCCCGCCGCCTGGTTCCTCGAACAAGTGGGCGCCAAGGGTATGCAACGCGGCGATATTCACGTTGCCGGGTATCACGCCAATCTGCTCTACAATGCGGGTCATGGCACGGCGCGCGATCTCCGCGATCTGATCGCCGAGCTGAAGCGCCGCGTGCGCGAGAGCTTTGGCATCGAAGTGGAAGAAGAGGTGCAATACGTGGGTTAGCGGCACAGCCCGCTCCGTCACACTGCTGGCGCTCCTGGGCTGCACGCTGGCCGCGGCCGGCCTCCATGACGCCGTCATGTCCGGCGATCTGGAGCGCGTCAGGCAGCAGATCTCCGCCGGCGCCGACGTCAACCTACGCGACCAGATGGGCGCCACCGCGTTGCACGATGCGGCCTGGAGCGGCAATCGCGAAATCGCCCTCTACCTTCTGGAGCATGGCGCCAACGTCCAGGTCCGGCATGCCGAGGGCGGGTCCCAGCCTCTCGCCTACGCCTGCATCAAGAACGATATTCCGATGGTGGACCTGTTGCTGTCCCGCGGCGCCGACGTACGCGCGGCCGACAATTCCGGCGCCACGCCGCTGCATCTCGCCGTGGACCGCGGCTACGAACAGCTCGCCCGTTTGCTGACGGCCAAAGGCGCCGGCGTCGACGTCCGCGACAAGACAGGCTCCGCGCCGCTCGATGAGGCCGCCCGCCGCGGTTTCCTGGCCATTGCCCAGATACTCATTCTGCACGGCGCGCCGGTGGACCAGCCCGACCCGGCCACCGGCGCAACCCCGCTCAACGAGGCCGCCGGCAAGGGCCATCGCGAACTGGTGGCGCTGTTGCTTGCCAAGGGCGCGGATCCCAAACGCCGCGACAAGTCCGGCGCCAGCCCCATCGAGTATGCCGCCCGCGGACGCCACGCCGAGGCGCTCGGGCTCCTGATCGCCGCCGCCGGGCCCGCCGCGGCGGAGATCGGCGCCCTGCTTACCGAGTCCGCTATAAAGGGTCAGACCGATATTGCCGATCTATTAATTGCAAAGGGCGCCAACGTGGACGCCCGCGACAAATCCGGCGCTACGCCGCTTCACCAGGCGGCGTTGAAGGGCAATCTTGCACTCGCCAGCTTGCTGTTACAACACGGAGCCGATGTCAATGCGCGCGATGGAGGCGGTGCGACACCGCTGCACAATGCCGCCCTGAGCGGCCGAAGCGAGCTGGCCGCGCTGCTCCTCGACAAGGGTGCGGACCGCGAGGCGCGCGACGCCGAATCCGGCGCCACTCCGCTCTCTCTAGCCGCCGCATGGGGCCGGACCGCGCTGGTGGAACTGCTGGTAGAGCGCGGCGCTGACGTCAACGCCGGCAACAGGGCCGGCGTCACGCCCATGGCCGCCGCCGCAAAGAACGGCTTCCCCGAAGCCGCCGCCATCCTGAAGCAGCACGGCGCCCGCTAGAGGCGTTCCATTGTGGGGCGGCTTGGTAAGCTGCGGCGGGTTGGCAACCCGCCCCACAGGCAAAGCACCATCTGCACGCGGTTGGGTCACTAGCTTAAGTTCCTTTCAAGTACCGTCATGAGCGACAATTCGCTTTTCACTACCGGCGCGCGCCGCCACTTGCGGCTGCTGCTGCGCTCCATCCGGCCCCTCGCCGATCGCCTCGACCGGCAGTTCCGTGCCGTACTGCGCCAGCGTCCTTACGACGCCGCGCAGATGCGCGCGCTCCTGGCGGTCGCGCCGCCCGCCGCCAGCCGCCTGCGCACGCTCGACCAATTCCTGGAGCAGGTGGAATACGATGGCCGCCGGCTGGCCCGGCTGAACCTTCCGCTCTCCGAGGTCGGCGAGATTCTCGGCGAATTCGGCGATCTGCTCGATACCGCCCTCGCCGGCGGTTTCGCGCCGGCGCGGGAGCAATTGCAGTTGGTCACCCGCCTGGTGTTGAATCGGGCGTATTACCAGGTGCGCGAAGCCGAGTCCCAGGCGTTCTTCGGGCTCTACCATGCGGAAGCCGAAGCCGTGGGCCTGGAGGATCTGCTGGCGCGCCTGGTCTCCGTCCTCACCCGCGCATTTCACGCCCGATCCGGGCGGCTTCAATTGCTGGCCGCGCCGCCCACCGGGAAACTCGCCCGCCCACTCTACATCCCCCACGGCGGAGGCGACGAGCGGCTCATTGCCTGCCCCACCATGCGCGGCTCGCATGCGTCCTATTGGTCGTTCCCCATCCAGCAGGTGGCCCTGTTGCAGTTGGGTTTCGCCGTGCCGTATCCCTGGCTGCCGCGCGAACTGGCCATGTTGCACGCCGCCGGCGCGCGCTGTTTTGAAGCCATGGAACGCCTCCGCATGCAGGGCGAAGTGCGCCGCCTGGAAGCCGAAGCGCACCGCGCCGAGGAAGCGGAGCGGCGGCGCATCGGCCGCGATCTGCACGATGAAGCGGCACAATCTCTGGTGCTGCTGCGGCTGCACCTGGAATTGATGGAAAAAGACGCCCCGCCGGAATTGCGCCAGCGACTGGCGCAGGCCAGGCTGATCGCCGAGCGCACGGTGGATGAGTTGCGGCGCACCATTGCCACGCTCAGCCCGGCGGTAGTCGAGCGGCTCGGCCTGGCGGCGGCGCTTCGTCAACTGGCCGCCCGGTTTCGCCATCGGCAGTCCGCCGGCGTGCGCCTGCGTATTTCACCCGGCGTCGCGGGACTTGCGCTGGAGGCAGAGGAGGTGATCTACCGGGTTGCCAAGGAAGCCTTACAGAATGTTTTCAAGCATTCCCAGGCAAACTCGGTAAAGCTTCTACTGGGTTCGGCCGATAAGAGTGTTAGGTTGAGCATCCAGGACAATGGCGTCGGGTTCAGTCCGGAAACGGCACGCGGTAAACCGCTGTCGTTCGGACTGGCCGGTATGCAGGAGCGCGCGGCGCTCCTTGGCGGAACGCTGGTTCTCAAAAGCGCACCGGGGAAAGGCGCCACTGTCATTCTGGAACTGCCGCGGGCTTCCGCAAAAGGTGTCAGGTAAATGTCAAAAATCAGAGTCCTTCTAACCGACGATCATACACTTTTCCGGGATGGTATCCGGACCCTGCTGGCCGCCGAATCCGATATGGAAGTGGTCGGCGAATCCGCCAACGCGCTGGATGCCGTCGTGATGGCCCGGCAGGTGCGGCCCGACGTCGTCCTCATGGACATCGGTATGGCCGGCATGAGCAGCTTCGAGGCGACCCGTCAGATTCGCAAGGAACGTCCCGATACCAAGGTGATCTTCCTCTCCATGTACGACGATGAGGACTATCTGGCCGAGTGCATGGACATCGGGGCCAGCGGCTACATCCTCAAGGACAGTCCGGTAGAACAACTCTTGACCGCCATACGCGAAGTCTCTCACGGCGGCAGTTGCCTGAGCCCGCGCCTGCTCACCCGCCTGGTCGACGATTTCCGCATGCAAGGCCGTGGACCCGCCCGCCAGCCCCGTTTCGGCACGCTCACCAAACGCGAGCGCGAGATTCTTAAAATGCTGGCCGAAGGCAAATCCGTCAAAGAGATCGCCGGCTCCTTCGAACTCAGCGTAAAGACCGTGGAGGCCCACAAATTCAACTTGATGCGCAAACTGGATATCCACAACAAGGCGCAACTCGTCCAGTACGCCATTCAGAAAAAGGTCATTCGCCTCCAGGAACCGGTCTTCGGATAGTTTCGTGTCCTCCCCAGCACATGTGTCTAGGTTGACACACCGTTCAGGATACATAAAGTATCTATTGTCAGTCACTTACAGCCTGGTAACCTTCCTGCATCTTATCTCCGCGTGGTCCGGAGAATCAAGATGCTTAAAACCCAAAACCAGATCGACGCCCAGATTCAAGCCCAGTTCAAGAAGATGGCCGCGCTCACCGGAGTCATGCTGATGGCGGTTGCTGAAGCCCTGGCCCAGGAGAACTCTTCCCGGCCCGCCCGCCGTATCGTGGTCAGCATTCCGGACCGCAAACTGGCAGTGCTCGAAGGCGACCGTATCGTGCGCATCTTTGAAACCGCGGTGGGTGCGCCGCACTCACCCAGTCCCGCCGGCGTCTACCAGATCGTCAACAGCATCGCCGACCCCACCTGGTACACCAAAGGCAAGATCGTGCCCCCCGGCAAATGCAATCCGCTCGGCACGCGGTGGCTGGGCTTGAGCCGCAAGGGCTACGGCATTCACGGCACCAACCGGCCGGATTCCATCGGCCACAACGCCTCGCACGGTTGCATCCGGATGCGCAACCGCGAAGTCGAAGAACTCTTCAAAATGATGGCCGTCGGCGAGAAGGTGGAGCTTTACGACGAACGCAATCCGGAACTCGCGCGCCTCTTCGGCGAGCCATCGCTCATAGCCGCGGCCGGCGAACCCGGCCAGTAAGGGGAAACCACCATGGAAAACCTGATCGCATGGATTCTGATGGCGGCCGTTTCGCTGCCCATTTCGTTCCTGGTCGCTCGCGGCTGCCTGCGCGGTGTGATCCGCCTGATGAGCGGGGGAATGCGGCACGATGTGCTATGATCGCTGGCGTGAAGGGCTCCGCGGTCCTCTCCGCGCTGCTGATCCTCGTGCCATGGGACGCCTGGGCCGCTGACGATATGGCCGGCGCCGTTGGCGAACTGGCGCGGAAAACCGTCGTGTTGGCAGGGCGCGGAGAGCCGGTATCGGTCAGTTGGCGCAACCTCTCCCCGCTCGCCTCCGGCGATTTCAACCAGGTGCGTAGCGCGTTCGATGCCGCTCTGCGCGAAGCCGGCGCGCGCGTCAGCGAGAAAGAAGACAAGCCGGGAGGCCCATCCCACCTGGTCGAGGTCCGGCTTACCGTCTCCGGCAATCCCTCGCAGTTCTTGCTCGTGGAAGAAGCCCGCAAGGGCGACGATCGTCAGGTCTGGATCGCCTCCTGGAAGCGCCCCACGCCCGCCGGCTCCATCCTCACCCTGGAAAAGAAGCTGGTATGGGAACAGGAGGAGCAGATTCTGGACGTAGCCGTGCCCGGCTCCGGCATCCTGGTGCTTTCGCCGTCCCGCATCAGCCTCCACCGGGACACGGCGACCCAATCCCTGCCGATCGCGCCACCGCGGCCCTGGCCGCGCGATCTGCGCGGGCATCTGCGGGTCAATGGGGGCGGCTTCAAGGCGTATCTGCCCGGCGTAGCCTGTAGCGGCGCGACCGAACCATCGCTCACCCTGGAGTGTCACCCCAGCGACGAGGCATGGCCCCTGGATGCGGGTTCGCACGGCGTGCTGCTGGCCAACTTCGCTCCCGGGCGCAATCACTTCGATGGAAGGGTCTCCACTGCCAACGGCATCCGCAAGACGCTCGCCCCTTTCTTCTCCGCCGCATCCACCGAAGAGAACGGGCGCCAGTATTGGCTGCTGGCCATGCTCGACGGCCGCACGCAGATTTTTGACGCCGCGTTCGATCCGGTGGGCAGCGTCGCGTCCTGGGGCAGCGACCTGGCCGCGACCGAGGCGCATTGCGGCGCAGGCTGGCAGACGCTCGCCACCAAGGCCGGCGAGGCGCGCGAGCCCGATGCGTTGCGCGCCTTTGGGCTGGCCAACCGGACGCCCGTCCCGCTTTCCGCGCCGCTCGATCTGCCGGGCCCAGTCACGGCGTTGTGGAGTATCGGCGGCAACTCAGCCGTTGCTGTGGTCGGCGATCTCGCTACCGGGCGCTACCAGGCATACGCGATTACGGTGAACTGCGGTGGATAAGGAGAAGATGCCGGACCCGGCGAAGCCGGGACCAGACAAGGATGCGATTTCAACGCAGAGACGCAGAGAACGCGGAGGAAAGCGCAGAGAAAACGAAGCAGGGGCGGCAGGATGGAGCAGGATTCAAGAGTTGGCCGAGTGGCTGGCGGAGCGAGGCACGAAGCCTGCCGCTTTCGCTGAGCTTGCTTTGGGTTTTCTCTGCGCTTCTCTCCGCGACCTCTGCGTCTCTGCGTTGAAGCCGTTTCTTCGTTTGGTTCCGGAATCGCCAGGTCTGGGAGCACTAGCTTTCACCCTCCTGCTCGCCGCCGCGCTGCTCCACCCAGCCGCCGCCCACTGTGCCACGCGCCCCCAGTACGGCGGCACCTTGCGCGTCGAATTGCGCCAGAACGCGGAGACCCCGGACCCGCCCCCGCTGCTCGGCGCCGGATTCACCATCGCGCGCTGGGAAGCTGGACGGCTCGCGGTGTATGAAGCCGACGAAAACGCTGCCGGCGGCCGCCCTTTCCTCGCCGGCGTCGAGATCCTTCTGGGACGCGCGTTGCGCGATCAGGCCAGCGATCTCGACCTCGGCAAGGCCGACGTGGTGGAACTCGGTCCCAGCGAACTACGCCGCCAGCCGGCCGGCCGCAGAATGTGGTCCTCCTCGCCCGTGCGCGTGCTGGCATTGGTGTTCACCCCGCGCTTCGAGGATGCGCGCGTGCGCGAAGCTCTGGCACTGGCGGTGGATCGCTCCGCCATCCACGCCGTGCTGCTGCAACGGCAGGGCGAAGTCTCTGGCGCCTTGCTTCCGCAGTGGGTCTCCGGCTACGCTTTCCTCTTTCCCACCACCGCCGACCTGGGACGCGCCCGCCAACTCGCCGCCGGCGCCCGGCCTATCACCCTGGGCGTCGGCGACCCCGCCGCGCGCCCCATCGCCGAACGCATCGCCCTCAATGCCCGCGACGCCGGGCTCGCCGTCTCCGTGACCCCTCAAACCGCCGGCGCCGATGTGGCGCTGGTAGAACTGCGCATCCCTTCCGCGGACCCGGCGAAGGCGCTCGCCGAAATCGCCGGAACACTCGGTCTGCCCACCCCGCCGCACGCCCCATCCGAGAACGCATCATCCGAACAAACCTATGCCGCGGAACGCGCCCTGCTCGATGGTTTTCGCGTCATCCCGCTGATCCATCTCCCCGACGTCTACGGCGTCGGCCCGCGAGTCAAAGGCGGCCCTGGCATCACGCCCCTGGGAGAGTGGCGCTTCGACAACCTCTGGCTGGAAGGCGCCCACCCATGAAGTTTCGCACCCGCCTCCTGCTCATCTTCACGGTGGCTATCGCGGCTTCGGTCGCCGTGGTGGACCTGCTTGTATTGGGCAGCACGCGCCGCGCTTTTGAGCGGTCCGAAACGCAGCGCGCCGAGGCCCTGGTCTTGCAGTTCCGCAAGGAATTCGACCGCCGCCGCGGCGAGTTGGTCCGCACCGTCAACGCCATCGCCGCTTCCGAGGCGGTGCGCCACATCGCCCTCCAGCCGGATTCCACCGAATACTACGACTACGCCGCTCCCCAGGCGGCCACCCACGATCTGGACCTGCTCGAGCTGGTGGCCGCCGATGGCGCCATCGTGAGCAGCGCCCAACTGGCGCGCTTCGGCTACCACGAGGAGTGGCTCACCGCCGGCGAGGATTGGAGCGGGCGGGGCGCCTTCCTGCGGCGCGAGGAATTGCCGCTGGGCGTGACACTCGCCCTCGTCGCCGTGGGGACGGCCATCGAAGGCGACCGCAAACTCTACGTCGTGGGCGGCCGGGAACTGGACCGCGAGTTCCTCTCCACCCTGGTGCTTCCGGCAGGCATGCGCGTCCTGCTCTATCGCAACCTGGAAGCCGGTTTCGACCCGTCGGAATTGATCGACGCCAAGGGTCCGGCGGCCGGTCCCGCGCGCTTGCGCCCGCTGATCGAGCAGGTGCGGTTGGAGCGGCGCGAGGCAGCGGGCATCGTGGGCTCCGGCGCCGGGGGCGAGAGCTTCCACGCGGTGCCGCTCTCCGGGCTCGAACGCGACGTGTTGGGCGTGCTGCTGATTTCGAGTTCGCGCCGCGAGCTGGTGGAACTGGAGAACTCGCTGCTGCGCACCGGCGTGATCGTGGCGGCGGCGGGCATTCTGCTGGGCATTCTGTTGAGCTGGTGGGCCGCCGCGCGCGTCACCCGCCCCATGCTCCGCCTGGCCGACAGCGCCGGCCGCGTGGCCGCGGGCGATTGGAACACCACGGTCGAGGTCTCCTCCGCCGACGAGATCGGCACCCTGGCGCGCGCTTTCAATCGCATGACCGGTGAACTGGTGGCGCAACGCGAGCGGCTGGTGCAGGCGGAGCGCGTGGCGGCGTGGCGCGAACTGGCCAGGCGCCTGGCGCACGAACTGAAGAACCCGCTGTTCCCCTTGCAACTCACCGTGGAGAACATGCTGCGCGCGCGCGACCGCGGGCCCGAGCAGTTCGACGAAGTCTTCCGCGAAGGCACGGCCACCCTGCTGGCCGAGCTTGCCCAGTTGAAGCTGATCGTGGGGCGGTTCAGCGATTTCGCCAAAATGCCGGCGCCCGAGATGCAGCCGGTGGAGTTCAACGCGCTGGTGGCCGGCACCCTGAAGCTGTTCGCCGGCCAACTGGCGCAGGCGCGGGTGCAAGCCGTGACGGAGCTGGACGCCGCCGTGCGCACGGTGCCGGTAGATCCCGAACAGATGACGCGCGTGCTGCGCAACCTGGTGCTCAACGCCATCGACGCCATGCCCGAGGGCGGCACGCTCACCGTACGCACCGCGGCCCTCGCCGGCGGCGTTCGTCTGGAGATCGCCGACACCGGCCAGGGATTGACCCCGGAGGAATGCGCCCGCCTTTT
>Ga0182021_10011438_pt1 | contig 10530 bp, 7 predicted proteins | sample 612E3MmetaG_FD_120493 | JGI IMG/M metagenome (GOLD analysis project Ga0182021, IMG submission 120493) | Permafrost microbial communities from Stordalen Mire, Sweden - 612E3M metaG (Illumina Assembly) | ecosystem: Environmental > Terrestrial > Soil > Wetlands > Permafrost | place: Sweden... | reverse complement strand
GAGTAAACTGCATATTCAAAAGGTATTCTGATTTCCTTATCCGAAAGAGCTTTCCTGATGATCTGTTCAAGGGTGTCTTTCTGAACTCTCTCGGCAACCGGCTTTGGCTTTGTCTCCGATTCCACTGTCAGTTTTTGCAGAATATCCTTCAATTTCCTGGTCTTTTCCGTCAGCATTCTGACCCGGTCCATCACCTCGGGTGCATATGTTTCGGGTGGAGGAGGGGGCCTGCGATTTGTTCCATAGCGGATCAAACTGGGATGGCCCGTTCCTGAATTGTAAAAATGTATGGTTTTGGGAGCTGTACTGAAGATCACATCAGGAGTAACATTCCATTCCTCTTCAACCCTGTATTCGAAACCGGGATCCTGCATTTCTTTCGCCTGTATGTTGATAATGGAATCAATTTTGCTTAATTCATTTTCGCTCCATTCAAACTGCATTTCGGTATAAAGCGGATTAACGTTCACGGTAACCTGCCGGAACTTTTTCATAATACTGTCAACAACTTTCCTTTTGTTATTTGCGGAAGCAACATAAACCTGTTCACTGATCACTTTCTTCCCCGGTGAAGAGGCCCCTGGGATTGCATCCTCCGGGTATTCTTTGAGAATCTCCCTAATGCTGTCATTTATACTTGTCCTTACAAGAAGGTGAACGCTTTCCTTGGTTTCAAGCTTGCTTACAACAACCCCCATTGCGTCATTTACGCTGCGGTTAAACTGGGCTTCCTTCACCTGTATTGCATTCCTTATCCAGAAGAACTGAACTATTATTATCCCCAGCAGGGAAATACAGATCAGGGCAATAAGGGTATAAAGCATCCGCTTATTCATGGTACAAAAATAGACAAAGAAGTTCTTTTCTTTCAGCAGATTAACGTTTCCTTAACCAAGTTTAACGCTTCATTAACATTTCTTCACCTCATATCGGTATAGCTTTGCAATATCAAAAAAACAGAAAATGAGAACCAAACATCTTTACCGGCCAGCTGCGATCCATACAGGTGTGGCAGCATTACTTATGATTTTTTGCTTTGCTTCTCCTGCCGGGGCACAGGATAACAAGCAGCAAACGGTGACTGCAACAGTGACTGCAAGTCCATCGAAAGATAAAAAAGAGCAGAAAGTCACAGTTGTTGCAAAATCCGGTTCCAAAGTCAAGGACGGCAAAGTAAATGTCCGTATTATCACGGACGAGAATGGGAAGAAAACAGAGGTTGATACCGTTTTTTCCACAAAAGGCGGTTCGGATAGTGAAGAACTTGAAGCACTATTGGAGAAACTGCATGGACAGATGAAAGATGTGGAAAAAAAGATGAAAGATATTGAATTATACATCAGTTCCATGAATGATTCGAGTCTGACGGATTCTTCGGGGCACAATAAGTATATGTTTAAATTCCAGGGCAGTGCGGGATGTCCGAAGATCCATTTTAAGGAATTCCCCCCTGCCTTTAATTATGATTATGAAATGCCGGAATCGCCTGTTTCTCCTGAGGAATTTAATCATGAATTTTTTAACAGGAGGGAACGCGGCCCCCAGGTATTCACAATGCCTGAAAGAGGGGAGTCCCTGTCGGATGTCCTCGGAGATATACCCATGAGCAAGGTGAAATCATATAAGATCATTGACAAAAAAGGCGGGAAACGTATAATAATTGATCTCGGGGATGGCCCTTCCTTTTGATTCACCAAAAATCCGACAAACAAAGAAGCCGTCTTTTGGACGGCTTCTTTGTTTAGTAAATGAGTCAACTAGTACCTCTTTCTGGGAGTGTAGTGGGTATGTAACAGTTCATGGGATTTATGACCGAGCGGATGTCCAAGGAATTCTTTGTAGATCAGCTGAACTTCGGGATTTTCATGAGATTTGCGGATGGGCATTCCCATATCTTCTTCATAAATGGCCTCTTTTCTTTTTGTGCGGATTTCCTTGTTCGTGGGAATAGGTTGTCCCCCGCCGCCAAGGCATCCACCCGGGCATGCCATAATTTCGATAAAGTGGTAATGGGCTTTACCGTCTCTCACGTTCTGCATAACCTTTTTGGCGTGGGCAAGCCCGTTGGCAACAACACATTTCAGTTCAACACCTTCAAGGAACTTCCATTCAGGTTTGGTCTTTTCAATTTTCAATGAAGCTTCGCGTACTTCGTCTTCAGTCCCACGGACCGGGGTGACGTTGAGTCCTTCGAAAGGGATTTCCCTGCCTGTGATTACTTCGTATACTGTACGCAGAGCGGCTTCCATGACGCCTCCGGTGGTGCCGAAGATTACACCGGCTCCTGTAGATGCGCCCATCAGGCTGTCGAAATGTTCTTCGGGTAATGCTTCAAAATCGAGACCTGCCTGCTTGATCATAATACCAAGTTCTCGTGTTGTCAGTACAAAATCAACATCTTTGTAACCGCTTGAACGCATCTCGGGGCGATTGGCTTCGAATTTCTTTGCAGTGCAAGGCATGATGGATACGGAAACAACATTTTTGGCATCCAGTTTGCGCTTCTGGCAGTAGTAAGTTTTAACAAGGGCGCCAAACATCTGCTGGGGCGATTTGCAGGTCGACAGGTTGCCCAGGAATTCGGGGAAAGTATGTTCGATGAATTTGATCCAGCCGGGTGAGCATGAAGTAAACATAGGCAGGGAAACATTAGGATCCTTGTCGAGAAGGGCCTTCTTGAGCCTTGTCAGCAACTCGTTGCCTTCTTCGATAATGGTCAGGTCGGCTGTGAAATCGGTGTCAAGTACTGCATCGAAGCCAAGACGTTTCAATGCAGTAACCATTTTTCCGGTGACGATTTTGCCCGGAGGCATACCAAGCGCTTCGCCCAGCGCTATGCGCACTGCAGGAGCGGTTTGGACAACGACGTGCTTTGAGGGGTCATAAATAGCATCCCAAACCTGGTCAATGTAATTCCTTTCGATTAAAGCGCCGGTCGGACAACGGTTGACACACTGACCGCAATTAGTACAAACAACTTCAAACAAGGGGTGTTCATAGAAGGTGGAGATCTTCATATTGTTGCCACGGTATGCTACCCCAAGTGCGCTAACACCCTGCAACTCCTCGCATGTTCTCACACAACGCTGACAGCGGATACAACGGCTGTCGTCCTTAATAATCGCAGTGTTGAACATATCGATAGTATATTTATGATCCGGGACCAGGTCAAGGAACATATGGTCACCGGTAAGCATCTGGGAAGCAAGTCCCTGAAGTTCGCAAATACCGTTCTTATAACACTTTGTACAATCGGCATTATGCTCCGACAGCAGCAGTTCCACAATATGTTTGCGGGCAAGCCTTACCTTCATGCTATTGGTATGAATAACCATGCCTTCAGATGCCGGTGTTGCACAGGAAGCAGGAAGTGATTTCAACTTTTCCTGTTCCACGATGCATACGCGGCAGTTGCCTGCGACACAGAGGTCTTCATGATAGCAAAGTGTGGGGATATGTATATTGAGCTGACGCGATGCTTCGAGTATGGTTGTACCCTCGTCAACACTTACCTTGATGCCGTCAATGGTAAGATTGATCTGCTTTGGAGTTTCTTTCTTAGTATTTTTCATATCTGATGTTCCTTTAGTAAATCATTTCTTCTTTGAAGTTATAAACGATAGATGAGAAAGAGTTGGCAACCGACTGGCCAAGGCCGCATTTTGCAGTTATCTTCATGCTTTCTGAAAGTTTCATCAACTGGTCAAGGTAAAGTGCTTTTTTTTCACTTTTTTTTACGGCTTCAATGCCTTTGCGGAGCTGCTGGCAGCCTACACGGCATGGAGTACACTGTCCGCAGGATTCTTCTTCAAAGAACTCGAGATAATTGTGCAATACATTATACATGGACCTGGAACTGTTGAAAAGCATCATGGAGCCTCCTGTGGGTACACCTTCAAATCCAATGACAGTGTCCTTGAATTTTTTCCGTGGTACACAGAATCCTGAAGCGCCTCCGACCTGGACCGCCTTGGTGTCGCCATCGCCGAATTCGTCAACAAAACGGTCCAGAGGCATGCCCAGCTCCAGTTCGTATATTCCCGGTATCGGAGTATCACCCGAAACTGAGAATACCTTTGATCCACGGGAGTCAGTGGTCCCCAGCAATTTGAACTGGATGGGCCCGAGACGCATGATCATAAGGACATTCACAAAAGTTTCCACGTTATTGATTACAGTGGGTTTCCCAAGGTATCCATAAGTTGTGGGATAAGGTGGCTTGTTCCTGGGCTCACCGCGGTTCCCTTCCATGGATTCAAACAGAGCGCTTTCTTCACCGCAGATATATGCCCCGCTGCCAAGCCTGATTTCAATGGAGAAATCCTGGCCGATTTCCCGGGCATGTTCGTGATAATCTTCAAGCTCCTTATAGAGTTCCGGGAGGAGGAATTTATATTCTCCCCTGAGGTAAATATAACCTTTTTTGGCCCCTATCACTTTTCCGCAGATTGCCATTCCCGAGAATACTTTTCTTGGCACACGACTCAGGATCTCACGGTCTTTGAAGGTACCGGGTTCGCCTTCGTCGGCATTACATACAACATATTTTTCATCGCCCGGGGCCTGAGCTGTATATTTCCACTTAATTGCAGTAGGGAAACCGGCGCCACCACGGCCACGGAGACCCGATTCCAGCAGGTCTTCAAGAATCTCATCATTGGAGCGTTTTATAGTATCGGCAAGAACCTTATACTTAACATTGGAATATTCACCAAAAATAAGGTCAACTCGTTTTAGTTTGGTATCAGACATTGTATATCTCCTTATGTTAAATTATTTATGCATGTATTCACTTAAAATGTCATGAACCTTCTCGGGTGTAAGACCGGAATAAGGTTTTTCATTGATCAGCATAGCCGGCCCTTCATGACACCAACCCAGACAGTTGGTTTCAAGTAAAGTGAATTTTTTACTGGGTGTTGTTTCGCCGACTTTGATCTTAAGCATATCTTCAATCGTTTGTACGATCGTTTTCCTGCCATGCATATCACAGGTTATAGTCTTGCATACACGGATCACGAATTGTCCGCGTGGCTTTGTTTCAAGAAATGCATAAAAAGTGGCCGTTCCGTAAACCTGAGCGGCAGAAAGATCGAGTTCCTTTGCAATTTCAGTCATATCCTGGTCTGAAATGAAATTCTTTCTCTCAATCACCCCCTGCAGTATTGGCATCAGGCTGGTTCGGTTCCTGCCGTACTGATCAACTAATTCAGTGATGTAATTGTTGTTGTTTGTAGCCATTGTATATTGATTTTTAATAAGTTGCATTAAATACAGGATTTTTTGAATTTTTCCGCTACAAAATTACAACTTTCTTTTGTTATTTAATTAACAATTAGAATATTTTTTTAACTTTACCGAAAATATTGAAAAATGACCACTGTAAACCGCCGTCTTTTATTGCAATGGATACTTTGGCTTATCGCCATTCATTCCATTGGTTTTGGGCTGGCTCTGATAATTTTTCCGTCAGAATGGATAGAATATTTCGGGTTTCAGCTCCAGGAGAAATTTTTTGCCGACCAGGGTGGGGTTTTCCACCTTATAATAAGCCTTGCATATATTATGGCCGCGCTTGCCCCTGAGAGTTCAAGAAAACTTATAATTTTATCGTTTGTGACGAAATTCACTGCAGCCGTTTTCCTGTTTTCATATTTCCTGTTCGACAGGCCGATCATCATGGTTTTCCTTTCAGGGGTGGGTGATCTGCTGATGGGTTTAGCTATTTTTATTTCATACAGATTCTATATCAGATCAACATGAATACCAGTCTGCCTTCCCTCATTATTACAGGTGCTTCCGGTTTTATTGGCCGGTATTTCCTCGAATTTGTCAAGGAACAATACACGATTTTTGCTATTGCGCGAAGGTCAGAAAAGGAAGCTAATATTACTGAGCATCCAAATATCCACTGGATCCAATGGGATATTGCCCATTCGGCACAGATCAGGGAAGTGTTCAACGAGATTCACCGGAATGGAGGTGCAGATTTCCTCTTGCATCTTGCCGCCTTTTATGATTTCAGCTATTCTGAAGATATTGCTTATCAAAGGACGAATATTGAGGGTACAAAGAATGTACTGGACCTGGCAAGGCAGCTCAAAATAAAACGTTTTATTTTTGCCAGTTCCCTTGCGGCCTGCAATTTCCCTGGCCCTGGCCGGTTTATCAATGAGAAGACCTCCCCTGATGCGGATTTTGCTTATGCCAAAACCAAGAAAATAGGTGAAGAACTGCTGAGGAGCAATTCAAAAGATATTCCTGCAATTGTTATCCGTTTTGCTGCTGTATTCAGTGATTTTTGCGAATATCCCCCCCTGTATAAATTCCTCGGAACCTGGCTTTCAAATGGGTATGACTCCAGGATGCTTGGAGGGAAGGGAGAGTCAGCCGTACCCTACATTCACATCCATGACCTGGCAAGGCTTATTGCGCTTGTATTGCAGAATAGCCACCTGCTGCCTCAGTTCGATATTTATGCGGCCAGCCCTGAAGGGAGCACCTCACATAAGGAGTTGTTCGAGATCTCAACTAAAGATTATTTTGGTAAAGCTGTCAAGCCTTTTTTTATTCCAAGACTTCTTGCTTACCTGGGTATTGCAGCCCGGATTGCCATGGGCAAGCTTAAACTCACAGCCGAACCCTTTGAACGCTTCTGGATGCTGAAGTATCTTGACCTCAAGCTCGATACAGATGCTTCCTATACAACGAAAACCCTTGGATGGGAGCCACTTGCACGTTTGCATATCAGCCGAAGGCTAATGTTCCTGCTTGCCAGGATGAAAAGCAACCCAATGGAATGGCAGGTGAAAAATGAGGCTGCATTGAAGCATATCTCCGTACGCACCAACCTGCTCATTTATGAAGTCCTTTCAAGGGACAAGGAAAGGCTGATTAATACAATGATTGTCAGGGCAAACTCTGAGAGCAGCATAATAGACCTTTCGCATTATCAGCATATGGATATCCAGGAACTTAACCTGGTACTTCACACACTTTTTAATGTACTTGCCTCAACCATACTTAACGGGGACAGGAGCCTGATCATTAATTATACTGATGATATTGCCCTTCCACGCTTTGAGGAGGGATTTACAGGAGCAGAGATAAGCGCTTTACTTGGTATGATCGGAGAGATCATCAACAATCACCTCCTCCAGTCAAAAGAGTATCATTTCAGTAAACAGGATTTATACGACCATATTAACATCCCTCTGCAACTTGCACAGGATGAGATTGCCGAGAAATATGATCTTCATGTTGGTCTTTCAAAAGAAGTGACGCTTAAGAAAAAGATCAAAGTCACCATTGACGGGCAGGAGGTCTTCGCTGAAGACGGATTATCGATTCTGGATGCAGCCAGATCCATGAAAATACATATTCCAAGCCTTTGTTATCACAAGGACCTTAAGATAGCAGGTAATTGCCGGATTTGCCTGGTTGAACTGGAAAATTCAAAACAACTGGTTGCATCCTGTGCAACACCCCTTGAAGAAGGTATGATCATTTCAACCAACAGCCTGCATGTACGCACAGCCCGGAAAGTAATGCTTGAACTACTTCTCTCAGAGCACTTTACTGATTGTACCAATTGTTATAAAAATGGCAAATGCGAACTCCAGAACCTGGCTTCAGAATTCAAGATCATAAATCCCACTTTCATTCCTCTCCACCACGAGGAAAGGATTACATTGGATACTCTTTCTCCAGCTATCGTAAAGGACGACCGTAAGTGTGTGCGCTGCCAGCGCTGTGTTCGTACGTGTTCCGAAATACAGGGCGTAAGTGCGGTATGGGTGGCTCATAAGGGCAGTAATATGAAGATATCGACTTATATGGGAAAATCCCTGTATGAGGTATTCTGTACCAATTGCGGGCAATGTATCGACCGCTGTCCCACCGGCGCCCTGGTTGAAAAGAACTATATAGAGGAGGTGTGGCATGCCATCTGGGATAAAGATAAGCACGTGATCGTACAAACAGCGCCTGCTGTAAGGGTTGCTATAGGGGAGGACCTTGGCATAGAGCCCGGGAAACGTGTAACCGGAAAGCTCGTCACTGCACTGAGAAAGCTCGGATTCGATACTGTCCTCGATACTGCTTTTTCAGCTGATATCACGACCATTGAAGAAAGCGCCGAGTTTCTTGACAGGATCAGAAAGAAACTTGACTTTCATGATGATAGCGTGAGGCTTCCCATGATCACATCCTGTTCCCCGGCCTGGATCAAATACTGTGAGCATTATTTTCCGGATCTGCTACCTAACCTTTCTACATGTAAATCCCCTCAGCAGATGTTTGGGGTTCTGGCAAAAACATACTATGCAAAAAAACGTAATTTGAAACCGGAAAATATTGTCACTGTATCAATCATGCCCTGTACTGCCAAAAAGTTTGAGGCAGACCGCCCCGAGATGAGAGGCAGCGGGTTTAAAGATGTGGATTACGTTCTGACTACCCGTGAACTGGCTATTATGATCATACAAGCCGGTATAGATTTCAAATCCCTGCCGAATGATCATTATGATGACCTCATGGGCAGAAGTTCAGGTGCAGGTGTTATATACGGAGCAACCGGTGGGGTGATGGAATCCGCCTTGCGGACCATTTATGACAGGATCACAGGCAGGGACGTCCCGTTTGAGAACCTGATCATAAAACAGATCCGTGGTATGGATGGCGTCAAGGAACTCACGCTCCCAATTCAGGATTGCCTGGAACAATGGGCTTTTCTGAACGGATTGGAGTTAAAAGTTGCCGTTGCGCATGGACTGGCCCATGCAAAAACCCTGATGCAGATGGTACGGAACGGGGATTCCCCATATCATTTTATCGAGATTATGGCATGCCCCGGAGGATGCCTTGGAGGTGGAGGGCAGCCAATACCTACCAATCCCGACATCAGGCTTAAAAGAGTACAGGCATTATATGCCGAAGAAATGGGGATTGATCTCCGAAAGGCACATGAAAATCCGGAAGCGCTGGAGGCTTATGAAGAATTCCTGCTCGACCCCATGGGCCCTGTGGCTGAAGACCTGCTGCACACGCATTATACAGCCAGGACTACCTATTGAAATTTTCGTTAATTCCGGGCGAAAGACTTCTGGAAAAGAAGAGCTTCAAGAAGAAATTTATGAACCTTTGAAAGGATTTCCGGATACCGCTTTTGAAGTGCAGGGCTTAGTTCTTCACTGAATTCAAGGTCTTCGGCAATCTCCACTGCAATGATCATGATTTCTGATGGAAGCTGGTAATTCAGCCTGTTCCCCAGTTCAAGTGCTGTCAGGAAGTTAATGTCATGAAAGTTTGAGATGTGCATGGTTTTCCTGAAATCATCGGGTGAAAGGAAATGCACATTCCCGGGTCTTCCTCCTGCAGTCCGGATAGCATCAATCATGAAAATACGTGAATAACCTGATACAATCTCAAGTAATTCCAGCCCTCCGACGGCAGCTGTTTTAAATGTAACTTCAGCCGGAAGATCCATTTTGGTGAGGTCTCCAACCAATTTGGGTCCAATGCCATCATCGGTGAGAATGTCATTCCCTATGCCCATTACAAGGATTTTTTCAGTAGCCATGCTTTAACATTTATCTGCTTATGGAATCAATTATTTTACCTTCATTATCTCTGATGTTGAGAATAATCCTCATCTGGCCCGGCAGGGAATGAGTGGCACATGAGAAGCATGGATCATAGGCTCTGAAAGCCATTTCAATCATGTTCAGGGTACCTTCAGTGATTTCATTTCCTTTTTTAATCAGGCCCTGGGCAGCTTTTTTGATTGACATGCAGATTGCTGCATGATTGTTCGTGGTTCCAACAATCAGGTTGACTTTTCTGACCATCCCTTTGTCATCGGTCCAGTAATGATGAGTTAGTGTTCCTCTCTGGGCTTCGACAACACCTACTCCTTCGCCTACGATTTTCCCCAACGGGGCCCGGAGTTCTTTACCCGTTATCTCAGGATCCATTGCCAGTTCAAGACAGTGTTCGGCAGAATAAATCAGTTCAACCAGTCTGGCCCAATGCATTGCGAGCGTAGCATGAACCGGTTTTCCGCCAAGGGTTTTAAACATAAAATCATATTCCTGCTGCGCAACAGGAGTAGCCATACCGTCGGCTGCATTCAGCCGTGACAGAGGAGTAGCTTGGTAAACGCCTGATTCCTGACCGTCGGTAAATCCCTTCCAGCCAATCTTTTTAAGATAAGGGAATTTCAGGTAAGTCCAGGGTTCAACCCGCTCTTCCACAAAATCAAGGTACTGCTCAGCGGCATATTTATAGAGTTCTTTCCCTTTGGTATCGACAACCCTCACCTTCCCGTCATAGAAATTGACTTTATTCTGTTCATCAACCAGTCCCATGGAATGAAGTACCAATGAATAAGGGCCGTTCAGGATAAGTTCAACATAGTCTTTATTCCCCAGTACAACATCCTTGAAAAGCTGGATTGAGAATTTTGAAAATTCAATGAATCCTTCGGCCTTTTTTACAATATCATCCCTTTGTTCCGGAGTGATGCCTTTT
>Ga0182021_10011437_pt1 | contig 10531 bp, 11 predicted proteins | sample 612E3MmetaG_FD_120493 | JGI IMG/M metagenome (GOLD analysis project Ga0182021, IMG submission 120493) | Permafrost microbial communities from Stordalen Mire, Sweden - 612E3M metaG (Illumina Assembly) | ecosystem: Environmental > Terrestrial > Soil > Wetlands > Permafrost | place: Sweden... | reverse complement strand
CTCCAATAAAAACTCTCTCTGGTTCTACTATTATTTGCTTGAGTCCGTTGAAGGTCGGAGAGGCTTTTATCCAGCAATGTCGATCAATAGGTTGTGATTGTGCATTCATTAAATCCCCGAAAGGATAACTATCGTCATGGGCATCAGAACCTTTGATGCAGGGTTTTGGTCTGTCAAACCAAGTTTTACATTCTTCTGGTGGATGTTTTTCATCCTTCCAATTGAAAAAATCAATTTGTTTTTTCGTTGAAGAACCAATAATGTGTGATTTATTAATTAAAGATAACTTAAAGCAACCATCTGATTTAGGGTCAATTTCGTCTATTCCACCATATTCATCATAAGGAAGCCAAACCAATGAATGTGAATGGAAAAGATTAAATTCTTTTAAACTTTCAATAACACTGTCAAAATCAAAAGTCAGTTTGGATACATCTTTCACCGTACCTAATTGTACATTATCTCCTTTCTCATTAATACATTTCAGAGAGTCAATCCAAATGGAAATGGTTTTAAAAATCTCTGGGTCATTATCAAAAATAACATGGAAATTTATTTTAACTCCATGAGGATTTTTTCTGGTATGCAAAAGATTATGCATTCTGAATTCTACTACAGGGAAAAGATATTTGTTTGCAATACCACCACGGTTTATAATTTCTTGATATCCCTGAACACTACAGTAATCATTTATGCCTAATACATCAGCTTTGCAAGTACTTGCATTTGCTATAAATGAAGTATAATCACCACCATATGAAGCTGGTGAATGAACATGTAAATCCCAAATTCTCCAGATTGAACCTTTGTTAATTTCCTTTTTCATGACAGTAACTCATTGATTAACAAAGGTCGTAAAAAATATTTATTGATACTCTTTAAACACTTATTTCTTTAAAACAGAGATGAAAAATTATTATTGAAATTTTAGCATCTTTTTTTATTCATTATCAATGCCGTCACCAGATTCAAGTTCTAATGCTTGCACCTTTTGTAAGGTTGCACCAAGACCTGTCAGGTCACCATAAACACCAGCCATATTATGGACAATACGATAGAGTTGTTTCTCCCTCTTTGCCCAAATCTTTTCCATTGCAGTTCTTTCTTTTTCTATGTCCGATTTCAATTCTTTTAATGCTTCACCTGTTGCTTCAATTCTCGTTTTAAATTCTGTACCTGTGACATAGTTGTAGATTAAATCCATAATACTTGAACGACCTGCAATGGCTGATTTAGTTTGATGAAGTTCTTGGAATTTTGTTCTTATCGCTGTTGCAAGTCCAATGATTGAATAAAAATCGCTAATCCAAATTCCATCTTGGAAACCGAAACGTTTTATAGTTTTGGGCAATGCTTTGGTTACGATAATCCCTACTGTTTCACCACCAGTTTGTCTTTGGTCGTCTTTAAGTTTTGGAATCCATCCGTCACTCCAATATTCAGCGTTCTTCGCTTCCCATATTATTGTTCCGCATTGTTTTAAGTTATCCGTCTTGACACGATGTATAATATCAGCACCTCGTTTACCTTTGGGAATAGGCTCAAATTCATCGCTTGGAAAACAACTCCTTAAAATATTCTCTAACTCTTGTTCAAACGCTTCTCCTTGTTCTTCCATTGAACCCTGCTTCGCTTTCTTCTGAAGTTCTTCAGCCAACTTTTCAAGTCGTGTAATTTTTTGGTCTTTCTCTGAAAGTTTTCCTTTCAATTCAGTTTCGACTTCCTCACGAATTGATGTTTGAAGTTCTTCAGTTTTCTTATTAACAAAACGTTGTTTGTCAAGCTCGATTTGTTTTTCTTTTTCAGCAATTTCTCTTTCTCGTTTTAAAAAGATAAGTTCTTTTTCAGTAAAATCTTCTGACTTAGTTTCAAGTTCTTTGACCTGATTTTTCAGATTGTCAACTTCTGTCTGTTGTTCCTTTTTTGCTTTCATTGCAGCCTGATTTGCTGCATCCTTTTTTACTGTTTCAATTTGCCTTAGGTGTTCTTCTTCAAGTTCATCTAACTCTTTTTGGTGGTCAGATTTTACTTGTTCTTCTATCTCATGTTTCATGGCTTCCGATAATGGAAACTTTTTGTTGCAATGAGGGCATGTAATTAGTTGCTCTTTCATGGTTCAGAGTAGTTATAGTAGTGAAAATATTATTGGTTGCTGGGTTGGATTTCTTCTCTTCTCTTTTTTATAAAATCTATGAAAGTTTTTGCCCAGTCTTTATCAAGCATCAAATGAGTGACATTATTATACTTGCAATCAAAATCGACATAACCCAAATCAATATGATAATGCTTGTTACGACCATGATTGTCATGAACATTAATAAAATAGGCATTCCCACCCCGTTTATTGTCATATGTACTATATGTAACCACACCATAGGGATTGTCATGTTTTTTAACAAACGCATCTATTTCTTCTGGCGTTGGCTTCAAAAAAAGTATTTCATCATAAAAACCATATACTTTATCTTCTATTTTACTCATATTTAGTCTAAATTAAGTTTTATATATTATTAATTACCCGAAGTGCTTAATCAAAGTTACTAATAATTAATATATTATGACTGAGTATTTGGTAAGATGAACTTAGAAACTAAGAATATCATATGTGTCCATTAATTCTTTCTGACTGATTCCCAAGTAACGTCTTGTTATGGCAGGATTACTGTGATTAAACAACTGGCTGAGTTTTACAATTGCCAGTTCCGCATTTGATTCACTACGGTTAAAAATTTCCCTGCCAAAAGACTTCCTCAAACTATGCGAACTGAAATTCTTGATTTTCAGATTGTACTTGACTTTCATATCCTTCAGGATAACATTTATTCTTTGAATCGAGAATACCGAACCTTTTTGACTGGTGAAAATGTATTCATCCAATTTTCGGGGTTTAATAATCTGGTAACAATCACTGATGTGACGTTTAAGTTGAGCGTTGATCTTTATTATTCTGCTTTTCTTGGTTTTCTTCTCTACCAGTTCAAATTCATCAAGATTATAAACATGTTGCCACTTCAATGAAAGAATATCAGAAATCCTGAGACCCCAAAAAGAACCGAAAGAAACAAGCAGTGAAATTTTATAGTCACCATCATTATATAAATTTCTTATCAGGTTCATGGCTTGATTCCATTCAAGGTGGTCGGCAGTTGTTGTGGAGAATTTTGCGCTCATATATGGTTCAGTTTTATTGGTTTAAGATTGAAAGTGAACATTATTTTTATGCTTCTATTTAATTAAGTTATATAAAACACTGGAATACTGATTAATAGACAAGAAACAATCACTATTGTCTGAAAGTGAATGTTCTCAAAACTCAATATATTTTCTGCTTATCATATTTATCAATTTTTATTAATGACATAAAAAGGCATGGTTTCATCATAAAACTGAAAATTATCCAGATTTACGATATACGTGTTCTGGGGAACATCATTTAATGTTTCTATTACAATTATGTAGTTTGTTCGACAATCGTTCCCGAAAGCAATTGATTGCTGCTCAATTTTAATATTTCCTTTCTTCATGCTACAAATATACTATTATAATAAACTATATATAATATACCTTATATAATATACCTTATATAATAAACGTAAAATATAAAATTAAGTTTCATTATTTTATGTATTTTTGTTTAAATCTTTATTGCCATGAGCCAAGACCAAGTACCATATGGAAATCATGAAAAACCAAAGAAGCCAAGGAAGACTCTTAAAAAAGAGCCAGAAAAACCTCATAATGTTTCAGACATTGAAAGGGAGAAACTCAAATTGATTGCAGGTAAAGCCAGAAAGTTGAGAATAGCTAAGAAAATTTCATATGAAGAATTTGCCAGAATATCTGACATAAATAGAAACACCTACTTCAGATTTGAAAAGTCAGTAGATACTGGCGAAAATTACACAATGGCAGTATTGTTGAAAGTCATAAGAGGTTTGAATATTTCCGTATCTGATTTTTTTCAGGATATCAAATAATCCTAAAGAGTTAATTTCATTTTTCCCCAGAAATTTTGTAATTTTCAAGTGAAGCTGCACATGCTGGACACTAAACTGTCACTTATCTTCGGTAATGCTGTTGTTTTTGTGTTATAAATCGTATTTTCAACCATTTCCGATTTTCTTCTGGAACAATAAATCGAGTTTTTAGGGTCAATAAAAGACAATAATGTTGGATTATAGTGCTTACTAATGCAACTTTTGTTGTTCAATAGTTTTATTATTCATGCGTTTAGCATTCATCGGTTTTAACGACAGTGTAAAGTGATACCACATCTCGATGAATTTTGATACCACTTTTCAATGTGATGTAGATTTTCATTTTTTGTCAACTCCCCGCTATTATTGGGGGGAGATTGCCAAAAAATGGGGAAAAAGAAAGTATTCAGTGGTATCGTTTTTACCGATTTGTGGTATCATTCTTATTCGGTGTTATAATTCATCAATTTATAATTCATGAATTTTATCATTCATGAGTTTTATTGTTCATGTGTATTTATATATAGAATTTAATACTGAACAATGAAAGAAAAACCGATTCCAGAGCATCACCGTAAACGATTTGAAGCAATTAGCATATTCTTACATGAATATCGCATTAATAACGGCTTAACCCAGAGTGACATCTGCCAGAATCTACACAGGAATAGTATTGTACGTGCAGAAAAAAGTGCCCATGATTCAATTCATCCGCAGAACCTTACCCTTTTAACCCTTTTTGAAATAGTGGATAGTCTTGATTTGAGCCTGAAAGAATTGTTTTTGGATATTGAATAATTTTTGCACTGTTATTAAATCAACAGACCTATTACCAAACCGATAATAGCAGCAATAATAAGATAGATAATTAAATTCTTGCTCGTTTGTGATGCTTGCCTTAGTTGATCATTTAATCTGGTATTTTCTACTTTTGTTACATCAAATTTAGTCTGAAGTTCAGCAGTAGCCATTTTAACCATTTGTTTACTGGTTTCTTCGTAATTCTTCTGCAAGTTTTTAAAAGACTCATCTTTTTGTTTGGTGGTTTCTTCATAGGTCTTCTGTAAATTCTTTAGAACTTCATCTTTTTGTTTGGTGGTCTCTTCGTAGTTCTTCTGCAAGTTTTTAAGAGCCTCATCCTTTGTTTTAATCTGGTTTTCAAACGTTTTGGTTAAGTCCTTCTTCACTTGGTCGATAAACAAACTTTTTGATTTTGCCTGTTCTTCACTTGCCTCATCAACCCATACTTTTAGGCTATTCCCATAATCATGAGGTAAATGGAATTTCTTATCCGCAATTTTATCTATCAAAGTGTCATTTACTACATGTCCTATTGCGGTAATAAGTAATGGTTTCAATTTAATTGTTTCCTCACCAATCTCTGAATCATTGAATATCTCCAAATTTGGTGGTTCACCACCACCACGCACTAAAGCAATAGCATCAAACTCTTGAGTGTTTAATTTTCTTAATAAATTGATAATTGCAGTTTTTGATGAAAGACTACATCTGAATTCTTTTATATCAAACTTAATCTTTGCCTCAGCCAATCCTTTTTCGAAATCATCATCAACAATTGCTGTATTACCATAAATATTTGCAATCCGAATCAACCTGTTATTATATAAATGTTCTTTTGTGATTGCTTCAAAGTCTTTAAATCCTTTGGCAATCTTGCGCTGAATTACCTCAAAGCGTTTGATTTCCTCTTCAGATATTTGTTTTTCCTCTTTTTGAAGAATATCATCCACAACAAATGTTAGTTCAATTGTTGAGTTGCCAATTTTTTTTTCAATATACCCCTTAAAAATATATATGGTTTGGTTTTCTAATTTGCTTCTCAAAAAAGCAGGTATTCTGGCTTTAATAAACTTATTATCATTTGGACTTTTAATAACTTCGTAATAGTACCCACTATATTCTATAGCGTTTTGTGTCGCTTGATACTCTCCCCTTGCCAACAATAACCTGCCATCTGCTGGTGATTTAATTGCATTAGCAAAAACTCCCAACAGAGTGCTTGGAGAATAAACGTTTTGAAAATCTTGAACTAATTGGAGTTCCTTATTTTGCTTCTCAAGTTCATCCATAATTAATAATTGTTTTCAATTATAATGTCAACAGACGATGGAATTACAACCAAAATGTGAATTTAACATTGGGTTCTGTAAATATTTGTAAATTTACTAAACTATATAAACTATTCATAATTAGAAGATTATTTTGTATTTTTTAACCTACATCATAATCCCGATTTGGTATGATTCCTTATCAGAATTATTTGATAAAACGGATTAACATTATTAACTGATAAACCATCTGTAAGATACAGGAGGTTAGATTTATTACCTTTATATCGGATTATTCCCAGTAAATATGCCCAGATATCTAACCAAGTCCCGTTTTAAATTAGCATTGGATTGCCCAGCAAAACTTTTTTATACAGGGAAGCCAGAATATCCTGATGCAAAAAAAGATGATGCTTTTCTTGAAGCATTAGCTGAAGGAGGTTATCAAGTCGGTGCATTAGCAAAATGTTATTATCCTGCTGGGATAGAGATAAAAGAACATGGTTACGAAATACCTCTTCAAAAAACTAACGAGTTATTAAAACAGGATAATATTATCATTTTTGAAGCTGCGTTTCAATATAAAAGTCTGTTCATCCGTGCGGATATTATAGAAAAGAAGGGAAATACTATCAATCTTTTGGAAGTAAAAGCAAAATCATTTGGCGGGAATGATTGTAGTGAAATGCTGTCAAAGAAGGGATTTTTGAATTCAGACTGGGCAGAATATGTTTATGATGTAGCTTTTCAAAAATATGTTATAACCAAGGCTTACCCTGATTTTGATGTTCGAGCATATTTAATGCTTGCTGATAAAAATTCTGTAGCAACAGTAAACGGTCTCAACCAGAAATTTCAACTTAAAACGGTTGCAGATGACAGAACAATTGTTGAAGTTGTTGGAGATGTTTCAAAAGAAGGTCTTGGTGATGAAGTATTAATCAGGGTCAATGTTGATCATATCATTGATAAAATATATCAAGGGATTGATTCTGCAAACCCACCAGAAAAAGGTTTTATTGAGAATATCCATTTTTTAGCAGATCATTATGAAAGCGATAAGAAGATTGTAGTTCCGATTCAGAAAAACTGCAAATTATGCGAATATCAGACCTCGGCTGAAGAGGAACTTTCAGGAAAATTATCGGGTTTTAAAGAGTGTTGGTCAAAGCAATTGGGTTGGGATAATGAAATGTTTGAATTCCCACTTATATTGGATATATGGGACTTTAGAAACAAACAAAAATTAATGGATGCTGGCATTTATTTAATGCAGGATGTAAAAGAAGCAGATATTGGTGATATCAAACCAAGTTCTGATGATAAATTAAGTCGAACAGAACGGCAATGGCTGCAGGTGAGAAAAACAGTTGAGAACGATCCTGAAGCATACGTTAATATTCAAGGACTTAAAACTGAATTTAAATCATTCGTTTATCCTTTACATTTCATCGATTTTGAAACCTCGATGGTTGCTATACCATTTAATATTGGTAGAAGACCCTATGAACAATTAGCCTTTCAATTTTCTCATCATATTGTCACATCTGATTATAAAATTGAACACAAAGGGCAGTACCTATGTGAAAAAAAAGGTATGTTTCCAAATTTCGAATTCGTGAGACACTTAAAGTATGAACTTGAAAATGATAACGGTTCAATATTTCGATATGCACCACATGAGAATACTGTTCTTAACCAAATATTGAATCAACTGCAAGAAATAGATGTACATGAAGTTCCTGACAAAATTGAATTAATGGATTTTATCAAGACAATCACTCATGGTTCATATCATCAAGGTGAAAGAGATATGGTAGACCTGTTGAAGTTGGTTAAGTACTATTATTATAATCCATTAATGGGTGGCTCAAATTCCTTGAAATACGTCCTGCCAGCCATACTGAACTCATCCCAATACCTTCAAGAAAAGTACTCACAACCAATATATGGCAAAAATTCAACTATCAGAAGTTTGAATTATGATGATGGTTGGGTCTGGATTAAAAAAGATGAAAAAGGTGCTTTGATTAATCCATACAAACTTCTTCCACCATTATTTGAAGGTATTGAAGAAGACCAGATTGAAGATTTTTTTATGAGAAGTGACATTCAAGAGGGAGGTGCTGCTATGACAGCGTATGCCAAAATGCAATTCTCTAAGATATCAGCAATAGAAAGACTGAGCATAATTAAGGGATTATTAAAATATTGCGAACTCGACACGCTTGCAATGGTTCTGGTTTGGGAATATTGGAATTCCATAATTATTAAATAATCATGTAATGAATGCAAAATTTGAATTAACCAAAAGAGGATTTAAAAAACAAGGATTTTGGAAAGATACCAACACTAACAAGTACGACCCTAATTTAAATCCAAAAATAATAGGTAAAAGATATTTCCTATATGCTTATGTTATTGATAATGAAGTCATGTATATCGGCAAATGCCACAGAACTGTGGGTGCACGTATGAATGATTATGCTCTAAATAAAAGTGATGATTTTCAGGGAAAACATGTTAACGGACTTAGAGCTGCTATTAAGAATAATATTGAGGTCGATATCTACATTTATATTCCAGATATTCAAATAGTAGGTACAATAAAAGTAGACGATAAAGAAATTAAAAACCAAGATGCTATTGAAGATATTACGAAAGGCATATTACATGGATTGGAAACTAAATATTTAAAAGAATTTCGTGACCGCAATGAATGCAAATGGAATACGCAATCATGAAACAAAAAGTTTATAAAATCAGTATGGGATCATTTGATTATCTAAAAAACTGTTGAAATGAAAGAAATAATTTTTAAACGAGGTCGAGACCCAAAAATTCAAATGAATATCGGAATTATAAAGGAAGTGAGAATCTGGTTAAATAAACAAAAACCTGATGACTCAAGCTATTGTATCATGAGAGAAGATTCTGAGAATTGTTTCACTATCGATTTTGTGGGTGATGCCGTGTTAGAAGATAATGGGATAAAGGGGCGATTTAAAATAAAAATTGGTGAACACAAAGGGCATATTACTATTATAAATCAATTAACTCAAGAAGAACTTTATTCAAGGATTAGGAATTATTATAATAATGTTCTTGATAATTGTCTTGGTAAGACAAATGAAGAACAACAGGTATTTCTATATGGTGAAGCCAATAGAGTTATCGAGACTCAATCTGGAACGATAGTAATATCCTTAGGACATGATTATATAAAAAACAGTGCAACCTACATTAGAAGTCTTCCTGTGAATATCCCACCTGATGATAAAATTAAAGAATTGGTGAATCAGATTCTATCAGGGAAAGGTAATGGGAGCTTGGAATATGGATTTTATGCAGTAGATGAATATAGTGTTGAAATGAATCAATATGCTGATGCTCTGAAAAAAAGGTTAATAAAAATCTAACCTCCTAATCAATTATTGTTGTATCCAACAAAAGAAGTTATAGATGAATTAGTTCAGATACCACATAGATTGAGAAATTTCAAACCCCTAAATTGAATTGCACTAATCGCCTTATAATGATTTAAAGGCTGACGAATTGATAATGTTCTGAAGCAAACTGTATGATGATGCTGGTGCGGTTCTCGATGAAGGGTGATAAAAATCTATTACTTTGGCTTTCTTAAATCTGGCAATTGCGATATCATATCCACTTTTTATCCATTTATCTTTTAAATCGGGGAATAATTCTGTTCTGATTTCCTTCCATGATATCCCTAAGATTATAATATCAGGGTCAATTATTCTGATTTCGTCATGAATGAAATCATAATTCATCTTGATATGTTTGCTGATTCTTTCATATTCTGATGACCCACCACCGCCAATCTTTTTTACATTCATAAATGCAATCTGTTGAAGTGCATTAATTTTAGCTTCATTGTCACTTAGAATTTGGTCAAAAATCGGGAAATGGTTAATAATACCATAGCTCCATTCTGCTATTCTTCTGGAGAATGTATATTTGAGTTCTTCTTTCCACCACTCTCTAAATTCACCAACATCCTGATTAGGGTTATTTGGTTCTTTTGTTATGAATAAAATTTTTGGATTACTATCTTGAAAATTTTCTTCGTTAATTATTCCATCTTTTACAAAGTGTCCTTGATATTTAGGTACTTGTTCTTCCCATTTTTGGAATAAGGCATTAAGTTGTTCGGTCTTTGAATCCATAACTGGTTTAAATTTTATTCACTTTTTTTTATCTTTTTTACTTGTTCGGGTGTTCTCAACACTCTTACAGGAGATTTTTGACATTTAGCATCAATTAGCATCAGTTTTTAATAAAGATAATTATTAATAGTCTGAAGTGCCAAATCTTAATAATTATCCATTTTTAATATCACATTCATAATCAATTGATTAATCATTTTCTGCCTAACAAAGCGACAGGGTGACAGGATAAAAACCCATTTTGAAACATTCTCGTGACAGTGACAGTCACTTTTTAGTGCACTGAATTCTCACT
>Ga0182021_10011436_pt1 | contig 10532 bp, 10 predicted proteins | sample 612E3MmetaG_FD_120493 | JGI IMG/M metagenome (GOLD analysis project Ga0182021, IMG submission 120493) | Permafrost microbial communities from Stordalen Mire, Sweden - 612E3M metaG (Illumina Assembly) | ecosystem: Environmental > Terrestrial > Soil > Wetlands > Permafrost | place: Sweden... | reverse complement strand
CGATCTTGCTTGGCGCGCCCAATGGCTGGGATGGCGCTGCATCTACGTGCCGGAAGCTCGCGGTTTTCACGTACGCAAAGTCTTGCCGGAACGCCGTGACGGGCTGCCTGCCGAGATCAACATGCATTCCTTCAAGAACCGCTTCCTCCTGCGCATCAAAAACCTGGACGCCGCCACGTACGCCCGCCACTTCCTACCTATCACTGTGCGGGATCTCACCGCATTGGGCTATGTCCTTCTGAGAGAACGGTCCTCGCTCAAGGCGTTGCCGCTGGTCTGCAAGGCCCTCCCGCGCGCCTGGCGTACGCGCAAGGATCTGATACGCCGGCGGCGCATTAACCCGCACGAAATGCGCTATTGGTTCCGGCGGCAATCCGCAAACCTCCTCAGCCTGGAATAGATCTCAACCTGCTTGATTGGGACTCAGACAGTGAAAGCCTCAAGAGTCAGCACAATTGCAGCTCAGTTCGTGAACCCATAGGCGTTAACATGCGATCGCTGCCCCACGTGGACTTGGACCTGGACCTGGACCTGGACTTGGACTACCTTGCTCGATGTGAACTTCCCCGAGCTTGAGGTGCATGCATGGACAGAAGCTTGAAGACAATCACCAACAAAAAGGTCTCCGGAGGAGTCGACTGCCCCCTCGGCGCCACCTTGTGCAACGGCGGAGTCAATTTTGCGCTGTTCTCCCGGAGCGCGGATCAGGTCTTCTTGCTCCTGTTCGAGGATCCCTTGGGCGAACCGACAGATATCATTCCATTCGAAAACCGCAGACGATTCGTTTGGAGCAGTTTTATTCACGAGCTGAAGGCCGGTCAGCTTTATGGGTACAAGGTGGCCGGCGCGCACAATCCGGCTTGGGGGCTGCGTTTCAACGATCAGAAACTCCTCCTCGATCCGTATGCAAAGGCCGTCACGGGCAAGGCGGCGAACGTGAACAATCTCCTGCTGCCTTACGACCCGCTCTCTTCCGATCCGGACCTCTCCCTGGATAGCAGGGATAACAGTAGGATCATGCCGAAGTGCGTCGTCGTCGATGATGCCTTTGACTGGCAGGGGGATGCTCCTCTGGACATGCCCCTGGAGAACCTCGTCATCTATGAAGTGCATGTAAAGGGATTCACAGCCCATCGTTCCTCGAAAGTCGCGCGCCCCGGAACGTATTTGGGCTTCATTGAAAAGATCCCCTATTTGCGGCGGCTGGGCGTGAATGCCGTGGAGTTGCTTCCAATTCATGAATTCTACGTGGAAGATTTCGTGAAGAACAAAGGGCTCACAAACTATTGGGGATATAACACGCTCGCGTTCTTTGCCCCCGAATCTTCCTACGGCACGGCAAGCTATCCGGGCTGCCAGGTTGCCGAGTTCAAGATGCTTGTCAGGGAGTTGCATCGGGCAGGGATCGAGATCATCCTCGATGTCGTTTTCAATCACACCGGCGAGGGGAACGAGCTTGGCCCGATGTTTTCATTTAAGGGAATCGACAACGCCAGCTACTACTGCCTCACCGGTCCACCCGATCAACCCCTTCGCTACTACATGAACTGGACGGGATGCGGGAACAGCCTCAATCTCGCCCACCCTTGCGTCATCCGGTTGGTCATGGACTCGCTGCGTTACTGGGTGGAAGTCATGCACGTGGACGGATTCCGATTCGATCTTGCCTCAGTCTTGGGGAGGGATGAAGGGTCGTTCCGGCCCACCGCACCATTTTTTGATGCAGTGGCACAGGATCCGGTGCTTATGCGTACCAAGTTGATTGCAGAACCGTGGGATCTGGGAACCTATCAGGTCGGGAATTTTCCGGTCGAATGGTCCGAGTGGAACGGCAGATTTCGAGATACCGTCCGCAGATTCGGGAAAGGCGACGGAGGCCAGGTACCGGAGCTGGCGGCCCGGCTCGCGGGGTCCCCCGATATTTACGGCGAAGACGGACGATCCGCTTACAACAGCATCAACTTTGTCACCTGCCACGACGGCTTCACGCTCATGGACCTGGTCTCCTACAACGGGAAGCATAACGAGGCAAACCTCGAGGACAACCGAGACGGGACGGACGACAACAACTCCTGGAATTGCGGATGCGAAGGGCCATCGGATGATCCTGACGTCGGGCGGCTGCGGAAGCAGCTCGTCAAAAACTACCTATGCATGCTTCTGTTCGCGTCGGGCACACCCATGATCTTGGGAGGTGATGAATTCCTGAGGACCCAGCGCGGAAACAACAACGCTTATTGCCAGAACAATGAGATCAGCTGGTTTGATTGGAGCGCGGTCGAGCGCAATGTGGACATCGTGGAGTTTTTCCGCAAGGCTGTCGCGCTCACACGCCGCTGTACCATTCTGCAAAGGCGCAAGTTTTTCCTAGGCCGGGATTTGAATGCCGACAGCGTTCCCGATATCGCATGGTTTGGCGACGATCTCGACAGACCACAATGGGGTGAGCCGGAATTGCGCACTTTGAGCTACCAACTCGATGGAGGAGAGGAGCCTTCAGCTCTGGGTGACTATCGCCTGTTTTTGACTCTAAACGCCGATTATCGCCAGCAAACCGTGAAGTTGCCTGAACTCCCTTTACCAAAACGATGGCGCCGCGTGATTGATACGTCCCTGTGTGCGGGAGAGGATATCTGTGATTCCGGCGCGGAAGTCGCGCTCTCCCCAGCAAACGTTTACATCGTCAACCCGAGGAGCACGGTCGTGTTGCTGGGGATTTAGGAGTACGGCACTTCATATTCACCCTTTTTTGAGGTCCGAGATGAAAATCATCGTGTTGGGCGCGGGACTGGTCGGCGGTCCCATGGCCTCCGATCTGACCGCGGATCCCGGTTTCAGCGTCACCGTGGCGGATATCCGTGCCGAGGCCTTGAGCGATTTGAGGGAGAAACACGCTCTGCAAACGGTGCAACAAGACCTGTCGCGTCCAGAAAATGTCCGGAGTCTTGTGGCGGACTTCGACTTGGTCTTGAGCGCGGTTCCTGGATTCATGGGATTTCGCATTCTGAAGGCTGTTTTGGAAGCGAAGAAAAGTGTCGTCGACATTTCCTTTTTCCCCGAGGATCCGTTTGAGCTCGATGAGCTGGCCCAAAGAAGCGGCGTCACTGCCGTCGTCGACTGCGGCGTCGCTCCAGGGATGTCCAACGTGCTGACTGGATACGCGCAGAGCCAGTTGGATGAAATCGAGACCGTCCTCATCTATGTCGGAGGCCTCCCGGAAGTGCGTGAGTGGCCCTACGAATACAAGGCCGTCTTTTCCCCGTTCGACGTGATTGAGGAATACGTCCGGCCGGCACGCTATGTTCATAACGGCAAGCTCGTCATACGCCCCGCCCTCTCTGAACCCGAGTTGCTGAGTTTCCCTGGTCTGGGAACACTGGAGGCTTTCAATACCGACGGTCTCAGGACACTCATCAAAACGATCGCCGCTCCAAACATGAAAGAGAAAACGCTGCGCTATCCCGGCCATATCGAGAAAATGGCCGTGCTCAGGGAGACCGGCTTCTTTGGCAAGACCGAAGTGGAAGTAAGCGGAAAGCGCATCCGTCCGCTTGATGTGACGGCCAAGCTGCTTTTCCCCAAATGGAAAATGCTGGAAACCGATCGCGACATCACAGTCATGAAAGTCATGGCGGAAGGGATGAAAGGCGGCCATCGGCTGCGCTACACCTACGATCTCCTGGATCGATTCGACTCTGAAACCGGGATTCATTCCATGGCCCGGACTACCGGTTATACCGCGACAGCGGCCGTGCGACTGCTCGCACGTGGGTTGTTTGCCGATAAAGGGATCATCGCACCGGAGAGGATCGGCAGCCGCCCTGAGTGCCTGCAATTCCTGCTCGCGAACTTGAACGAGCGCCGAGTAGTGTATCGAGAAGCGGTGGAGAGATGCTGAACAAGCCAGGTCCCGTCGGACCGATCACAACTGTTTAACCCTCTTCAGCGCGGGAGCGATAGAGGCACGACCTTGCGCAGTCTCATAGACAGCCACAGATTCCACAGAAAAATCAGTGAAACCCGGACTTTCAATTGGGGACAGGCCCCAATTGAGAGTTTAATCTGTGGCAGCATTTGAATGTGCCCAATCAGTTTTGATCTAGGATTGATGCATCGCGGCGGCCGCCAGCGGCAGGTCGGCAAAGGCGTTGAGGTCATAGCCGGCATTGTCGCCGCGGCACAACTTTGGAGTGCCTGCAGCCGCGATCATCGCGGCATTGTCGGTGGTCAGAATCGGACTGGGATAGTAAACGGCTTCCGTGAACGCCGCAGTGAATGTCTGCCGTAGCAGGCTGTTGCACGCCACTCCGCCAACCAGCAGGATCGACTTGGGCCGGTGACGATTAATCGCCTTCCGCGTCTGGGCTACGAGCGTGTCTATGATCGCCTGTTGATAGCTGGCAACCAGATCCAGCACGATTCGCGACACTTTCGTTGAAGAACGGCAGGGACGAATGCCGGCCTGTTCGATATAGCGCAGCGCCGCCGTTTTGAAGCCGCTGAAACTGAAATCGAGGCTGCCGTCGCTAATTTTGGGAATCGAAAAATGGAATCTGCGCGGATCTCCGCGCGCCGACAGCTTGTCGATGATGGGCCCGCCCGGATAACCCAAGCCGAGATACTTCGCAAGCTTGTCCAGAGCCTCGCCGGCGGCATCATCACGAGTGCGTGCGACCAGTTCGTAGCGCTCGGGTTCGGGTGAATAGATCAGGGACGTATGCCCGCCTGACACGGCCAGAGCCAGAAGAGGATAGGCAATATCGGGGTGCTCGATGAATGCCGAATAGATGTGCCCCTCGATATGATTGACGGGCACGAGCGGCTTTTTCAGCGAAAAAGCCATTGCTTTGGCGAAAGAAAGCCCGACCAAAAGAGAGCCGATCAGCCCCGGCCCCTGCGTTACGGCGAGGCCGTCGAAATCCTGATAGCTCAGGCCCGCATCGCGAAAGGCCGTGCGCACTACATAACCGACGTTGCGCAGGTGTTCGCGACTGGCAAGTTCGGGACAACGCCGCCGAAGCTGCGATGGGTCTTGACCTGTGAAGCGATCACGTTGGAGAGAATGTTGTGTCCATCATCGACCAGCGCGGCGGCAGTTTCATCGCACGAAGATTCAATCCCCAATACCAACATAGTACCTCAAGTTTGACGTTTTTCAGGCTGCCGTACGTCTCTTGCCGCTTGCAGCGCTCTGATGCTTATTGATAAGCCCCGAGCAGAGGAAGTCGATCAACTTCTTCTCTCAATGGTTAGGATGCTCTCGAAATTGTGTCGAGTACAGGAACGTCCGAGTCAAAGTCTAGGTCCACGAGGAGGCAGTGGCTTAAGTTTGCGCTTATGGGGCTCACACCTTGGGCTGTAGCTGCGCCGCCCCATTCGGGGTTTGTCACTGTCTAAATCACAGAGAGGCGTGCGCAAGACTCGAGTCCCAGGCCCATTTAAGCTGAGCGGCGCGCCCCTCCCTTTGCGGCGCGGCGCCTCGAGCGCATGGTTAGCTGTCGTTCATTCTTGACAAACCGAACCTCAACCTTGTATCCGAGAGCCTTCGCATACTTTTGCAGGGTGGCGATTGACGGCGAGTGTTTGGGTTCAGCGGATTCCAACCGAGCGATGGCCGATTGAGTGGTTCCCACCCGAGCCGCGACCTCCGCCTGGGTAAGACCCGACTCAGCCCTCGCCTTCAATACCTCGTCGAAAAAGGAAAATTCCTCGGCCAATTCGTCGTACACTATTTTCACATCGGTGCGCGCGAGGGCGCGTCTCTTGAACTCCTTGAGATTGCTAGCCATGTTTCACTTCCTTCATTCGTTGCCGCGCAATTCCCTCCGCGGCCTTGATCCGAAGTTCGAAAAGCCCGCCACCCATTGCTCGGGTATGGGGCATGCCCAGATCCGGACCGAACGCCTCCATTCTCTCCGCATACCGCAGAAATCGAGCGAGGAAGCCGGCTGAGAAAGCGAGGATCTCGCTCTCGAGGCGTTGGTTGTAGAAGGTGACGGTCCAGGTCATCGGCACAGTATAGCATATTCGCTATGTCCCGCCAGCCACCCTACGACGGCTAACGCCAGCGCTTCAGCGGACGTGGCCACTCCAATGAGGCCGTCGCTTGACTCCCTCTGTCGTAAAACATAGTATTACATCATGACGAAGACCATTACCAAAATCGGAAACTCGCAGGGCATCATCTTCGACACCGCCTTGATGGAGCTGGCGCACCTGAGACTAGGCGATCAGCTCGCCGTCACGCTGCATGAAAGCGGCACGATCGTGTTGACGCCCGTGCGGTCTTCCATTGAAGCAGCCAAGGCCGCCGCCACGGCAAAGCGTCTGATTTGCAAGAACGCAGAACTGTTCCGTCGGTTGTCATGAATGAGCCTCTCGCGCATCCGACCGTCGCGGCGGTCAAAGCCATTCACGAGAAGGTGTTAGCCGCGCACCGCGGATTAGCCGGTGTGCGTGACGAAGCGCTGCTGGAGTCCGCCGTGGCTGCGCCGCAAGCGACGATGATGGGCGAGCGCTTGATTACTGACCCGATCGATGTCGCGGCCGCATATCTGTTTTATCTGTGCCGCAATCGTTCCTTCATGGACGGCAACAAACGTACCGCGCTAGCTACTTGTCTGGTCTTACTCAGTGAAAACGGTCTTTTGCCAGACGAGGAGTTGGACACGAACGCTTGGGAGTCATTGACCTTCGCGGTCGCCGCCTGCAAGTTGGATCGTGAACAGACCGCGGCGCATTTGCACAAGCTTCTCAAGAAACACACATGAGATGGGGCTTTCAGTGTACCAGATTACCCTTATCCGCGGAGCGCCCGGCCAAGTTCGACATAACAATTCATCCCGGAACCTGAAGCGCGAGGTCAATCTTCAATTCTTTCCGGCTGGGATCCTCAATCCTGGTCGCGGTCCCTGCGGAGTGTAAGCACCACCATGCTATCCACCATCTTGTTGCAGCGCCCGGCGAAGTCGATTGACGACGTGGTCGCGATCATGACGGCGATCGATCAGGCGTTGCCGCCGGCCGACGGGTTGAAATGGTTCAATCGTCTCTATCTCCGGGTCACGGAGGCCGTCCGCACAGCCGCCGGCACGGCCACCGCGTTTCACGATGAGCCCTTCATGCACCGCCTCGACGTCGTGTTTGCCAACCTGTACTTCGATGCCGCGGCCGCCGGCGATGTCGATCCATCCACTGCGCCGCCGGCGTGGCAGCCGCTGTTTCAGGCGCGAACAACGATGAACCTGCTGCCGCTGCAGCTCGCGCTGGCCGGCATGAACGCGCACATCAATAGGGATCTGCCCGCCGCTATTGTCGCGACGTACGGTGAGTTGGGCGGTGCGCCGAGCGATGCCGATCCGCGCCATGACGATTTCGAACGCATCAACGCGATCCTCGAAGCGGTGGAAACGCAGATCAAACCGGAATTTGCGGCCGGTGTGATCAAAGACCTCGATGAGATCGCCGCGCCCGTTGACGACATCGGTGCGATGTGGAGTGTTCGAGCGGCGCGAGAGGCAGCCTGGACGAATGCCGAAGTCCTCTGGCAGCTCAAGCCTGTGCCGGCCCTGCAGCAGAGTTTTTTCGATCGGTTGGACAGGCTGACGGGATTTGCCGGGCGCGGCATGCTCGTGCCCGTGGTCCCGGCTAGTGCCGGCTCGAGCTAGGCGATGTCGGGACGATTTGAAGAATCCCTCATGGGATAGCAGGAGCACAAAGGCAAGGAGATCATATGAATCGTCCACGCAATTTGATTTCTGTCTTCTCTTTAGTCTTACTTTTATTAGGAAGTGCCGCTTCTCAAAACCCGGGCCGGACCTCATTCGCCGCGCAGCAGCCAAAAGCTGGCGCCGTTACGCTGGGATCACCCACGGACCCGCGCGACCTGGTCGTTTTCATCGCCAACAACCAGCCTTCGCTGCACCGGATAGTGGGAAGCAAAGCGATACCGTTCGGCTCAGTAAAATTCGAGAATCCAGATTCGATCGTTGCCGACCCAAAGGGCAAGTGCTTTTATGTGCTCGACAAGCCGCGGCTGCTGGCAGACAAGGTGAAGATATGGCAGGTGAGCCCGGAAGGCGCCGGTACCATCGTTTTTGCGGGCCACTACGTAAGCGGAGGTGGGCCATTCAACTCGCCCCTCAGCCTGGGTCTGGACCGTCAGGGCCGGGTCCTGATCGCCGACGCGAGTACTGGGCTCTGGCGTCTGGAAAACGGACGGCTTGTGCGCATCTTCGACGGCAAGGATAAGCCTCTCCACATCATTACGGCCGCCACAGAGCATCCCGAGCGCGGCCTGCTTGTCGGCACAAGTTATCAATATGCGATTACCGGCGGCGAGATCCTCGACCTTCCAACCCAGCGGTTCCGCGACGACACATGGAGTCCGGCGCCATCATACGGAACCTGGGCTCTGGAGGAGCTGGGCTATGTCAATAACCTAGATCTGAACGAAGCTTCGGGTGCCGGCAACAGCACGGGCCGGCAGGTGCCCATCCGCATCTGGAAAAACCAGGGCGGGCTCTACCTGGTCGATATTTCTTCCCAACGGGCCAAGGTGTCCGGCTTCCTGGTAAACCAAAAACCAGATGGGCAGGAGTTCGAGACCTACTGGCGCACCCTTACGCAGGTCATGGTTGATTCGGCAGGCCGCGTTTTATTGGTGGATTGGGGCAGCCAGAACCGGCGCGTCGAGTCGTCTTATATAAGCCCAGGCGTGTATTCCTCAACTCCGCGCGTCACCACGCTCACCATTAACGGAGGGGTTTTTGTCATTCATCCGGACGGAAGATTTGAGGATTTGACCTTTAAGACTCCGGCAAATAACTCCGGTCCCATGCGACACCCGGTTGGAATTGCACAATGGTCTTCGGACACCTATATCATTGCCGATCCTGAACTTTATGCCGAAGGCATCAATGGAACAGGCGGGCTGATGCTGCTGGGATTGGACGGGAAGCGCGAGGCGCGTTGGGCTTTGGGCGCCAGGCTCAAGCCTTCAGGCGTGGCGATCTTGCGGGGTGCGGGATCGCCGGCAGCCGTAGCCGAAGGCAGACCTATCGTCTTGACCGAACTGGCCGGGGATCACATCGCCGGCTCCATCACACGGGTGGACAAGGTTTCCTGGGAACGCAAGCCTCCAGCCGATCCGCGAGACCTGCTGGCCAGCATAAGACCCTGGCAGGCGCAACCTGCCGAGGAAGCGACAAAAACTCTACGTTCTCTCTTTGAAGGTTCTCGCTGGAGTATTGGCGCCGACGGTTCATTGGTGTTATCAGCCCGCGGGGTCGATCCAGCGCAGCAGGGCACACCCCTGGTGATGCGCGGCAAGATCGTGCCACGCGGTGACCTTGCCAATGCCACAACCTCCTACTTCCGTCCCGGCGATCTGCAGATCGGCTCAATGGATGCCGAGATTCAAATGCTCCAACCCGGAGTACTCTCATTGCAGCTCAATGTTACGGTATATACAAATAATGACCGAATCAAAGCTACTTTCGAGCTCACCATGCCGATCCGAGACCGATGATAGGAGTAGCTTGACCCCAATTCTCGCCGTCGAATTTGATATCCGGAAAACGTCGGGTCCATACCCAGCCGGCGCGGCATCCTAAGGGAAGCTACTTATATCTCAGAACCTGAAGCGCGGGCCGCGCCCAGGCTCGGATCCAAAAGGCAGTCAATTTGGACTATCCGTAGACCAAAGCGAATTGCATGCCCGGAATGACTTACAGCGGCGCAACATCTCGTGTGAGTCGTGCGCAGGCTACTGCCCGGGTGTTCTTCTGCAACGGGTAAGTACTCTGGCCGGCATGCACCACATCCAGCGAGTCCAGTTTCAGGTCGGTGAGGGCATGGCGCATCGACGGCGTGACAGCCGGCGCGGCCGTCCGCTTGATCTCAAATCCACGGCGCTTGCGGCCGCGGACGACCAAGAGATCCAGTTCCGCCCCGCTTTGCGTGGCCCAGAAGAAACATTCTTCCGGTTCGGCCCGCAGGTGGACGATCAGTTGCTCGATAACGAAACCTTCCCATGATGCGCCCACCTTCGGGTGGCTTTCGAGATCCTGCTGCGCGCGCAGATTGAGCAGGCCATGCAGCAATCCGCTGTCCGATAGGTACACCTTGGGAGACTTGACCTGTCGTTTGGCGATGTTTTCGTGCCAGGGCTGGAGTTGTCGAACCACCAGAGCCGACGTCAGAAGATTAAGGTAGTGCTGGACGGTTGTGTCCGCCACGCCGAATGCGCGGCCAAACTCGGAGGCATTCCAAGTCTGGGCATGATAGTGCGCCAGCATGGTCCAAAACCGGCGCATAGTGTCGGCTGCCACCCGCACGCCAAGTTGCGCCATGTCGCGTTCAACAAAAGTCCGGATGAACCCGCGTCGCCATTCCATGCTGGCAGCGTCATGGACGTCCAGAAACGAGCGGGGGAACCCGCCTCGGCACCACAAACGGGTGTCGTGGCGGGCCGGCACTTCGCTCAGGTCGAATCCGACCAGGTGATGATAGGCGATGCGCCCGGCCAGCGT
>Ga0182021_10011435_pt1 | contig 10532 bp, 9 predicted proteins | sample 612E3MmetaG_FD_120493 | JGI IMG/M metagenome (GOLD analysis project Ga0182021, IMG submission 120493) | Permafrost microbial communities from Stordalen Mire, Sweden - 612E3M metaG (Illumina Assembly) | ecosystem: Environmental > Terrestrial > Soil > Wetlands > Permafrost | place: Sweden... | reverse complement strand
CGGCAATGAAGAAACAGATCCCAGCCGGCCTGGGGTTCTCGGTGTCGGGCATGCCGTACTGGACGCTCGACAGCGGCGGGTTCTCAGTGCCAACCCGCTGGGCGGCGGCCAGCCCGACCGCGGCCGACTCGGCCGAATGGCAGGAACTGAACGCCCGCTGGTTCGAGTATGCGACCTTCTTGCCCCTTATGCGCGTGCATGGTCAGACGCCCAACCGCGAGATCTGGCAATTCGGCGGCGACACCAGCGCAGCCTATGCGGCGATGCTTAAGTTCGACAAACTGCGCTATCGCATGCTTCCATATGTGTATTCATTGGCCGGGGCGGTCACCCAGCACGCAGGAACCATCATGCGCCCCCTGGTCATGGATTTCCGCGGCGACACCACGGCGCGCGAGATCGGGGACCAATACATGTTCGGTCCGGCGTTCCTGGTTGCGCCGGTCACCACCTACCAAGCGAGCACGCGGTCGGTGTATCTGCCCAGCACCTCCGGCGGCTGGTATCTGTTCTGGACGGGCGCGGCGGTTGCGGGCGGAGCGAGCATCTCGGCCCCGGCCCCGTACGACGCCATGCCGGTCTATGTGCGCGCGGGGTCGGTTGTTCCGCTGGGCCCGGACCTGCAGTACACCGGGGAGAAGCCCGCGGATCCCATCACCCTCTGCGTCTATGCCGGCGCTGACGGGGCCTTCACCCTCTACGAGGATCAGGGGACGACCAATGACTACGAAACCTCGGCATTCGCCGAGATACCGGTCAAGTGGACCGATGCCACGAAGACTCTCACCATCGGCGCCCGCCAGGGCTCGTTCAACGGGATGCTCGCCTCGCGCAGCTTCCAGATCGTTCGCGTGGCTGCGGGAAAGGCCGTGGGCTATCCCTTCACCGCGACGCCCGACCAGACCGTGACCTACACCGGCGCAGCGATGGACGTCACGCTCAACTGAAGCGCGATTGTCACTCCGGGCCACCTCCTTCTGCCAGGCGTCCCGCGGCGTCGCTGCACTTGCCGCGGGATCACGACGCCTTCTCAGGCTTTGACGGTGGCAGCGGTTGGACTTAAGCTGAAGGTTCATCACCGGCAAGGACCGGCAAGGGGTGCGCATGCAGGAGAACGCCATCCGCAGGGACGACATGGTCTCGATCGAGGAGCTGGAGGCACTTCGAAACCAACACAAGGATCTGGAAGCAAGGCTGGCGGTCATGGACCGCCACCTGTCGCTGACCGCCCAGGAACAGACTGAGCGCGCTCGGCTGAAGAAAGAGAAGCTGGCGATCAAGGATCGCATCCAGGTCATGCTTTCCCGTCGGCCGGCGGCGTAGCCCGGCCGGGTGGGTCAGCGGCGGCAACAAGGCCGCAGCAAGGCAACTCGACGACAAAGCGCGCGCCGCCCAGCGGCGCTGGCGCCTCGCCCGCGGACACATCGCCACCGTGGTCGATCACGATCTTGCGAACGATGGCCAGGCCCAGGCCGGTCCCGCCCGGCCGGAAGGTGACGTAGGGATCGAACACCCGTTGCCGCTCGGTCTCGGGAACACCTGGGCCATTGTCGTCCACCAGGATCGCGGCGCGTCCGCGGTCCGGACGTTGTTCGACGCGGATGACCACCTGGGGCTCGCGGCCGGCCCCGCTGGCCGCCTGCAAGGCATTGTCGACTAGGTTGGCGATCACGCGACGGAACAGCATCTTGTCGCAGGGTGCGGACACCGGCCCGCTGGCTTGCACCTTGACGAGGGATTGCCACTCGGGCTGCAGACGCACGATCTCTTCGACCAGCGGCACCAGATCGAGCGGCGTCGGCTCCACCTTGGGCAGCTTGGCAAAGGCCGAGAAATCCTCGACCAGACGGCGCAGGCCGGTGATCTCTTCGCGCAGTATCTCCGTGGCTGTGTCGAGCAGGCGCCGGTATGCGGGATCGTCGCCTGGGTACTTCGAGGCGATTTCCTGCACCGCAAGTTGGATGGGCATAAGCGGGTTCTTGATCTCATGCGCCAGACGGCGCGCCACTTCTTGCCAGGCCGACACCTTCTGCAGGTACTCGACGCGCGAGCGCGCCTGCGCCAGTTCAGCCACCATGCGATCAAAGGCGCGTCCCAACTCGTCGAGTTCGTCCTTGCCCTTGGGGGCCACCCGCACCGACAGATCACCGTCCCCCACCGCCCGCGCCGCCCTGTGCAGGCGCGCAACCCGCCTGGTCACCCGCCGTGCGACCAGCCAGCCCCCGAGGGGCGTCACCGCCAGGATGGCCAGAACCAAGAGCAGGTACTGGTGCAGAAAGCGTGGGACCAAGAGGCCGTACACGCGATCGATTTGTTGTTCCTTTTCAATAGCGGCGCGCAGAGCCAGGAAATCTTCGTACATCTGCGCCGGGATCCCGAACACCAACTCCAGCGCGCGGGGCGCCTCGCCATCGGCTGCGGGTAGGGCGACCAGGATGGGCGGCGCCTCACGCGATCGGCCCAGCGTCTCGGCCGGCGCCTCCCAGGTATCGACCACCTCGGCACCGACCAGGAGCTGCGCGCGCAGCAGGCCCTCGGTGCGCGTGAGATCGGCCATGCGGGCTGGCTCTTGTGCGGCGATATCATGGGCGCGACGGCGGAACTCGTCCTTGCGATCGGCGAAGTAGGAACGAAACACATCGGCGGCGCGCGCCGAAGATCCCGCCATCTGGGCTTCATGTTCGAGCGAAAAGTCGGCGAACCTTCGCACCATGAAATAGAGAGCGTAGGCCGACAAGGCCACGGCCAGCACGGCCACCGCCAGCATGGCACCCAGAATCTTCCACTCGAAACGCCCGGGCCATCTCATCGGGGTGGCTCCATCCACGACGGAGAGACCAGGCGAAGCTGGCGCTCGCTCTCGTCGATGCGTGGGTTGACGAAGATGCTGACAAACGACCCAAAAAAACTGTCGCCCGAGCCCATGCGACTGCGCGGCGAGGGCCGCGCCAGCCAGCGCCGCACGTCGGCGAGAAGCTCTTGCGAGATGGGGTTGAGATCGGCGCGCACGCTCAGCCGGTAGGCCACCCCGGGCTCAAGACGGTCCAGACTGACTATGGGAAAGGCGACGAGTGCGGTGGCCAGGTCGATGGCCTCGCCTGCGGTCGCGACCTCGCGCGTTTCGCTCTTGCCGCCCGCCTCGAATCGGCGCACGCGGAACTTCTCGTCCCAAAGGTCGTACAGGATCTCAGTGTGGCGGATGGCCTGGGCTACCGGCTCGGGGCTGTCCAGGCGGAAGATTGCTACCCGCACCAGTACGCGGCTGGTGAAGCCCGACAGCAGGTGTTGCGCGTCTTGCGCCCTGAACAGGTCATGCAGAGCCAGGCTGACCAGCAGGCGCCCGTCGCGCCGGTTGACGCCGGCCTTGCGTTCTTCGGGTTCTTGCGCGCGGGCCGGCGTGGCTCGCGCGGCTGCGAAAGCCAAGATGGTGAACGCCAGAAGACCTGTCCGGTACCACATTACAGGGGAAGCCGGCCGATGGCGTTGGCCACCGAAAGGGTGAAGATGCCGATGTACGTGTCCAGGCGCAGGCCCAGATCAGCGGTGAGATCGGCCGGGATGCGTTGGCCCAGGCTGGCGCCTTCCCGGCGCAGATCATCGGGATTGGTCAGGGCAAACACGCCCAAGGCGGCAAATACGTCGCCGCGGTAGAAAAGGCCGTGGCGCCGCCACAGGGGCACGGCGTACTCGACAAGCAGGCGGCCGGCCAGCTTGTCATAGCGATGGTCGGCCACGCTGGTGCCGAAGAAGTTGCGCGAAGGCTGGGTCGAGAAGTTGATGCCGTACGCGCGCGGGGGCAGCAGCAGGTTCAGGTCGCCGACGAAGAAACGATCGAAGTACGGCGCGTCTCCCACCACGCCGCCCAGCAGGCCATGTACCCCGATGACATGGCCCACGCGCAAGGGGAAGTAGAGCGAGCCCTGCGCGGTTGCTTTGAGGAACGTGTACTGTGAAGCGCAAGCGGGCGTCGCCCCTTCCACCGACAGGACCATGTGCCGGCCCGCGCGGGGCAGAACCGGATCGGAGCGGGAATCGAGGTCGAGGGTCAAGGCGAGGGAGCCCAGCCGGCTTGATCCCGCGCGCACCAGAAACGCGATCGGTTGACTTTGGCCCTGGCCCAGGTCGCGGTCGCGCAGGGTGGGCCATTCGGCGCGAACCGTCTCGAAACGCCCCTCACCGAGGAGAAATGCCGTGCGCGACAAAACCGCGCCGGCGCCCAGCACGCCGCCGACGCGCCTGACGTTCAACGCAACGAAGTCGGAGGGATCGGGCCGGTCCGTGGCGCCGATTGCGCGGAGGAACTCACTGCCTCGGGAAAAGAGCGCGCTTCCCGACAGCAGCAAGCCGTGCAGGCGCGGTGGGCCGGCCATGCGCAAGGAAAAGGCCAGGGCTGGCGTCGCGCCATCGACCTTGGGACGAGTCGAGCTGACGAAGCCGGCGCCCAGTGTCAGCCCGCGGCCGAGCAAGTTGCGCTCGCTCACGTCCAGACCGCCCCACAAGGTTGTGGCGTCGCTGGTGCCGAGGTGGATGGCGTTGAGGATGATGGTGCCGCGTTCCTCCACCTCGATGACCAGCACCACGTCCCCGCGACGCTCGCCCTTGACCATGGAAAGGCGTGCGTCGAGGAAGTAGCCCAGCGCCAGCAGGCGCAGACGCGCCCGATCGACCCGCGCATCGTCGGCCGTCACCGTGTCACCGGGCGAGAACGCGACCTCGCGCAGGATGAAATCGGTGCGGGTTTTGCGGTTGCCGCGCACCTCGATGCGTTCAATCCTGTAGCGCAGGGTGAACCCGTCGGGCAACGTGGCCGATGGCTCGATCTTCTCAGGCGGGGGCTGCGCCTGCGCCAACGAGGGCAGGAGGGCGAGCAGGGCTGGGAGCCAGGGGAAACGCATGGAAGGGACCGGCTTTCCCCTAACGGTCGACCGTCACAGCGTCGGAGTCAACTGGTACTCCGAATCGCCCTTACCAGACACAGCGGGGATAGAACGAAGCGATAGTGCGGTCGCAAGTCACGAGCTGCGCATTCTTGCTTCGTGCGAGGGTGACGATGAGACGATCGGCAGGGTCGCGATGGGCCCAATCCAGATCCACGGCTGCGAGAAATGTCTCGGCATCCACTGCTACGGTTGTCACCAGGCGCATGGCGCTGGCCAACCAAGCGTTTCGGGGCAAGGGCAGCGGCAAACGGCCAGCCCAGTGTTTCCAGGCGATTTCGTACCAGGTGACCGCGCTGACCAGACGAGGACCCGCGTCGGTCGGCAGCGGCCTACGCTGCACCAGCCACGAGAGCACGGCGCAGGTGTCCAGGACCACGCTCATCGCTTGGCTTTCCCGCGCGAACGGCCGGGGCGGACGGTCATGGTGCCCCATTCTTCGACGGGAATAGGCGCAGTGAGCTGCTCGAATGTGTAGGCAATGCCCGACTCCTTTGCGGCTGCGTGCAAGTGGGCCAGAGTCTCGTCCTCGCTGTCACCTTGTTCATCGCACGGGATCAACTTGGCCACAGGCTTGCCGTAGCGGGTGAGGACCACCGGCTCGCGCGTCCGCTGCACTTGATTGATGTAGGCCGACAGCCTGGCCTTGGCCTCGTACACCGTGGACGTGGTGGACATTAAACTAGTCTAGCTAGTCAGATTGGCTCTGTCGACCACAAGGAAGGACTGTAGCGCCGTGCTCGCGCGGCTGGCCGACATGGGCGATCGGCCTTCCGGGTCAGCCCAGGCCGGCCAGCGTGCGCGTGAGCGTGAGCGGTAGCGTGAGCGACCAGCGGCAAGCGGCTAGCGTGGGCGGCTGGCGTGAGCGCGACGGGCGAGCGCGAAGCGCGAGGGGTGGGTGGGGTGGGTTGTCTGTCCCGAAGCCCTTTAGGGTGCGCGGCCCGCGGCCCGCTAGCCGTCTTCCCGCATAACGCCCACGCCCACGCTCACGCCCACGCTCACGCCCACGCTCACGCCCACGCTCACGCCCACGCGACCCGCGGGCCGGCCTTGCGGGCGGCCCGCAATTACCCGACAAGCCGTAGCTAGTTCACGCTGACCCGGGGCGCGATCGTCACATCGGCAACCAGGGCGTTGAGGCGACTCTTCACCTCTTCGGACGGACTCAACACCGTCATCCGTTCGAGCACGAAGCGCAGGCGCCGCTGATCGCCGCGCACCTCGTAGATGGCGCGTAGGTTGTTGAGCACGCGTACCAGGATCTGTCGTCGCGCGGCCGGCACCAGGCAGCGTTCGTCGATGTCGCTCGGATCCCCGGTCGCGGATTCGTAGAGCGCCCGCAGCTCAGCCCACCTGACCATGCGCCCGTCGAACGGATCCACCACCGCCAGGGTGTCGTCGCGTCGCCGCGCACCCACGAGAAAGTGGCCCGGGAACGAGATACCGAAGGTTTCCACACCTGCCCGCCGGCACACGGCCATGAGCACGATGGCCAGCGAGATGGGATTGCCAGTGCGTCGATCGATGACTTCGTTGAGAAAGCTGTTGCGCGGATCGTAGTAGTCGGACACGTTGCCCCGAAAGCCCAACTCACCGTAGAGAAGCCGCAAGATCGGCTGCACACGGTCAGCCGGGGCCGGCCCGCAGCGACGATCGGCTTCCAGGCGGATGCGCGCCAGCTCACCCATCACGTCAAGCTTGGCGATGAACCCGGGAATATCCAGACCTGGGTAGTCGGGCTCGCAGAGCAGAAGCGCCGTGCTCTCCAAATCCAGCTCGTGATTCGGCTGGCGAAGCAGGTGCGCAAACAGCAGCAAATCCGTCGGCCCACTCATTCGCAATTTCAAGATAGCAGACCCCATCCGGCCGGCATGCGCTTTCTCACGCCACCCAGGAGATGTGTGTGGGCAACCCCTACCCCACGGGGTTACTCGGGATTGACTTCGAGGCGGGCAAGCAGTTCCGCGATGCGGGCGTTGGTCGCTGCCAGCTCCGCCTCCAAGCTGGGAACGCGGGCCGCCGCGAGCATTGCTGCGTCGTGCTGGCTTTCGAGGAAGACCAGCCGCTCGTAGACCTCCTCGGGATCGGGGGCCTCGGCGCGCAGCTCCGCCAGCCTGGCCGCTGCCTCCTCGGCCGCCTTGCTCTGCGCTTCCAGCTCGGCCAGACGGGCCATCTTGGAATCCGCGACGTGCAGTAGCGTTTCCAGCTCCCGGGCCCTGGCTGTAGCTGCTTCGGCCGTCTTCAGGTGAGTCAGGTGCTCGTTGGTCTGCGCGGCCGCCGTATCGGCGATCGCCAGCTTGGCTTCAAGCTCGACCGCGCGGGCCGAGGCGGCCGTCGCGGCTTGCAGCTTCGTCTCCAGCTCGGATATGCTCGCCACGCTCGCCTGCCATTCACCCTGCAACTCCTCTGTGCGCGCGGCCGCCTGCTTGCGCGCGCGCTCGGTGTCGTCGCGCAGACGCAGCGAATCCGCCAGGCGGCGCTCCGCCTCGCCGATCCGGTTGCGCAGATCGGCTGTCTCGCTCTCCAGATCGGCAATGCGGCCCTTGGCCTGTTCAGCTTCGCTGCGTGCCTGGGCATCGGCCCTGGCCTTGTGCTCAAGACGCAGCATCACACCCTCGAGCTCCGCCAGACGCGAGCGGCGCTGGCGATCAGCTTCCTCCACCTCGGCGAGAGACCGGCGCAGCCGCGCCGACTCTTCGAGCGCATCGGCCAAACGTTTCTCCGCCGTGGCCAGATCTTCTTCCAGCTCGGCCACCAGGCTTGATTGCTCATTGAGAGCGTCGCGCAGCCGCCCCACCTCGTCGAGGTGCGCGGCCGCGGCCCGCTGGAACTCCTCAAGCGCCAGCTCGCGGGATTTCAGCGTAGCCAGCAGCTCATCGCTGGCGGGGCTCGCCGGCGGCGGCGCTTGACGGAGCTCAGCGATCTGGGTGCGCAGGCGGCCGAGATCGTGTTCGGCCGCATCCGCGCGCCAGGTTGCCTCCTGCCGGACCGCCTCCAGAGCCGCAATGCGATCGTCGCGCTCCGACAACGCCGATTCGCGTTCGGCCAGTTCGGCCTCGCGGCGCTTGAGTTCATCGGTCAGACCGGCAGCGTGCAGCGGCTCGCTGGACCGCAGCCCTGCGGTCAGACGTTGGGCCAGGGCGGTCATCTCGTCGGTGGTCTTACGGGTCAGATTGACCACCGACTCGTCCGCTTCCAGCAACGCCCGCCGCAGCCGCTGGGTCTCCTCGTCGAGCTCGGCGCGGGCCTCCGCCGTACGCCGCACACGACCGCGCAACTCCTCGATCTCCTCGCTCTGCGCGCGCGACACGCGCAGCAGGCCATCGGCCTGGCCCTGCGCCTCGGCCAACTTCTGCCGCAACTCGGCCAGGGCAGCGTCAGGGGCCTTGGCCCCGGCTGAGAAGTCAGGCGCCGGCGTCTCGTTCGCCGGGCTCGGGCTCGCGCGTGACGGGATCTGAACCAGCGCATAGCCCAGGCTCAAGGCCTCGTCGTGGCCGCACAGTGCGAGGTAGTGGCTTGGCTCCTCGTTTTCGGCCTGGGCCAGGTCAGGCTCGATCCGCAGCTCAGCCGGGGCCTCGTCGAACTCCGCGATCCCCCAGGCGGCAAAAGGCGTTTGACCGAACATGCGCACCTTGGGGAAGTGCGGACTCAGCTGGTCGACGATGTCGAAGTAGGAAACGCCTGGCGCGGGCCGGTCAGCTCGGTCGCCGTTGGGCACCACGCAGACCAGACGCCCACCGGGCGCCACCAGCTTCAGCACCGCCGGCAGGGTCAACGACCCGCGGCCGAGCAGGATGTCCGCGGCCTCTGGGATCAGCACCACATCGAACGGACCAGCCTGGTCCAGCGAGGCGGCTGTCATCGTGAGGAAGCTCAGGGCACCGTCTCGTGATGTAGGCTGGTGGCGAGTTCGCGCCTCGGCCACCGCGCCCGAGTCGTCAGCCCCAACCACGTTTCGCGCGCCAAGTCGTGCGAGGTGAGCTGCGCTTTCACCGCTTCCGCACCCGAGCTCCAACACGCGCCGGCCCATCAGAATAGGTCGCAGGTAGCTGTAGACGGCGGAGTAGCGAATCCCCCGGTCGGGTTGGCACTTTTCGGCCATGCGCGGCAGACTATACATGGCGGGACCGCGGTCACGCCAGTGACGGACCCAAACGAAAGCGAAACCGCCATGACGCATCGAAGCAAGGGTGTCTCCGCACGCGATTGCGCATTGCTGCTTGCTCTGGCCGCTGCGGGCGATTATAAACGCCCGCTCCAAGGAAGGTTGCTCGTCATGCCGAAGAAGGGGATTCACCCGGCCTATAAGCCCGCCACCATCAAGTGTGCCTGCGGTCACACGGTGGAGACGTATTCCACCCGCGGGTCGTTCATGGTGGACATCTGCTCGAACTGCCACCCGTTCTACACGGGCAAGCAGAAGTTCCTCGACACCGGCGGCCGCATCGAACGCTTCAACAAGAAGTACGGCAAGAAGACCACCCCGCCTGCGCCGGCCACTCCGTAGGGCCATTCTGCGCGGGTCGGGCTTCGCCCTGGCCGTGCCCCCACCATGCTGGACGAACTGCTGCTCGGCAAGCTGTCGGCCATCGAGAACCGTTTCGAGGAGCTGACCGCCAAACTGTCCGATCCGGTGGTCCTCGCGCAAACGCAGGTGATGCAGAAGCTCGCCAAGGAGCACTCTGACCTGCGCGAGCTGGTGGAGACCTTTCGCACCCACCGCGATGTCAGCCAGCGCACGGCCGAGGCGCGCGATCTGCAGAAGGATCCGGAGATGCGCGAGCTGGCGCGGGCGGAAGAGGGCCAGCTTGCCGCCGAGCAGGGGCGACTGGAAGAACGACTGACCTTCCTGCTGCTGCCCAAAGATCCCAACGACGACAAGAACATCATGCTCGAAATCCGGGCCGGCACCGGCGGCGAGGAGGCGGCCCTGTTCGCCGCTGATCTGTACCGCATGTACGGCCGCTTCGCCGAACGTCGGCGCTGGAAGGTCGAGGTCGTCTCGATGTCGAGCGCCTCGGCAGGCGGCATCAAAGAAGTGGTAGCCAACATCGAGGGCAAAGGCGCCTATTCGCAGCTCAAGTACGAATCCGGCGTGCACCGCGTGCAGCGCGTGCCCACCACTGAGGCGCAGGGGCGCATCCACACCTCGACTGCGACAGTGGCCGTCCTTCCTGAGGTCGAGGATGTCGACATCAACATCGATCCCAAGGATCTCAAGATCGAAGTCATGCGCTCGGGTGGGCCGGGCGGCCAGTCGGTCAACACCACCGATTCGGCCGTGCGCATTCACCACATTCCGAGCGGGCTTTTCGTGCACTGCCAACAGGAGAAAAGCCAGCACAAGAACAAGGCCATGGCCATGAAGCTCCTGCGCTCGCGTCTGTACGAGATCGAGCTCGAAAAGCGGGACAACGCCGAGCGCGACAACCGGCGCAGCCAGATCGGCAGCGGCGATCGCTCGGAGAAGATTCGAACCTACAATTTCCCGCAAGATCGACTGACTGACCATCGCATCGGCTATACCCGCCACAATCTGCCGGCCCTGCTTGATGGCGATCTCACCGAGGTCATCGAAAGCCTGCGCGCCCATTT
>Ga0182021_10011434_pt1 | contig 10533 bp, 11 predicted proteins | sample 612E3MmetaG_FD_120493 | JGI IMG/M metagenome (GOLD analysis project Ga0182021, IMG submission 120493) | Permafrost microbial communities from Stordalen Mire, Sweden - 612E3M metaG (Illumina Assembly) | ecosystem: Environmental > Terrestrial > Soil > Wetlands > Permafrost | place: Sweden... | reverse complement strand
TACCTACCGTACCGACCCGGTGAAGTCGATGGCCCAATCCCGGGAATTTTTCGCCAACATTATGAAAAAGGCTCTGCTTATCTATGCCCATAAAGACGAACTGCAAAAAGCGCAATCAACCGGTGACGCTATTGCCACAATCAATGTGGTCAAGAGATATATCATCGGCCAGTAATATTGACAGATAACAGCGATAACCGCTTGAAATGTAAAGGAGAGCCAAAATGGGGAATTACCTGGCCTTCGACCTGGGAGCAGAAAGCTGCCGCGCGATGCTCGGTATTCTGGATGATAGTAACAAACTCCAGATTAAGCAGTTACATCGTTCTCCAAATAGCATGATTAACATCCGTGGTAATCTTCACTGGGACATTCTCGGCATATATCGCGAGGTATTGGCCGGACTTAGCGCTACTGTTGCTCAATGCGGTGACATTACGGAAAGTATTGGTATTGATACCTGGGCAGTAGATTTCGGCCTCTTTGATAATCAGGGCAGGCTAATCGGTAATCCCAATGCCTACAGAGACCACCGGAGGGTGCTCGCTATGGATGAATTCCTTACCAAAATCCCCCGCGAGAAGCTCTACGAACTGACTGCCAGCCAAACTTCATATGTTAACACTATCTTCGAACTCTATGCTTTAGCCAAAGGAAACAGCCCTCAGCTCAATATCGCTAAGGATTTACTTTTTATACCGGATATTTTTAATTATTTCCTTACGGGGAAAAAATTTACAGAATTTACTTTTGCGACCACTGCTCAACTTTATAACATCCGTACCAATTCTTGGGAAAAACAAATCTTTACTCAATTGGGTGTATCCAGCGATATCATGCAAAAGATTATCCGTCACGGCAATATCGTCGGTATGGTAGAACCTGAAATCCGTAAGGAAACCGGTCTGACTGAAATTCCGGTAATCGCCGTTGGCAGTCATGACACTGCCTCTGCCGTTGCTGCTTGCCCTCTCCCGGGAGATAATGCGGCCTACATCAGTTCCGGCACTTGGTCGCTGATGGGGATTGAATCCAAAATACCAATTGTCAACGAAACCGCTTTTAAGTACAATATCACCAATGAAGGGGGTATTTGCGACACTTTCCGTGTAATTAAAAATCTTACCGGCCTTTGGTTGTTGCAGGAATATCGCCGGGAAGAGATAAAAATACAGGATTTTTCCTACGATGAACTCAGTAATATGGGAATGAATACTCCTTCTATCGGCTCGGTGATTGACCCTAACGCCCCTGACTTTATTAAACCTGAATCCATGTCGCGGGCTATCGCGGATTATTGCTTATCTAAAGGGCAGCTTCTACCGCAGAGCACCGGTGAATTTGTTCGTATAATACTGGAGAGTCTGGCACTAGTTTACCGTTATACATTGGGTCAATTAGAGGAAATTAGCGGCAGAAAAATAACTCAACTCAATATTATTGGCGGCGGCTCCCAGAATCAAGCGCTTTGCCAGTTTGCCGCGGATTGTACAGGGCTTCCGGTTTATGCGGGCCCGGTAGAAGCTACCGCCATTGGCAATATTTTAGTCCAGGCAATGGCATTGGGGAAAGTTCAATCACACCATGAACTGCGTGAAATCGTCAAACGCTCTTTCCCGCTTACTATATATGAACCCCAGCATACTCCATACTGGGATGAAATCTATGCGCGTTTCTTGCGTATAAAAATCTAAAGCTACTTTTCCATGAGTTCGGTAACATATTCTATTTGAACGAAACCGACGTTCCTTCTTCCATGGCGAGGAATCCTTCCGCAGAAGTATGACGTGGCAATCCTTCACCCTCATACATTTAGTATATTAACTCAGGAATCTCTACACTCACAACCGATAGATGAATGTTGAACGCTCTAAACAAGGTCAAAGCCTACTTTAAATTCATCCGATAAGTCTTTGAGAGACTTCATTACGATTTCGTCCAGTGGGATACCGTTTTTACGTCTATCCTGTACCAACGCCCACTCAAGCTCACCGGGAATAGTGATGTTTTTCACGCCTGTTGCTTTTGGCAGATCATGATAAACTTCAATCATCCTGTCCATGCCCATTTTAAATTCTTCAGGCGGAATGAATCCGGCTATCTTCATCGCTGCGCAGAAATGGGTGCAGGTGCTAGCAGTACTCGGCGAATTAAATAGTTCCGGGAGACAAATAGAAGCCGCTAACGTGCTACTCAGAATATCTATCATAATATTTAACCCGAAGCCTTTGTATACTCCAAGTTCCTTGGTTCCACCCAGCATTACCATTGCTCCTTTCTTTATTTCGTCTTCTTTTGGGTCGGTGATGGGATTCCCATCCGGGTCAATCGTCCAACCGAGCGGGAGCGTATCACCGGTTCTTAAGGCAATCTCCACTTTCCCCCAGGCAGCCATGGTCGAAGACATATCCAGGCAAAATGGAAATTCTTTATTGGACGGTGCCGCAAAGCTCATGGCATTCATCCCAGCCACACGTCCTGAGGCGCCGGGAGCAACTGCATTAAGGCCGCCGGTAGTACAAGAAAAACCAATCATATCCTCTTCAAGAGCTAAAAGGGAGTAGGCAGAACAGGCCCCATAGTGAGTAGTGTTTCGCACAGTAACAGCTCCAATACCGATAGCTTTCGCCCGTGCCATTGCTTCTCGCATCGCCTTATGACCAACCACGAATCCCAAACCACGGTCGCCGTCAATGACCGCTGTCGCAGGAGCGCCACTATACATTTTAATATTCGGTTTAGCGTTAACAAAGCCTGTTTTCAACCGTTTGACGTACAATCCGTTCAGATGCGCAACTCCGTGTGAAGCAATGCCGCGTAGGTCGGTATTAACCATCAGGCGAGAAGCGATATAAGCATCCTCTGACGGCATGCCCAATTTTTCCAGGACTTTCGTCGAAAAGACGATTAATTTTTGTTCATTTACTTTAGTGTATTTTACAGGCATTTTATCTCTCCATACTTATACTATATAATTTTTCCTCATAGAAATCTAACTTGAAATCCCATACTGCATAATCAACATTATAGGCTATTCTACACCTTCGAACTTTTCCGACAAATGTAAGTTCTTAAAAATACCTAGACTCGCGGTTTTATGTAACGACCACAAACCAAAATTTAGTACGCAAATCACAAAATCAGGGAAGAGAAAACTACTGGATCATATCAAACCATTCAGACTCCGGCAACTTCACGGTGTTTAATCTCTACATCGCAAACTCGTGCTTTTAGAGTCTCTAAGATAATATCTTCGGCTTTCTCCAGTCCCACCGCACTGGTATCTAGAGAAAGATGATACTGTGAAGCATTTAACCAATTTTGTCCGGTAAGAGCACGGAGATAGCGCGCCCTCTCCTGGTCAACCGAACACATCAGTTTCAAAGCGTTCTGCGACGGTACGTGATATATTTCTTCAACACGCTTTTGGCGGAAGTTAATATCGGCATGTAAAAATACGTTTAAACACCGCGGATGCTGCCGCAATACATAATGACCGCCGCGCCCGACAATAACGGCGCTGCGCTGGTTTGCTATTTTCCTGATGATGTCCGATTCAACATTGTAAAGTTCCTCATCGTTGAGAATATCAAGCGGGGGCGGGGCATATGACCACGAGTTGGAATAAGCGATTGACCTGAGTATGGATTGCCAATTGGAAGTAACTTTCTCGTCCCGAGCCTTCAAATATTCTTCCGATATTTTTAGTTCTTGCGCAGCTTCGCGAACGATTTCGTGGTCCAGATATAAGGCATTCAGACGAATTGCCAATCTTTGTCCCAGGTAGGCTCCACCACTTCCCAGTTGGCGACTAATAGTGACAGCGAACGGTGCGATTTTGGTCATTTCTTTCCCTCCTTTTATAAGTTTTCAAACACTCCGTGGTCTTGCCACAGGGTCTGCGAGTTCCCCGCCCACAGGGTTAACGCCCTGTGGTGTGGAAAGATCTTTACAAAAGAGACTGGAAAAAGTAAAACTAACTCCTTGCCTGCCAAACCCTTTCTATTAAGACGTGATTTTCATAACGCCCAAGTGTAATCTTTTTATAGCCTTACTGAGTAATATCCCTTTCCCACTTTGTTAATACATAATGAGCGCAAAGAGGATACTTTGTCAAGAGTCTAGTTCAGAGACTTCCCACGACTTAACGGCCGAAGGTATTTTCTAATGAAATGTCTCCAATTGTTGAGACCGAGTAGAAAATGTCACCCTTAAATATTGTTTGAAGAAATAAACTCAATTTCAGGCTAAATCCAATCCTCAAACAAAGGGGCAAGCCAACAATAACTCGCCTCTTTGTGGAATCGGGTTGTTTTGAAAGAAGAGAAACCATCTAAACATAGTAAAACAAAAAGGGGCGCTGTAATTGCTCCCCAGCTTTTTCCAATATCGGCTAGGGGGGAAGGATTTGACCCGTCGACAGCCCAAATTCCATTCGAATTAAAACTACAACACCCTTTTTGCCGTTCTTCTGACATTAAACTGGCATGCAACTTATCATGTTTATCACAATTGCGTATATAAAATTCGTAAATTACCATCAGAAAAAGAAGTTAAAGAACCTTTGAAGACCATCCTTCTCTCCAACCGCTTTGTGTAGTAACCTCACCTTTTTCCTGTAATTATTACTGGACCACTTGTTCCACCATTGGGGTCTGAACAGGTTCTGCATTGTTGTTTACCCTGCTTTATTTTTGCTTACTCTACTTTGACAGACTGATGTCTGCTGGGAAAATAGCTATAGCCGCATTGAATAGAAACATGCTCACCATTATTATCTCCGTATACGTTTCCACCGATGCACCGGGGGCAATGAGTCCATGAATGATGTTCCCTGTGATGCCCTGCTGCTATGCTTATATCTGTCTCCATAGTTCTGTAAGAAGTCCGTTCCTTTAACTCCGTCGTCATATGTTACCTTCCCAATTTCTATTAACTACCAATATTATTTAACTGATACCCGACTGTCTCAGGGAAAATAAACCGAAAAGTTTAGCGAATAAACTTGTTTTTACGACCGAATGTGATTCCCATACATCTCTTATCCAATCCTTAACTTCATCTTTCCTGGTAGATAATACGTTCCGTAGGCATTTCTCACATCCATAGCAATAGTCTTCCTGGCATAATATCGCTTTGTACATACAAAAATAACCGTTTGGATATTCAAGTTTTGTCATCGTTTTCTTTCCTTTGCCCGATGGTTTCAAATTAACATCCGCATTTTTTTAGCTGCCGTCTCCGGTGACTTTCGCACTTCGATTATCCTGTCCTGAGACGCTTCTTTCTGTGGGTATAACCTACTTTTCAGACAGACTTCACATCCGGCACGGTAACCTTCCCGACAAAAACCGATAGGTAGCTGTAAAATGAACCTTCGTGGTACTCAACATTCATCATCGGTCGCTGCTCTTTTTCCGGATTATTTCGAAGTGATGTTATGTATTTTTTTTTATTATCCTATTCTGACGGGAGTTGATAGGCGGTGTAAGGTATAAGAGTATTATGATTACAGACCAATGGGTTCATTTTTATGAGCCGGAGGTATTACTGCGGCAGGTAGCTTATAATCATTTAGCCTTACAGTTAATAAATATCTTTTGACAAATTGAAAATTCAATGTTAATATTGTGCCGAATTTAAGTTGAAGAGTAGTTAAAAAAAGAATATTTTAGCAGAAATGAATAGCAGCTGAAGTACAATTAAGGTAATATTAATAGAGTAATATTAATCTAGTAAGGAGGCTAATTATGGCACCGAACGAATTAGAAGCAAAGGTAGAAGTACTTTCTAAAACCGTTGAGAAATTGCTAGCCCGAGTCCAAGCCGCTGAGGACATTGAGGCGATAAAAAAATTACAAAAGGCCTATGGTTATTACCTCGAACACTGGCAAGAAGATGAATTGGTAGGACTGTTTTCCCATAGCCCCGAAGTCTCTCTAGAGATAAACGATGGCGGTCTGTATAATGGGTTCGAAGCAGTCAAAAATAGTTTCAATTTTGCAGACCACTACACTGCCTATGGTGGAGTGAAAAAGGCTCCCCGGGAGTTTCTGCATATTTTGATGCCGATTGCCGGTATTATCGACTTGGACCTGGATGGTAAAACAGCCAAGGGGAGATGGTATGGTTTTGGCCTTGTAGCCCAGAAAAGAGCGGGACAACTCCGGGCCATAATTTCAGCCGGAATATGGGAGAATGAGTACATTAAGGAAGACGGGATATGGAAAATCTTGAAACTCTTTTGGGCCACTATTATCGCTAGTCCGCTAAATGAAGGTTGGGTTAAGACACCATATTTGGGAAATGTCCCTCGCAAGGATAGTCCTCCACCGGGACAAAATACTCATTTTGCTCCTTACCCGTCTGGCTATATCTTTCCTTATCACTACAAAAATCCGGTGACAGGTAAGTACCCTGTCGGTTAAAATAATTAAAAGGAGATTCATCGTGAAATTAGACGAATTAGGAGCCAAGGTAAATGCGCTAGAAGCAAAACTCCAGAAAACAGAGGACATCGAAGCCATAAAAAAATTACAAAACGCCTATAGTTATTACCTCGAACACTGGCAGGAAGAGGAGCTTATCGGGCTGTTTTCTCACGCCGATGATGTCACCGTAGAGATCAATGATTTTGGTCAATTTAAAGGGTGGAACGATGTTAGAGAATGTTATCGCTTTGAAGACCATTATCCCGAATATCCAGGGTTAAAAACAGCGCCCGGAGAATACCTGCACATAATGATGCCGATTGCGGGTATCGTTGACCTAGACCCGGATGGTGAAACGGCCAAAGGGAGATGGTATGGTTTCTTCCTCGGTGCCCAGCGTAAAAAGGGCGTCCTCCGTGCAATGATTGCCTGCGGAATCTGGGAAAACGAATTTGTCAAAGAAGACGGGATTTGGAAAATTAAAAAAATCTTCTGGAATGACATTATCAGTAGTCCCATCGACGAGGGTTGGGTTAAGACACCAGCACTGCTAAATCCCAAACACAAGAATGCACGTGAGCCTGGTCCCGATACTCATTTCCATATGTATCCATCCGGCTATATATTCCCTTACCATTATAAAAATCCGGTGACTGGCAAGTAATACTCTTTATTTCTTCTCCCTTGAGGGCCATAGTACTTCGCGAAGCGAACGTAGAGAAGCATAGTAAGGGTGAGACACCCCTCACCTCAGTCCCCTCTCTAAGCGCGAGGAAAGATGATTAAATAATTTTAAGGAGGCCGATGATGAAGTTAGAAGCGTTGGAAGCCAGAGTAAACATACTGGAAGCGCGACTCCAGAAAACAGAAGACATAGAGGCAATTAAAAAAATACAGAGGGCCTACGGCTATTATCTGGAACATTGGCAAGTAGACGAAATCGTAGCGTTGTTTTCGCACAACCCCGACGCCTCCGTCGAGATAAATGATAGCGGTCGGTACAAAGGTTGGGAAACGGTGAAGAATAGTTTCCGTTTTGAAGACCACTACACCGCCTATAACGGACAACACACCGCTCCCCCTGAGTTTCTCCATATCCTGATGCCGATTTCAGGTATCGTCGACCTAGACCCGGACGGTAAAACCGCAAAGGGGAGATGGTATGGTTTCGGACTTATCGCCCAGCATCGAGGTGGAATTCTCAGGGCAATTATTTCCTCCGGTATTTGGGAAAACGAATATATAAAAGAAGATGGGGTGTGGAAGATATTGAAACTCTTTTGGTCTAATATCTTCAGTAGCCCTCTGGATGAAGGTTGGGTCAAGACACCTTATTTAGGAAATCCTCCTCACAAAAATGCGCCTCCTCCTGAACGAAACAAGAATTTCGCGCCGTATCCATCCGGCTATATTTTCCCTTACCACTATAAAAATCCGGTCACCGGTAAGTAAATAACCCCACAGCAAGCTGTGGCGCATTAGGGGAAAGGGAGCCACCCCACAAGATTACGGACGAGGCTGCTTTCATCCCGCCAGCAAGCTGACGGGAAATCAGCGGAAATTTTTATAACACTGCCGGATGCAATTGCATGAAGTAAAAAATTTAAAGGAGTTTGATTGTGCATTTAGAAGAACTAGAAACCAGGGTAAATAAGTTGGAAGTAGAGGTCCAGACCGCCAGGGACATCGAGGCAATAAAAAAGTTACAAAACGCCTATAGTTATTACCTCGAGCACTGGCAGGAAGAGGAACTGGTAGAGTTGTTTTCTCACAGCGACGAGGTATCCGTAGAGATCAATGATACCGGTCTATTTAAAGGGTGGAATGATGTCAGAGAATGTTACCGTTGGGAAGGCCATTATCCCGCCTACCCAGATACGAAAAAAGCTCCCCCCGAGTTTCTCCATATTATGATGCCGATTGCCGGTATTATTGACCTGGGATCGGATGGTAAGACCGCCAAGGGCAGATGGTATGGTTTCGTCCTGGCAGCCCAGCGCAAGGAGGGGGTATTGCGGTCGATGATTGCCTGCGGGATATGGGAAAATGAATTTATTAAAGAAGATGGGTTATGGAAAATTCTGAAAATCTTCTGGAACGACATTATTAGCAGTCCGATTGAGGAAGGTTGGGTCAAAACACCTGCGTTGCTCAATCCCAAACACAAGGATGCCCGTGCGCCCGGACCCAACACTCATTTTCGCATGTACCCCTCCGGTTACATCTTCCCTTACCACTACAAAAACCCTGTCACCGGGAAGTAATACTAAAAGGATTTTAATCAATCGTTGTTAGAAAGAATAATTTAAAGGAGTCTCATTATGAAGTTAGCAGAATTGGAAGCCAAAGTAAACAAACTGGAAGCAGCGGTCCAAAATAACTGCAATGTGCCTATGGCTACTATCTAGAACATTGGGAAGAAGAGCAGCTTATCGGGCTGTTTTCCCACAACCCCGAAGTCGCCGTCGAGATCAACGATTTCGGCCTGTTTAGAGGCTGGGAAGGTATTAAAGAATGCTTTAAATTTGAAGATCCCTACCCCAACTATCCCGGATTAAAAAAAGCGCCCGGGGAATACTTACACATACTGATGCCGATTGCTGGTATTATCGACCTGAACCCGGACGTCAAGACAGCCAAAGGCCGATTCTAAGGCTTCTTCCTCGGTGCCCAGCGCCGCGAGGGAAAACTCCGCTCATTAATCGGGGCAGGAATCTGGGAAAACGACTTCATTAAAGAAGACGGCACCTGGAAAATCCTGAAAATCTTCTGGAATGATATCATCGGCAGCCCACTGGATGAAGGTTGGGTCAAAACACCAAATATGTTGAACCCTAAACATAAAAACGCTCCGCCAGCCGGCCCCAATACTACTTTTTTGCATTACCCTTCAGGCTACATCTTCCCTTACCACTACAAAAATCCGGTTACCCGGAAGTAAAAACACAAGAGGGTACTGTGACTACAAGTTACTCTATTTTCCCTAACATCCATTTACTCCGCGTCTTTTGCAGCTCAATGCCGGGCGCTTCCTGATTAATAAAACTCAATGAAAGATCGATGAGTTCCTGGGCTTCATCCGGCGTCATCGTGCCCACTGCCACCATATCCTGTTTACGTATCGTACTCCAGACAAAAGCTAAGCCCACCGGCGGCAGTAAACGTCCCGCCGCCATCGGTTTGATGACAATTACCGGCTTTTTAGCCTGCCGGATGATACGCATTTCCCAGTCAGTTTCAATCGGCATCATGAAACCGGCGGCATTATAAATCTGCAGGTAGGTTTCGACGTCGTTGTTCTGCTCATCGGCATACGTAATCCCTTCCGGTGAATGAGTGGACAGTCCGGGAATCATTCCATATTTACGGATCATTTTGGTATACATGTCGATGTCGCGGATCACCATTTCTCGTCGGTCAATCAAAGCATCCGTGAGCATCTGGTGGGGTAAACAGAACGTGCCGTTATCTTTTTTGCACTGTTCGATGGCACGCTCAGCCTCTAATTCTGCAGGCCCGCCGGGTTTCAGGTTAAAGCCCGGGGTGATAATCAGGATGAGCTTACGCCCGGTCCTTTGTTCTGCACCCGCAATCGCTTCTTTGACTTTATCCGGCGGCGGCGGTCCCAATATGGCATCGACGCCAGCCTGTAAAAAGGTCACTAGTATTTCCTCGATATGTTTCCGGTCCATTATTGTTTTGATCAGTTTATCTTTGGCCAGGCTCGTGTGCGAGGCGCCCAGGAACCAGTTGGAACCAATGATTAACCGTGGTAAAGAAACCCCGCCTGCTACCGTTCGCGGAAATTTATTCATTTTCACTCTCTCCCATTCTTATGTAAAGTCTCACCGATTGACCTTAATATTAAAGCGGACTCTACTAGAAGAATAACACATATTCTGGTAACTTCAATTTCTAGTGTGGTGTCTCTAACACTTCGTTAGCATGTTTTACTTTATTCAGGATAGTTTCTACGGCGGCTGTCCAAACAAAGGGTTTTGGATTAAGGTTATTGATTTGGATATAAGAGTTAATGGCATTAATGAGTGATTTAACGCTGGGGAATACTCCTCGCCGTATCCGTTTATCAGTGATCTGGCTG
>Ga0182021_10011433_pt1 | contig 10533 bp, 8 predicted proteins | sample 612E3MmetaG_FD_120493 | JGI IMG/M metagenome (GOLD analysis project Ga0182021, IMG submission 120493) | Permafrost microbial communities from Stordalen Mire, Sweden - 612E3M metaG (Illumina Assembly) | ecosystem: Environmental > Terrestrial > Soil > Wetlands > Permafrost | place: Sweden... | reverse complement strand
GTCTTCGTTGAGACCGATCCGAGTCAGTTGGACCAGGTGGTGATGAATCTGGTCGTGAATGCCCGCGACGCCATGCCCAGCGGCGGCGAGCTCAAGCTGATAACAGGCTTGCTCCCAGCGATGCCGGCAGTCGGCACGAGCGGGCCGGACCTGACCTGGGCGCGGATCGAGATCGTCGACACCGGCTATGGCATGGCGCCGGAGGTTCTGGAACGGATTTTCGAGCCGTTCTTCACCACCAAGAACCTGGGCCACGGCACGGGCCTCGGTCTGGCGACCGTCTATGGCATCGTCGAGCAGATGTCAGGGCACATCCACGTCCAATCGACGCTCGGAGTCGGGTCACGATTCCAGGTCGAGATTCCGCTCAGCACCGCCGTCACTACGGCGACGAAGTCCGCTCCGCCCGGATCGTCGGGTCGCGGCAGCGAGACGATCCTGCTCGTCGAGGACGAGCCGGCCGTGCGCGACTTCTGCAAGCGGGCGCTCGAGGCCGAGGGCTACCGGGTGGTCGCGACCGGACCGAGGGGGGCGGTCGAAGAGGCTGCTGCGCTGGGATCCTCGCTGGATCTGCTCCTCTCAGACGTAGTGATGCCGGAATTCGATGGGCCCACCATCGCCGCTGCGCTCACTGCGCGCCGTCCGAGTCTGCCCGTCCTGTTCATGTCGGGCTATCCACGTGACCGCGAAGGCGAGATCGCGGGAGCGGCCGCAGCGGGCGCGGTCCTGGCCAAGCCGTTCGACGCGCGTCAGCTGGCCGAGGCTGTGAGGCGTGTGCTGGATCGTCCCGGACTGCGCCACTTGAACGCTCGCACCGGCCCGGGTGCTGCTGCCGGCACGGAACCGGGCTGAGGCACGACCGCGGCTGGAGGCCGCCGGTATCTCAGTGCGTCACCCGGGAATACCCGGCCTTGGATGGGGCGCCCGCGTATCCACTGTGAAGAGGGCTGGTAGGGAGGCTCGCCGCCCCGTCCTGTTCGCGGCGCACCGTCGACCTGTGGGACTTTGGCCCCTGCACCGCGCTCGGAGAGCGCCGAGTCAGACCGTGATGACGTGCATGATGTCGATCAGAACGAAGAAGACGCCAAGCGTCGCGATCATGGCACCGCCAACGCGCAGGATTCTGCGGACGTCGCGGCTGACGTAGCCGTATTCCTCGGCCGCGCGGACCGCCAGCGGGCTCTGGCCGCGCGGTTTCGCCCCGGAGCTGAAGTCCGTCCGGCGCGATTGGTCACGCGAGCGGGCGGCGTTCTGCCCGGCAGTGCGTTCCTGGGCCACGATCTCGGATTCGAGCTCGGCGGCGTGAGCCAGCTCGGCTTCCGAAAGGCCCTGGGTAGGCCGGCTCGCAGGTCGGGTCTGCTGTCGGACGGGCGCGTGTCGGTCTGAATGCCGCTGGCCGGGACGATTCGCGCCGCGGGTTCGCTTGGCCATTTTAGTGAGGGGCCTCCGGTAGGTCGATGGCCTGTCGAGCATATCATCCCAGTCCGATGCAAAGGGGCCGGTGAGGTTGCTCGGCCAACTCGGCAGGCATAGTCGGCAGCCCACGAGCAACACAGCCGCCGCGGCTGCTAGACTCGCCCAGAGACTGACAGCGGAGGTTGGTGTGGCGCAACTCAACGATTTCGTGGCAACGCATCTGGGCGTAATCGGCGTGGTGATCGTCGTCGGGTGCGTCGTCCTGGTTCTGATGATCCTCATGCTCTTCATCCAGTCGCGAAGGATCGCGCTGCTCAGTGAGCGCCTGGACGACCTGACGCAGGGCGCCGACGGCCAGAGCCTCGAAGGCGTGCTCGACACTCACATCGACACGGTGATGCGCGTTGCCCGCGATCTCGACGAGCTGGTGGCGCGAACGGCAATGCTCGAAGGCGGCGCCAGACTGCATTTCGGGCGGCTCGGCATCGTGCGCTTCAATCCGTTCGACGACACGGGCGGCAACCAGAGCTTCGCCCTGGCCATGCTCGACGCGAACAACGACGGCTTCGTGTTCAGCAGCCTCCATTCGCGGACCGGAACCCGGCTGTACGCGAAGGCGATCTTCGGCGGCCAGAGCGAGACGACGCTGGGCGCCGAGGAAGCGCAGGCGGTGGAGATCGCCGTCTCCCAGGGCGGCGGAACGCCGGCGTCGAAGGCGACCAAGGCCGCCGCGGCGCGCATCGCGGCAGGCAAGAGCGTCGGCCGCGGGAAGACGACCGGTTCCACGAGCCGACCGGCCAGGACGGTCGTGGCCGCGCCGGCGGCCGTGCCCGCGCCTGCGGCCGTACGCGAGGCTGCGCCGGTGGCCGTGCCCGTGGCGGTGGCCATACGCGAGGCTGCGCCGGTGGCCATACGCGAGGCTGCGCCGGTGGCCGTCGAGTCCGCTTCAGCCGATGGCCAGACTCCCGACGCCCCTACTGCGCCCGCCGAGGCGGGCTCAGCAACACCGTCGGTCTGAACGACGAGCCGGGCGTCGTGACACGCGAGATGTCACTGCGACGGCGATCCTAGGGGCATGCCTCGACCGTCCCGCAGAACCGCGCCGCGAGAACCCGCCCACCTGGAGCAGATACCGGTGTGGGACGCCCCGCCGGAAACACCACAGGTATCGCCGGCCGCGTCCGGAGTCGATGCCCTGCTGGCCGGTCTCAACGTCGAGCAACGGCGCGCGGTGTGCCACGACGAGGGGCCGCTGCTCGTAGTCGCCGGCGCCGGGACCGGCAAGACGCAGGTCATCACGCGTCGAATCGCGTGGCTGATCGGAACGCGACGTGCCCGCCCTTCGGAGATCCTGGCTCTCACCTTCACGGACAAGGCCGCAGAGGAGATGCAGGCACGGGTGGACCAGCTCGTGCCCTACGGATACACGGACGCGGCCATATCGACCTTCCATGCCTTTGGGGATCGGATCGTGCGCGAGTTCGCACTGGAACTCGGGCTGCCGACGGACACACGCGTGCTGACACGGCCCGAGGTCGTGATCTTCCTGCGCGAGCGGCTCTTCGAGTTCGAGCTGGACGAGTACCGGCCGCTGGGTGACCCGACGCGCTTCCTGGGCGCACTGGCGACGCTCTTTAGTCGCTGCAAGGATGAGGACGTCAGCCCGCAGTCATATCTCGATTTCGCGGCCGGATTGGTGAAGGCGGCCGAAGCGGCCGGGGCAGTCGAGGTGGTGGGCGACGAGGTCGAGGCGCTGCGCGAGCGCGCCAGACGTGAAACGGAGCTTGCCCGAGCTTATGCGCGTTACCAGGTGCTGCTCCGAGAGGCGGGTCTGATCGATTTCGGCGACCAGGTGAGCCTCGCCCTTCGACTCCTGCGCGAGTCTCCGGCCGCCAGGTGGGAACTCCAGCGCCGATACCGCTACGTCCTCGTGGACGAGTTCCAGGACACCAACCGGGCCCAGTCGGAGCTCGTTGAGTTGTTGACCGCCACGCACGGGAACGTCGTGGTCGTCGGCGACGACGACCAGTCGATCTACAAATTCCGCGGCGCGGCGATCAGCAATATCCTCGAGTTCAAGCGCCTCCATCCGAAATGTCGCCAGGTCGTGCTGCGCCGCAACTACCGTTCCCGTGCGCCGATCCTCGACGCGAGCTACAGGCTGGTTCGATTTAACGACCCGGACCGCCTCGAGGTCCGCAACGGGATAGACAAACGCCTGATCGCCGAGAGACGAGGCGTCGAGCGCCCGGTCCGACATCTCGGCTTCGCCACAGGCTCGGAAGAGGCGGACTGGGTAGCTCGCGAGATCGCCGCCCGCGTCGCGTCTGGCTCGCGGCCGAAGGACTTCGCGATCCTGGTGCGAGCCAACGTCGACGCGGACCCGGTGCTTCGCAGCCTGAACATCGCCGCCGTGCCGTGGCGATTCTCCGGGACCTCAGGGCTGTACGCGAGGCCTGAGATCCGGCTTCTGCTGGCGTTCCTGCGCTCCATAGCGGACCTCTCCTCGAGCGTGGATCTGTATGCGCTGGCGGCTTCCGGGTTGTACAACCTGGGCGGCGAGGACCTGACCGCGATCGTCAATGCCGCCCGACGCCGCAACCGCTCGCTGTGGGACATGGTGGAGGAATTGACGCGACAACCCGGGCTGCTGCGGCTTTCTCCGGATACGCGGGCAATCCTCGAGCGGCTGGTGGCGGACATCCGCCGCTACACGGACCTGGCCCATGAACGGCCGGCCGGTGAACTGCTCTACCAATTCCTGCGCCAGAGCGGGATTCTGGCGCGGCTCGCTTCCACCGAGTCCGTGGCGGCCGAAGAGGCACTCTCGAACATCTCTCGCTTCTTCGACATCGTCCGCTCGCAGTCAGATCTGCTCCCGGACGATCGAGTCGTGTTCGTTGCCCGCCACTTGCAGACGCTGATCGACGCGGGCGACGACCCGGCCACCGCCGAGCTCGATCCCGACGCGGACGCGGTCGCGGTTCTGACGGTGCACAAGGCCAAGGGGCTCGAGTTTCCGGTGGTGTTCATGATCGGCCTGGTGGACGGCCGCTTCCCGGCTCGCACGAGGCGTGAGCCGCTGGGCTTGCCCACGGACCTGGTCAAGGAGGTCCTGCCGGAAGGCGACGCCCATTTGCAGGAGGAGCGGCGGCTTTGCTACGTGGGTATGACCCGCGCCCGCGACGAGCTGGTTCTGAGCCACGCGGCCGACTACGGCGGCAAGCGCGTGCGGCGAGTATCCCAGTTCGTTCTGGAGGCGCTCGACCTGCCCGCGGCGAGCTCGACCGGTCGAATCTCCGCCGATGCGACCCTGTCGCCGCTCGAGCGGCTGGCTTCATTCGAGCCGAAGGCTGCTCCGGCCGAGCCCGGACGGGGTGCAGTCGAAGGTCCGCTCACTCTGAGCTTCTACCAGGTGGACGACTACTTGACCTGCCCGCTCAAGTACAAGTACGTCCACGTCCTGCGCGTGCCCATCGCTCCCCACCATTCGATCGTCTACGGCTCGGCGCTGCACCAGGCAGTCCAGGAATTCCACCGCCGCCAGGCCAAGGGCTATGTCATGAGCGAGGAGGAGTTGGACGCGGCGTTCGATCGGGCGTGGTCGAACGAAGGCTTCATGACGCGAGAGCACGAGGAGGCTCGCCTGGCGGCCGGTCGGGCCGCGCTGCGCGGGTTCCGGGCGGGGCAAATGCGGCCCGAGGCGATCGTGCCCGCGTATGTGGAGCGCGAGTTCAGCTTCCTGCTCGACGGGGATCGGATTCGCGGCCGAATGGACCGCGTCGACATCGAAAGATTGCCGCAAGGCGAGGGCGCCGCAGCCACGCAGGTTCGTGACGGGGCAGGCGAGCGCCAGCACGCCGACGTCGCCTCGCCTGCGCTGCCTGGATTGCATCCGGAGCGGGTCACGATCACGGACTACAAGTCGAGCGACGTGCGCGACCCGGCCAAAGCGAAAGAACGTGCCCGCGACTCGCTCCAGCTGCAGATCTACGCCATGGCCTACCAGGCCGAATCCGGCCGACTGCCCGATGCCGTGCAACTCTGGTTTCTCGAGTCGGGCCTTGTGGGTCGGGTGGAGGTGGACGAAAAGAGGCTGGACAAGGCCCGGAAGTCGATACGCCAGGCGGCTGCTGGAATACGCGCCCTCAACTTCGGGGCCACACCGGAGTACATCGCCTGCGGCTACTGCGCCTTCCGGGACATCTGTCCGTCGAGCGCCGCGAAATGATGGAACGCGGACAGAGCCAGCGCGAACCTGGCTACCTCGAGCTCGGGCAATCGATCGAGGCCGTCACGCTGGACTTCGGGAACACGCTGGTGCCGTTCCCGAGAGCGTCGATGAGCGGTGTCGTCTCGGAGACGGCGGATCGCGCCGCCTCCCGTTGGGGTTTCGCGGCGGACGAGTTCGTTCGGGTTTGGGGCGAGGAACGACTCCGCCAGCTGACCGAAGAGGTCCCACTGGGCCGCGAGGCGGACATGGATATCCGGGCCGCGAGGGTGCTGGCCAGGCTTCGAGGCCGCCCGGCGCCGCCCGCCGAAGTGCGCTGGGATGACGGCGAGGCAGGGAGCTGGTCGCGCCCGGACGAGGTCGACGCGATCCTCGACGCCTACGCCTCCGCGTTCGTGCGCCAGACACCGGTTCCTCCGGAAATCGGTCCGATGCTCGAGTCGTTGGCCTCGCGGTACTCCCTCGCGATCCTGTCGAACTGGCCGATAGCGCTTGCGGTGGAGAGGTACCTGGACGCCGCCGGCTGGTCGACGCATCTCGGCGCCGTGGTCATCTCGCAGCGAGTGGGCGCAATCAAGCCGCGGCCTGAGATATTCCGCGCGGCGGCAAGGGCACTTCACGTGCCATCCGGCCCTCGGCTGCTCCACGCCGGCGACGATCTCGGGGCGGACGTGGCCGGGGCACAGGCGGTCGGCTGGCGGGCCGCCTGGGTGCGGATCAAACCGGAGGGCTCTCCGCTTCCGGTCGCACCGTCGTCGGCTACCGAGCGCCCCGACATTGTCATAGATCGCGTGACCGACCTGCCGCGGGCGCTTGGACTCCGCGCTCGTCGCGGGTAATAGCCGCGCTGCGACCCGGGCCCGGGTCGGCCTTAGACTTTCGGCATGGACCTGCGCGACCGCACGGGCAACTACTTCTTCGTACTGATGGCCATGGCCGCGTGGGCGGGGGTCTTCGATGTGCTGTCGACAACCTATCCGCGCGCAAACGCGACCAATGGCCTGGTGGGCGCCGGAGTGATCGGCCTGGCCTGCGGAGTGACGATGGTTCCGTTCTTCTGGCTGGCCGTTTTCGCTCGCCATCGGCGGATCGCCTTCCGCGGGGATTGGTCGCGCGCGATCAGGCGTGGCGCCTGGGTGGCAATGGTCGTGACGATTCTGATCGCGCTCCGGATCCAGGGCGTGCTGAGCCTGCCGATCGCTGTCTTCGTTGCTGCGCTGGTCGTCCTGGCGGAGACAGTTCTTTCCGTTGAGCGCTGATGGCGACAATCGCGTTCGCCGCCTTCCCTGCTGGTAGCGGCGCGTTACCCTGTATGCGATGACGGAGTTGCGTCGCGATCCTGACACCGCCGCCGCTCTGGCGCGGCTGTACGACGTGGACCTGCTCGACGATCCGGGCGACATCGATCTGTATCTCGCGCTGGCCGCACGGACCGGCGGGCCCATCCTGGAACTTGCCGCGGGTTCCGGCCGAGTGGCGATCCCGCTCGCCCAGGCCGGCTATGAAGTCACCGCGGTCGACATCGACCCCGCGATGCTGGCTCGCCTCGATCGGAAGCTCGCGGAAACCGCCGGGGCCGGGCCGGAAGTTCGCGGGCGCGTCCACTCGGTCGGGGGTGACCTGGTCGGTCTGGACCTCTCGGACGGCACTCAGTTCGGGCTGGCGATTCTCGCGCTGAACTCCATTCTCCTGCTCGATTCACGCGAGAAACAGCGAGCTGCCCTGCAGACGATGGCCCGTCACCTTGCCCCGGGAGGATTGGCCGTCGTCGACGTCTGGCTGCCGGCGGCCGACGAACTGGCCCGCTACGACGGGCGGCTCGGCCTTGAATACGTCCGCACAGATCCCGAGACGGGCCTCATCGTGACCAAGACCGCCAGCGCGGAGCATGAACCGACGCGCGGCCGCGTGGAGTTGACCTCGATCTACGAGGAGGGACAGCAAGGCGGCGCCTCTCGACGCTGGGTTCGGCAGGATCGATTGAGACTGATCAGCCCGGATGAGCTGGCAGAGATGGCTGAGGATGCCGGCCTGATAGTCGAGGTTCTGGGGGGCTCATACGATCTGGAGCCATTGGTCAACCATGACGAACGGGCCATCCTTATAGCGCGGAGGCGGGGGAGGACCGCAGCCGCTTCCTTGCTATAGTCGGTCTGTGGCGACCACCACCTCTATCCGATTGCTTGTTGCGGAAGACGTTCCGCAGGTGAGCCAGCACGTCCGAAACCTGCTGAGCATACAGTCGCAGGTGAAGCTGCTGGAGGTTTTCGCCGACGGCTCGAAGGTCGTCGAGGCTGTGAGGCAGCTCCGCCCCGACGTCGTCATGGTCGACCTGTTGCTTCAGGGCAAGGTCAAAGGACCCCAGCTCATCGAGAAGCTGCGCGATTCGGGGCTGGATATCCCCGTCGTCGTCCTGACGGTGCCCCAGCACCCCCTGGCCCGCGATCCGAACCGCGGTATAGATGCCGTGCTGACGCTCCCGTTCAGCGGCTTCGAGCTGGTCAACACGCTGGCTCACGTCATGACCGACCGCCAGTCCCGGGCTGCGGGTGCGTGCCGCGTCGTTTCGGTCTTCTCTCCGAAGGGCGGCGTCGGCAAGACCACGATCGCCTTCAACCTTGCGGTAGCCCTGAGTCAGCTGGGCGTTTCGACGGCACTGATCGATGGCAGCCTGCAGTACGGCGACCTGAGGGCGCTGCTCAAGGTGCCGGACGATGTCCCGTCGATCCTCGACCTGCCCACGGATCGGGTCCAGGAGTCGGATCTGCACGACGTGATGTGGCGCGACCCGGCGGGGATCGACATCCTCCTGGCTCCGCCACGCGTGGAGATGGCGGAGATGGTCACCGCCCGCGACGTCGAGAAGACGATCTCGATCCTGCGCCGCCTGTACGAGGCCGTCGTGATCGATACACCAACTTCCCTTTCTGAGGTCACGCTGGCGTTCCTCGACGCCTGCGATCTGATCCTCTCGATCGTGACATACGACACGACCACGATCCACAACACCGTCGCCGTCGCGGAGGCGTTCGCGTCGATCGGCTACACCGCCGACAAGGTCCACTATCTGGTGAACCGGGCCGACTCCAGCGGCGGCATGAGCCGGGACGAGCTGGCCCGAGCGCTCGGTCGCAAGCCGGACTTCGAGGTCGTTTCCGACGGCCGCCTCGTCGTTCAGGCGAACAACGAGGGCATGCCTTTTGTGGTCGCAAGCCCCGAGGCCGCCGTGAGCCGGGACGTGCGCCGTGTGGCGGCGACCATCGCCGGACGCGCGGCCGGGGCTCCAGTGAGACACTGAGGAAGTGTCCGACCAGCGTCCCATCGGCGTTTTCGACTCTGGTGTCGGCGGATTGACCGTCCTGCGCGAGATCTTGCGCAGGCTGCCGTTCGAGTCGACGGTCTATCTGGGCGACAACGCTCGCGCCCCGTACGGCACCCGCACCGACGACGAGGTTCGACGGTTCAGTGTTGAGGCCTTGGACGCGCTCGTGCGGCGAGACGTGAAGGCGCTCGTCGTGGCCTGCAACACCTCGACTTCCGTCGCCCTTGCCGATTTCCGGCGCCGCTACGATCTGCCGGTCCTGGGCGTGGTGCGGCCGGGAGCCGCGGCGGCGGCGCTGGCGACGCGGACGCGACGAGTGGGAGTGATAGCCACGCCGGCCACGGTGCGGTCCCGGGCCTATTTCAACGCGATCAAGGACGAGAACCCGGCCGTAGAGGTGTATGAGCACGCCACTCCGACGCTCGTGCCGCTCGTCGAGGCCGGGCGACTCTCTGGTCCGGAAGTGGAGGAGGCGGTTCGCCGTGCGCTGGCCCCGCTGCTTGGGGAGCGGAACGAGGACGGCGATTTCATCTTCCCCATGCCCCCTTCCGCTCGAATCGACACGCTCCTTTTGGGCTGTACTCACTATCCGCTGCTCTCGGCGGTTCTGCGCGAATGCGTGGGCGACTCGGTGGCGATCGTGGATTCGGCGACGGCGACGGCCTCCTCGCTGGCGGAGCTGCTGTCGGTGAACGGCCTCGAGGCGCCCGGGACAACGCGCGGCACGGCCGCCGATGCGGGCATGGCCGGCCACGAGGCGCCGAACGAGACGCTCGCCACGGCAACGCATCGCCAGCTGACGACCGGTGACGTGGCCGCCTTCCGGGTCGTCGCGCAGCGGATGTTCGGCGAGGCGTTCCCGGACGTCGAGGCGGTCGAGCTGGGAGTTGCGGGGGCGGGTCAGGTCGGATCTTCGTGAGCGGCCGATCGGATCAGCGGCGGGATGGCGGGTCGTCAGGGCGAAATCCATCGGGCCGGCCGGGGTGGCGCCGCGATGCGTTCCTGCAGGCCGGACTGCTGGTCGGAGCCGCCGTGGGGGCCGCGGCCACCGTCATGGGCCGGCGAATGGAACGCTCGGCGAGGCGTGGCCTGATCGACTGGCGCGCCGCAGAGAGGATCGCGGTCGATCGCGTCCGAAATTCACCGGGGACGCTGACAGCATATGAGCTCGCGGCTGCCGAGCCCGTGTACGCCGCGGCGATGAGGGAGATCGTGCCCGCCCTGGAAGCCGCCCTCGGGACCGAACTCCCTGGCATCGTCGAGCGCAGCGGCGTCGTCTCTCGCGAAGACTGGGTGCGCGCCAACGTCTCGACCTTCTCCGGGTTGATCGGCAGGATCGAAGGCAGCCTCCTGGACCAGGTCATTCCGCCGGGATCGGGTTTCGTCAAGGCATCGATGGCGATCGCCAATCGCGCCGTCTCCACCCGCCAGATCGCCTACTTGCTGGGCTTTCTCGGGCAGCGCGTCCTGGGCCAGTACGACCTGGCGATCCTTTCGGCCGAGTCGAGCCCGGGACGCCTGCTCTTCCTCGACGAGAACATCAGACGGGTCGCGGCCAGCCTCG
>Ga0182021_10011432_pt1 | contig 10534 bp, 12 predicted proteins | sample 612E3MmetaG_FD_120493 | JGI IMG/M metagenome (GOLD analysis project Ga0182021, IMG submission 120493) | Permafrost microbial communities from Stordalen Mire, Sweden - 612E3M metaG (Illumina Assembly) | ecosystem: Environmental > Terrestrial > Soil > Wetlands > Permafrost | place: Sweden... | reverse complement strand
TATAACATGGGCTGAACGGTAGAGACGGTCAATGTGCTCTTTAAGTTTAAAGACAAGACAGTTGTATTCGCGGATTCCTTCAAAAACGCCGTCACCGTAAAGAAGCCCATGGTCAAAGACAGATATTTTAGCCTCAGACTTAGGGTAATATTTACCGTCAATGTAAACCAGCAATTCATCTGTCGTTAGATTTCACTTCCAACAATGTTTTGTAACGTACACTTGTTTGATATATTTTGTGTCGGTGATACATATGTTACATTTATCAGCCGTGAAACTGTGGTCTCTTGGACAAGTAAAGCGGCAATGGCAAAGGTTTGAAAGGCTTGCCAGTGATTTTCTGAGATACTTTCACTATTAACTGGTCAGTGGTCATGTTTTGTTGTTGACCCTTAAGCTCACGGTCACGAACGGATAAGGTTCCTGATTCAATTTCTTTTTCGCCCACAACGATGATGTAGGGGGTCCATTCCTGCTCTGCTTCACGGATTTTCTTCTGTAACGTTGATGCGCTATCGTCAATGTCTACGCGGATACAATGCGAAGCAATTTGCCCTGCAAGTTCTTCCACCTTATCCATAAACTTGTCAGATATTGGAATAAGTCTAACTTGGGTTGGCGAAAGCCAAAGAGGCAACATTGGTGCTTTACCGGCCATCTGTTCATGGTAAGCTTTCTCAAGCAGCGCGTAGATGTCTCGTTCGATTGCACCGCTTGGGGAACAGTGAAGAATGAGCGGATACTGTTTTTCGCCTTTTTCGTCAACGTAGGTTATCTCATAGCGTTTGGCGTTTTCCACGTCTATTTGGTCTGTGCTGAGGGCTGCGGCTTTGTCTTGGTTATCAACGAAGTTGATGTCCCATTTGAGGACGAAGTAGAAGAAGCGTTCGTTCCATACTTCAGCTAGCATGGGTTTATCGAAAGTTTTCACTAATTCAGCAATGAAATCCTTATGTTCATCATAGAAGCCCTTTGTAAAGCGCATAGCTACTTCGTAATCATCTTTTGTGAAGCCTATGGTGCTTAACACTTCCATGCTCATGTTAAAGCGGGTCAAGAACTCCTTTTTAGCCTGCTCTAAATCGGTGCAGAAAGCGTGGCAGTCTGGCATGGTGAATGCTCGTAGGCGTTTTAAGCCTACTACTTCGCCGCTTTTTTCTCTTCTAAAACTGTAGCGTGTTAGCTCATATAGTTTGATGGGCATTTGCTTGTAGCTGAACTGGGCATCATGAGCCATAAGGAACTGACCGAAGCATGCAGCAAACCTTAAGAAAAGTTCTTTGTCTTCGGATTTGAGTGTGTATTGGCGTGCTGGGAAACGGTTTAGGTAACTTTTCAGGGTCGGATGGTTGAAATCGTACATTATGGGCGTTTCAACCTCCATGGCTCCGTACTGATTCATACGAAGCGTAACATATTGTTCGATTAATGATTTTATGAATCGTCCTTTCGGATACCATCGGATGTTTCCAGGGTCGCTGCCTGCTTCATAATCTGCGATTTCAAGCCTCTTCATCAACGTGACATGAGGCGGCATCTGTGTGACTGCCCTAGCCTTCTTAATTTCATACTGAGAGAATTTTTGCAGGTTACCGTGTCCCTTAAACTTGAATTCTTCAATTGGCACCAATGAGCCATCGGGTGATATAACATGCCAGAACGATTGCATTTTGTCCTCTGCTTTTAGTGCTGCAGAAACAGGCTCCTCTTCTTTTTTGCATACGATTTCAGCTTTTGGCTCAGCTGAAATTGGCGTGGGGCCATATGAACGTGCCTGCTCTGCAAGGGGATGACCTTTAATTGAGATTGTGAATTGTTTGTTCCAGCCAAAGGGCGCGCGGTAGGTTTCGATTCCTTTCTCTTTTGCGTAGGCTTCCATATCTTTTATAATTTTGAGCGCTTCTGAGGGCTGAGAAAGATTGCTGCTCAAATGAGCAAAAGGGTAAATTAGAATACGGTTAGTTTTCTGTTTTCCTAAAAAGGCGCGAACATCATCAATGGCTTTCCGCGCTATTGCAGTGTTGTCGCCTTCTTCTATGGCGGTGAATAATACTACTGCTTCTTCTACACGATTTTCTTTTGATTCCGCTTCTTCGGCAATAGCGATTTCTTTTTGAACGGGTTTGAAGACTATAAAGTTAGAATGTAATTGCAATATTCGCATAGCACTTCACGCTTCTCAGGGACCGTAACGCCATTTATCAAGTGTTTTATCTTTTTTCGTCTTTTTCTTATATTCTTTATAGTGTTCTTTGCAGATGTAAGCGCGGCTTTCTTTGCTGCTGACACTTAAGCCAGCAGCTTTGACTTTGTCAGCTGATATTGAACGGGCAGCTTCACTGCTACAGCCTGACACAGTACACTGTTGTCCTTTTTCTATGCGACCCATCGTTAAAGCCTCAGTACATTAGGTTACTACGTAATTATGCGCTATTGCTTAAGTTCCTTTTCATACAAAGTTTTGGCTCTTCGATAAATTTCTTCTTTTTTGCCAAAGTAAGTAGGGCCAAGACCTTCGACAACCAGCGAAGCTGCAGCTGAACCAACGCAAGCACACCACGTAGATTCTTTTTGGCGTAGGTACTCTGTTAAGAAGCCGCCAATGAAAACGTCTCCTGCGCCTGTTGGGTCAACAATTACCTGTGAAGGGCAGGCAGCAATATCGTATTGTGCTCCTTCAACTGAGAGCACTGAGCCTTTAGCACCCATAGTAACGATGACGGTTTCAACCCCAACATCGTGTATCGCCTTTATCGCTGGCTTTAGCTCTGACTCGCCAGTCAGTTTATAGATTTCGTTCTGTGATGACTTGTAAATGTTAATTAAACTAAATATCCGAGCATCTACGGAAGTATTTTCTGTCACGTTTCCGGCTTCGTCAAAGCTTCGAAGTAAACCCTGAGGATCAAGCGACAAAATATCTGCGCAATCCTTTAGGTGTTCAACCACTTCGAACGATACTTCGTTGGCAATAGGCGCAATATGAATAGCTTTAGCCTGCAAATCTGCTGGCACATCTGCCAAGCCTATCGGTGAGCCTTTGCTTTTCAATTTCAGTACTCTATCGGATAAATCTGCATTGTAACTGAGCTCAAAAGATGTTGTTTGGTCATCCGCAAGTTTAGTTACCCCTGAAATATCAATGCCTTCTTGTCTTAGCCACCACAAGTAAGCTTCTGGAAAATTTCCGCCCACTTTGGAGATTACAGAAGCTGTTGCTTCTAAACGTTTGGCTGCAAATGACGTGTAGGTCGTAGCACCACCTAAAACGACAAACGGGACAGTTCTGCTGGGCAATATAATTGTGTCGATTGAGAAGTGTCCAATTACGGCTACATCGACGTTTTGAAGCACTACCCAAACTCCTTCATGTTAATATTGATATTTGAGATATAAATAACAATTAAATTATGCTTGAAGTAGCAATATAGCTTTCGCCAAATCTCCTTGGCATTCCTCCAGAGCTTCTTTTGCTTTTTCCAAGCTTTTGCCAGTTTGATCTGCGACCAGCCTCACATCTTCCTCAGAAAAGGTTGGCGGAGCAGCTTTTGCGGTTTGGCGCTGTGATGCCGCTTGCTCGGAAACTTGGCCCCCAATAACTTGGTACATTTTTTGTCCTTGGACTTCTAAAATGGCCACTTCTGGTTCATCGATTACGATGTCTTTGTCGCTTGTTTTTATTATGACTTGTTGAACGTCGGGTACAGAATCCATGTTCATGCCCATGCGCTGCATCATGCGTTTTTGCTCTCGAGGATTCATACGTTTGTGCATTAATTTTTTCACTTCAAGAAGTATTCTGCATTAGGAATTGATATATTTAACTTTCCTTTGTTCCGTGTCTTACCTTGACAGCTACGCCTGTTTTAAAAGCATTTATCTCAATACTTGAAAGCAATGCTCGCCCAACCGCCAAAACATTCCCTGTCTCATCTTTGGCTATAACTTCGTCCTTCGCGCGAATGCCTTCATCAACCTTGACTACGTGAACGGCAAACACATCTCCACCATTTGCGATAAATTTTGAAACATCTTGTTTGACTGTAACAAAGCATTGAGCGGAAGGTAGATTTTCGGCGATAAATTGGGCTGCCTTGATGCTTAATGAAAGTAAACCGTCAGTAGGGCGCAATGTCGATAATCTTTCGCCGTTTAGGTTGATGAAACGTATTCTACCTGTCCTCGGCGAGAGCTGTATTTCTACGTTATCTGGGAACAGTTTCGCTCCTACCCCTTTTCCAAACTGGTAATCGGCTATAGTCCTCACTTTTCCAAGTGCGATATCCATGTGTTTATCATCGTTTAGCTTTTGTTATTTCGACAAGTATAAACATAACAAGATAATAAACACAGTGAAAGGTGTAAGCTTACATTGAGATGCGAAGTCTGCGGACACAAAATTCACGATGAACCAATAACAGCAGTAATTGAAGGGGCTAGACTAACTGTTTGCGTCGAATGTTCAAAACATGGAAAAGTAATCCATGAAGAAATAGTGGCCCTTCCCAAACAAGCACTTAGAAAACCGCAGGGACCCATTACAATGGTTCAGAAGAAGCCTGTAATTGTTGAAGTACAGATTACCCAAGAGATTACAGAGGATTATGCCAATAAAATACGAGTCGCACGTGAAAAGTTGGCGCTTACCCATGACGAATTGGGGAAAAGAATAAACGAGAAAGCATCTGTTTTAAGAAACCTTGAATCTGGCAAGATGGCACCAAACAATCAGCTTGCCTCAAAGCTTGAGCACATGTTAAAAATCAAGTTGCTTGTTCCAATTTCTGAAGAGAAAGTTCCTCTGATTCCTCATTCCGCCAACCAAGAATTGACTTTGGGAGACCTCATCGATTTGGACAAAGACGGGGAGGCGGCTACAAAACGAAAGCCGTCATAGTTCAGCGTAGGTTGAACCGTGAAGAATCAAGTTTAGATGAGCTCAGAAGGTTAGCAGAATCAGCGGGTTACACCGTTGTCGGTAAACTAGAGCAAACCCGACCACCTGATGCACGATACCAAATAGGCGCTGGAAAAGTAGAAGAACTTACACAGATAGTTGAGGAAACAGGCGCTGGAAAAGTAATTTTTGACAACCAACTAAAAACTCGCCAAACTTACAATCTTGCAAAAGCAACACACGTAGAAGTCATAGATCGTTTCCAACTTATACTTGAAATCTTTACCAATCGAGCCACGACAACCGAAGCCCAACTTCAGATTCAATTGGCAACTGTGAGAAATGAGCTAAAACATGCAAAAGAAAAAGTAAAATTAGCCAAGGGCAGTGAGCAACCTGGTTTCATGGGTCTTGGAGCCTACGAAGCAGATGTTTACCGTGATGCAATTAAACGGCAAGTCCAAACAATCCTCAAAAAGTTAACAAAAATCAGAGAAAAGAGAGTTCTTCATCGAGAGAGGCGAACGGAACTTGGCTTCTTGACTATTTCACTTGCTGGATATACGAAGGCTGGAAAAAGCTCTTTGTTTAATGCTTTAACAGAAGAAACCGTTCGAGTTGATAAAGCGTTATTCACTACTCTTTCAACCACTACGCGGATGGTAGAATTTTCCAACCGTAAGTTTCTTTTAACGGATACCGTTGGCTTTATTGATCGATTGCCTTTATCATTGATCGAAGCTTTTCATTCAACTCTTGAAGAAACAATCTTTTCAGACTTGATAATTCTACTCTTAGATTTTAGCGAGCCGATAGAAACAATTGAGAAAAAACACAACGTTTGCTTAGAAACAATAGAGCGCCTAGGTGCATCTGGTATACCGACTATAACCGCCTTAAACAAGATTGATCTTATGAGCGAGGCTGAAAGAGAAGAGAAATTGGAAGTTCTTAAAGAAAAAACGAAAAATCCCATTCTCATATCAGCAAAGTGCCGAATAAATCTTGATTTACTGCGAAGGGAAATACTGAAGATTCTTGAGAACTTTGTTCAAACTAGTTTTTCTGTTCCCTTAACTAGCAAAACGATGCCCTTTATTTCTTGGCTACATGAAAAAACTGATATCAGGAAAGAAAATTATACCAATGATTCAATTGAAGTTGTTTTTGAAGCGCCGTTTGAGTTGAGTGAGCAAGTGAGAAGAAAAGTGGAAGAGTTAAATGGCAAATTCGAATCAAATTGAAAAACTGAATGAGTTACCCAAGATTGTTGTTTTACGGTGGGGCCACAGGCCGCAGCGGGACGTTCGGTTAACTACGCATGTCGCTTTAACCGCTAGAGCGCTCTGTGCTTCCGGCTTCGTTCTCTCAGATGTGGAAGACTCAAATATCGAGCAAACGGTACGAAAGATAACTATGCATTGGGGTGGAACATTCCGGTTTGAAATGGGAACACCCTGGAAAAAAGTTGTTGGCAACTGGAAGGATAAAGGCGGCGTTGTTGCTCATTTAACCGCCTACGGGGAGAATATTCAAACAAGCGATGTTTTGAATAGAATTAAAGAGTTAAAGAAGGATGTTCTGGTTATTGTTGGAAGTCAGAAGGTTCCTGGTGAGTTTTATTCAAGCAGCGTTTCAGATTTTAACATCTCTGTTGGGAACCAGCCTCATTCAGAGTGTTCTGCGCTCGCAATATTCTTGGACAGGTTCTTTGGAGGCATGGAACTAGCGAAGGATTTTGAGAATGCTAAATTGAGAATCGTGCCTATGGTACGTGGAAAAGAGATCAAAAGTGATGTTGAACAACTTTAAATGGGTAACAAGAGTTTTATTAAAGCAATTTTAATATTATGTGTAAAGGACATTAGACTATGTTATCGACTATTGATGATGGAACCTTAACGAAAGTAGCTTTGGCATTAGGTAACGAAGAAGCAGTGATACTTATAGAGCACTTAAAAGGCGTTGATGAGATAACAGATGATGAAATTGCCAACAAAACTGGTATCCGCCTCAATACAGTGCGTAAAATCCTCTACAAACTTTATGATCACTCCCTTGTGAGCCTTAGAAGAACAAGGGATCCAAAAACAGGTTGGTTCATTTTTCACTGGAAGCTTCAGCCAGATCAACTGGAAGGCTTTATTTTAAGTCAAAAACGTCGAGTTCTAGAGAAACTTAATGTTAGATTGGAGCATGAAAAGAACCATGACTTCTATTACTGCGGTAGTGCAGAATGTAAACGGGTACCTTTTGAAGAAGCTGTTGAACTAGTTTTCCATTGTTCTACATGTAGCAAACCCCTTGTGCATTTTGCAAACGAAAAAATGATAAGTAAACTAAGTGACAAAGTCGATGTGCTAAGGAAGGAACTTGGTGAGTAAAGGGCTTCCTTCAAGGGAGCAAGCAATCGAACTTCTCCGTAAGAGCAATTGCCCAATTAACGTGATTAGACATTGCGAAACGGTCGCAGATCTTGCCATTGAAATTGCAAATACACTTGAAAAGAAAGGTCTGAAAATAGATTTAGAACTCGTTGAAACAGGTGCTCTTTTACATGACATTGGTCGTTCAAAAACTTGCGGTGTTGACCATGGACTTGTCGGTGCTAAGATAGCTGAATCAGAAGGTCTGCCAGAAGCAGTGGTTAAGATTATAAAGAGGCATGTTGGTGGCGGAATAACAGCTCAAGAAGCCGAATGCTTTGGTTGGCCAAAAGACGTATATGCGCCACTTATTTTGGAGGAGAAAATTGTCTCATATGCCGATAAACTGATTGATAAATCAAAGCGAGTTCCTATTGACGTGGAGATTGGGCGGCTTGGGGTTGAGCACAAAGATGGTGCAGAAAGAGTTAGAAAGCTTCATCAAGAAATAACAAGTTTACTAGGGAATTAGATATGACAACCTTGACATTACTTGTTAAAGCTTACAATTCCGGTCAACTAAAACTGGTCGACGACCTGCTGAGAGTAGAGTTTGAAAACTTAGATTTAGACTTCAAAGTTTTAGGAAATCCTGTTAATAAGTGGGTTCAAGTTTCTCTTTCCGGAGAAGATGAAGCGATAGCTACAAGCTATATTAATAAAGAAATAGGCATTTGTCCCATAAGCATAAAAAGTGTCAAGAAGTTTTCGGTTTTAAAGGGATACATTTCTAAAGTTGATAATGCCCAACAAGAATTGAAGGTAGATGTTGGCGTTTTTGAGCCTAAAATAATTCAGGCCACAATTCCTTTGGCAAATTTACAAGCGGAACTTGCTGACGGAAAAACGGTTGATCTTAAAAAAATATCCGACACCTTCGGTTTTCATGAAAATTTGCCGTTGAGCGTCAAAGTTGCAAGCTCATATGTTGATCAAAACGAGGAGTTGAAAGCTGAATTATCAATGGCTCAACTTGAAAAAATCAGTTTATGGCGGCAGTCTCTTTTGGACCGGTTAATCATTTTACGGGCGTCAATCGGCGAAGTAGAAACGGTGCTTGAACGCACTAGGCTGAACAGGGACATTATTAGTACGGAGAAGTTGGGTTTGTTTGAGTATGCCTTAACCTGTAAACTTGGGACTGACGCCACTGGGTTGATTCCGAAAATCGGCAGATACATGAGACATGCAGTGTTTATTGTTTTTAATCCCAGGAAAATCCTGTAGTTTTTTAGCGGTAAGCCGGCATTAAACTTATAATTGTGAATGCTGATGAATAATTGGTCCATTATCCAAACTGGACTATGAGAGGGGGAGAAGTTTACGAATCAAGGGGAAGATAGAGAAAAGCAAAAATATAGAATTGATATTGGAGCTTACGGTAGCATAGGCATTGAAGCACCAACCAAAGAAGAATGTTTAGATCTATTCAAAGAAGTCACAAGAACTAGGCGAGATTCAAAAATAGACGAGGCAATAAGATAACAAAAGGGTTATAGTCTTTGGCTAAACAATTCATTTCTATATAGTCTTAAAATGCTTTATTATATTTTTACGATTTTCTGGTGGATGCTACTCTTTTCATGCCGTTTTTATGACTTAGAAAGTGCTTCTTGATCAATAGTGAAAATAAAGTTGCCGCCTTTAGCTAATTCAGGCTTAGGCACACTTAAGTTCTTTTCAATTTAGGAAAGTTTTTTTTCGGCAAAAGGTTCCTCTAACCAAAAACCAAATTAAAGTTTCAACTAAATTTTGTTAATGCATCCTCAAGTTCAACAAAATTTTTCACAATAATGTCGGAATGCGCTATGATCCATGGGCTCAAGCATTCTATTTCCGACAACACTATGATTTTTTTGCCTTTGCGTTTGGCGTAAAAAAGCTCCATACATGCTCCTGCCGACAGTATTGGAAAATAGACGATCATAATGTCGCATCTGTCTGCGTCATCTAAGTCTCTTTGGATGAAATCGAATGTGGGAACTTTATCCCACCAGCACTTCTCGTCTCCTTTATAGAGGATTTTTTCCCGAAGCCAAGGGTTGATGACGTCGAAACCTGTCCTGTCAAGAATGTCGGTGATTTTTTCTCGATACTCTTGATTGTTTTCCATGCCCAGAATAGGGCCTGATATGAACACTTTCTTCTTCATGTCGTTCTAAACCAACCGTGGAAAAGTTAATTTTTGGATTTTGACCGAGCATACTTGGGTCTGTTAGCTTTGTTTTTGCAAAATAAACAGCCTGCGTTTTTCTTAAACTTTCCCTTGTTTGCTGCCTGATTTAAGCCCAAAGCCCTAACATTTTAGGGGCAAAACATAAATCAAAAATAGCCGTTAATCTAATAATTAGGTTTAGACAGCTATGAACAAATTTTATTGCATAATAACTTTAACAATCTTGTGCTTATCAGCTGTTTCGATATTTTCCTTTACTGTTAACGCTCAACAAGCAGACTCATGGCCCATGTTTCATGATAATCCAGCACACACAGGCTACTTAAACGCGGCAGGACCTAGTACGAACCAAACTCTTTGGGTTTTCAAAACCAACGGTCACGTTTGGTCGTCCCCAGCAATTGTGAACGGGGTAGTTTATTTTGGTTCTTTTGACCATAACGTTTATGCCGTTACCGCTAAGGATGGGTCAAAAATCTGGAATTTCTCCACTGGCGGAGCCATTTATTCTTCACCGGCTGTTGCCGACAACATAGTTTACGTAGGTTCAAATGACCACAATATTTACGCATTAAATGCCCAAAACGGGGCTCTAATTTGGAAATACGTTACTGGTCAACCATCCCAATTATCCCAGGCTGAATGTCCACCGACAGTTTCAGACGGTATAGTTTACGCAGGCTCAAACGACAACAACCTCTATGCTTTGAACGCTTCTACGAGCGCTCAGATTTGGAATATTACAACCGGCGGTGACGTCATTTCTTCTCCCGCAGTATCAAATGGGGTGGTCTACTTTGGCTCTTATGACCACAAGGTTTACGCTGTTGATGCTTTGACAGGAGTTGAAAAATGGAATTACACAACTGGGAGCGTTATAGAGTCTTCTCCTGTTGTGGGCGATGGCAACGTGTATGTGGGCAGCTATGACAACCAGACTTACGCGTTAAACGCTCAGACCGGAGCATTAATCTGGAAAGTCACAACTGGTTACGATCAGTGCGTTCAGGCTTCTCCCGCTTTCGCGAACGGAGT
>Ga0182021_10011431_pt1 | contig 10534 bp, 10 predicted proteins | sample 612E3MmetaG_FD_120493 | JGI IMG/M metagenome (GOLD analysis project Ga0182021, IMG submission 120493) | Permafrost microbial communities from Stordalen Mire, Sweden - 612E3M metaG (Illumina Assembly) | ecosystem: Environmental > Terrestrial > Soil > Wetlands > Permafrost | place: Sweden... | reverse complement strand
TCACGTTGAGTATATTCATCGCGTCTTTGTGCCGTTCCCACGGCACTCAACGCAATGCGTCCCTCAAAGTGGCTGGTTTTCATTCGACCCTCCCTGGCTGGTTTTGACCGTCCGCTGACACCTTTTTCTCGCGCGGAATTTATTGCGAGAAGACGGCGCGATTTTTATTAGCATAGATGACAACGAAGTAGATAACCTGAAAAAAATCTGCAACGAAGTTTTTGGCGAAGAAAACTTTGTGTCTCAAATCACGGTCCAAAATAATCCACGCGGACGGCAATCAGACACTTTTGTAGCCACTGTCCATGAATATGTTCTGATATATGCAAAGAATGCGGAGGAATGCGTTCTTGGTGGGGCGTCGTTATCTGACGAACAAAGGGCAGATTTCGACTCAAAAGATGCTGATGGTAAAGCGTATCGCCTTCTTGGATTGCGTCAACGTGGGGCAGCTTCTTTGCGTGAGGACCGTCCCGATATGTTTTTCCCGATTTATGTTAATCCGAAGACCCTGCGCATTTCTCTTGAAAAAGATGAGTCCTTTTCAGTTGAAGTGTTACCTCGTAAATCTACTGGTCAAGACGGGCGCTGGATGTGGGGTAAAGAAAAAACAAAGCGCGACGCTCATTTAATCGAAGCACGCCTAATCGAGCGCCGCGGCGAATACGATATTTTTGTGCATGACTATTTGGAAAGGGGGGGCAAGGAACGGGAACGCAAATTCAAATCAATATGGGATGAAAAAGCGTTTAATACCCAAAATGGAACGCAAGAGGTAAAGGCAATTTTGGAAAGCGATGCCATGTCATTTCCGAAGCCGACCGACTACATTAAAACTATTGTGCAAATGGGGGCGGATGCAAATGACTTGGTTTTGGATTTCTTTGCTGGCAGTGGCACGACTGCACATGCGGTTTTGGAACAAAATAGACAGGATAAGGGGCATCGTAAATTCATCCTTGTTCAATTACCAGAACCAACGGAACGGAAAGATTTCCAAACAGTCGCTGAAATTACCAAAGAGAGAGTGCGGCGAGTCATAAAAAGACTAAATGATTCAGATGCAAACCAATTGGCTTTGCCTGCTATCGAAAAACAAGATAGAGGCTTTAAGGTGTTCAAACTGCAAAGCTCAAATTTCAAAGCATGGAACGCGGAACAACCGAAAGATGATGTGGAACTGGTTAAGCAATTAACCTTGCACGTTGATCACCTTGCGGCGGGTCGCACGCAAGAGGATGTGCTTTATGAATTGCTGCTCAAGTCCGGTTTCCCATTGGATACGAAAGTCGAGAAAATCGTGCTGGCCGGAAAGAACGTCTTTTCTGTCGCCGACGGCATGATGCTGATTTGTCTCGAAAAGGAACTGACGCCGGAAGTCATCAAGGCGATGGCGGAGAAAAAGCCGGAGCGCGTCGTCTGTCTTGACGCCGGTTTTGCTGACAACGACCAGCTTAAAACGAATGCCGTCCAGACGATGAAGTCGAAGGGGGTTACGAAATTCCAAACGGTATGAAGCTGCAATTCGACCCGAAACAGGAATTTCAGATTGACGCTGTGAACGCAGCCGTAGATTTGTTTGACGGCCAGCCATTGAACAAAGGGGATTTTCAAATTTCTTTCGAGGGAAAGGGGCAGGGACTTTTCGGCAGTCTTGAGCAAACAGAATTGGGCCTCGGCAATTCGCTGGTGATTGAACGCGAAACGATTCTTAAAAATCTCCAGCGTGTCCAGGAGCGCAGCGAATTGGACGCGGATGCAAAGTTGTTGCCGGAAGATTATTACAATCCAACAATTTCCGCGCCGCTGAATTTCTCCGTGGAAATGGAGACCGGCACCGGCAAAACGTATGTGTATCTACGCACGATTTTTGAACTCAACAAAAAGTATGGGTTTAAAAAATTCATTATCGTCGTGCCGAGCGTGGCGATTCGCGAGGGGGTGCTGAAAAATCTGGAAATCACAAGTGAGCATTTCAAAGCACTCTACAACAATGTTGAATACGAGTATTTCGTGTATGACGCGAAGAAAGTGAATCGCCTGCGGCAATTCGCGGTAAGCAATCAGATTCAGATTCTCGTCATCAACATTGACGCCTTCAACAAAAAGGACATCGCGGTCATTCACAAAGAGGCTGACAAATTGTCCGGGCGCAAGCCGATTGAATTCGTCTGCGCGACAAACCCGATCGTGATTATTGACGAGCCGCAAAGCGTGGACAACACGCCCAAAGCGCAAGAAGCGATCCGTTCGCTCAATCCGCTTTGCACGCTTCGCTATTCAGCAACACACAAAAATTATTACAATCTCGTCTATTCGCTGAATCCAATACGGGCATTCGACTTGCGGCTGGTAAAGCAAATCGTCGTGGCAAGCGTCACGGGTGAGGGCGCGCAAAACGACGCCTATGTAAAACTGGTTTCCGTGGATCGCAAGAATGGCATCAAGGCGAAAGTCGAAATTGACGTGCAAACGAATGAGGGGCCAAAGCGGAAATCGGTAACGGTTAAAAATGAAACGGATTTGTTTGTCGCTTCAAAAGAGCGTGAGAATTACCGTGACGGCTATCTCATTACGGAAATCAACGGCGAGCCTGGCAACGAGTATGTTCAATTCAACAGCGGCAAGACGCTGGCGCTCGGACAGGAATTAGGCGGCGTCCGCGATGATTTGTGGAAAGCGCAGATCAGAAACACGGTGCGCCGTCACCTTGACAAGGAAATCGCGCTCAAAGGGCGGGGCATAAAAGTTTTGAGCCTGTTCTTCATTGATAGGGTGGCGAATTACCGCTCTTACGATGAGCAGGGCCAACCGGTGAAGGGAAAATTCGCGCAATTCTTTAAGGAGGCATTGGCGGAATTGTCAGCGCAACCGAAATACAAAGGGCTGCTGCCATATCCGGTGGAAAAACTTCACAACGGATATTTTGCTGCGGACAAAAAAGGCGTCTTCAAGGATACCAGCGGCGACACGCAAGCGGATGATGACATTTATAACCTGATAATGAAGAACAAGGAACAACTGCTCTCGTCGGATGAGCCGTTACGCTTCATTTTCAGCCATTCCGCTTTGCGAGAGGGTTGGGACAACCCGAATGTTTTTCAAATCTGCACGCTGAACGAAACCCGCTCGGTGATGAAAAAGCGGCAAGAGATCGGGCGCGGCCTGCGCCTGCCGGTCAATCAAAACGGCGAGCGTGTGTTTGATGAGAACGTTAACAAACTGCTCGTTGTCGCTAATGAAAGCTATGAGGATTTCGCGCGGAAACTGCAAACGGAATACGAAGACGACTGCGGTGTGACGTTTGGCAAAGTCCCAAAAACGGCATTCTCGACTTTGATGCAGGTTGTTGACGGTGAAGGTGTGCCGCTTGGCAAGGAGACTTCGGAAAAGATTTACCAGGGACTTGTGGATAAAGGTTTCATCGGGGATGACGGCAAGATCAAGCCGACATTCAACCCGCAAGCTCCGGGTTTTGACCTCGGCCTGGCACCGGAACACGCTTTTTTGCGTTCGGACATTATTGATGTCCTGCAATCATACCAATTGGAGCGCCATGTCAAAAAGGATGAGGATGGCCAGCGCCTGCGCTTCAAGAAAGAGGTCGAACTGGACCCGGAATTTCAGGAGCTTTGGAATCGCATAAAACCCAAAACAACGTATTCAGTCGAATATCAGACGGATGTTTTGGTCGCAAATGCGGTCAAGGCGATCAAGGCAATGGAGAAAATCAATCCGATGCGGGTTCATATTTCGGAAGTTCAAATTGCCGTGGCAAAGGCGGGTGTTGGCACTGACGTAATCCGCGAGACCGGCGAAACGGTCATCTTCCGTGGGGCGGTTCCTGACGTAATCGCCTATTTGCAGGCCGAAACGGAGCTAACGCGGGCAACAATCGTCCGCATTCTGAAAGAATCGAACCGGCTGCCGGAATTTTTGGTCAACCCGCAAAAATTCATGGATGCGGTAGCTGCGATTTTGAAGCAGCAATTGCACAAGCTGATGATTGACGGAATCAAATACGAACGGGTCGCGGGCGAAGAATTCAGCATGATGCTTTTTGAGGAAAAGGAGATCGTCAGTTATCTCAATAACCGGCTCGAAGTGAAAAAGAGCGTTTATGATGCCGTCGTTTATGATTCAGAATTGGAACGCGAGTTCGCAGAAGCATTGGATAAGCGCGAAGACATAAAGCTGTTCGTGAAGCTGCCAGACTGGTTCAAAATCGAAACGCCGCTCGGCACGTACAACCCGGATTGGGCGATTTTGAAGCACGACAACACGGTGCTGTATTTGGTACGGGAAACCAAAGGCACAAAGAATTTTGAAAAGTTGCGGAACATCGAAGCGGAAAAAATCCGCTGCGGCCGCAAGCACTTTGAAACGCTCAAAGTGGATTTTGACGTGGTGACTTCGGCGGGTGAAGTTTGATTTGATGATTTTATATTCATGGATCAAACACGCCCCAAAAATCTATCGCCAGCTATACGGGTATCGTTTGAAAACGGGACTCGGCTTCTTGAAGACTCACAATATCTTCTTGAATACGGTCGGTTTCCAACCGCGTATGCGCTTTCAATTTTGGCGCAAGAGGAATACGCCAAAACGTTTCTGCTTTTTTTGGTTCAAGATAATGCAATTCCATGGAACTCAAATGTTCACCGTGCGCTCCGAGATCACACCTGTAAACAGCTTGTTGCATCCATTATGGATTATCTGGATGAGGAATGGGAAAAGTGGACGGCGATATATTTGACGACGCGAAAATTGCCAACCTCTAAATTTCCCGCTCATATCGCAGACGCATTGAACATTATTCGACATGAAAAAGTGCCAAGAGAAGATGGATGGTCGTGGGATGATGGGACTCCTTGTGATAAGCGGGCCAGGGCCATTGCTGACGGAGAAATTGATAAGCAAAAGCAGAATGCGATTTATGTCGGTTTAGGAAAAACAGGGCAAGTATCAAGCTCTCCTATCAAGATAACAGAAAATGAAGCAACCATTGAGTATGAAAAGACAAAGCGACTGAAAGGAATTTTCAACTCATTTGGGAAAAATATCGAACTGCTAAAAACAGTTCAGTATTCAAAAGTTTCAGACACATTTAGAGCACTTTTCGGTTCCATGACCGTCGAAGAATATAGCAAGCGCTGGAGAGATTGACTTGGTGCTTACCCAATCTTTCGTCTGGTCGCTATCGGCTCAGCGGCGGCGGCGTGGGATAATCCGCCAGTAATTTTTTTCTGCCGGTCTTCGATCTGCTTGGCCGCCTCCGCGCTTGGCAGGGCAAATTCCAGCTTTTCATACAAATGGGTTAAAAAGGAATCGGCCATTTCTTTCGACGTGGGAAATTTTTTGACAATCGGCGTCTCGATATTGAGCGGGGCGCGCATTCCAACCAGTCGGGCTACGCCATGCCGTTGCTTTTGGTCAAACAGCGCGGCCATTGCCCGGTGCAATTGTTCTTCAAGACTGCGGTATGTAATGCTCGAAATTTCCTCGCCAAAAACCGGCATGAGATATGGCACCCTGCTTACGCTCGTGTTTCCGCCTCTCATGCTGGTGCGCGACGTGCCCCTTGAAACAGCACCCGACAGATTCCATATCCGCGACTCCTGTTCTTCGCCGTCGCGTATCGCACCACCTTCGCTGTCTGTGTCTGTTGTTCCGTCGAATTCCCCGACGCCTTCACTCCAATTCTCGCTTTCGCTGACGATCGTCCAGACTTTCTCGACGTAATCCATCACCTTGCGCGAAGTCAGCTTCAACTTGATTTCATCTGTGTTGAACACGCCCATGAACAATGATTGGGCGAGCGGCTTCAAGTTTTCCTCGCCTTCAAGACTGAACACAATTTTGCTCCTGGCATTGGCCATGACGGAATCATACACAGCCGGCCCGCTCGCGCCGGTGTGAAGTATCTGACGGGGGAATTGATTGGCGAGTGTCAGGTGAAGCCCAAAGCCGCGTGCTTCAGCGAGACTCTGGGCAATTGTCGGCGTGATAAAATTCTGGAATTCATCTACGTAAACATAGAACGGCTTCATGTCGCCTTCTTCAATGCCTTTGCCGCGTTCACTTGCCGCCGTCCATAAATCGCTTAAAAGGAGCGTCGCGAAAAGTGAAGCATCTTCTCTGGATACTCGTGCGCCCTGGGTCGAAACATTGGCGATGATGATTTGCCCTTCCTCAATCGCCTTGCCGAGATCGAGTGACGCTCCGTTCTGGCCGAACATGAGCCGCAATTTTTCATTGCGAAGAAAGGTGCTAAAACGATTCAAAGTGCTCGAAAATTGTGCATCAAAATCCCTCGGCGACAGGCTGTTTGCAAACACCCAATCTTGGGCAACGGAGCGTTTGGATAATCCCTGGGTGAGTTCGGCGCGTAGACGCTCGTTGACGGGGTCAATCAGGAATTCCGCCTCCAGCAGCGTCATCTCCTTTTCATAGAGCGGCCAAAGAACACTGCTTCCCCTGCGGGAGAAAAGCGGCGTCTGCGCCGTCCCGTCCACGCCGAAGACATATGCCATTGCCAGAATCATGTTGTTGATAAGGACGGATGGGTCGGCGGCCTCACGTGGGCGCATGACATTGTAGCCGATGGTCCAGTCTTTTTGCCGCAGATCAATCGGCACAATGGGAACGTCTTTCAGATATTTTTCATTCCACGCAATCCAATTGATGAGGCTGTTGTAAAGCGAGCCGTGGGGGTCAATAATCAAAGCACCGCATTTGCTTTTGTGCCACTGTCTGATGTCCTGCCGGATGAGGGATTCCAGCATTTTTGATTTGCCGGTGCCGGTCGAGCCGCAGATGTATAAATGCGTGGAACGCATATCGGGCGTCATTTTAAGGGGAACGCCCTTGCCGTCCACGATACCGAGTTCAAGTTTGTTTCCATGAATGCGGCGCATAACGGGGCGAATGTATTCAAAAAATGGCGGGCTGTCCATTCAGTACGTTGCAAAATTAAAATTCCTCGTTATCATTGCAAAAATTATGGAACGTCCGCTTACCATCAGGGAAGAAGCCAACGCCCTCACCTGTTGCGCATTTCGCAACGGCTATATCGAAGACCTGCACGCCGGCAAATATTCGGAGCTTTTGGAAAAGCCCGAACTCTCGCGCATTACGGACGCCGAAATGAAAAAGCTGATGATTGGCGCTTCGGCAAAATTGGCGGAACTGCTGACGATGAAAGAAACCAATCCCGACAAATACTGGAAGCAAATGCTTTTCTTTCATAAAAACTATTGCGGGCGATGGGAGAAATAGGGATGTGTCAGTTTTCGTAAAACTCGGCGGCGACTGAATCCCTGTGCCGGTCAACGTAAAGTTTTGAGGCGGGAATGGTAATGGCGTTGCCTTGCCACCAGTCGCGGCTGCGGGGACTGAAATCGGTCGCCAGATTGAATGACCTGCCGCGAATCGCCGTCCGGTACCGTTTTGACCGGCGGGTGTAGCCTCCGGCTGTGATCTTCTTGCCCTTCGGGGAATACCACGTTTTTTGGGGGACTGATTTGAGATGAGGGTCAAAATGATAGCTGACGATTGAAAGCCCTTCAGTCCAGTAATATACCCGGCCAAAATACGCGGCGTGAATCCATTTTTCCCAAAGACGGGGTGTGTAGCGTTTGGCATCAAGTTTCGGCGTCCATTGCAAAAGCCACAGGACAAAAATGCCTTTCCGGGCATATTCCATCGTCCGGTATGCAATCGTTTCCGATGAAAGCGAACTGATTTGTACCTCAATGGCAACCGGCACCCCGCCAATCTCCGCGCTCACGTCGGGGCGGTTCGTTCCAATCGGGCGTTCCAACGCGACATTGCGGACATATGGTTCTTTTTGGAGTGCCAGGAAAATCTCCATTTTGCAGCGCCGATGTCCATCGCTTTCGTTTTCTGCATACCGGCACGCAAGCGGGATTTCATGGGCGAAGTAATTAACCCGTGATTTGCCGGATTTCAGAATGACGGGATCGCCGCATTCGGGACAGGAAAATGGAGCTTGCGACTTATTCGCAAAATATGCGGTGACGATCTCGTTGGTGAGTTTTTGCTTAGCGCAGAGCATTGGGAGAGATTTTACCACGCCTATTGTGTATTGGACAAATGCCGCTAGAGTGGCGACAGATGAAATTTAGCAATGGCATAAAGTCTCAGAAAACGATTGAAAGATTTATTTGTCATTGACAAAATCTAAAAAAAATATAATAGAGCACTAAGGTTTTGAATCAGCATCATTATGCATAAAGGCATCACATTCTGTCCGGTCGGGTTTCATCAATTGCACACGGCAAGCAAAGGCCGTCGGAGAGCTTTAATTGGCGTATGGAAAGGATTGGTCTGGCCACAAAAGGTAAAAGAACTTCCAGTTGAAATCCCAGTGACGTTTTGTTTTAATAATTCTCCAAACATTAAGATCATAACGGGAGAAATATCCTTTCAGTCGTGGGACCCTTCTCGCGGTTTGGTTGAGAATTATTTCGCCGGTGGTTTTAAAAGCGAAGATCATTTGGTGTTTGGATACACCAAAAAAGAAGATCGCATTATCGGATGGGGAAACCTTTTTTTTCATTTGAGCCCGGATTCACAAAAAATGGAGGGATCGGTTGTTGGGCTTTCTAGCCATACTGGTTCAAATTTTTATTCAGAGATGGTGCTTCTTAAAGGTAAGAATCCTGATTTGAGAGAATACAGCAAAAAAAGGCCGACAGTTTTTATCGGACACGGACGTTCAATGGTGTGGAAACAACTAAAAAAATATCTGCTGAAAACCGGCTATCAGGTCGAAACATATGAATCCGGTGTCCGTGCTGGCAAGACAATCAATGATGTTCTTACAGGCATGATGACTGATTCGTCATTTGCGCTGCTCATAATGACGGGAGAAGACAAAACCGATGATGGAAAATTACGAGCGAGACAAAATGTTGTGCATGAGGTCGGACTATTTCAGGGAAGGCTCGGTATCAACAGAGCTATCATTCTTTTAGAAAAGGGCGTTGAAGAATTCAGCAATGTAAAAGGAATCACCTACATCCCATTCAGAAAAAATAAAATTACAGATGCCTTCAAAGAAATTGTTGCAACGATCAAAAGAGAATTCCCTCACTAATAAAAAACTCGCCCAAAGTAGAGCGAGTGTGTTTTCAAAAGACCTTCACAGTGGTCAGCGATCTTTCTGCATTCGTAACGACGCGAAATTTCACGCCGTCGGTGGAAAAATACACGGAACACAATGACTGCTTCTGCTTTTCGTTAACAACCTTGTTGTTGGCATCTCGGCGTCGTTTGTCAACACGTCCCCAATCGCCTAAAAGATGACGACTTAGCGCAGGAATGATGTCTTCGGGGCAAAGTTTTTTTGAAGCGAAACGATCAACAACGATTTGGCCAAGAGAAAAGGGACTTGGCAAAAATGCGGGATTTTCTAGATTCATTTTGTCAAAAAACTCCTTTCTAGCCTCCTGGAGAATTCAGCTTCAGAGGCCCTGATATAATACCACTTTCGTAAAGAAAACACAAGTTCATAGAAAAGCCTAAAAGTCAGACCGTTGGCAAGCAAATTTCTATCAAAGAAATTTTAAATTCCAATTCAGCAGTTGGTTGGAATTTTAATTTTAGTCCGCTTTCCCTTTAAAGGGGTACGCCGCGCGATGCAACGAGCAAGCACGCATTGGCTGAAAACCAAAATGCGATAAAACCCCCTGGGGGAGGCCAGGCCGCCGGCAGGGGGGTTGGGGGGTTGGGGCACGCCCCTCGCCACGCACAAACAAAGAAAATCCCCGCCGAAACGGGGATTTTCCAGAAACGGCGGGACGCCGTTATCGCTCGTTCATGATGTCGAGCATGTCCTCAAGCACGTCTATGCGCCTCATGGCTTTCTCATCGTGGAGCAAGTCGTGAAGCCGATTGACTTCTTCGGCAGTCGGGTCGCTGTCCTCAATCGCCTTGGGGTCGGTTTGTTTCTTTGACATGGTTTTTTGTGTTGGCTGATAATGTTCGACTTTTGCGATGCGTCAGTAGCTTGCGATGACAAGCACCGGCTCGCCCGTTTCCTTCTCCTTTTCCTCGCACAGGGCGACGAAATCGCGGTAGCTCTGCTTCATGTCTTCGATTTCCTCGTCCGTGCTTTTGTAGATGTTCCGCTCCCGTTCCTCGACGAGGGCGAGCGTGTGCGGCAATCGCTCCCGCAATACAGCGGCCTCAATGCGCGCCCTGTCGGTCTCAAATGCCTCGGCGCACAGATGCTTGGTGGCATACGGCTCGCCGTGATATGCTTCACGGAGATAGCCCGCGCCGCCCGCGCCGGTCGTAAGCCATGCCTCTGACTGCTTGGCTTTGGCATCGGCGGTCTGGTCTCTCCAATGGGCGTAGATGTCAATTCCCATAGTGGTTGTGGTTTGCTTTTATTGAAGCCCTTTCGACTAGGAGGCTTCCGACTAATAATCGTCTGGCAAGAGCACGGTCGTCACGCTGCGGTCGGCCTCGGTGATAATCCAAAATTCAACGCCCTTGCTGTCGCGAT
>Ga0182021_10011430_pt1 | contig 10534 bp, 12 predicted proteins | sample 612E3MmetaG_FD_120493 | JGI IMG/M metagenome (GOLD analysis project Ga0182021, IMG submission 120493) | Permafrost microbial communities from Stordalen Mire, Sweden - 612E3M metaG (Illumina Assembly) | ecosystem: Environmental > Terrestrial > Soil > Wetlands > Permafrost | place: Sweden... | reverse complement strand
GGTCTGCGCGCTCATCAAGACTTCGGGTTGAACCTTCTTGTTCAACTTCACGTACATCTCGAACGCGGCCTGCACGCTGCGCATCAAGGCCTCGACCTCGACGCCCTTCGCGCTCTGCTCGTTGACCTCTTCGACCTCGACGAGGAAGTACTCCTCGGTCTGGGGGAACTTCTTGATCTTCGCGCGCTTCTTTCCTTCGACGAGCACCTTCACGGTGCCGTCGGGGAGACGCAGCAGCTGCATGATCGTGCCGAGCGTGCCGACCTGGAAGATGTCGTCCGGCGTCGGCTCGTTGGTCTTCGCGTTCTTCTGCGCCGCGAGGAAGATGTCCTTGTCGCGCGCCATCGCCGCGTCGAGCGCGTTGATCGATCGCTCGCGACCGACGAACAGCTGGCTCACCATGTGCGGGAACACGATGATGTCCCTGAGCGGAAGGAGGGGGACGCTGCGACGCTTCACATCACGCCCCGGTTTGCCGTCGTCGCTCTTGAAGAACATTGCGTAGGGTTTTACCCCGAAAACGACCCGCCTACCAACCTCGTCCGGGGCGATTTTCCTCGGTCTGCTCAGGTACTCGCTCGGTCGCCGCGCTCCCTCGTTCGTCGCCCGCTCATCTGCGCATCTGCGCATCGGCGCGCTAGCGCTTCGCTACCAGGTCACGTCGAAGTCGATCCGGCGGTGGTCGTCGATGACGACGGAAAGCCGCGGCTCTTCGTCGTAGGTCTGGACGATGCCTTCGACGAGCCCGAGCGCCTGCTCGGAGGCGCCGTGAAAGCGCGGGAACGTCACGCTGACGTGTCGATCGCCGATCTGCCTCGCGGTGCATGACGAGGCACGCGACACCATCTTGAAGAGGTCCGGGAAGCGCAGCAGCGTCGCAGCGGGATCCCGCAAGAGCGAGAACGCGACCCTGCCCAGCGTCGACTCGGAGAACACCTCGATCTCACCCCGCGCGAGGAGCCGGAACGCCTCACGCGTGGAGCCGGGGAACCGGGCCCGAGCGACGCGCTCGAAGACCCGCACGTAGTCCCGGAGCGGATAGTCGACGAAGGCGTGATAGCGGCCGTGCTTCGCGGGTTCGTCGAGAGAAGGAAGGAGCTCCTCCCACTCGGCACCGAGCGCGGCGACGTAGCGCGTGAAGAACATCCCCTTGGTCGTGAAGTCAGCCGGGATGTTGGCGAGCGTCACCGCGAGATCGACGTCTCCCTGGAGCGGCACGCCGGCAGAGGTGACGAAACGTTCGCTCATCGGAAGAAAGAGGCCCTCAGCGGCAGTGACCGGTGACGGCGTCGACGACGACGTCATCCCTCGCTCCGCCGCCGCCCAGGCGGCACACGACGATGTATCGCGCCGCGTCGCCGGCCGGAATCGGAAAGGCGAAATCGCGGAGCGTGGTCGTGAGGTCGGCGTGGCCCGCGAACGTCCAGCCGGCGGAGGCCGGCTGCGCGGCGAAGAAGACGGACGCGCGGTCGTAGGTTCCGCATCCGGTGGCGGGGTTACACGCGACGCCGCAAGCGTTGGCGTTCGACGCGACGCGCACCGTCGCGTCGTTGAGGAGCACTCCCGCTCCGAAGTCGACGGCGACGCAGCTCGTGACGGTGTTTCCGTTCGGCAGGGTCGCGATGCTTCCGGTCATGTAGTCGAGCCCGGCGACCACGCCGTCGTTCGCCACGAGCGCGCCGTCGTGGTTGCACACGATGCCCGTCGCGCCGGAAGGCGTTGCGACGAAGGCCGTCTTGGGCAGGACCGGGCACGCCGCGTCGACGCTGGCGTCCATGTCGACCGGCACGAGGATGGCACCGCCGTCATCCTCCGGCGGGTCGACCTGCGCATCGGGATCCGCCGCGGCGTCGAGCTCCGGCGCCCCATCCGCCCCGCCCTCGGCTCCAGCCTCGGCCGCTACCGGGTCCGGCCCTCCGAACGACGTGCACGCATCGAGCGAGAAGAGCGCGACGACCACGCCTGCCCCACAGAGCGCTGCCAATCCCCGCATGCGGAGAGCCTACCACTCCTGCGGTAGGCCCCCTCGAAACCTGAATCGGAAGGAGCTCGCTTACGCGAGCTCCGCTTCCTTCGTGTAGACGATCAGCGGCGCCTCGCCCTTCGTGATCACTTCTTCGTTGATCACGACTTCCTTGATGCCGGAGCGCGAGGGCACGTCGTACATGATGTCGAGCATCGCGTGCTCGAGGATGGCGCGGAGGCCGCGGGCGCCTGCGTTGCGGATGAGCGCCTCCTTGGCGACAGCGGACAAGGCTGTCTTCGTGAACTTCAGCTTCACGCCGTCCATGTCGAAGAGCTTCTGGAACTGCTTCACGAGCGCGTTCTTCGGCTTCGTGAGGATGTCGATCAGCGCCTCTTCGTTCAGCTCGTGGAGCGTCGCGATGACGGGGAGGCGTCCGATGAACTCGGGGATGAGACCGAACTTCAGGAGGTCCTCGGGCTGAACCTGCTGGAGGAGCTCGCCGAGCTTGTAGTCCTTCTTCGACTTGATCTCGGCGCCGAAGCCGAGCGTCTGCTGGCCGATGCGGCGCTGCACGATCATGTCGAGACCGACGAACGCGCCGCCGCAGATGAACAGGATGTTCTGCGTGTCGACCTGCAGGAAGTCCTGCTGCGGATGCTTGCGGCCGCCCTTGGGCGGGACGTTCGCGATCGTGCCTTCGATGATCTTGAGAAGGGCCTGCTGCACGCCCTCGCCCGAGACGTCGCGCGTGATGCTCGGGTTGTCGCTCTTGCGGCTGATCTTGTCGATCTCGTCGATGTAGACGATGCCGCGCTGCGCGCGCTCGACGTCGTGGTCGGCGTTCTGGAGCAGCTGGACGATGATGTTCTCGACGTCCTCGCCGACGTAGCCGGCCTCGGTGAGCGTCGTGGCGTCCGCGATCGCGAACGGCACGTGGAGGATCTTCGCGAGCGTCTGCGCGAGGAGCGTCTTGCCGGAGCCCGTGGGGCCGAGGAGCAAGATGTTCGACTTGGCCAGCTCGACCTCGTCGGAGCTCACGCGCGAGTCGATGCGCTTGTAGTGATTGTGGACGGCGACCGCGAGGATCTTCTTCGCGCGGTCCTGGCCGATCACGTAGTCGTCGAGGATCGTCTTGATCTCGGACGGCTTCGGAATGGGAGCGGTGCCGGCGTACGGCTCGTCCTTCTCCACTTCCTCCGCGATGATGTCGTTGCAGAGACCAATGCACTCATCGCAAATGTAGACCGTAGGTCCGGCGATGAGCTTCTTCACTTCCTTCTGGGACTTGCCACAGAAGGAGCAGCTCAGGTTTCCGCTGTTGTGATCGTCGCGACGGCGCTCCACAGATCCCTCTTCCTCTTCCGAGAAGCTTATTCCGCTGACCGGGCTGCCGCAAGCTTGTGGCGCGCCTTCGTGTCCGCGTTAGAAAGGATGAACGGCGCTTGCCCTCGGTTGTTGAGGGGCGCCGTTCATCCCGTGACCATCCGAGTCGAGATGAGTGTGATCGCGGCGGAATTCCCGCCTCGTCTCACTTCTCCTTGGTGCCGTCTCCCCGCTTCTTCGGAGGAAGCATGACGTTGTCGATGAGCCCGTACTCCTTCGCAGCTGCGGCGCTGAGGTAGAAGTCGCGGTCGATGTCCTTGTGGACCTGATCCTTGGCCTTGCCGGTCGCGTTCACGAGGATGTCCGTGAGGACGTCCTTGAGGTGCCGGATCTCGCGGGCCTGGATCTCGATGTCCGACGCCTGCCCACGTGCCCCGCCCATGGGCTGGTGGATCATGACGCGGGCGTTGGGGAGCGCGTTTCGACGGCCCTTCGTACCGGCCGCGAGGAGGACGGCCGCCATCGAGGCCGCCATGCCGAGGCAGGTCGTGGACACGTCGCAGCGCACGTACTGCATGGTGTCGTGGATCGCGAGACCGCTGGTCACCACGCCGCCGGGGCTGTTGATGTAGACCATGATCTCCTTGTCCGGATCCTCGCTCTCGAGGAACAGGAACTGAGCGATGATCACGTTGGCCAGCATGTCGTGGATCTCGTCGTAGAGAAACACGATGCGGTCCTTGAGGAGCCGGTCGAAGATGCTCCAGCCGCGCTCGCCGCGGTGCGTCGTCTCGACGACGTTCGGGATGAGGACACCCGATGCGCTCGGGGAGAAGCCCGCCTGCATCGAGGTGACGCTCGAGAGGAATCCGGAGGCGTTCGCGCTCTCCAGGACGGCCATCGCCTGCGCGCGGTTTTCGGGTCGCTTGGTCGTCATCGTTCAGCCTTCCTTCTTCTCTTCTGATGCCGCGGCCTCGGCCTTCGGTTCCGGCTTCGGCGGGTCGCCGTCCTTGATGTTGGACTTCGTCTCGATGAAGTCCAGGATCTTGTCCTCGAGGATCATGCCGATGAGGATGTCGCGCTTCGACTTCTCACGATACTCGACCCGCAGCTTGGCGACGTTCTTCCCGGTCTCCTCGGCGAGCTCAGCCAGGCCCTTTTCGATGTCCTCGTCGGTGACCTTGAACTCGTTCTTGCGCGCAATCGCGGCCATGAGGAGGCCCGCGCGGACCTTCTTCTCCGCGTCTGCGAGGATCGCGCCGTGGAGCGCGTTGTACTGCTCCTGCGTGATGCGCTGACCCATGCGGCGCGCGCTCTGCAGGACCTCCTGCTCCATGATGCGCGCCTGCTGCTCGACGAGCGAGGGGGGCACGTCGCACGTGTTCTCGCTGTTGAGCTTGTCGACGATCTGCTCGGCGAGGACCGTCTCGGAGCGGTCCTTCGCGTTCTTCTCGAGCTTGGTGTGGATGTCGGCGCGGAGCGCGATCAGCGTGTCGAAGCCGATGTCCTTCGCGAACTCGTCGTCGAGGCCCGGGAGCACGCGCTCCTTGAGGTCGCTCACGGTGATGGTGAACGTGCCCTTCTTGCCGCGGAAGTCCTCGCGCGGGTGCTCGGCCGGGAACGTGTGCTCGGCCGTAGCCTTGTCGCCGACGTTCTTGCCGACCAGGACCTCGTCGATCTCGGGGAGCGCCTGGCCGGAGCCGAGCTCGATCTGGACGCCCTGCCCGCCGCCGTCCTTGATGTCCTTGGCGTCGACCTGGAGCGTGAAGTCGATCGAGAGGACGTCACCCTTCGCGGCGGGGCGCGCGGGCTCGGGCGCCTTCAGCGCGGCGTGACGGAGCCGGAGGCCCTCCATCTGCTCCTCGATGAGCTTCTCGTCGACCTCGACCTTGGGGCGGAACAGCTCGAAGCCCTCGAACTTCACGTTCTCGATCTCCGGCTACACCTCGAAGGTCGCCGTGAAGGAGAACGGGAGCTTCGGGTCGACGCCCTTGGCCTCGACGTTGGGCTGGCTCACCGGAGTGAGGTTCTTGTCGCTCAGGATCTTCGGCAGGGTGTCGTTGACGATCGCGTTCGCGACGTCGTTCTGGACCTGCGGCGCGAACATGCGCGTGAGCACGTCGCGAGGCGCCTTTCCCGGGCGGAAGCCCTTGATGTGGGCCTTCTTGCCCAGGGTCACATAGGCCTTGTCGATCTCGGCCTTGACGATGGTCGCCGGGACCTCGACCGAGAGCTCCATGACGACGGGAGAGATGCGCTTCTCGCTGACTTGCATTTGGGCGCGGAACATTACTTTTCCCACAGGGGGGGTCAAGCGTCGTGGGGCGCCATCGTCCGCCGATCGTCCTCAATCGTCCTCAATCGTCATGCGGATGACGCTTTCGAGGCAGATCGGGCGGCACGGACGGTGCAGCTTCCTCCCGCATGACCGCCAAGCTGACGCCCACCGTTTCCGCTTACGCCGACTTCGACCGCCTCGACGCCGAGCTCGCGCGCTGGCTTCGGGCTCGCGCGACGCAGCGGGCGATGTGCGATCGCGACCAGTCCGCGCTCGACGACATGGCCATGGCGCTCCGCAAGCTCCGCGCGACGCTCTCCTTTGCCGCCTGTCACGCGGACGCGTCGGACGCGTCGGTCCTCGCGCTCGTTTCGCGCACCTATCGCTGGGCGATCCGCATGGCACGCGAGCTCGATTCGATCGAGCAGCTCTCGCTCGAGCCGATGGCCGAGTGGACCCGTTTCGAGGCCTTTGCGCCCTTCGCGCTCGCGTTCTTCGACAGCGTCCTCGCGGCGCCCCTCGCAGGGGCGACGCGCACCAACGAGGTCGTTCGCATGGGGCGGGAGATCGACGCGGTGCTCGCGCCGCTCGTCACGGCGATGACGTCCTCGGCGATGGCGGCCTGATCGACAGCCGAACCGAGCCACAAAAAGAGAACGCCCCCGGAGGAGAGGCGTCCTCCGAGGGCGGTACTGCGTGCTGCTACTTCTCACGTCCCCGGGAAGGGACTCACACTTCGAGTCGTCTCAGTCGTCGTCGTCATCATCCGGCTCGGCGTACTCGTCGACGGTGTCGTCGAAGAGCAGGTCGGAGCCTTCGAACGTCGTGTCCTGCATCAAGTCGTCGAGCGAGAAGCCGCACTTCATGTCGGGTCTAATCGTCTCGCGCTCGAACTCTTCGATGCTGCGGTAGCTCTTCGGAACGCCCATCTCTCAATACCCTCCGCGAAAATCACAAGGAAGCAGTGCCCAGATCTTCATGAGGGAGCGCGCTGACCGGCGGCTGAGCGCGCGCGCTCGTCGAGCCGGATGACCGGCGCTGCGCCGGCTTGCATCGGACGGGTCCGGAAGAACGAAGCGGCCATGATCCGATCGACGCTCGAGTCGTCGCGATCCAGAGCCACCAGCACCTTCGTCAACGCGTCCTTCATCGTCACTCCCTCGGTCGGTGACTACGTTCACCTACATCTGGTCACACCATACGCCACTGGTGTTCAGCGTCAAAAAAGCGCGAGCGTTTTCCATCGCGGCGGCATGTCCATCGGGTCTACACAGGGCACTGCGAATGCCGCCTCCTCCGAACCGTGCGCGCGTGACGTGCGTCGTCAATCAGAAGGGCGGCGTCGGGAAGACGACGACGGCGGTCAATCTCGCCGCGAGCGTCGCGGCCGCCGAGAAGCGGACGCTGCTCGTCGACATGGACCCGCAGGGCAACGCCAGCTCCGGCTGCGGCGTTCGTCCTGGAACGCGTGAGCGCACGATCTACGACGTGCTCATCGGCGCGGTGCCCATGGCCGACGTGCTCGTCGAGACCGAGGTTCCTCGCCTCGTCGTCGCGCCGGCCACGCAAGATCTCGTCGCCGTCGAGATCGAGCTCGTCGACGACCCGAAGCGCGCGCTCAAGTTGAAGCAGGCGCTCGCGCCGGTGCTCTCGCGCTTCGATCACGTGTTCATCGACTGCCCGCCGTCGCTCGGGCTGCTCACGGTGAATGCGCTCGCCGCTGCCGACGCGGTGCTCGTGCCGCTCCAGTGCGAGTACTACGCGCTCGAGGGGCTCACCCATCTCATGGCGACGATCGATCGCGTCAAGAACGGCATGAACGCGGCGCTCGACGTCGAGGGGGTCGTCCTCACCATGTTCGACCCGCGCAACAACCTCGCGCACCAGGTCGCCGACGAAGTGAAGAAGCACTTCTTCGTGTTCGAGAGCGTCATCCCGCGCAATGTGCGCCTCTCCGAGGCGCCTTCGCACGGACAGCCCGCCCTCCTCTACGACGTGCAGTCCAAGGGAGCGCAGGGCTACCTCGCGCTCGCACGCGAGCTGCTCATGAAGCACGCCGGCGCGGGCGCCACGAAGCCCACGAAGAAGAAGGCGGCCGGAGGTCGCTCGTGAGCGCGCCGCTCAACGACTCGAAGCGGCGCGCGCTCGGTCGCGGGCTCGATGCGCTGCTCCCGGCGGCGCGCGAGCAGGCGCCTTCCCAGTACGGCGACAAGAGCGTGTTCTCCTGCGCGCTCGAGAAGCTGACGCCCCAGAAGGGCCAGCCGCGCCAGCACTTCGCGAAGGACAAGATCGACGAGCTTGCCGCGTCGATCAAGGAGCACGGGCTCCTCGAGCCGATCGTGGTGCGCCGCGTGCCCGGCCAGGACAAGCTCGAGATCATCGCCGGCGAGCGCCGCTGGCGCGCCTCGCAGAAGGCGGGGCTCCGCGAGGTCCTCGTCGTCGTGAAGGACGTCTCGCCGAAGGCGGCCTTCGAGCTCGCGCTCATCGAGAACGTGCAGCGCGAGGATCTCAACCCGGTGGAGCTCGCCGAGGCGCTCGACCGCCTCGTGAAGGAGCACCACTACACGCAGGAGACGCTCGCCGAGCGGCTCGGCAAGGACCGCACGACGGTCGCCAACTCGCTCCGTCTCCTCAAGCTGCCGCCGAGCGTGCGGTCGCGTGTCATCACGGGCGAGCTCAGCGAAGGGCACGCTCGCGCTCTCCTCGGAGCGCCCGACGCGAGCAAGATCGAAGAGCTCGCCGAGAAGTGCGTGCGCGGAAGGCTGAGCGTTCGTGCCGCCGAAGCGCTCGTGCGCGGCGCGAAGGCCAAGTCCGCGGCGGGCCGGGGCGGCAAGACGCCGCCTGGGAAATCGGCGTCCCTTCGCGACCTCGAGAATCGCCTGACCAAGGCGGCCGGCACCAAGGTCATCGTCAAGGACCACGGCAACAAGGGCGAAGTGGTGATCCCGTACGAGGATCTCGACCACCTCGACCGTATTCTCGCGCGCGTCTTCAAGATGGGCTGAGCCACCCCGTCCGCTATAAGAGGAGTCGATGAGCGCGACGATCCTCGATGGGAAGAAGCTGGCCGAATCGGTGCGCGCGGAGGTCCGCGAGGGCGTCGCGAAGTTCGTGAAGGAGCACGGGCGCCCGCCCGGCCTCGAGGTCGTGCTCGTCGGCGAGGACCCGGCGAGCCAGATCTACACGCGCAACAAGGAGAAGGCGGCAGCCGACTGCGGCATCCGCGGCAAGCTCCATGTCCTGCCGGCCGACACGAGCGAGGCCGATCTGATGCACATGCTCGATCGCCTGAACGACGACGAGACCGTCGACGGCATCCTCGTCCAGCTGCCGTTGCCGAAGCAGATCCGCGAGCAGAAGGTGCTCGACGCGATCCGGCCCGAGAAGGACGTCGACGGCTTTCATCCGGTCAACGCGGGGCTGCTCGCTTCCGGCCGGCCGTCACTCGTCCCGTGTACGCCGCGCGGCAGCATGAAGCTGATCGCGCTGGCCGACCGCAAGCTCGAAGGCGCGCGCGCCGTCGTGGTGGGCCGCTCGAACATCGTGGGCAAGCCGATGGCGCAGCTGCTGCTCGCGGCCAACGCCACGGTGACGATGGCTCACTCGCGAACCACCGACCTCGCCGCGGTGTGCCGCGAGGCGGACGTCCTCGTCGTCGCGGTGGGCAAGGCGGAGCTCGTTCGCGGCGACTGGATCAAGCCGGGCGCCGTGGTGATCGACGTCGGCATGAACCGCATCGAGCTGCCGGGCTCGACCCACGGCGACACCAAGAAGACGAAGCTCGTCGGCGACGTCGCGTTCGACGAAGCCAAAGAGGTCGCCGGCGCGATCACGCCGGTCCCGGGCGGCGTCGGCCCGATGACGATCGCGTGCCTCCTCGAGAACACGCTGATCGCCGCGCAGGCGCGCCTGGCCGGCCACAACCCGGCCCCGCCGACGCGCCGCGCCCCGTAGCGAGTGGCGAACGCACCACGATTCGGTTCCTGACAGTCGTCAGTCGCCCGGGCTTAGGCGGGCGGGTCAGGTCTGTTCGTTCATCGGGCGCATGATGATGTTCACGATGCGCGAGCGCTCGCGCGGGAGCACCGCCAGCACCACGGCCTCGGCGACGTCCTCCGCGGTCGAGAAGCCCTTCATGTTCGCGCCGTCCGGGGTGCGGCCGTCGCCGAGCGCGAAGTGCGTCTCGACTCCGCCGGGGCACACCAGGCTCACCTTGATGTTCTTCTGATAGAACTCGCGGTCGAGCGACTGCGACAGCGCGATCTGCGCGAACTTGGACATGCAGTAGATGCCCTCGTTCGGGTAGCCCTGGAGCCCCGCGACGCTCGACACGTTCACGATGTTGCCGCCGCCCTGCTTCAGCAGGTGCGGAATGACCTCCTTGCAGAAGAGCCACGTCGACTTCGCGTTCGTCTCCATGATCTTGTCGTAGTCGTCCTCGGTCCAGTCGAGGAACGGGCGATAGCCGCCGATGCCCGCGTTGTTCACGAGGATGTCGATGCGACCGAGATCGGTGATGGTCTGCTTCACGCAGGCTGCCACCTCGGCGGACTTCGTGACGTCGCAGGCGAACGACTTCGCCTTGCCGCCCAGCGCGGTGATCTCCTTCTCGAGCGACTCGAGGTCCTTGTGCGTTCGCGCGGTGCCGACGATCGTCGCGCCCTCCTTCGCGAGCGCGAGGCAGCTCGCACGGCCGATGCCTCGGCTGGCTCCGGTGACGAGGGCAATCTTGTCCTTCAAGCGCATCGGTAGGCTCCTTGGTGAGGGCGCCAGCCTAACGCGAAATTCGTCGCCGTCGGACGCTGTCGACCGCCACCGCGACGAAGATGATCACTCCGGTCACGATGTACTGGACCCAGCTCGGCATCCCCATGTGGACGGCGCCGGTCCGGATCACCGTCATGAGGAGCGCGCCGAAGACCGAGCCGAGGATGCTCCCCTCCCCGCCCGCCAGCGGCGCGCCGCCG
>Ga0182021_10011429_pt1 | contig 10535 bp, 9 predicted proteins | sample 612E3MmetaG_FD_120493 | JGI IMG/M metagenome (GOLD analysis project Ga0182021, IMG submission 120493) | Permafrost microbial communities from Stordalen Mire, Sweden - 612E3M metaG (Illumina Assembly) | ecosystem: Environmental > Terrestrial > Soil > Wetlands > Permafrost | place: Sweden... | reverse complement strand
GGGCGCAGACTCGCTGAATACCACCGTGCATGTCGTTTTTTCACTGGTGGCCCTCACAGACCCTCCAGAAGGCCTCTGTTGCAGCAGGACCCCCGCAAGGGTAGACCAGAGGCATGGCCCCCGTGCATCCACCTCTCACCGCGCAAGAGTACGCCTCACGAAGAGGCGTCGCAAAACACGCCGTACAAAAAGCAATCCGCACCGGGCGCCTCAAAGCTTCCGTCGTGGGCTACCAGAGGTCGCCTGATGAACCGCCGGTAGACCGCATAGGGGACCCGGAACTTGCTGACCGGGAATGGGAGGCGAATACTCGCCCGGTCATGCGGATGCCGCCCGCTGAAGTGCTGGCAGGCTTGCGCGCCGCTAGGACACCTCATCAAGGCACCCCCGAGCCAGAAGACGAGACCGAAGACGAGACCGAAGACGAGACCGAAGACGAGACCGAAGATGAGGAGACCCCGGGTGGCATCGAGAACTTCGTCGAAAATTTCAACAGAGCACGCGCGCGCCACGAGGAAGCAAAGGCGCAGCTAGCAGAGATAAAACTCGCAGAGGCCAAAGGGTCGGTGCTTCTGCGGGGGGAAGCGGCCGCTGGATTTTCGAGAATGCTCGTTGCGTTTCGAACGGCAGTTTTGGGAGTCCCTTCGAGGGCCATTCAAGCACTGCCCCACCTGACCCCATCAGACTTGGAGGTCCTCGAGTCGCTGGTGAGTGAAACGCTCGAACACCTTACGGAGTGGCAACCGTGAGCAAGGCACTCGACGGGGTAGCCACTTTTGCGGACCTCTGGAAGGGCGTGCGGGATGCCGTGCGCCCACCGCCGAAGCTGACTCTGTCTCAGTGGGCAGATAAATACTACAGGCTCTCAGCAGAATCAGCGGCGCAATCAGGCCGATGGCACACGCTCCCATACCAGAGGGAGCCTATGGATTGTGTCACAGACCCCCGCGTGACGCAGCTAAGCTTCATGAAATCAAAGCGCGTAGGGTTCACGCTGATGGTGGGAGCAACGGTAGGCTACCACATGCACCAAGACCCTTGCTCGATGTTAGCGGTCCAACCTACGTTGGCGGACGCGCAAGGATTCTCAAAAGAAACAATCACTCCGATGCTCCGAGACATTCCGGTTCTCGCGGCAATCCAGGTAGAGGACGAAGCAAAATCAAATAGGATGGTGTCGAAATCAGCCGACACAATTCTCGCCAAGAGATTTCCTGGTGGTGCTCTGTCGATGGTAGGGGCAAACTCGGGTGCGGGCTTTCGGCGAAGGTCGTGCCGAATAGTCCTCTTCGATGAGGTCGATGGGTATCCAGCAAGCGCGGGCTCGGACGGTGACCCTATCAAGCTAGGCATGGGTCGCGCCGAGTATTTCTGGAACCGCAAAATAATAGCAGGGTCGACACCACTGGTAGAGGGAGCGAGTCGAATTGAGTCACTCTTTGAGGAGGGAGACCAGCGACGCTACTTCGTGCCTTGCCCGACATGTGGGCATATGGATTTCCTGGTCTTCACTCGGCGAAGCGACGGCAGAGGTCATCACCTTAAATTCACCCATGAAGAAAAGAGCACGCACCCCACTGACGTGCACTTCGTCTGCGCGCAGAACGGATGCAGGATAGAGCATAAAAACAAAAGAGACATGGTGGCAAAGGGAGAGTGGCGAGCGGCGAAACCCTTCCACGGGCACGCAAGTTTTCATATCTGGGCAGCCTATTCCTACTCACCAAACGCAACTTGGGCGCAGATTGCCGAGGAGTTTTTGACCGCCAGAAAGGGAGGGCGTGAAACAATGCGCACCTTCACAAATACGGTCCTTGCGGAGACTTCGAAGGAAGAGTCAGACGCTCCTGATTGGGAGCCTCTCTACCAGCGACGGGAAAAATATCCAGTAGGGACAGTGCCCGAAGGCGTGCGATTTCTTACGGCAGGTGTAGACACGCAGAAGGACCGTCTAGTCTACGAGGTGGTGGGTTGGGGCGCAGGCCGGGAATCCTGGTCTATTGATTCTGGAGTTCTGCTCGGGCCGACAGCGGGTGAAGACGTCTGGAAGCAGCTTGATGAGTTTCTGGACCGTCAGTATGACGGGCATAATATCTCCATGCTGGCCATTGATGCAGCGGCTTTTTCACAGACCGTCTACGCTTGGGTGAGGCGCAAGTCAGGGGCGCGGGTGATGGCAGTGCGGGGTGTGGCTGGCGTTCGTGCGCTGGTAGGAGTTCCCACCCCCGTGGACGTCTCTCTAGCAGGTAAAAAAATCATCCGGGGTGGCGCGCGCCTATGGCCCATAGGGGTAGACGGGGCCAAGAGTGAACTTTATGGGTGGCTGCATCTACCAAGTCCTGGAGCAAATGAATCATATCCGCCCGGGTGGTGCCATTTCCCTGAGTACCCCGAGGAATTTTTCAGGCAACTGACGGCTGAAAGGCTGGTATACGAGACCAAAAAAGGGGTCAAGACACTCTCGTGGCAGTCAATTCAGGGGCGCGAAAACCATCATCTGGACACCCGAATCTATGCTAGAGCCGCTGCTTCAAGGTGCGGACTCGAGAGGCTTAAGAGGGGGGCAAGTACCCTTCCGAAAAAGCCATCAACCGAGCCGGAAACAAACACAGAAACAGCCCAAAGAGTGGCAGAGACAGCGCAGAAAATATGGGGGCACAGCCAAAAACTCAGGGCAACGCTTGAGCCCTCGGCTCAATCTCCGATGACAGCGCCTCAGCCTCCCTCGGAGAAACCCCCTATGCAGCCTCGCCGCTCGGGGAACTGGCTCGGAGGAGGGAAAGGTTTCGGGGGCGGCAAGGGGTGGCTCAAACGTTGACCTGAGTTTTTGGCTGTGCTAGCCCGGAGGTATGGCTGCTCCTCTCTGGACACAGGCAGACGTCGACTCGCTCAAGACTGCCGTAGCTTCCGGGGTGCTCACGGTGAGTTATTCTGGCCCGCCGGCTCGAACGGTCACCTACCAGAACGCGGCTGAAATGTGGGCACTGCTTGCGCGTGTTCGTGATGAAGTCCTGCACGACTCAAATCAAAAGACACGCTACCGGTGGGGTTCCACCCGGAAGGGTTTGTGAAAATCTCAGGGCTCGATAAACTGCTAGTGTCCCTTGCCCCCGCGTGGGGCACTGCGCGGCTTAAGGCGCGTGCTCTGACAGAGAGGCTTTCCACGCTCGAAGCTGGGGGGGCGCGTGAGGCCAAGCGTCACTACGAAGCAGCTTCACAGACCCAGCGTACCAGCGGTTGGCCCACACAATCTAATTTTCTGGATGCGGACCTTTCCTTAGGTCTCTCGCTGCTCTGGCTGCGCGGGCACGCGCGTGACCTCATTCGAAACAACGGCTGGGCGCGGCGTGCCCAGCGAATTGTTGCAAACAACACAGTTGGCTGGGGAATCGTACCGAAGGCCAGTGGCCCCAAAGCGAGCAAGGCCCATACCCTCTGGCGTAAATGGGCAGGGAGTACCGATTGCGCAGTAGAGGGCAGAAAGAATTTCTACGGTATCCAGCATCTAGTGATGCGCAGCCTGGTGGAGTCGGGCGAGGTCTTGATTCAGAGGCGCTTTCGCAGAGTGCGTGGGCGTGAAATAAATCTAGAGTTGCAGGTCATAGAGTCTGACTACCTGGACCATACCAAGCTTCTGCTCACCTCGGACTCAGGAGGGCCCATCATCAGGGGCGTGGAATTCGACCAATACATGAGGCGTGCCGGATACTGGCTTTTCAAAAATCACCCGGGGAGCGGACGCAACGCAGTGCCTTCGAGCTTTGTCCCAGCGCAGGACGTCTTGCATATTTTCGAGGAGGAACGTCCGGGGCAGACCCGAGGTGTGAGTTGGCTAGCAGCGGCCATTGTGCCGCTGAAGGACCTGAGCGACCTCGAAGATGCCGAGCTGGTGAAGCAGAAGATTGCAGCCTGCTTTGCTGCATTTGTTACAGACTCAGGCCCAGGTGATGCAATGGGGGAGCAATCTGAAGACGACCCCCTTGTGGAGACCTTCGAGCCCGGCATGATTTCCCAGCTCCCCCCGGGGAAGACGGTCACCTTCGGTGTCCCTCCTCCCGCTACTCTGGACGGCCTCCCAGAACGTACCCTGCGCCGCGTAGCGGCCTCGATGGGCATTACCTACGAGGAGCTTTCGGGCGACTGGTCAAAGGTGAATTTTTCCAGCGCGCGCATGGCCCGCCTGGCGCATTGGGCGAACGTGCACCACTGGCAGCAAAATATCCTCATTCCCCAGCTGTGCGGGCCGGTCTGGGACTGGGCCATGGAAGCACTTGAGCTGTCAGGTGCCTTGGGCATGGTTAGTGAGCTTCCTGCGGCTGAGTGGACACCTCCTCCAATGCCGATGTTGGAGCCGGACAAAGAGGGCCTCGCGTATTCGAGACTGATTCGAAATGGCATCATGTCGCTGTCAGCAGCGCTTAGAGAACAGGGCCTAGACCCTGAGACGCATTTGCGAGAAATCGCCACGGACAATGAGTTGCTGGACAAGCTGAAAATAATCCTCGACTCAGACCCAAGGTACACAACAGGGCAAGGGCAGCAACAAAAAGACGCAGTGCCCATGCCCGAAGAAGCTGCGCGTGACCTCGCCCCCGAGGTCATGCCCCTCGTGCATTTAATGGCGCGGGCGCTTGCAGAAAAAGGAGTGCGGAAATGACACTCGCAGAAGTTCAGGTACTCTTTCGTGCAGCAGCCTCAGCCGGAGAAGAGCCCGCTTGGATATGGCGCGGCACGTGGGTAGCAGGCACCTACGAAGCCGGCGACGTGGTGGAGTGCATCGGGTCTACCTACCGAGCGCGTATGCAGACGACAGAGCAACCTGCCCTCGCCGCTGTAGACTGGGACGTGGTGGCGCGCGCTGGTGCCACGGGTCTGAATGGGCCCAAGGGCGACCCCGGTGACGCGGGCGCCACGGGAGCGACCGGTCCTAAAGGAGACCCAGGAGATGCAGGTGCCCCGGGAGCGACCGGCCCCAAAGGGGACACAGGTATCGCAGGCGCCACGGGAGCGACCGGTCCTAAAGGAGACCCAGGAGATGCAGGTGCCCCGGGAGCGACCGGCCCCAAAGGGGACACAGGTATTGCAGGCGCCATGGGACCGATGGGCCCCGAGGGCCCCGAGGGCCCCCAAGGGATTCCCGGCCCAACACTCGATGAATACGTCATCGAGCGCACGAAGATTTTCACAACGGTAGCAGGGCAAACAAAGTTCGGTCTACCCTTCGGGTTTTATTTCAAAGACGTAGCAGGAGAAACGAGCGTAGAAATGGACCAAGGAGGGGGATACATCCCTCTTCAATACGGCCCCGATTACATGCACCTGCATAGGCAGACCGCTGTAGTTCCGACCGTAGGTGATGCGGCTTTCGGAATCACCGGTCTCGGAGGCACAGTGCCTGGTGGGCAACTTCTCAAGCTGACCTGGAAGGACAGGCGTCTGCTGTGTTCGCCTCCTGTGGTCTGTGCAATTCTTTTCGGGAGTGGACCCCTCCCGATTTGGAAACAAATGCATGTGACAAATCACCCGAATGGCATCCACGTAGGGTTGCCTGACCCTGCATGGGCTGTGGAGATTTGGCGATTTAATCCAAAGCCCGGGGGGCAGGGCAGTGACGTGCAGTATCACCACGACGGGCGCCGCTGGATTCCCTATTGGAGGGGTGCGGCCGGAGTGGAGGAGTTTCAAAGCGACGTCACTTTTGCTGGGGTACTTCCTTCCAAGCGAAAGATGTTTCGTGTCTGCTACTACAATCCGGCGACGGGGGCTCGCTCGGCTCTTTCCGATGACATTGTCGTGGTGGGAAGCGTGAATGTGCTTGCAGGGGATTGGTCAAACGGCGTACAACGAAAGCGGGATGGTGCGACGTGGATTAAATAGTCATCAGGTGCTGGGAGCGAGGCCTTGGGATTTAGTCCGGGGTCCTCATGGCAGTTGTCTTCCGCCTCAATAAGCGTCGTCTAGGCTCTTCATGCTCCTTCCAAGACCTCGCTCCCAGCACCTGAATCTCCACTTGACACCTACTCCAGTAGTAGACAGAGTCTAAACATGCGCAGCCTGGATTCAGAAACGCTGTTTCTTCGCGCCGACATAGGCGAAGCAGAGCAGGACCGGACCGTGGAAGTCGTCTGGACGACAGGTGCGCGTGTTTTGAAGCGCTACCTGTACGAAGTGCCTTCTCTGGAGGAGCTTGCCATCGCCCCTGAGAATGTACGCATGGGGCGACTTCAGAGCGGCACCGCGCCTTTTCTTGCAGACCACGACCCTTCTACCTCTAGCATCCTGGGGGTGATTGATTCAGCTACTCTGACGCCTAGTGGAGGGACGGCGGTAATCCGGTTCCCCTCGAAGGGCACAAATGCGGACTCAGACCGCGTTTACGAGCTGGTCAAACAGAAAGTGATTCGCTCGGTCTCAGTGGGGTACAAGATTCACGCATTCGAGAAAGCAGGGGAGCAAGACGGCGTGCCTGTTGTACGCGTGATTGACTGGGAGCCCTGCGAGATTTCAGCCGTGGCAATCCCCGCTGATGCTGGAGCGCATTTTCGCAGAGAAGATTTTTCGCACAAGGAGCACAAAATGACCGAAGAAGAGAAGAAGAAGCTGGCGGAAGAGGCCGCGCGAAATGCGGCGGAAATCGCCACACGAGCTGCGATGCAAGAGCGGGAGCGTGCATCAGGGATTCGCGCGGCATGTCGAGCGGCGCAGCTCGATGAGGTTTACACCGAGAAACTCATCACTGATGGCGTGTCGCTCGTCGAGGCGCGCGGGCTTGCGATGGGCGAGCTGGAAAAGCGCACAGCTGTGCAGCTCGTCAAGCCGCGCATTGAGGTAGGTGTCACCGATGGTGACAAATACAATGCCCAGGTGCGTGGGTGGTTGCTTGAGAAGAGTGGGCACATGGAGGAGGCGCTGAAGTGCCGTGAGCTGGCGAAGGCTGGGAAGCTCTCACCCCAACATGCGAAGCTCTTCGCGGACGTGGATGTTGACGGCGGTGAGCTTCGCGGAATGTCTCTGCTCGACTTGGGCAAAGATGTTCTTGAGAGGCAAGGGCAGAGGACGCGCGGAGTGGCTCCTCCCGAGATGGCCAAGCGGATGCTTTTAGGTCAGCAGTTCATGTACACTGAGCGCGCGGCCGGATTCGCCCCCTCAAGTGACTTCTCCGTCCTCTATGAGAACGTCATGCACAAAATGCTTCTCGGCGCATACCTCCTCGCCGAGACCACCTGGCAACGCATCTGTAAGACTGAATCAGTGCCTGATTTCCGGCTTTCGAATCGTTTCCGCGTGGGCTCCTTCGGTACGATGGACGTCGTCAAGGAAAATGAAGAGTACAAAAACAAAACCATGCCTGATGGTCTGAAGACAGCCATCTCCACCCAGACCTACGGAAACATCATCGGTCTCAGTCGACAGTCCATAATCAACGATGACATGGGAGCCAACGCGGACATGGCGGTCCGCTTCGGGCAGGGTTTCAAGCTCACGCTCGAAAAAGCGTTCTACGACATGTTGGCCCTCAACGCCGGAATGGGGCCGACCATGAGCGACTCCAACCCGTTCTTCCACGCGAGCCGCGCGAACATCAATGCTACTGGGAGTGCTCTGAGCGTCGCAGGTCTGGATGCTGACCGCGTGGTCTTGAAGCGTCAGAAGGATATCAGCAACAATCAGTACCTCTCCCTTCTCCCGAAAGTGATTCTGGTTGCTACCGAGCTGGGCAACCAGGCTCGTCGGCTCAACACAGCCCCCTACGACACTGACACGGCGGGGAAGTTCCAGTTGCCCAACCTGGTGCTCTCCCTGTTCAAGGACGTGGTGGATTCGCCCTGGCTCTCCGGCACGCGGCGATACATCTTCGCAGACCCTGGAATTGCCCCGGCCTTCGTGATGGCTTTCCTGCAAGGTAGCGGAGAGGCGCCCTTTCTCGAGCAACAGCTGGGGTGGCGTACCGACGGCATCGAGTGGAAGGCGCGCCTTGATGCTCAAGTGCAGGCCTTCGACCCGAAGGGCGCGGTCACCAACGCAGGGACGTAGCAGGACAGCGAACCGGCCCCTCACAGACCGGGCGGTTCGCCTTTCAGTTCACCCGCATAGGAGAAATAAATAAATGACCACGTCATCTTTTACGTCTGCGTACAGAGGCCCGGCCGGGGTCATCAACATTGTCGCGCCCTACAACCGGCTGGGTGGAGAGGCTCTCAAGGTCGGAAGTTTCTTCGGCGTCGCCACGCGCGACGTGACTTCAGGGGACATGGTTCCGGCCATTCCCGAGGGACTCTTCATCCTCCCGAAAAATGCCGTAGCCACGGCGATGGCCCAAGGGGTCAAGCTGTATTGGGACGACACCAACAAGCGCCTCGACACGTTGCCGGTGGGGCTCTTCGTTGGAGTCGCCGAGACGGCGGCTGGTGCGACTGACACCACCGTGCGCGCGTACATCGACCCGTGTCCTGTGCTGGTCCCACAGGTAGCGGTCGCTGATGTGGCTACGGCAGACGCCACGGACCTGGCTTCAGCAGAAGCTCTGGCGAATGCTCTCAAGGTCAAGGTCAACGCCCTCCTCGCCTCTCTTCGTCTCTCAGGAAGCATCGTGCCGTAATGGACTTTGGCTCTCTCCTGTCAGGTACTGACCGCACTGTCCGAGACCAGCTCGGAGAGTCGGTGCTGTACCTGTCAGGAGCCGGAGTCACGGTCTCGGTCAGAGGTCTTTTTGACAAGGCCTACCAGACTGTACCTCTGGGGGAACCGGGGGTTGCTTCGTCTGAGCCAGCGGTTTTTTTGGGACTGGTAGAATTGTCGAGTAATCCAGTGACGGACTTTGGGTGTCGCATCACTGCAAGGGGAGTGGTCTACAAGCCTTCAAAAGTAGAGCCTGATGGAATGGGTGGCGTTTTGATTTTCCTGCACGAGGTCTGAGCATGGCACACGAGAGACAGGCAATACGAGACGCCATCGTGGCGCAGCTCAAAGGGCCAGTGCCTTACGTGCGTACCTCCGCACAAGACCGCGTCTACAAGACACGGAGCGGTCCACCTCGCGAAGGTGAGCTTCCGGTCATCTGCCTCTTTGTTGCGGAGGAGGAGATAGACGAAAATTTCGCTGCAAGCGCGCCGCGTGAGCTGCTCCGCACTGCAACGCTGAACATTGAAGGCTGGGTCAAGGTGTCACCTGGTAACGACCTCGACGCAGCCATGGATGACCTCGCCTTGCAGATTGAGGCTGCAATGGACCTCGATATTTTTCTGGCCGGCACCGTATTTTCGTCGGTCCTTGGACGCACGCGTCTTGGTACGGCCATCGTGGGTAATCAGCCGATGGCTTGTTGCAGTCTAGAGTACCTGTGCACGTACCACACAATGATTCGGATGCCGAACCCTACAGACCACTTCACCACGGCGGATATCCGCACCTCACTTTTGGGTGTGCAAGCCCCCGCCGAACAGTCCCACGATGTTGTCACACTGCCTTAGGAGGGCGACCCAGTGACCATTTCCTTCAATGAGATTCCGGCCGGAACGAGAGTTCCTTTCGTTTGGGCCGAATTCAACGCAGCCAACGCACAGCAAGGGCCTGCGCTGCTCACCTATCGGGCGCTGCTCATTGGGCAGAAAACAGCGGAGGGCACCGCCCCTGCGAACTCTCTTCAGCGCGTGCTCAGTGCCGACCAAGCCTTGACCCTGGCAGGGCGCGGGTCAATGCTGCATCGCCAGGCTCTGGCCTGGTTTGCTGCAAACAAATCAACCGAGGTGTGGCTCGGAGTCTTGGCCGACAACGGAGCGGGGGTAGCGGCCGCTGGAAGTCTGAACATGACAGGTCCTGCCAATGCTGCTGGTACACTCTCTATCTACCTCGGGGGGCAGCTGGTGCAGGTTGCGGTCGCCTCTGGAGACACTGCTACAGTCATCGCCGCTGCCGTCGCCTCAGCAATCGGCCGATACGCGAGCGGCACAGTCACACTGAGCACGGTGGCAGTGGGTGATGACGTCACGGTGGGGGTGACCGCCTTCATCGCTACGGCTGGCGCAGTCACTCCGGGTGAGGCTACCTACTCGGTAGATACCAGTGACAATGCCGCAGCGTCTTCTCTTGCCGCCCAAATCAATGCACATGCGGCCGCGTCTCTTGTCGCCCATGCGACGGCGTCAAGCGCCGTGGTCTCTCTCCGGGCAAAGAGCATTGGAAACAGCCTGGCTCTAGCCACCACCGACGCAGTGCACGCGGCTGTGAGCGGCGCAACGCTTACAGGCTACGCTTCGACTGACCTCCCGGTCATAGCCTACGCCGAAGCGGGAGTTGTCACACTGATTGCCAAGAACACAGGCGCGTGTGGCAACGAGATTGACGTGCGCCTCAACTACAGGGATACATCCGAAGCACTGCCCTCCGGTGTGGCTGTGGTGGTCGGGGTGATGACAAGCGGTGCGACCAACCCGGTGCTGACCAGCCTCATTACTGCCATGGGTGACGTCTGGTTTCATGCCATCGCCCACCCATACACGGATGCCACGAGCCTCACCTCACTTGAGGCTGAGATG
>Ga0182021_10011428_pt1 | contig 10535 bp, 7 predicted proteins | sample 612E3MmetaG_FD_120493 | JGI IMG/M metagenome (GOLD analysis project Ga0182021, IMG submission 120493) | Permafrost microbial communities from Stordalen Mire, Sweden - 612E3M metaG (Illumina Assembly) | ecosystem: Environmental > Terrestrial > Soil > Wetlands > Permafrost | place: Sweden... | reverse complement strand
GTATCATCATATAAATTATTTGCCAATACGGGAAAAGGATATGAAGAAAAAGCTGAGATTGCTGTGACAGATACATCGTACCAACTTGGTTATCAACAGATAATGTATGAAGTTTCAGCAGACAGGGTCTGTTTCTATATCAGCGCTTCAGAAATTTCTAATCCTTATGGAATTTCCGGTGAAAGCAAATCGTCAGAAATTTGCACAAATCCAACTGAGGTTATTACTGTTCCCAATGTATTCACCCCTAACAATGATCTGAAAAATGACCTTTTCAGGCCTGTATTGTCATTCACTCCGCTTGATTACCATCTTATCATAACAGATACGCACAGCAAGGTATTATTTGAAACCCGGGACTTCCTGGCCGAATGGGACGGAACAGGCAAAGGGTCTCCTGAACCGCAGGGTGTTTGTTTATGGTATTTAAAACTGACCACCCCTTCGGGCAAGAAAATTTCGAGGACAGGAACTCTTACGATCATCAGGAATCATTAGTTATTGAACTTGAATCCTGCGCAAAGTCCACACCCCTTGGGTAGGAGGCAAAAAAACATTATATTTGTATCTTACACAAGAATCTGCTGCGTAGATATTTTATGGGGAACAAGGATATTTTTGATGAAGAAGACAGAGAACGTATTCAGGCTGAATATGATACTTTAATAAATAATCTTATCAGGTGCAATAATCCCGGGGACAGGGATCTTATTGACAAAGCCTTCAAAACTGCTAATGAAGCGCACTGGAATATGCGCAGAAAATCAGGTGAGCCATATATAATTCATCCGATATCTGTAGCAAAAATAGTAAACCGTGAAATTGGACTCGGGGCCAAGTCAATTGCAGTGGCTCTTCTTCATGATGTCGTTGAAGATACTGATTATTCGCTTGAAGATGTAGAAAGGGATTTTGGTCCTAAAATAGCTTCACTTATTGATGGGCTTACCAAAATTTCAGGCACTTACAATAAAGAAAACTCTTCTTCGCTGCAGGCTGAGAACTTCAGAAAAATGTTGCTTACCTTATCTGACGATCTCAGGGTTATTCTGATAAAAATTGCGGACCGGCTTCATAATATGAGAACTCTCGATTCAATGCCGGAACACAAAAAGATGAAAGTGGCTGGTGAGACCATTTTCCTTTATGCACCTCTGGCCCACAGGCTTGGTTTATATTCAATCAAAAGTGAGCTTGAGGATTTGAGCTTCAAATTCCGTCAGCCACAGATCTATGAAGAGATTTCCTCTAAACTCAAACACAGCGAAAAGAAAAACCTTTCTCTGATAAATAAGTTTTCGCTCCCTATAATTACGAAATTAACTGAGGCAGGCTTGCAATTCGACATAAGCGGCAGACCAAAATCCATCTTTTCAATCTGGAAAAAGATGCAGGCCAAAAATGTTCCGTTTGAAGAAATTTATGATGTTCTGGCAATCAGGATAGTATTTGAACCGATAGAGGGGATCCCGGAAAAAACACAATGCTGGAATATTTATTCTATTATCACCGATTCATATATGCCCAAGCCTGACAGGTTGCGTGATTGGGTCAGCCGTCCCAAGCCAAATGGTTATGAAGCTCTTCATGTAACCGTTATGGGGCCTGAAGGACAATGGGTTGAAGTACAGATCCGTAGCAAACGGATGGATGAAATAGCAGAACGAGGGTATGCTGCACACTGGAAGTATAAAGGTGATAATTCCCAGGAGAGTGAACTTGATAAGTGGATTAAAAAGATCCGGATTATGCTCGAGAATCCGCATGAAGATCCTGTTGAGTTTCTTGATGAATTTAAAATGAACCTTTTTTCATCGGAAATAATGGTATTTACACCAAAAGGATTTCTGGTAAGCCTGCCAAAAGGAGCTTCTGCACTGGATTTTGCTTATGAAATACATACCGAAATAGGAAACAAAGCTATTGGTGCCAAGATAAATTATAAGCTCAATCCGATAAACTCGATACTGATGAGCGGCGACCAGGTGGAAATAATCACATCCGACATAGCAAAACCCGACATTGAGTGGCTTTCATTTGTGAGGACATCAAAGGCAAAAGACGCAATAAAAAATGCATTGAAGGTTGATTCAAAAGACAGTATTCAGAAGGGAATGGAAATTCTGGATTCAAAGCTTAAGGAAATCGGACTAACACCCGGAAATGATATCATTAAATCACTAATTCTCTCTAATGAGGTGTTGAATAAGGAAGAATTATATTCAGGCATCGGAATTGGACGGATCAATCTCGACAACTTAAAAAAAACGATTAAGAAGAATCCCACTAAAAATGTTATAAAATACTGGGAATTAAAACTTATTGGCTCAAAGAGAGAAAGAAAAGATACAGATGTTGCGCAGGGAAACATTGATAAAAGTGTTCCTTTCCTTTTAAGGGAAAATGTTGAAAATGCAGAACAATCATACGAAATAGCAAAATGCTGCAATCCTATTCCCGGAGATGAAGTTACAGGCTACCATTCCCCGGAAGGAACAATTATTATTCATAAACCCAAATGTCCGGTTGCAATACGGATAATGTCTAATGAAGGAAACCGGATTATAGCTGTAAAATGGGCTATCCATAAACTTGTTTCATTTCTTGTGAGAATCAGCATGACAGGTATTGACAGGATCGGACTGGTGAATGATATTACACATATTATATCAGCTGAACTCAAAGTAAATATGACCAAAATTAATATTTCAGTTAATAACGGCATATTTGAAGGGACTATTGATCTGTACGTTCACCACACAAAGGACCTGAACAACCTGATACTTAAGATATCCAACATCAACGGAATTGAAAATGTGAAAAGAGTGGAAGATTTTACTTATTAATTTTTACCCTTATTCTCCCCCCATTATCCGGGAAAAATACCTATTTTTGTTATTATTTTAAATTAGTCCAGATATGATTAGTGACGATACCAAGGTTACAGTAAAGAAAATATTTACTGAATATCTCGAAAAGAAAGGACACCGCAAAACACCTGAAAGGTATGCAATTCTTGATGAGATTTATTCTCGTTCAGGGCATTTTGACATTGAAACACTTTACATTTTTATGAAGAATAAAAACTATCGTGTAAGCAGAGCCACTCTTTATAATACAATTGAGTTGCTGCTCGATTGTAATCTTGTTATCAAACATCAGTTCGGTAAAAACATAGCCCAGTTTGAAAGAGCTTACCAGTGCGGTCAGCACGATCACCTTATTGACATCGAAACCGGTAAGGTAATTGAGTTTTGCGATCCAAGAATTCATGAGATTATTAATACGGCAAGCGAATTATATGACTTCGCTCCTCAGTATCATTCACTTTATATCTACGGTAGCTATAAAGGGAAGGAAAAAGAATAAACCTAGAACGCAAAACCAATGGCAAAGCCCACCCTGATGCCAAATCCTGTTATAAAACCTGTCTTAAAATTATCTGTCCCAGATTCTAACTTTATATTACTGCTTCCGTAATGGCCACCGAAATACAATTCCATGGTAAAGCCCGATTTTGTTATCCATTCTCTTCCAAACAGAAATCCCCCTCCTATTGAGCTTAAAGAACCTTTGTTTGCGCCACTTTGCAGGGTATAGTTCTGATAACGTAAATACGGAGCTACATAAAATCCGTCAATTGCATTTTTCTTAGGGTAAATCCTGACTTCCGGGGTTAATAATATTCCTGTAAATTTGGTGTCCTGAAATTTAAGGCCGACATAAGCAGCACCAAACTGTCCGGATGTTGCATCCGATAATTTGCGTTCATAGAAGACAGACCCGGTAGAAAGAAACAAACTTAAGGAATTGATTTTGATGACATTTTTCTCAGGTGCAACCTGTGGCTTATCCTGAGAAAAAGATGGCAAAGCGAATATTACAGCCAGAAGAAGAATAATAGCTTTTTTCATTTTGATCAGGTTAAATAGGTTCAAATAAGCTTAAAATCAAATTGCTGTAAACAAATTTATCTATTTGATATTTAAAAACCTAATTATATAAATATCCTGATCCAGCTGGAAAACAAACAGAATTTAAATTAGAAGTGAAAACTCCAAAATACTTTAAATCTCATGTTTTGAACAATCCTTTCATTTATCAACAATATGTTTTTCAGTGATCAATAAGTTGAATTAATTCGTACCTTGTAAGGCTTTTAAAAATCTATATATATTCTATAATATGAACATTGACATACTGTTAGGACTGCAGTGGGGTGATGAAGGAAAGGGAAAAATTGTTGATGCTTTAAGTCCGGTTTATGATGTAATTGCCCGTTTTCAGGGCGGTCCAAACGCCGGGCATTCTCTTGAGTTCAATAATATTAAACACGTTCTTCATCTTATTCCTTCCGGTATATTTCATCCTGATAAATTAAATGTAATAGGAAACGGAGTAGTGATCGATCCTGCAGTTTTTAAAAAGGAAATCTCAGAACTCGGACCGTCTTTAAATGAACTTATACCGCGACTCATAATCTCAAATAAGGCAAACCTTATTCTGCCTAGCCACAGGATACTTGATGCGGCTTATGAGCTGCATAAAGGCAATTCTAAAATCGGATCAACATTAAAAGGTATCGGACCTGCATATACCGATAAAACCAGCCGTAACGGTCTCAGAGTAGGCGATATGCTAAGAGAAGATTTCAGGAAGATTTATGATGAACATGTCAGTAACCACCTGATAATACTTAAAAGCTATAATTTCAAATTCGACCTTAAAGAATATGAAAATGAATGGTTTGAAGGAGTTGAATTGTTGAAAAAATTCACAATAGTCAATACTGAATACCTTGTTAACCATCTTGCACAGGAAGGTAAAAAAGTTTTAGCCGAGGGAGCACAGGGTACAATGCTTGATGTGGATTTTGGCTCATACCCTTTTGTAACCTCATCCAATACAATCAGTGCCGGAGCCTGTACAGGATTAGGCATTTCTCCTAAACTTATTGGTGATATTTTTGGAATTTTCAAAGCATACTGTACCAGAGTGGGATGTGGCCCCTTCCCTACAGAATTACTTGATGACACAGGTGCAGACTTAAGAAACCTGGGCCATGAATTTGGTTCAACCACTGGAAGACCAAGACGTTGCGGATGGCTCGACTTGCCGGCTATGAAATATTCTATTATGGTAAATGGCATAACTAAACTCTTTATGACCAAAGCAGATGTAATGTCTGGCTTTAAAACCATTAAGATATGCACCTCCTATAAAATAAATGGAGAAATTTGCGATGAGCTTCCTTTCAATAACGAAACTGTAGTTGAACCTGTTTATACTGAACTTGAAGGCTGGGAAGAAGATATTACAGGCTACAGGGAATTCAAAGACTTACCTTCTGCATTAAAAATGTTTATAGAATTTATTGAGAACCAGGTAGGTGTACCTGTTACTATGGTCTCTGTCGGACCTGACAGGGAGGAGACCATTTTCAGAAGTTAAAAGGTAAAAATATAAATAGTCGTTTTTGTTAATGTAAACCGGGATTCAAACTGTACATTTCCTGGAAAAGTTATATTTATAGCCATCACATATCAAAATATTGCAGATTTTGTATATTCGGCTTGTAGAATTTCCTAAAATTATAAATACCTGGCTGATGAAATCGTTAATACAATTCTTCGAAGAAAGTGTTGAAAAGTATAGCAATAATGTTTATCTGTGGGAAAAACCTAATGAAAAATATGAAGGAACAACCTATGGTGAAACACGAAAACAGGTTTACGAATTTGCAGCAGGACTAATTAAACTTGGCATAAAAAAAGATGACAGATTAAGCCTTATCTCTGAGGGGCGCAACAGTTGGGTAATTGGTGAATTGGGAATTCTGTACACCGGAGCTGTTAATGTGCCTCTTTCGGTAAAACTAAATCCTGATGAAATAAAATTCAGGATAAACCATTCCGGATCAAGAATGATCCTGGTCTCCTCAATTCAGTCTCAAAAGCTTAAAGCTATACTTGCAGAGTGTCCGTCAATTGAAAAAATTATTCACTTCGATACCCAGGAAGAATACTCCTCTAACGAAATCCATTTCAATGAAGTAAGGAAAATTGGAAGGGAATGGCTCGAGGTGGCTGAGAACTATGCTAAGTTTGAAGAACTTTTTAAGAGCATCACTCCTGATAACTTTGCTAATATATGCTACACTTCAGGCACAACAGCCGATCCTAAAGGAATAATCCTGACGCATGGAAATTATGTAACCAATGTTTATCAGGCTTACAGTCTGATGGATATACCTTCTTTTTACAAAACACTGCTCATCCTTCCTTGGGATCACTCTTTCGGGCATACTGGCGGAATTTTTGCTTTTATGGGCAGAGGAGCCAGTGTAGCCTCTGTAAAAACAGGAAAAACGCCAATAGAGACTCTCAGAAACCTTCCGGTATGTCTTAAAGAGATCAAGCCTAATCTTCTCATGAGCGTTCCTGCGATTGCAAAAAATTTCAGGAAGAATATTGAAAAGGGTATAAAGGAAAAAGGCAAACCAATTGAGCTTCTTTTCAATCATGCACTTAAAATTTCATATGCCTATAATAAGGAGGGATGGAATAAGGGAATGGGTCTTCAAAGACTTAAAAGACCTCTTCTTAGATTCTATGACCGCCTCCTCTTCAGTAAAATCAGGGAGGCCTACGGTGGAGAACTGGATTATTTTATCGGCGGAGGTGCTCTCCTTGATATTGAGCTCCAACGTTTCTTTTATGCTCTGGGAATACCAATGTATCAGGGATATGGATTAAGCGAAGCTTCGCCGGTGATTTCATCAAATTCCACCAGTCGTCATAAACTCGGATCTTCGGGTGCAATCGTCAATAATATGGATCTGAAGATCTGTGATTATGATGGAAATGAAGTGCCTGTTGGTCAGAAGGGAGAAATAGTTATCAGAGGGGGAAACGTAATGTTCGGCTACTGGAAGAACGAAGCGGCTACAAAAGAATCTATCAGAGACAAATGGCTTTATACAGGAGATATGGGTTATATGTCGGAAGATGGTTTCCTTTATGTTCTTGGCAGGTTTAAAAGTCTGCTTATTGCTGACGACGGGGAGAAGTTCAGTCCCGAAGGTATTGAAGAAGCAATTTCAGAACAGTCAAAATACATAGAACAATGCATGCTTTACAACAATCAGAAACCTTATACAGTCGCTCTGATTGTTCCTAACCAGCACGCTCTGAAATTATATCTTGAAGAAAAGACGCTGACAGCAGACTCAGATGAAGGTAAGCGGGCTGTTATTACCCTGATAGAAAGCGAAGTTAATGAATACAGGACTAATGGGAAATTTGGCAGCATGTTCCCGCAGAGATGGCTTCCTGTAGCCATCGGCATACTTGAGGAGAGCTTTACGGAAGATAATGGTCTTATGAATTCTACAATGAAGATTGTCAGAGGTAAAGTTATGGACAAATATCAGAACCTGATAGATTATTTATATACTCCTGATGCGAAGGCTGTTACTAATGAAAGAAATATCGAACAGGTAGAGAGAATGAAACTTGGTTAGTGTCAATTTGAATCTGGAATTCACTTTTTAGATCTGCGCTAATCTGCACGATCAGCGGGCAATTTAATATTTTGTCTCCCGCAGATTTTCGCAGATTTAATTCATCAGACAATCAATCTGCTCTTAAATGGCAGAAATGTCATAAAATCAGCATGATGGACAATATATGCCTCGGTTGTTCTTTTCACAAGATCTCCTTCATGGGCATGGGCAGCTATTATATGGCAAACTTCGGGAGGTACGCCACACTCCTCTGCAAGAGCTACACCGGAAAATGGATGCCTCAGGTACTGACCATATTTTCCCTGGATAGCCTTGCCCTCCTTATCAAGCTCATATTCAAGGAGCTTACCTACATCGGCAAGAATAGCCCCGGAAACAAGAACATCCATATTCACCGGAAGATCAGTATTAAAAAACTCATTCATTTTTTCACCGCTTGCTTTTGCTATATGAACAACACATCTTTTATGAGCCATGAAACTTACCTTAAGGTCAGGACCGCATAAAAGCGTAAAGGGGATCTTGTCAAGATCATCAGGTGTGAGCACACTTCTTTCCAGAGCCAATTCCCATGTTCTTGCGATTTTTTCTCTCAATGAAACATCTCCGATCCATTCAAGCTCCGGCCACAATTTTTTAACCTTTTCAGTCATAGGATTTATATTGAATTACTTAAATCTGGCTATAATTGCGTCTGTCATCTGAGAAGTGGAGGCTGCTCCATTCTGAATCACTTCGGGTCGGCCAGCCATCTTCATCATATCATAAGTCCTTACTTTGCCCTCCTCTATTACATCAGCAATTGCCTTCCGGATTTTGGAAGAAATTTTCTTCTCATCAAGATAATCAAGCATCATACAGGCAGATTCTATCATAGCAATCGGATTTACAATAGAAACTTGATAATCTGCATATTTCGGAGCCGACCCATGAGTGGGTTCAAAAACGGCTATCCCGTCTGACGAGAACTGGGCGCTGCACGCAAAACCTAAACCTCCTATAAGTCCGGCAAAGGCATCGGACGCAATATCACCGAACATATTACCGGCAACGATCACTCCATATTCCTCCGGATTCTTGGTAAGCCACATCATCTGGGCATCAATATTAGTATTGATAAGCTTTATATCAGGAAATGAGCTTTTCTGGATTTCTTTTGCCAGTTTCCACATCAAACCGGATGTCTCCCTGATAACATTTGGCTTTTCACAAACCGTAACAGATTTATACCTGTATTTTTTTGCATGTTCAAAAGCAGCCATTAGTATCCTTATTGTTGCTTTCCTGGTAAAGATCCTTGTTGAAATTGAAAGCTCCCCGACAGGAACCTTACCAAAATTCTCAACAAACTTTTTATGGGTCATAAACGCCTGATAAACCTGGGAAGGAGGATTAGTCCATTCGACACCTGAATATAAACATTCTGTATTCTGCCTGAATATTACCACGTCAATGAGCGGTTCGTCAATTGTATTTCCTTTACCTCTTCTGACAAAATTGAGCGGATTTCCTTTATAGGATTTGCATGGGCGCACACAAATATCTAGATCAAATAATTGCCTTAATCCCACAATAGGACTTGAATAGGTAAATCCTTTCCCCTGAAGCTCCGGGGAGAGTTCTGCTTTTGCTTCATCAATCGGCTTTGATGTTATGGCTCCAAACAGGGCAATTTTATGTTTGTCTATAAGATCGATTGTTCTCCCTGGCAGAGGATTACCCTCTTTGCACCAGAATTCCCATCCAATATCACCATGAACATAATCTGCATCAAATCCTGACGCTTCGAGTACTCTGAGTGACTCCCTGAGAACAATTCCACCAATACCATCACCCGGCAAAGTAACTATTGTACGTTTTGACATACGATTTATAATTATTTAGTTAAATACAACCAACCAGTTCCAAAAATAAACAATTTTCATCAAGACCTATGATTGGATCTATTTTAAAAATCATGTCGGGCAGGTGAAAAATTAATTGTATTTTTGCCCCGAATCAGGACTGTTAAAACACATATGAGTACATTGGGTCAATTAAATCCGCATCCACTGTGGATCTATTTTGAAGAAATTTGTAAAATTCCCCGTTTATCGAAGGATGAAGGAAGAATAAGGCGCTACCTTATTGATTTTGCAAAAAAAAACAAGCTGGAATCATCGGAAGATGAAGTTGGAAATATACTTATAATCAGACCTGCTGCCAAGGGCCTGGAGAAAAGGAAAACAGTTGTTCTTCAGAGTCATATGGATATGGTTGGAGAAAAAAATGCTGACTATCCGCACATCTGGGCATCTGATCCTATCATTCCGGCTATTAATAACGGTTGGGTCACAGCAACCGGGACCACTCTAGGTGCAGATGATGGAATCGGTATTGCTTCACAACTGGCAATTCTGGCAGATAAAAATCTTGTTGCCGGTAAAATTGAGTGTCTGTTTACAGTTGATGAAGAATCCGGGATGACAGGTGCCCTAAATATCCGCGCTGATTCTTTTAGTGGCAGAACTCTGTTAAACCTTGACTCTGAGGATGAAGGAATATTATTCATAGGTTGCGCCGGTGGAATGGACACAGTGGGTACTATGAATTATCGATCCGAGAGCATACCTGAAAACTCAAATGCCATTAATATATCAGTAACAGGTCTTCATGGTGGTCATTCAGGTGATGAAATTCACAAAGGATATGGCAATTCTGTAAAATTAATGAACCGGCTGCTTTCTGATATTTTAGCTAAATTTAAAATATCAATAGCCTGGTTTGACGGAGGAAATCTCCGGAATGCTATACCTAGGGAAGCCTTTACAACAATCGTATTTGATAAGGCAAATACTGACACGATAAAAGCCTGCATCGAAAATTTCCATTCAACTTTGACCGGTGAATTTGGTGATCTCGAAAAAGATCTTAAAATTTCTCACGCTGAAGTTGACCTGCCTGCTTTTGTGATGGATAAAGAAAGCCAGATAAAATTTATGAATGCAATGACATGTTGTCCTCATGGAGT